>Ga0081539_10005611_pt1 | contig 12634 bp, 11 predicted proteins | sample TabmetS4T2R2_FD_71023 | JGI IMG/M metagenome (GOLD analysis project Ga0081539, IMG submission 71023) | Tabebuia heterophylla rhizosphere microbial communities from the University of Puerto Rico - S4T2R2 | ecosystem: Host-associated > Plants > Roots > Rhizosphere ...
GACGGGAGGGGGCGGGGAGCTCGGGGGAACCGAGAGGTTCCCCCTTGCGCTGCGGCGCGGGTCCCCCGCGTCGCAGCGGAGAAATCGGGTCGCGGCGTGAAGATCGTCCTCTTCGGACGCGGCGGCAAGGTGGGGCGGGTGCTCGAGCCCGCGTTAGTGGCTGACAGCCACGAAGTCGTCTCCGAGCCGGCCGGAGCGGACGCGGCCGTCGACTTCACGGCACCCGAGGCGGTCGTCGAGAACGTCCTCCGCGCGCTCGACGCAGGTGTGCCGGCGGTGATCGGCACGACCGGGGCCGACCTCGGCCCGGTGGACGAGCGCGCACGCGAGCGCGGCCTGCAGGTCTTCTTCGCGCCGAACTTCGCGCTCGGCGCCGTGGTGATGATGCGCCTCGCCGCGGAGGCCTCGCGCTACCTGCCGCGCGCCGAGATCGTCGAGCTCCACAACGAGGCGAAAAAGGACGCACCGTCCGGAACGGCACGCGCGACGGCGGCGCTGCTCGAGCGCGAGACGCCGATCCACTCGGTGCGACTCCCCGGGCTCGTCGCGCATCAGGAGGTGCTGTTCGGCGGCGACGGCCAGCTGCTCACGATCCGGCACGACGCGTTCTCGCGGGAGGCCTACGTCCCCGGTGTCCTGCTCGCGCTCGAGCGGCTCCGGACGCTCCCGCCGGGGCTCACCGTCGGCCTCGAGACCCTGCTCTGATGCACGCGACCGATGTCCAGATCGTCGAGCTCGGTATCGACGAGGTCCTGGGGCGGCGTGCGGAGCTCGGGAGGCTCTGGCCCGAGGCATCGCGCGACCGGATCGACGAGATCCTCCCGCGGCACGCGGCGCGGGACGGCTTTCGATTCCTCGGCGCGTTCGACGCGGACGGGCCACTCGTCGGGTTCGTCTACGGGTACCGCGGGGCGCCGGGCCAGTGGTGGCACGACCGGGTCGCACGCGCGCTGGGCCGCTCGGGCAGCCGCCGCTGGCTGCCGAAGGGGCACTTCGAGTTCACCGAGCTGCACGTCGATCCCGACCGCCGCCGCCGGGGGATCGGTGGGGCGCTCCACGACGCGATCTTCGAGCTCGTCGACGCGCCGACCTCCGTCCTCTCGACCCAGACCGACAACGAGCCCGCGATCGCGCTCTACGAGGGGCGCGACTGGGAGGTGATCGTCCCGTACCTCGACTTCGGTTCGGGCCGGCCGTTCCTGATCATGGGCCGCGACCTTCGGTGAACCTCGAAGTCGTCGAGGGCGACATCGCCGGGCTCGAGGTCGACGCGATCGCCAATGCGGCCAACGACGCGCTCTGGATGGGCGCGGGCGTCGCCGGCGCGCTGAAGCGGGCCGGGGGAGAGCAGATCGAGCGCGAGGCGATGGCGCAGGGGCCGATCCCGGTCGGCGGCGCGATCGCGACGAGCGCCGGGCGCCTGAACGCTCGCTGGGTGATCCACGGCGCGGTCATGGGCCAGGACCTGCGCACGTCCGGCGTGCTCGTCGAGCAGACGACGAAGAGCGTCCTCGACGTCGCCGAGGAGCTGGGCGCGCGGTCGCTCGCGCTCCCGGCATTCGGCACCGGCGTCGGCGGATTCCCGCTCGAGGACTGCGCCCGCGTGATGACCCGCGCCGTTCGCGACCACGAGCCGCGGACGCTCGATCACGTGATCTTCGCCGTGTTCGGCGACGAAGCCCGGGCGGCCTTCGAGCGCGCTCTCGCTTGAGGCTCTAGCGCACCGAAGAAAGGCGCGGCTTGGCCGCGCCGACGCTGCGCTTGCGAGTCGGCGCGTGCGGCTGAAAAGGCCTTGCCACGCGCTCCGAAGGCGCGCATGCGCGAAGCGCGCGAGCTGAGACAGCGCGGGGGCCGCCCGTGTAACGGCCCCCGCTTGAGGATGCTGTCCCCTGACCCTCTCGTTGGCCTCGGGATCAGCTCAAACAGGCTGCCCCGAGATCGGTTCCGTACACCTGCGAATAGACGAAGCAGCCGACCCGCTTCGACACGAACAGACGGGCGTTCGTGTCGATGTACGGCGCGAGCGGCGCCGCCTGGGTCATCAGGTCGCGGTCGAGCTTCGCATACGCGTCGTAGCGCGCCTGCCCGGCCATCTTCGCCGCCGACGCCATCCGCTTGTTCCACGACCCCTCGTTGAAGTACGAGAGGTTGACGTTGTTCTCGGGCTGGATCGACGTCCCGCTGAGCAGGATGTTCACGAAGTCGTACGGGTCCGGGTAATCGGCGCCCCAGCCGTTGAGGAGCAGGTCGTACTCCGCTCCCTTCACCCCGGCGCGCGTCGATTGCACGACGCGGTCGAGCGGCGTGATGTTGCAGTTGAGGCCGATCTTGGACAGGTTGAACTGCACGACCTGCGCCACCGTCGGTCCGAACGACGAGTTGAACGTCCAGAACTCGCACTTGCCGCCGCGGGTGTGGCCCTTGGCGAGCGCGTTCGCCTTAGCGTAGTTCGCGCCCTTCAGCGGGTAGAGGTTCCAGTCCCGGAACCCGGGCAGACCGACGGGCACGATCTGGTCGGTGCGCGTGCCCGCAAGCGCGCCGTGCTGGCGCACCATCTGCGGCCGGTCGATCGCCCAGTTCACGGCCCTCCGCAGCTGCACGTTGTTCTTGAACAGCGGCTGCGCCGTGTTCATGTTCAGGAACCAGAACACGGGGTTCGGGCGGACGTAGAAGCTCGGCGAGCTTCCGGTGTGCGACTTGTTCACCCCGTAGCGGTCGCGCAGCTCGGCGGCCGCGTTCGGCGGGAAGGCGCCGACGTCCGTCTGGTTGGCCTCGACGCGTAGGCGCTGGGCGTCGAGCGAGATCCCGAGCGAGTACGAGATCTGGTCGGCGTTCCGCGGCCGCGAGCCACGGTACGACGCGTTCCGCTTGAGCACGGCCTCGCGCCCTTGCGTCCAGCTGTCGACGTAGTACGGCCCGCACGCGGCGCCCTTCGCCTGCGCCGCCGGGATCCCGTCCGGATTGATCGGCAGGTCCGCCCGCACCGCGGCGAAGAACGGCATCGTGATTCGCGCGAGGAAGTCGGGCGCGACGCGCGTGAGCGTCATGCGGAGCTTGTACTTGCCGATCGCCTTGACGCCCGAGGCCACTTGCGCCTTGCCGTCGAGGACTGCCCGCGCGCCGACGACGTCCTCGACGAACGTCGTCGCCGGCGAGCTCATCCGCGGCTGCAGGTCGCGGTTGATCGCGGAGACGAAGTTCTGCGCGGTGACGGGCGAGCCGTCGGCGAAGCGGTACGTCTTGCGCAAGGTGAAGGTGTAGGTCTTCCCGTCACGCGAGACGGCCGGAAGCGCAGCCGCGACCTCCGGCGTGATCCGGTTGCCGCCGGCCTTCGACTCCTTGTCCGGGAAGTTCAGGAGCTTGCAGGTCGTCGCGTACTCCATCTGCCACGACTGCGAGAAGTACGCGAGCGCCGGGTCGATGAAGTCGAAGTCGTTGCGGAGGTCGACGCGGAGGGTGCCGCCGCGCGCGGCTTGTGCGCCCACCACCGCGGATCCTCCCGACGCCGGCGCGGCGGCCGCCGCCGCGATCGCGAGACCGACTCCGGCCGCGAGCAGCGCCAGCGACGCGGTGAATCGAGTGGACAACGGGACTCCTTTCGCCGCACTTCCGGCGGAGCCCCTGCCTTGCACATCCTCGCGCGCTTAGACGCCGGCGGCGCCGCGGTTGTTAGCGCGGGCCGCCGGAGAAAAGGGGAGCGGGGCTACGACAGGCCTGTGCGGGTCGCTCGCTGGCAGGAGCCCAGCGGGCCGTGCGTGTTCGGGTACCAGCATTGAGGATGCGCACCCGGGCGACCACCCCCGCGCAGCCCCGCACGAGGACCCGTCACGTCACGGACTCCGGACCGAGCCTCCTCGTAGGTGCGCCTCATGGAGGTTCGGACGCGACCGTGTGTGGATTGTTAGAGAATTCGATATTAAGGCTCGGTTATGCGAATATTGAGCTCCCTTGGGGCTGCGCGGCCTGTGCGGGTCGCTGAAAGGCGGCCACCCCCGCGCAGCCCCTCCCCGACGCTGGAACCGTCGACGGCGAGGCCGTCCGAAGACCGGGCCGCCTCGGCGACCCTGGGCCCAGAGAGGGATGCGCGCCGCGAAGGCGTAGGATCTCCACGTGCTCGGCGAAGTCGTGACCGCGATCGTCACGCCGTTCGACCGGAACGGGGCGGTCGATTACGAACGGTTCCGCGAGCTGGCCGCCTTTCTCGTCGAGAACGGAAGCGACGCGCTCGTCGTGTGCGGCACGACCGGCGAGTCGCCGACCCTGTCCGACGACGAGAAGCTCGGGCTCTGGGAGGCGGCGGTCGACGTTCTCCGCGACCGCGCGCCGGTGATCGCCGGCACGGGCACGTACGACACGGCGCACTCCGCCGAGCTCACCGAGCGCGCGCACCAGCTCGGGGTCGACGGCTTCCTCGTCGTCACGCCGTACTACAACAAGCCGCCGCAGCGCGCGATCGTGCGCCACTTCGAGGAGATCGCCGCGCGAACGGACAGGCCGATCGTCGCGTACAACATCCCCGCGCGGGTCGTCATCGACATCGAGCCGGAAACGATCGCGCAGCTCGCCGAGATCGAGAACGTCGTCGCCGTGAAGCAGGCATACGACGACATGGACGAGGCCCGCTTCATCGCGCAGGAAACCCGGCTCGACCTGTACTCGGGGGACGACAACATCACGCTGCCCTTCCTCGAGCTCGGCGGCGTCGGCGTCGTCTCGGTGATCTCCCACGTGTGGGGCACGCAGATCAAGGAGATGATCCGCAACTTCCGTGAAGGAGACGTCGACGGAGCACGTGCGATCGACGAGCAGCTTGCGCCCGGGTACGACCTCCTGAAGATCACGACGAACCCGATTCCGATCAAGACCGCGCTGAACCTGCTCGGCCACGACGTCGGAGGGTTCCGCCTGCCGATGATCGAGGCGACGGAGGACGAGGTGCAGCAGGTCCGCGCCTGCCTCGACCGCGGCGGCGTGCTGGTTCCCGCCTGACCACCGCGTAGACTTCGGCGCGCAGGCGTAGACGGAGAGTGACGCCTCCCGAGCCGCCGGCTCGTCCGCCGTCACAGGACGCCAACGAGGTCTCGCGCCGTTCGGCGCGAGGCGAAGTGCGGTGGCACCGCGGGATCGCCTCCCGCCCGCACCCCCAGGCGAGTGTCGAAGGGAGGTGCCACCGAGATGGAACGGATCCTCACCACGGAGCTCACGGCGCACGCCGGCGAGCGAGTCCTCCTGCGCGGCTGGCTGCACCGCCAGCGCAGGCTTTCGCGCGTGTCGTTTCTCGTCCTGCGCGACCGCGCCGGCGTCGCGCAGGTCGTACTTAGTGGCGGTCAGCCACAAAGTCTCGGCCCCGAGACCGTGCTCGAGGTCGAGGGGTTGGCGGTGGCAACGCCGCAGGCGCCGGGTGGTGCGGAGGTGCACGAGGCCGCGGTTCGCGTGCTCGCCGAGCCTGCCGCGCCGCCGCCGGTCGAGCTCCACCGCCCGCAGCCTCGGGAGTCGCTCCCGACACGTCTCGACGCGGCTGCGGTGTCGCTGCGTCATCCGGCGGTGCGCGAGCGCTTCCGCCTCGCTGCGCGCGCGGTTGCGGCGTACCGCAGTGAGCTCGACGCGCTCGGCTTCGTCGAGATCCACACGCCCAAGCTCGTCGGCACCGCGACCGAGAGCGGCGCGACCGTCTTTCGTGTCGACTACTTCGGACGCGACGCGTTCCTCGCGCAGAGCCCGCAGCTCTACAAGCAGACGATGGTCGGCGTCTTCGAGCGTGTGTACGAGATCGGCCCGGTCTTCCGCGCGGAGCCGCACGAGACGGGGCGGCATCTCGCGGAATACGTGTCGCTCGACGCCGAGCTCGCCTTCATCCGCGACCACCGCGACGTGATCGACGTGCTGCGCCGCGTCGTCCCGGCGATGATCGAGGCGGTCGGCCAGGCGCCGCCCGCGGAGGTTCCGGTCGTGCGGTTCGAGGACGTCCGCTCCGGCGACGAGCCCGACCTCTCGCCGGCGGACGAGCGCCGGATCTGCGCCGAGCACGGCGAGCTCGTGTTCGTCGAGGGCTTCCCGACCGCGAAGCGCGCGTTCTACACGCATCCGGACCCCGAGCGCCCAGAGTGGTCGCGCGGATTCGACCTTCTCTACCGCGGTGTGGAGATCGTCACGGGCAGCCAGCGCCTGCACCGCTACGAGGACTATCGCCGCGTGCTCGCCGAGCGCGGCCTCCCCGAGGCGCCGTTTGCGTCCTATCTCGACGCGTTCCGGTACGGGATGCCCCCGCACGGCGGCTTCGGCTTCGGGCTGGCCCGCTTCCTGGCGCAGGCGCTCGGGCTCGGGAACCTCCGCGAGGTGACGCTGTTTCCACGCGACCGGAACCGACTCCAGCCCTAGACTCCAGGGCGATGGCGATCCGGATCATCCCGCTCGGCGGACTCGGCGAAGTCGGCAAGAACATGACCGTCTACCAGTCCGGCGGCGAGGCGGTCGTCGTCGACGCGGGCCTGGCGTTTCCGCGCGACGAGCATCTCGGCGTCGACCTCGTCCTGCCGGAGATGAGCTTCCTCGCCGACCTCGGACGCGTCCGCGCGGTGGTGCTGACGCACGGCCACGAGGACCACGTCGGCGCGCTGCCGTACCTGATGCGCGAGGTCCGGGTCGACGAGGTGCTGGCCACGCGGCTGACGCTCGGTCTCGTGAAGTCGAAGCTCGACGAGCACGGGCAGCTCCGCGCCGCCGAGCTGACCGAGCTGGACGTCGGCGGGCGCCACCGGCTCGGTCCGTTCGAGGTCGAGCCGGTGCGGATGGCGCACTCGATTCCGGACTCCGTCGCGCTGGCGATCCGGGCCGAGGGCCGGCTGATCGTGCACACGGGCGACTACAAGCTCGACCACACGCCGGTCGACGGGATGAAGACGGACGTGGGCCGGCTGGCCGAGCTCGGCAACGAGGGCGTCGACCTCGTGCTCGGCGACTCGACGAACGCCGAGCGCCCGGGGGTGACGCAGTCGGAGCGCGTAGTGGGCGAGGCGTTCCGCCAGATCTTCCCGCTGCGCACCGGACGCATCGTCGTCTCGTCGTTCGCCTCGAACGTCCACCGGATGCAGCAGGCGGTCGACGTCGCCGTCGACCTGGGACGCAAGGTCTGCGTGATCGGCCGGTCGATGCGCAAGAACGCGAACATCGCGCGCAACCTCGGCTACATGGAGATCCCGGACGGGATGCTGCTCAAGCCCGACGAGCTCTCCGAGCTGCCGCCGGAACAGCAGCTGATCCTCTGCACGGGCTCGCAGGGCGAGCCGATGTCGGCGCTGACGCGGATCGCGTACGGCGACCATCCGGCGCTGACGGTCGAGCGCGGCGACACGGTGATCATCTCGGCGAAGCCGGTGCCGGGGAACGAGCTCCGCGTCCACGACGCGATCAACCGCCTCGCCAAGGCCGGCGCCGAGGTCCTGCACCAGGAGATCGCACCAGTGCACGTCTCGGGACACGGCTGCAAGGAAGAGATCCGAACCGTGCTCGCGTTGCTGAGGCCGCGGGCGGTGATGCCGGTGCACGGCGAGTTCCGGATGCTCGCCGCGCACGCGCAGCTCGCGCGCGACGCCGGCGTGCCGGCCAATGCGATCGTGCTCGCGGAGAACGGCTCCGTCGTCGAGCTGGATGAAGGCGGCGCGCCGCGCGTCGTCGACCAGATCGCGTCCGGAGTCACGCTCGTCGACGGTCTCGGGGTCGGCGACGTCCAGGATGTGGCGCTCCGTGACCGGCGCCACCTCTCCGAGGACGGCGTGTTGATCATCGTCGCCACCCTCGCGCCGGGGAACGGCCGCCTCCCTGCGCGGCCCGAGCTGATCGCGCGCGGCTTCACCGGCACGGACGAGCTCCTGGACGAGACGCGGGAGGAAGCCGCGCGCGTCCTGCAGGAGCTGCTGGCGGACGACCGCGTCGAGATCAAGCTGTTGCAGGAGCACCTTCACGACAGCGTCGGCCAGCTGATCTACGACCGAACGCGTCGACGGCCGATGATTCTTCCTGTAGTAGTTGAAGTGTGAGCGCGACGGCGTCGAGAGCGAGCTGGGCCGAGATCATCGCGGAGAACGCCGCGGAGGTCGGGTCCGCGGCACGTCTGATCGCGCAGCTGCGCGCGTGCGAGGCGGCCGCGCTCGCGTTCTGCCGGCTCCTCGAGCGCTGGCAGCGCGGCGACGCACAGCCGTGCACTCCGGGCGCTCGCGAAGCGGCCCTGCGCCGCGCGGCCGACCGCGTCGAGACGGCGCTCGCGGGGCTCGAGAACCCGCTCGGCCGCTATCTACTGGAGCTCCAGCCGGAGCGGGCTGAAGGCCGCTCCTGGTACGGAGAGCCCGGTCGCGGCGAGCTCGTCGACTGGCAGCCCGTGCTCTCCCGAGCGGGCGTCGGCGCCTCTCCGAACCGCGTCGCGCAGGTGTATCTCGAGCTCGCCGTGCTCGTGCGCGCGCTCGAGGGCCTGACGACGTCCGCGCGCATGCGCACTGCGCCGGACCGCTCGGCGTTGTGGGCGGGCCTCTTCGACCTGCGCGAGAACCTGTTCGGGCGCGCGATCGAAGACCTGCGCGCGCTCGCCGCGTAGCCACCCGGCGGCATGCGCGTTCGCCTCGTCGCGCTCGCGCTGATCCCGCTTGCCGCGGGGTGCGGAAGCACGTCCGAGAAGTCGGCGAGCATCCCGGTCACGACGACCGTCGCCGGTGTCGCAGCGAACAACCACGGGTTCACCGACGTGCGCGGCGCGAAATCCGTCAACGTCGACCTCCACGACGACTACTTCGAGCCGACGGTCATCAACGGCAGGCGCGGACAGGAGCTCCAGGCCGTGCTCGAGAACTTCGGCCACGAGCGGCACACGTTTACCGTGCCGCGCGAGGGCATCGACCGCGTGCTCGCACCGGGCAAGAGGGCGACGGTGACGATCGCGATCCCGCGCTCGGGCGAGATCGGCTTCTTCTGCAGGTACCACAAGCAGCTCGGGATGGCGGGTGCGCTCGCCGTCAAGAAGAAGAAGAGCTGAAAACCGCTTCGGCGCCCCCGCCGTAGTTCCGACATGCCCAGGACACTCGCGGTCCTCGTCGCCGTGCTCGCGCTCGCCGCGGCGGGATGCGGAGGCGGCTCGAACGAGAGCGCCGAGGAAGGCGGGACGACCACGGTCGCCGGCGTCGCAGCCGCCGATCACGGCACGAAGGACGCGAGCGGAATGGAGGAGCTCGACGTCGAGCTCGACGACGACTACTTCGAGCCGACGGTGATCACGGGCACGCCGGGCGAGAGCGTGAAGCTGGAGCTCGAGAACGAGGGAGGCGACGAGCACAACTTCACGCTCGAGTCGCAGAACCTCGACCAGGACGTCGAGGCCGGCGAGAAGGCGGAGGTCACCGTGACCATCCCCCAGAGCGGTCAGGTCTCGTTCTACTGCAAGTACCACAAGCAGCTCGGCATGGCCGGCGCGCTCGCCGCGAGCTGACAGACTTCCCACGGTGCGCTTCGGCGTCGCCGTGCTTCCGAACCAACCGTGGCCCGATCTGGTCGAGACGTGGCGGACCCTCGACGCGCTGCCGGGCGTCGAGTCCGTGTGGGTCGCCGACCACCTCGCGAACCCGTACCGGCGCGAGCAGCCGTGGTTCGAGTCGTGGACCTGCCTCGCCTCGCTGGCGCGCGAGACCGAACGCGTCCGCATCGGGCCGCTCGTCTCGCCGATGACGTTCCACAACGCCGCTCGCCTCGCGAAGGCGGCGATCACGCTGGATCACGCCTCGAGCGGACGCCTCGAGCTCGCCGTCGGCTCCGGCGGCTCGGGCTTCGATCACGCGCTCGCACAGGTGCCACGACCCGAGCCTGCCGAGCGTTCGCAGCGGTTCGACGACTTCGTCGCCAGGCTGCGGGCGTTGCTCGAACGCGAGGACCTCCGACCGCGGTCGCTGCAGGAGCGGATCCCGATCACCGTCGGCGGCAACAGCCGCTCGGTCCTGCGCATCGCCGCTCGGCATGCGAACCGGTGGAACACGTACGTCGGCTGGCAGCTGTCCCGCGAGGAAGGACGGCGGCTCACACGCGAGCGGAACGCCTTGCTGGACGAGTTCTGCACCGCAGCAGGCCGCGATCCGCGCTCGCTTGTGCGCTCGGCCCTGATCGGCCATTCCTTCGTCGCCGAGACGCCGTTCGCGTCGCAGCACGCGTTCCGCGACGTGTGCCTCGCCTACGAAGAGGCCGGAATCGACGAGCTGATCTTCTACTGGCCGCCCGAGTTCGCCATGCCGGAGGACGCATTCGAGTCGGGCTTGTTCGAGCGACTGTTTGGTTAGCCCTCGCTTCGTACTCCACGGTCCCTGAGCGGCGCGGCCCAGCCGCGCCGCGGGTGACCGGCTGCTGTTCCACCACGGCAGGACTGCTCGATCACGAGTCGAAGGGGCGCGGGTGGCCAAGAAGAAGAAGCGGGCCCTAAGGCCGCGCACACCGTCACGTGTGAAGAAGCGCCGTCGCCCGGCGCGCGGCCACCACCATCCCGAGCTGTGGGGGCTGGGGCTCGTGGCGTTCGGGCTCTTCCTGGGGATCGTTCTCTACGGCGGCTGGAACGGCGGCATCGTCGGCCAGCGCGTCGCGGACGGCGCGCATGCGGTGGTGGGCGCAGCCGCGTACGTCGCGCCGCTCGCGTGCATCGTGGTCGGCGCGCTGATGGTCGCGCGCAGTGCGCTCGTGGACGTGCGGCCGTTCCGGACCGGTCTCGCCGTTGTCGTCTTCGGGCTCCTGGCCACGCTGGGGTCGGCGCACGGCGGCTACGCGGGCACGGCGGTCGGCGGCGGCCTCGGCAAGCTGCTCGGGCCCGGTGCGCCGATCCTCGGCGTCTTCGCGCTGATCGTCGGCGCGCTCTTGCTCTCGGGAGCCTCCGCGGGTGCGATCGTCCGTCGCTCGCACCGCGCCGTCCGCACCGCTGCTCAGCGCCGCCCGCGCCGGCTGCCACCGGTCGAGGACGACGAGGTCACGCTCGAGAAGCGACCGCAGCGCCACGAGCCGCCCGTCGACGCGGTGCAGGCGTTCCCCGACGTCGTCTCGCACGAGCCGCCGCCGCTGCTCGTCCAACCGCCCGACGAGCCGCTCGCCGAGGACCCGCCGACGCTGTTCGAGCTCGAGCAGCTGGAGGAGCACGGCGAGTACGCCCTACCCGACCGCGAGCTCCTTCGCCGCTCGAATCCCGCGACGAAAGCGGACCCGGCGGTTGCGGACCGGGTGGGCGAAGCGCTCGTCCAGACGCTCGCGCACTTCGGCGTCGAGGCGTCGCTTGTGGGGCGGATCGCAGGCCCGCGCGTCACCCGCTACGAGCTGCAGCTCGCGCCCGGCACGAAGGTGTCGAAGGTCGCCGCGCTCAAGGACGACCTCAGCTACGCGCTCGCGACGACCGAGATCCGCATCCTCGCGCCGATCCCGGGCAAGCAGGCGGTCGGCGTCGAGGTCCCGAACCTGTCGCCGAACCTGGTCACGCTCGGCGACATCTTCGACGAGCTACCTCAGACGGCCTCGCCGTTGAGCGTCTGGCTCGGCAAGGACATCTCCGGGAACGCGGTCTGGACCGACCTCGCGCGGATGCCGCACATGCTGATCGCGGGCACGACCGGCTCCGGCAAGTCCGGATGCATCAACACGATCCTGACGTCGATCCTCCTGCGCGCGACGCCCGACGACGTGCGGATGATCCTGATCGACCCGAAGCGGATCGAGCTCGGGTTCTACGAGTCGATCCCGCACCTGCTGACGCCGGTCGTCTCCAATCCGAAGCAAGCCGCCGCCGCGCTCACGAACGTCGTCACGGAGATGGAGCGCCGCTACGAGAAGATGTCGCTGTTGCGGGCGCGCAACCTCCCCGAGGCGAACCGTGCGCTGCGCTCGCGCGGCGAGCAGCCGTTGCCGTTCCTCCTCGTCGTCATCGACGAGCTCGCAGACCTGATGATGATCTCGCCGCAGAGCGTGGAGGACGCCGTGATCCGCCTTGCGCAGAAGTCGCGCGCGGTCGGCATCCACCTCGTGCTCGCCACGCAGCGTCCGTCGGTCGACGTGATCACCGGGATGATCAAGGCCAACGTTCCGTCCCGGATCGCCTTCGCGGTGTCGTCGCAGACCGACTCGCGCGTGATCCTCGACGCGGCCGGCGCGGAGTCGCTGCTCGGGCAGGGCGACATGCTCTTCAAGCCGCTCGGCACGTCGCGACTGCAGCGGCTTCAGGGTGCATACGTGAGCGAGGAGGAGATCGCGCTCGTCGTCGAGCAGTGCCGCGCGCAGCGTGCGCAGGAGCTCGACGAGTCGCTGCTCGAGGTTCCGGAGCAACCCGAGGAGGACGCGTACGGCGACGAGGAGTTCGATCCCGACGAGGATCCGCTCCTCGACCGCGCGATCGAGATCGTCGTCCAGACGCAGACCGCGTCCGTCTCGCTGCTGCAGCGGCGGCTTCGCGTCGGCTACACGCGTGCCGGGCGCCTGATCGACATGCTCGAGCGGCGCGGGATCATCTCCGGGTACGAAGGCTCCAAGCCGCGCCGCGTGCTCGTGACCGAGCACGACCTCTCGCAGATGCCGTCCTAGCGCCCCTCCGCGGGACGCCCTCCGGCCTGTGGCCCCCCCCCCCCCCCCCCCCCCC
>Ga0081539_10005612_pt1 | contig 12634 bp, 5 predicted proteins | sample TabmetS4T2R2_FD_71023 | JGI IMG/M metagenome (GOLD analysis project Ga0081539, IMG submission 71023) | Tabebuia heterophylla rhizosphere microbial communities from the University of Puerto Rico - S4T2R2 | ecosystem: Host-associated > Plants > Roots > Rhizosphere ...
GCGAGGAAGCGGGCGAGGAAGCGGGCGAGGAAGCGGGCGAGGAGGGGACGGCGGGATCCTCGGCTCGCACCGCGGCGAGGTCGGGGCGCTGAACCGTGCGCGCAGGGGCCAGGCCCGCGACGATGGCCTCGGTGATGTCCGCGGCGTGCGTGCCGTCGGGATCGTAGTCCGGGTCGTAGACGGTAATCTCCACGCCCAGGCAGTCCGGGGTGTCCACCAGGCCGGACAGCAACAGCTCCAGCTCGGGGAACGCGATCCCGCCCGGTTCCGGCGCGTCCACCGCGGGCATGACGGCCGGGTCGAGGACGTCCATGTCCACGTGCACCCAGTAGCCCGCGCAATCGGCGAGCTGTTCGCGTGCCCACTGCGCGGTGCGCGCCGCACCCTCGACCCGCAACATCGGCACCGGCCGGGTGACGATGCCGGCGGCCTGCAGGTCCAGCCGGTATTCGTCCTGCGCCCGGATGCCGAGAACCACCACGTCGACGTCCCGGAAATACGGCCGGCGGCCCTCGATCGCGGTCAGGTCGGCCTGCCCGCGCCCGGTGACGAGGGCCAGGTCCTCGCCGGCCGCGGCGCCCACATACGAGGCGTTGCCCGGGTGCCGGAAATCGGAGTGCCCGTCCACGAACACCAGCCCGATCCGGCCGCCGATCGCCTCGCCGAGCCGGTGCATCGCCAGCCCGGAGCCGAGCATGATGGAGCAGTCCCCGCCGAGGACCACCGGGAACTCGCCCGCGTCCACGATCGCGCCGATCCGGTCGGCCAGCGCCGCCGAGTACGCGGCGATCTGCGACGCGTGGCAGACGCCGTCGCCCGGCCGCCAGTCGCCCGGGTCGTACCGGGGTGGGGTGAGGCAACCGGCGTCGCGCGCGTGCAGCCGGCTGATCAGGCCGTGGTCCCGCATGGCTCCGGGCGCCTTGGCGCATCCCGGCACCGACGTCACGGTCGGCGGGCGCAGACCGAGATTGGAGGGAGCGTCCAGGACGGCGATGCGGCGCACGGCGGCCCCCGGCTAGAAGAGCGCGCTCGCCAGCGCGCGGCGGCCTTGGGCCACGGCCGGGTCGTCCGGTCCGGCCACGCTGAACAGTGATAGCAGATGCTGGCGTACGGCGTCGCGCTCCTCGCCGCTGGTGCGGCGGACGAGGGCCACCAGGCGCGCGTACGCCTCGGGGGCCTGCCCGCTGAGCACCTCGACGTCCGCGGCCAGTTCCTGGGCGTCGATGTCGTCCGGGTCGGCGGCGGCCTTGGCGAGCGCGGTGGCCGGGTCGACCCGGGTCACCCGGCGGTACAGCGCCACCTGGGCGAGGCCGGACTCCGCCGCGCGGTCCGCGGGCGATTCGGCCAGGATCTTCTTGTACGCCGCCTCCGCCTCGTCGAGGTCGCCGGTCATCAGCGCGTCGTCGGCCGCGTCCAGCCGCGGGTCGTCGGCCGGGGCGACGGCCACCCCGGCGGCCTTGAGCACCGCGTCGACGTACTGCCGGACCTGCGCCTCGGGTAGCACGCCGGTGAAGCCCTCCACCAGCTGGCCGCCGACCACCGCGACCACCATCGGGATGCCCTGAACGCGCAGCGCCTGCGCCAGCCGCGGGTTGGCGTCGACGTCGATCCTGCCGAGGACCCAGCTGCCGCCGCCTTCGGCCGCGAGCTTCTCCAGGACGGGCGAGAGCTGCTTGCACGGCTCGCACCAGTCGGCCCAGAAGTCCAGGATCACCGGGGTGGTCAGCGAGCGTTCCAGAACGGACTGCTGGAACGTGGCCTCGGTGACATCGACCACCGTGGTGCCGCCGGGGACGGTGGCAGGTGTGCCGGGCCCCGGTGCTGCTGGGCCGGACGACCCGCCCGCATCGCCGGCCGGGCCGGGCGAGGCCGGCCGCTGCGGAGTGGCCGGGGGTGCCGTCTTGCGCAGGGAACTGAGGTCGACCGCGCCGCGGGTGAAGATCGACGGAGTGGTCCGTGGGTCGCTCATGGTTATCTAGTTTGGCACGCGGGTCCGCGGGATCGCGGCGCAGCCAGCCGGGCTCACTTGTTGAGGGCGGTCAGGAACCGGTCCACTATCGGAACGGCCGCGTCGGCGCCCGTGCCGCCCTCCTGCACCATCACGGCGAACGCGACGTCGCCCTGGAAACCGATGAACCAGGCGTGCGTCTGCTTTGATCCGTTGTCGAACTCGGCCGTACCGGTCTTGCCGTACACGGGTTTGCCCGCGACGTTCCTCAGCCGGGTCCCGGTGCCGTTGGTGACCACCTCGCGCATCATCGGCCGCAGGGCTCCGAGCGCGTCCGCGTCGAGTGGCGCGCCGGGGGGTGCCGGGCTCGGCGGCGGCGGGTCCAGCACCACCTTGGGCTGCTCGAACCGGCCGCGGGCCACCGCCGCGGTCGCGGCCGCCATCGCGAGCGGGCTCACCACGGTCGTTCCCTGGCCGAACGTGGCGGCGGCCAGCTCGGTCGCGGTGCCGCCGGTGGACACCTTGCCACTGAACGTGTCGATGCCCAGATCCCACGCGCCGCCCAGACCCAGCGCGGTCGAGGCCCTGCGTAGTCCGTCCGCACCCAGGTCGTGGGCGAGCCCGACAAAGGCCGTATTGCAGGACCGGGCGAAGTCGACGTGGAACTGCACCCGGCCGAGCGCCTCGTTGTGGGCGTTCTTGAACGTGCGGCCGTCCACCTTCCGGGTCCGGGGACAGTCCACGATGGTGCTCGGCGTGACCTTCTTCTGCTGCAGCAGCCCGTAGGCGGACACCATCTTGAACGTCGATCCGGGCGGGACCTGGCCGGAGAACGCGGTGTTGGTGCTGCCGCCGTCCGGACCGTTCGCCGCCGCGATCACGCTGGAGTCGCTGATCTTGATGGCGACCAGCGCGCTGGGCTGCTTCTCTTCGGCCACCGCGCGGTCGGCCGCGTTCTGCACCGCGACGTCGAGCGTCGTCTTGACCGGCTTGCCCGGCACCGGCCTGGTGCTGAAGATCTGCGTCTCCTCGACGCTGTCGTCCGGCGCGGTCCGAGAGATGACCACGGACTGTCCGGGGGTGCCGCGCACCGTCGTGTCGTACCGCTGTTGGAGGCCGCCGTGCCCGACGATGTCGCCCGCCGAGATGCTGTCCGGGTTCGCGTCGATGTCCTGCTTGGTCGCGCTATCGGCCGTGCCGAGCAGTGCCCGGGCGAACGCCCGGGTCGGCGCCAGATCCCGCTGCTCCGCACGGAAGACCGTGCCGGCGAGCGGCCGGATGTCGTCGCGGATCTTGTTGTAGTCGCTCCGGCGCAAGGTGACCAGTTCCAGGAACGCGCCGGGATCGGCCCGATCGACCCGAGTCTTGAGGTTCGCCAGGCTCACCGAGACGCCGGCCTTCTCGAACGCTTTGCCCAGCGCCTTGGTCAGGATGGCCAGGTCCTTGATCTTCTCTGGGCTGACACCGACCGTGACCACCGGTTGCCGGGTGACGATGGGCTTGCCGGCGCGGTCGAGCATGGACGAACGGTCTGCCGCCACCCGGCGCATCTTCAGCTTGTCGCCCGCGGTCAGCTCTTGATTGACGATCGTCGGTTCCCAGATGACCCGCCACCCGTCGCTGTTGCGCTTGGTCATCCGGACTGTGCTCTCGTACGACCACGCCGCACCGCCGGGCAGTGTCCAGTCCAGCTTGACGGCGTTCGAGGCGATGTCCCCGGTGACCTTCGGGTCGCCTTCCCGGGTCAGGACCAGCGGCGATCTGGCCAGGTCGCCGGCGAGGCCCTGCAACTGGTCGACGACGTTGCGCGCCGCGATGCCGCTGCCGTCCGCGGTGACGAAACCGACCTTGTCCAGGTTGCCGCTGCGCCAGCCGGCCAGGAAGTCGTCGAGGGTGTCCGCCGGCCCCTCCTGGCCGCAGGCGGCGGCGCCGCCGGCCAGAAGCGCGGCGACCGCTCCGGCACCGACGACGCGCCGGAACCGGCGGCCGGCGGAAGGCGGGAGGGGGCGCATGAGCACTCCTTGCGGCGGATACTGACGGGTAGGACCCAGAGAACGGTAATAGCAGCGCGCCGCCGGCGTTGCCCCGGGTGCTGTCCGGACACGAGGCAATCTCGGAACGGCATGGCGGTCTCGTCCGGGGGGCACGTCTTAGGCTGAGTGAAGACGTCGAACTCGCAGGGTCGTGGGTGAGAGGAGCGCCGGCCATGGCAGTCGCCGAAGAGGCAGCGACCGAATCCGCGGAGCTGGAGTTCGTCCAGGGGCCCGGGCTGGCCCTGACCGGACGGCTCGCCACCGGCGACGCCGATGGTGATCTCGACGAGCCGCTGCCCAACGCGGCGCGCCTGGTGGCCGAGGCGGTCTCGCTGGCCGGTGACGACCACGGCACCGCCACGCTGGTGGGCCGGTTCTGGCGGTTCGCACCGGACGAGGAACTGGTCGGCCTCACGCCCGAGGAGATGTACGCGGCGGTGCTCTCGCATCGCGAGCTCGCCGCGCACCGGCTGCCCGGGCAGCTGCAGCTCGCGATCAGTGCGCCCGACCGCGAAGAACCGCACACCGTGCTGCAGATCGTCACCGACGACATGCCGTTCCTGGTCGACTCCGTGGTCGCCCTCCTTACCGCCCACCAGCTGGAAGTGCATCTGCTGGTGCACCCGCTGATCGTGGTGCGGCGCGAGCCGCTCGGTGCGCTCGCCGTGGTGGAGGCGAACGTCGAGCCGGACGACGCCATCGACGGCGATGTGGTGGAGAGCTGGATCCGGATCGAGGTCGATCCGGTCCGTGACCCCGGCGCGCGCGACCAGCTCCAGAACGACGTCCGCCGGGTGCTCACCGACGTCCGCGACGCGGTGGAGGACTGGCCGCGGATGCGCCAACGAGCGCTCGTCATCGCCGATGAACTGGCCGCGGCCCGCGGCTCGGAAACCAAGCTGCCGGTGCCGGACAAGGACGTCACCGACTCCATCGAGCTGCTCAAGTGGCTGGAACACGACCATTTCACGTTCCTTGGCTACCGCGAGTACACGCTGATCGACGGGACGCTGCACGGGGTGCCGGGCAGCGGCCTGGGCATCCTGCGTGGTGACAGCCAGCCCCGCCAGCTGTCCTCGTTGACGCCGGAGGCGTACCAGCGGGCACTGGAGAAGCGGCTGCTGGTGATCACCAAGGCGAATTCGCGAGCCACCGTGCACCGGTCGGCGTACCTCGACTACATCGGCGTCAAGACGTTCGACGCCGACGGCGAGGTGGCCGGGGAGCGGCGCTTCCTCGGCCTGTTCTCCAGCTCGGCATACCGGACCAGCGTTCGCGAGCTGCCGGTGGTGCGCCGCAAGGTGATGGAGGTGCTGGACCGGTCCGGGCTGTCGCCGCGCGGCCACTCCGGGAAGGACCTGCTGCAGATCCTCGAGACGTATCCCCGGGACGAGCTGTTCCAGATCCGGACCGACGATCTGTACGAGGCGGTCATCGGCGTCCTGCGCATGGCGGGCCGGCGTCAGCTGCGCCTGTTCTTGCGCCGGGACGGGTACGGCCGGTTCATCTCCTGCCTGATCTACCTGCCCCGGGACCGGTTCACCACCGCGAACCGGCTGGCCATGCAGGAGATCCTGCTGCGCGAGCTGAACGGCATCGGCGTGGACTACACCACCCGGGTGACCGAGCGGATGCTGGCCCGGGTCCATTTCATCGTGCGTACCGACCCGGCCGACCCTCCCGGGCAGGTCGACCCGAACGCGCTGGCCGAGATGCTCGCCGACGCGACCCGGATGTGGGACGACGATTTCTCCCTGGTGCTGGAACGCAAGCTCGGCGAGGAGGCGGAGAAGGATCTGTTCGCCCGGTACGCGTCCGCGCTGCCGGACAGCTACAAGGACGGGCACACGCCGTTCGAGGCGGTGCAGGATCTGGCGAAGCTCGAACTGCTCGAGGAGCCGGGCCAGCTCGAGATGCATCTGTACCGCAAGCGGCACCTGACCAAGGCCGGCACCACCGAGCCGGACGACGGCGACGTGCGGTTCAAGGTCTACCGGTACGGCGAGCCGATGATGCTGTCCGCGGTCCTGCCAGTGCTCCACTCGCTGGGCGTGCGGGTGGTCGACGAGCGCCCGTACGAGATCGACCGTGCCGACGACACCGTCTACCTGTACGACTTCGGGCTCATGCCCCCGGACGCGCACCGTGAGCTCGCCGAGGTACGACCGCAGATGGAGAACGCGTTCGCGGCGGCCTGGCGCGGCGAGGCCGAGGTGGACGGCTTCAACGAGTTGGTGCTGCGCGCCGGCCTCACCTGGCGGCAGGTCGTGGTGCTCCGGGCGTACGCGAAGTATCTGCGGCAGGCCGGCACCGTCTACTCGGAGCGGTACCTGGAGTCGACGTTCAGCGCGTACCCGGAGATCGCCGGACTGCTCGTCAAGCTGTTCGAGACCCGGTTCTCGCCCCGCCTGGTGGTCGGCGAGGAGGACCGGGCACGCCTGACCGAGGAGCTGGTGGAACAGATAACCGGCCGGCTGGACGGCGTGGAGAGCCTGGACCAGGACCGGATCCTGCGCTCGTACCTCACCTTGATCACCGCCACGCTGCGGACCAGCTTCTTCCAGCGCGGCCCGGACCAGCGACCGAAGTCGTACGTGGCGCTGAAGATGGATCCGCAGGCGATCCCGGATCTGCCGCAGCCGCGGCCCAAGTACGAGATCTTCGTGTACTCGCCGCGGTTCGAGGGGGTCCACCTGCGGTTCGGCGCGGTGGCGCGGGGCGGCCTGCGCTGGTCGGACCGGCGCGAGGATTTCCGCACCGAGATCCTCGGGCTGGTCAAGGCCCAGATGGTCAAGAACGCGGTGATCGTGCCGGTCGGCGCGAAGGGCGGGTTCGTGCTCAAGCTCAAACCCGGCGACCGGGACGAGGCGGTGGCCTGCTATCGACAGTTCATCACCGCGCTGCTGGACGTCACCGACAACATCCGTGGCAGCAAGATCGTGCCGCCGGAGGACGTGGTGCGGCACGACGCCGACGACCCGTACCTGGTGGTGGCCGCGGACAAGGGCACCGCGACGTTCTCCGACATCGCGAACGAGATCTCGGTCGCCAAGGACTTCTGGCTCGGCGACGCGTTCGCCTCCGGCGGCAGCGCCGGGTACGACCACAAGAAGATGGGCATCACCGCTCGCGGCGCCTGGGAGTCGGTCAAGAAACACTTCCGGGATCTCGGCGTGGACATCCAGGCCGAGGACTTCACGGTGGTCGGCGTGGGGGACATGTCCGGCGATGTCTTCGGCAACGGCATGCTGCTGTCCGAGCACATCCGGCTGGTGGCCGCCTTCGACCACCGGCACATCTTCGTCGACCCGGACCCGGACGCGGCGACGTCGTACGCCGAACGGCGCCGGCTGTTCGAGCTGCCGCGTTCGTCCTGGGCCGACTACAACTCCGAGCTGATCAGCGGGGGCGGTGGAGTCTTCCCGCGTACCGCCAAGTCGATCTCCGTGACGCCGCAGATGCGCGCGGCGCTCGACCTCGGCGAGGCCACTGCCGTCAGCCCGAACGAGCTGATGAAGGCCATCCTGTCCGCGCCGGTCGATCTGCTGTGGAACGGCGGCATCGGCACGTACGTCAAGGCGTCCACCGAGACGCACGCCGACGTGGGCGACAAGACCAACGACGCGATCCGGGTGAACGGCAAGGACCTGCGCGTCCACGTGGTCGGCGAGGGCGGGAACCTGGGCCTCACCCAGCGTGGCCGGATCGAGTACGCGCTCGGCGGTGGTCACATCTTCACCGACTTCATCGACAACTCCGCCGGTGTGGACTGCTCCGACCACGAGGTGAACATCAAGATCCTGCTTGGCGGCGCGGTGACCGACGGCGAGCTCACCATGCCCGACCGGGACACGTTGCTCGCCGCCATGACCGACGAGGTCGCCGAGCTGGTGTTGCGGGACAACTACGAGCAGGCCACGGCGCTGGGCACCGCGGTCGCGCAGGCACACTCGCTGCTTCCGGTGCACCGGCGGATGCTGACCAACATGGAACGCGCCGGCCAGCTGAACCGTGAGCTCGAGGCGCTGCCCACCGATCAGGAGCTGGCCAACCGGTACGACGCCGGCGGCGGCCTCACAGCGCCCGAGTTCGCGGTGCTCCTGCCGTACGTGAAGATCTCACTCGAGCGGACGGTGCTCGCGGACCCGCTGGTCGACGAGCCGTGGACCAACGACCTGCTGGTGTTGTACTTCCCGACGCCGTTGCGCGACCGGTTCGCCGGGCGGATGCGGGAGCACCGGCTACGCCGGGAGATCATCTCCACCGGGCTGGTCAACGAGGTCGTGAATCACGGCGGTACATCGTTCGTCTACCGCACGATGGAGGAGAGCGGCGCCTCCGCGGCCGATGTCATGCGGGCGTACATCGTGATCCGCGACGTCTTCGGCCTGACCGACATCTGGTCCGCGACCGAGCAGCTGGACAGCAAGGTCCCTACGTCCGCGCAGACGACCGTGTATCTCGAGACCCGGCGGCTGCTGGACCGGGCCGTCCGGTGGCTGGTCAGCAACCGGCGCTCGCCCATCGATGTGGCGGGTGAGATCGACCGCCTGCGGCCGGGCGTCCAGGCGTTGCTCCCGCAGCTGCCCACGGTGATGATCGGCGCCGAGCGCGAGTCGATGGCACAGAACGTGGACGAGATGGTGGAGTGCGGTGTGCCGCGCGTGCTCGCCGAGTCGGTCAACCGCGTGGTCTACGGCTTCGGCCTGCTCGATGTACTGGAGACCGCGAAAGCCACCGGCCGGGACGCCGAAGAGGTCGCGCAGGTGTATTTCGTCATCTCCTGCCGGTTCCAGATCGACAAGCTGCTCTCGCGCATCTCCGAGCTACCGCGCAGCGACCGGTGGCAGACGCTGGCCCGGATGGCGCTGCGCTACGACCTGTACGCGGCGCTGGCCGGACTCACCGCCGAGGTGTTGCAGTCCACGCCGTCGGACGCGTCGCCGGAGGACCGCGTGTCCGAGTGGGAGCAGGTGAACGCCGCGTCGATCGCCCGGGCCGGCAACGCGATAGGCGACATCGACAACACCCCGGTCGACCTGGCGGCGCTGTCGGTGCTGCTGCGCCAGATCCGTACGCTGGTCAAGACGTCGTCGGCCGCCTGAGCGCCCAACCCCCCGATCTTGGAGTTGTGGTTGGCATGAATGCGGACAAAGTCCGCATGAGGCCAACCACAACTCCAAGATCGCGAGAGGGATGGGGGACGTGGGGTACCCGGCGGGGGTATATGGTGGATGCGTGGGGCGGTTGATCGAGCTCGAGATCGGCGGGATGACGTGCGCCGCGTGCGCCAACCGCATCGAGAAGAAGCTCAACCGCCTCGACGGCGTGACCGCCACGGTCAACTACGCCACCGAGAAGGCCCGTGCCACGGCGCCGGCCTCCGTCACGGCCGCCGACCTCATCGCGGTGGTGGAGAACACCGGCTACACCGCGTCGCTGCCCCGCACCGCCGACCCGGCAACTCCGCACGATCGGCTCACGTCCCGGCTGCTGATCTCCGCGGTGCTGTCCCTGCCGGTGGTCGTGCTCGCGATGGTGCCGCCGTGGCAGTTTCCGTACTGGCAGTGGCTGTCGCTGACGCTCGCTGCGCCGGTCGTCGGGTACGGGGGATGGCCGTTCCACCGGGCCGCGGTCCGCAACCTGCGGCACGGCACCGCCACCATGGACACGCTGGTCTCGCTCGGAACGCTTGCTGCGTTCGGCTGGTCGTTGTGGGCGATGTTCCTCGGCGACGCCGGGACGCCGGGCATGCGGCATCCGTTCGACATCACCGCCCAGCCCGGGCCGGACGCCATCTACTTCGAGGCCGCCGCCGGGGTGACCACGTTCCTGCTGGCCGGACGCTATCTGGAGGCCCGTGCCAAGCGCCGCGCGGGTGGCGCACTACGCGGGCTGCTGGAGCTCGGCGTGAAGACCGTGACGGCGATCCGGGACGGCGCCGAGCGCCAGATCCCGGCCGGCGACCTGCGCGTCGGCGACGAGTTCGTGGTACGGCCGGGGGAGAAGGTGGCCACCGACGGCGTGGTCGTCGACGGCGTCTCCGCGATCGATGTCAGTCTGTTGACCGGCGAGTCCGTCCCGGTGGAGGTACGCCCCGGGGAGCCGGTCACCGGTGCGACCGTGAACGCGGGCGGCCGCCTGGTGGTCCGCGCCACGCGGGTGGGCGCCGATACCCAGCTGGCCCAGCTGGCCCGGCTGGTCGAGGAGGCGCAGAACGGCAAGGCGGCGGTGCAGCGCCTGGCGGACCGGGTTGCCGGCGTGTTCGTGCCACTGGTCATCGTGCTGTCGATCGGGACGCTCGGCTTCTGGCTCGGCGCGCGATTCGACGCCACGGCGGCGTTCACCGCCGCCGTCGCGGTCCTCATCATCGCCTGCCCGTGCGCGCTCGGCCTGGCCACCCCGACCGCGTTGCTGGTCGGCACCGGCCGGGGCGCCCAACTCGGCATCTTCATCCGCGGCGTGACCGCGCTGGAGTCCGCTGGACGCATCGACACGATCGTGCTGGACAAGACCGGGACCGTCACGACCGGCCGGATGGCCGTGGTGGACGTCGTTCCGGCGGCGGATCAGGATGCGGACGAGCTGCTCCGGCTGGCCGGCGCGGTCGAGGCCGCATCGGAGCACCCGCTGGGCCGCGCGATCACCCGGGCGGCGGCCGAACGCGGACCGCTGCCGGCCGTCGTCGGCTTCCAGGCTGTGGCCGGGCTCGGCGTTCGCGGCCTGGTCGAGGGCGCCGAGGTGGAGGTCGGCCGGGCCGGCGGCCCCCGGCCCGAGCGTCCGGCGGCATCGTGGGTCGGGATCCGCGTGGATGGAGCGCTGCGTGGGTGGCTGACCTTGGCCGACGAGGTACGCCCGACCAGCGCGTCCGCGATCGCCGCGCTCCGGCGGCTCGGACTGCGGCCGGTCCTGCTGACCGGCGACGCGCCCAAGGTGGCGCACGCGGTCGCGGCGGAGGTGGGCGTCGAGGATGTAGTGGCCGGCGTGCTCCCCGCCGGCAAGGTCGACGTGGTCAAGCAGCTCCAGGCCGGCGGCCGGGTGGTGGCCATGGTCGGCGACGGGGTCAACGACGCGGCCGCGCTCGCCCAAGCTGATCTCGGCCTGGCGATGGGCGCGGGCACCGACGTGGCGATCGAGGCGTCGGACGTGACGCTGGTACGCGGCGACCTGACCGCCGCCGTGGACGCCGTCCGGCTCGCCCGGCGCACGCTCGGGATCATCCACGGCAACCTGTTCTGGGCGTTCGCCTACAACGTGGCGGCGCTGCCGCTGGCCGCGGCCGGTCTGCTCAATCCGATGATCGCCGGAGCCGCCATGGCGCTGAGCTCGATCTTCGTGGTGCTGAACAGCCTCCGCCTGCGGGGGTTTTGAGCTGAGCTGGCAAGGCCGCACAAATCCCCGCCGATCTTGGAGTTGTGGTTGGCCTTACGCGACGTTGCGCCAGGTTTGTCCCAACCACAACTCCAAGATCGGCGGGGAAGGGAAGGTGGGCGCACGGACGCGGTCCCGAAGCCCTTTCGTGCCCAGCGAGGGATCTGCCGCGGGGATTCGGGCCGGTCCCGAAGTCCGAATCCCCACGACGTTCCCGGATCCACCTACCAAATGTAACGCTATGTGAGGAGAGGGCCGTTGGAAAGCGATCCGTACAGAATCGGCCGTTCGACGGAGAAGCCGAGATGGTCGGTCCGGGTGCGTAGCGTAACGTATATGTGATCACGGAACGTCACGGCGGATAGTGTCGATCAAGGTGAGGGTCTGCCGGAGCGCCGGCCGGAGAACGGGCATGCGGGATAGTCCCACGAGCCGGTCGACCAGCGGCACCACCCCGTCGATGAGCCGGCGGGTCCGGCGCTGGGCCGGCGACCTGTCGTGCACCCAGAACAGCACCACGCCCATCCAGCCGAGCCAGAGCAGTTCGGGCAGCTCCTTGCGCAGTTCGGGATCGAGGCGCGCGGAGGAGCCGTCGACCACCTCGCGGAAGATGTCGATGGCCGCCTCCCGGGCGGGCGAGGACTCCGGCGAGAACGGGCTGAGTGGCGATGACGGTTCGGCCGCCGTCTTGAAGAACGTCGCGGCGAACGCGTGGTACGGCGCGTTCACGTCGATCCCCGCGTGCAGCACGCCGCGGAGGCGCGCGGCGAAGGCGCGTTCGGTCGCCAGGACCGGCTCGGCGGCGATCCGGTGTGCCGCCTGGTTCCGATCGTAGAACCCCTGGATCAGGTGTTCCTTGGAGTCGAAGTAGTAGTACGCGTTCCCGACGGCGACTCCGGCCTCCGTGGCGATCGCGCGCATGGTGGTCTCGGCGTATCCCCGTTCCCGGAACAACCGCAACGCCGTGTCGAGGATCAGCTGCCGGGTCTGCTCGCCGCGCGGCCGCCGCGGGCGGTCGGTGCTGTCCCCAGGGGACTCCGCAGCGGTCGTCACACCATCACCGTAACGACGCGGGCGTCGTCAGGCCCAGCACCTCCGCGGCGGCCCGCCCGTTCGCGTGGCTGGCGCCGTACGTGGTGATGAACGCCCGCGCTCCCGCGGGGCGCCACTTCGACGGCCATCCCATCTCGACCACCGCGACCGGCCAGCCGGCCGCGAGCCGTTCGATCAGGTCTCGCGTCGCCGGGGCCCGGTGGGTGTGCCGGCCGACCACAACGATCGG
>Ga0081539_10005613_pt1 | contig 12633 bp, 9 predicted proteins | sample TabmetS4T2R2_FD_71023 | JGI IMG/M metagenome (GOLD analysis project Ga0081539, IMG submission 71023) | Tabebuia heterophylla rhizosphere microbial communities from the University of Puerto Rico - S4T2R2 | ecosystem: Host-associated > Plants > Roots > Rhizosphere ...
TCATGGCTGGCCGCCCAGCGCCGCGACGATGACCTGAGTGTTGTGTTCCTCGGCACCGAGGTAGGTGCCTTGCGGCGTCCCGGGTGCACCGAGGCTGTCCCCGTAGAGGGCCTCTTCCCCGGCGACCACGTCGACGCCGGCCTGCTTCGCGATGGTGTCGGCGGTCTTGGGCGGCAGCGAGCTCTCCGTGAAGATCGCCTTCGTTCCGGTTGCCCTGATCCTGCTCACCAGGTCGCCGAGCTGCTCGGCGGACAGCTCCGCCGAGGTGTCCATGCTGGGAATCACCGAGCCGATGAAGTCGAGTTTGTACCGGTCGACGTAGTAGCCGAAGGCGTCGTGGTCGGTGACCAGCTTGCGATCCGCGACGGGGATCGTGGCGAATGCGGTCTCGTTCTGGGCGTCGAGTCTGCCGAGCTTGGCGGAGTAGTCCGCGAGGTTCGCTGCGAAGGCGCCGGCGTGCCCGGGATCGGCAGCGGCGAGGCCCCTCTCGATATCGGACACCATGATCTTGGCGTTGCGGGGGTTGTGCCAGATGTGCGGATCACCGTCCGCCTCGTCGGGACCACCCTTGCGCAGGGGAACGCCCTGGCTCGAGTCGACCACCGTTCCGGCGAATCCGGCCGCCTCGATGGTCTGATCGAGCCACTTCTCCAGTCCGACGCCGTTATTCACAACGACCTTCGCCTCAGCGATGGCCTTGATGTCCGCCGGCGTGGGCTCGTACTCGTGGGGATCGACGTTCGGCTTGATGATCTGCGTGACGGCCACGTTGTCGCCGCCGATGTTGCGGACGAAGTCGGCGACTTCCGGCGTGGTGGCGACGACAGCCAAGCGGCCGCCGGCCGGGGAGGTGGCACCGGCCGCGTTACCGACGCTGCCGCATCCGCCGAGGGCGAGCAGCGTCGCCAAGGCCGCCGCGGCGACGGCGATCTCATGCGGACGCTTCATGATTACCGCACCCCCTCTAGGGCGGTAACGGTAATCGTTTCCAATTAGATCGTCTAATGGCAAGATGGCGATACGTTCATCCGGCGGTCACGGTCGGGCCCCCAGGATCCCCGCGATCTTGGAGTTGTGGTTGCCCTTTTGCGGCTTTGCGCCGGGTTTGTTCCAACCACAACTCCAAGATCGGCGAGAAAGTGGACGCTGCCGGCTAACCGGTCGCCCGTGCGGGCTCGATCGTCAGCTCCACCTCGTCGCCCACCTGCACGCCCGCCGCCGCCAGCGCCGCGCGGCTGACACCGACGCAGAACCCGCCGCCGGCGACGAGCATCGTGCTGCCGGTGAAGTCTGCGCCGTTGAGCGTGCCGACCACGCGGGCCTGCCGGCGACCGCCAAGATCACTGATCAGCTCGGCGGGGACGTCGACCACGGCCAGCCCGCCGGGCTTGTCCTCGCGCCACCTCCGGACGCGTCCGCTGAACGTCGCTGGCATAACGCCTCCTCGAGCCCGCCTGGTCCTTCATTGTGATCCCGCCGCGGTCGTGCCGCGCCCACCAACCGGATGCCGTCCACCGGGAACCGCCTGCCCGCGACCCCTTCCTCCGCGACCTTGGAGTTGTGGTTGGAGCGAATCGGAATTAAAGGCGCATAAGGTCAACCACAAGTCCAAGATCGCGGAGAAAAGGTTAACTCGGACATAAGCCATCTTTATCTCATTAAGCCAACATTAGGAGAGCATTATTCACGCTTCATTTCGTGCGGCATTCGAATGATTCTCGGTTGAGCCTTTCCGGCTCACCGGATCGTGTTAACCGTCCACGTTCAACTTGAGATTGCCGTCGTTCGGCGGGATATGGTCTACCGCACTCCAATTCTGGAGCCTTCCCTGATCGGCGAAAGGCAACGACCGTGGCTGCCGCCATCATGATCATCATTTCTCTCGCTCTGGCGGCGTTCGCCGCAGCCACCCTGTGGTGGACGATGCATGCCTGGCGCACGCCGGAAACGCTTGCGTCGACCCGCTTCAGCGCGCCTGATGGTGACCACCGCTTGACGTTCTCCCTGCTGGTGCCGGCCCGGCATGAGGAAGCTGTGCTGAGCCACACGGTCGCACGCCTGCTCGAGTCGTCACACCAGGGTTTCGAAGTCATCATCATCGTGGGTCATGACGACCCCGAAACAACTGCGGTAGCCCACCAGGTGGCGGCCTCCGCGCCGGGCCGCGTACTCGTGGTGACCGATCACAACGAGCAGAAGAACAAGCCGCGCGCCCTGAACACCGCACTGCCGTATTGCCGCGGTGACGTGGTGGGCGTCTTCGACGCGGAGGACCAGGTGCACCCGTCACTGCTGGAGCACGTGGATCATGCTTTCCGTTCCACCGGCGCGGATGTGGTGCAGGGCGGCGTTCAGCTAATCAATTTCCATTCCAGCTGGTACAGCCTGCACAACTGCCTGGAATACTTCTTCTGGTTCCGGAGCCGATTGCATCTGCACGCAGACAAGGGCTTCATTCCGCTCGGGGGCAACACCGTCTTCGTCCGCACAGACGTGCTCCGCGGTGCCAACGGGTGGGACGGCACCTGCCTCGCCGAGGACTGTGACCTCGGTGTGCGGCTGTCCAGCCGGGGCGCCAAGGTCGTCGTCGCCTACGACTCCTCCATAGTCACCCGGGAGGAGACGCCGAATTCCCTGGCCGGGTTGCTGAAGCAGCGCACCCGGTGGAATCAGGGTTTCCTGCAGGTCTACCGCAAGGGTGAGTGGCGGCGGCTACCGGGATTCGGCCAGCGGATGCTCGCCCGCTACACCCTGACCGGCCCGTTCATGCAGGCGTTCTCCGGCGTCATCATCCCGGTCGGTGTGGCAATCGCGATGTGGGCGCAACTTCCGGTGGGCGTGGCCCTGATGACGTTCGTGCCGGTCGTCCCGATGGCGGCCAACCTGGTGTTCCAGATCGTCGGCCTGCGAGATTTCGGCAAGCAGTATGAGGTGCGGATCCGTTGGCACCATTACACGCGCCTGATCATCGGCGCTGCTCCCTACGCCCTCGTGCTCACCGTCGCGGCGCTGCGGGCGGTGTGGCGGGAGTACACCGGCAAGCGCAACTGGGAGCTCACCCAGCACGTCGGCGCACACCTCGGCGCCCAGATCGTCGCCTCGGAAGGTAGGGCCGCGTGACCACGACCGATGATCGGCGGCCCGGCGATGCCGACACGCTCGTGGACGTGCCACGGACGGTGGGCGCCGGCTTCGACATTCCGAAGGCCCGCAGGGCGACCTCGCCGATGCGGCCTTCTCCGGTGCCACCAGCCGTACCGAACCGGGCGCCGTCGGCCACTTCGTCGCGGGTTCTCTCCCGGCCGGACAGATATCTGGCTTGCGGACTCACCGTGCTGGTTCTCGCCGTTCTCGCCACCAACATCACCGGTTTCCCCTCCGCGACCGACGACGAAGGCACGTACCTCGCGCAGGCTTGGGCTGTCCAACAGGGCAACGGTTTGGCCCATTACACATATTGGTACGACCATCCGCCGCTGGGCTGGATCCAGCTGGCCGCACTGTCGTGGCTGCCCGCTCTGCTCGGTTGGCACGAGCCGACGGTCGCCGTCGGACGCCTCGCGATGCTGCCGGTGGTGGCAGCCAGCCTGCTGCTGGTCTACCTGATAAGCCGGCGTCTGGGGCTGGCGCGGTGGGCGGCGGCCCTGGCTCTGCTGACCTACGGGCTGTCACCGCTGGCGGTCACCATGAACCGCCAGATCTATCTGGACAGTTTCGCGGTCGCGTGGATTCTCGCGGCGGTCGCACTGGCCCTGTCACCGCGCAGGCACCTGTGGCACTACACGGCGGCCGGCATCGCCACCGCGATCGCCGTGTTGAGCAAGGAGACCATGCTCGTCGCCGTGCCGGCCGTGCTGGTTGCGATGTGGCAGAACGGGTCCCGGTCATCGACCCGGCCCTGGACGTTCGGTGGCTACGCCAGCGGCCTGGTGCTCGTCGGAGTGTTCTATCCCTTGTACGCGCTACTTCGCGGCGAGCTGATTCCGGGAGCCGGGCACGTGTCCCTGCTCGGGGCGTGGCAGTTCCAGCTCGCCTCCCGCTCCGGCTCGGGCAGCGTATTCCAGGCCGGCTCGGGCTCCTGGTCTCTGGTGCACTCCTGGCTTTACTACGACCCCGTCATTCTCGTCGAGGGCCTGGCCTCCACCGTGATCGCGTTGGCGATGCGACGGTTGCGCGCGGCCGCCCTTGCCGCCGCACTCCTCGCGATCATCGCGCTTCGACCGGGCGGCTACCTACCCGCCATGTTCGTGGTGCAGATCCTGCCGTTCTTCGCCATCGTCATCGCCGGCGTCATCCACCACGGCGTCATCGGCCTCAGTCCACGGCGGCACTGGTGGCGCGCGACGGTGCTCGGCGTCATCGCGGTCATCGCCGTGGCGGGCATCGTGCCCCGCTGGTACGCCGGCGACCGCCGGGCGCTGGTCGCCGACGACAACGCTTCCTACTCCGCGGCGGCACACTACCTCCGCACCACGGTGCCGCACCGCGACGAGACCACGGTTGTCGTCGACGACGTGCTCTGGCTCGACTGCGTCGGCGCCGGCTACCGCACGGACAACGTCATCTGGTTCTACAAGCTGGACCTCGACCCCGCCGTCGCGGCCCGGCTGCACCACGGCTGGCGCGACGTCGACTACATCGTGTCCACGCCGGCCCTGCGCCAGGACGCGGCGTCGCTCCCGACCGTCACGACACTGTTGACCCATTCCACGGTGATTGCCTCGTACGGCTCCGACACGGGCCGCATCGACATCCGACACATCGACAAGGAGACCGCATGACCCTCGACGCTGACGACCGCTTCGTCGGCCGCGTTGCCGTCAACGCCGTGGGCCGCGCTGTGGTTGGCGTGCTCAGCCGTGCGACACCGTCGCCAGGCGACAGAACCATGCGGACCGTGCCCCGGCCGGGCCGCACCAGAGCCGCGATGCCGGGCATGATCGGGCTGCCGCAGGACGGCACGGAGATGCGGCAGAGCGTGGTCATACCCACCTTCAACGAACGCGAGAACGTCGAACCGCTGTTGCGGCGACTCGCCGAGGTCCTGCCGGTCACCGGGACGGAGATCCTCTTCGTCGACGACAGCACCGACGACACCCCTGACGTCATCCGGGCCGCCGCGCAGCACTGTCCCATCCAGGTCACCGTGCACCACCGGGAGAACGGCACCGGCGGGCTCGGCGGCGCGGTCGTGGAGGGCATGCGGCTCACTCGCGGCGATTGGGTGGTCGTCATGGATGCCGACCTGCAGCACCCGCCCGAGGTCGTGCCGGACCTCATCGCGGCCGGGATGCGCGACGGTGCCGATCTGGTCATCGGCACCCGGTACGCCGGCGGCGGCACCAACGGCGGTTTGTCCGACCGCTACCGGCGCATCGTGTCGAGCGCGTCGACGATGCTGACGAAGCTCATCTTCCGCACCGCGCTCCTCCGGGTCAGCGATCCGATGAGCGGCCTCTTCGCGGTCCGGACCAGCTCTCTGGACGTGGAACGACTGCGACCGTTGGGCTACAAGATTCTCCTCGAGCTGGTGGTACGCAACCGCCCCGGGCGCATCGTCGAGATGCCGTACTCCTTCCAGCGGCGGCACGCCGGCGACTCCAAGTCCACAATGGCCGAAGGGATCCGCTTCCTCAGGCACCTCGCGCTGTTGCGGTTCGGCGCACAGCGCCTCCGGATGCTGGCGTTCGCGCTCATCGGGTTGTCCGGTCTGCTTCCCAACCAGCTCACGTTGTGGCTCCTGACCGTCGCGGGCGTGCACTACGTGCCCGCGGCCCTGATGGCCAACCTGGTGGCGGTCGCCTGGAACTTCGCGCTGACCGACACGCTGCTCTACCGCCACCGGCGCCACGGCCGATTGCCCGGCCGGGTCGCCCGCTTCTTTCTGATGGGCCACGCCGACCTGGTGCTGCGGATCCCTCTGCTGGCCGTCCTCGTCGACGGTGTCCACCTCGGCGTCCTCGTCGCCAACCTGGTGACGCTCGTGACGTCGTTCGTGGTGCGCTTTCTCGTCTCCGAGAAGGTCATCTATCGGTCCAAGCCAGGCGCCGTCGTCGACCTCTCTACCCCGGAGACAGCATGAGACACCCACTTCCCCTGTTCAGCCGCCGTGACCGTGCCCGCATCGCCCGGTTTCTCGTGCTGACGCTGGTCATCCTGCTGGCTACCCCGGTCCGGCCGGCGCTCGCCGCGGCGAACCTCATCAGCAACGGTGGCCTGGAGAGCTTGAACACGACCGGATTCCCGGTGTGCTGGGAGCAATCCGGTTGGGGCGACAACGCGTACGCGTTCTCCGTCACGAACGCCGCGCACTCCGGCGCGAACGCCATGAAGGTCACCCTCACCACCGCCGGTAGCGGTGACCGCAAGGCGATGATGCTCGAGGACACCTCATGCGCGCCCAACGTCACGCCCGAGCACCAATACGACCTGACCGCCTGGTACACCACGACGACTCCGAACACCGTCATGACGGTGTTCCGGCACGACGTCGCGCAGGGCTGGGTGTACTGGACCGACCTGGCGACGCTTCCGACGACGACAACGTGGACCGCGAAGACGGTCCGGACCCCACAGGTCCCGCCGAACACCGATCAGATCGTCTGGGGCGTGACCATCTACGGGGTCGGCACACTGCAGACCGACGACTATGCCATGGTGGACGCCACCCAGCCGGAAGCCGGCACGTCGTGCAGCGCGGGCACGGCTTGTACGAAGGGCGTCTGGCAGGTGATGCCGTTCGGGTCGCCGGTCCGGGCCATCCACGCCGTGGTGCTGAAGAACGGCAACGTTCTGCTCGTGGCCGGATCCGGCAACGATCCGGAGGCCTTCGCCGCCGGCACCTTCAAGAGCGCGGTGTACCAGCCCAGAACCGGCACGTTCAGCAACGTACCGACGCCGGCCGACCTGTTCTGCTCCGGCCATGTCCAGCTTGCCGACGGACGGGTACTGGTCATGGGCGGTAACAAGGCGTACCCGGCGGCCGACGGCAGCCACGGATACGAGGGGCTGAAGGACTCGTTCATCTTCGACCCGGACGCCAACACCTACCACCGGGTCAACGACCTCTCCTCGGGTGCGTGGTACCCGTCCGCCACCGTGCTGGGCAACGGCGACGTCGTCTCCCTCGGCGGCCTCGGAGAGGACTCCAGCGGGACCGTCGCGACCGAGTACTACTCCAGCTCGCAGGGCCGGTGGCTGTCGATCGGCGAGACAAAACAGACCTGGAGCTTCTGGGGGCTCTACCCGTCGATGGTTCTCATGCAGGACGGCCGGCTCTTCTACACCGGCAGCCACGTCTTCGGCAACGGCCTGCCCGGTTCCGGAGCGTCCATCTACGACTACGGCGCCGGCACCACCACGCCGGTGCAAGGTCTGCGGAACAAGGACCAGCGTGACCAGTCGATGAGCGTGCTGCTGCCGCCGGCCCAGGACCAGCGGGTGCTCACCATCGGCGGCGGCAACATCGAGAGCAACCCGGACGCCAACCGGCTCACCGACCTGATCGACCTCAAGCAGGCCAACCCGGTCTACCGGCCCGGGCCGCTCCTACCCACCGGCAAGCTCACCGGCGGGGTGCCGGAGACCACCAGCCAGGGCAAGATGTACGTCTCCGCGGTGCTGCTGCCCGACGGCAAGGTGTTCGAGACCGGTGGCGGCCTGCACAACCGGGCTGACCCGGTGTATGAGGCGTCGATGTTCGACCCCGCGACCGACGCCTTCACGGCCGGCATGGCCACCGATCCGGTGCCGCGCACGTACCACTCGTCGGCACTCCTGCTGCCGGACGGGCGGGTGATGTCGGTCGGTGACAACCCGGGGAACGGCACGTTCGACACCCACATCTCCGTCTACTCGCCACCGTACCTGTTCAAGGGAAGCCGCCCGCAAATCACGAACATCGCCAAGACCCAATGGGCCTACGGCACCACCAACCAGATCACAGTGGACACACCGATCCTCAAGGCATCGCTCATCCGTCCGGCGGCCGTGACCCATTCGAGTGATCCCAACCAGCGGTACGTCGACCTGCCCATGACGGTCAACGGCAGCACGATCGGCCTGAACCTGACCAGCAATCCCAACATCGCCCCACCCGGGTGGTACATGTTGTTCGCCGTCGGTGCGAACGGCGTTCCGTCGGTCGCACAGTGGGTACATGTCGGATGAGCCGCAGACGACTCGCCGCCGTGCTCGTTGCCGGCGCTGCGGCGCTGACCGCCGGAGTCTGGGTTGCCACGGCACGACCGGATCAGCCCGGTTTCCCGGCGGAGGCGGTCGCGGCAACCGGCCCCATCGTCGCTGCGGAGACGCTTCCGGCACCCGGCCCGGCAGGCGGTTCCCCGGGTCATCCGGCGGCCACATCGGCAGACGGATCGGCCCGGCGCCATCCGGGCCGATCCGGCCCGCACGCCGCCGCCGCACCGTTCGTCCAGAGGTTCGCGGCTCAGCCGGGCGTACGGCCACTGCCGCCACGGCGTTCGCCGACAGCGAAGGTACGTGTGGCGGCGAACGTCGACGGATGCGACCGCAACTACGGCGGGAAGACGCAGTGCATCCCGATGACGTTTCCGCCCGACGCGGACGACAAGTGCGACTGGTTGACAGCACACGGGTTCCAACACATCGCCGTCGTGGGATCCGACAGGCAAGGACTTGATCACGACCACGACCGGGTCGCCTGCAACGACCGATAGCGGGTCCTCCCGTCGGTCTTGTACGTTCCAAGGGTGGGTGTCCAGGCCCCGGCCGAGTTGATGACGAGCCAGAGGGCCCGGCGATGAAGGGCGATCGGGTGGAGATCGTCGTGGATGCGGGCGGCGAAGCGCGGACCTACGAGCTGATCGCGACCCGGGCCGGCCGGCGGATCGAGGTGTCGATCGTGCGCAACGTGGTCACGGTGGCCGAGGTGACGCGCGGCGGGAGTGTCGTACGCACCGCTCGCTTCATGGCCAACCGGGTGCTTGCTCTGGTCGAGCATCCGGCACCGCGTCCGGCGCTGCCGGATGACTCGCGTCCCGCTCCGGCCGGATGACGTAGCCGTTCGTTGGCCGGGGTGGCATCCTGCGGTCATGACGAACTCGGGGGACGGGGAGCCGGGCAGGGACCACCGTGTCCGCCGGGCGGCCGAGGCCCGTCAGCGAGCCGATCAGGCGCGTGAGCGGGCGCAGGAAGCCCGGGACCGCTTGGCGGAGCTCCGTCAGGATCAGAGTCGCCTGATGCGCCACGATGAGAGGCCGACCGGGTCGGCCGACCATGCCGAACGGGCCGGGGCACTGGCCGACGCGTCCATCAGGCAGGCGCGACGGGCAGCGGCGAACGCCGCGGCGGCCAACCGGGCGAGCGCAGACGTCCACGACTCGGCCGCACGGTTGCATAATCAACTGGCCGAGGTGGGTATCGGGGACCCAGACGAGCATCGGCGGCAGGCCCGGCAACATCAACGCGACGCAGCGGCCGATCGCGTCGAGGCGGAACACGACGACGAGCTGGGAGAACATTTCGCCATCCGCCCGATGAGGGCCGGTGCGGAGGCGGATGGCGAAGTGGCTGATCCCGTGGAGGGCGACATGACCGGCGATGCTGATTCGATCCGTGCGCGCGTCGATGAGCTGCTGAGCAAAATGACACCGGCCGAGAAGGCCGGGCAGTTGACGCAGTACTTCTACTTCCGATTGCCGGCCGGAGCCGATGCGGAGCCGGCCCTCGGTCTGGAGGTTGAGACGCAGCCGCGGACCGTGGAGGCGGCGCTGGCGCGTGGCGAGGCGGGCTCGCTGCTGTTCGTGACCGATCCAGCGGAGATCAACCGGCTGCAGCGACTCGGCGTCGACGGCAACCGTCTCGGTATTCCGCTGCTGTTCGGCTTCGATGTCATCCACGGACTGCGAACGATCTTCCCGGTGCCGATCGCGATGGCTGCCTCCTGGGACATCGAGACGATCGAACGGGGTCAGGCGGTCGCGGCCCGGGAGGCCCGTGCGGTGGGGATCCACTGGGCGTTCGCTCCCATGGTGGACATCGCCCGGGATCCGCGGTGGGGCCGGATCGTCGAGGGCGCGGGTGAGGACCCGTTCCTGGGCGCCGCCGTCGCCGCCGCCCAGGTCCGCGGATTCCAGGGCGCCGACCTGGCCCAACCGGATCGCATCATCGCCGGGCCCAAACACTTCGCCGGGTACGGGGCCGCCATCGGTGGCCGCGACTACGACGAGGTGAACCTGTCGGAGTACGAGCTGTGGAACGTCTACTTCCCGCCGTTCCGGGCAGCGGTCGAGGCCGGAGCCGGGAACGTGATGACCGCGTACATGGATCTCGACGGCGTGCCCGCCGCCGCGAGCCGCTGGCTGTTCACCGACGTGCTCCGTCAGACGTGGGGCTTCGGCGGGTTCGTGGTCAGCGACGCCAACGTGGTACGGAATCTGGTGACGCACGGGTTCGCCACCGATCTGACCGACGCCGCCGCCCGTGCGGTGACCGCCGGCGTCGACATGGAGATGGCGATCACCGATCCGGCCTACGCGCACCTGCCCGAAGCGGTGCAGGGCGGTGCCGTCGGCGAGGACGTCATCGACACGCGAGTGCGGGGTGTTCTCGAGGCGAAACTGCGGCTGGGCCTGTTCGACGATCCATATGTCGACGAGGACCGCGCCCGCAGCGTCCTCGCCGATCCGGCGCACCGCGAGGCCGCGCGCGAGGCCGCCGAGCGGTCGGCCGTCCTGCTGCGCAACGAGGGCGGCCTGCTGCCGCTCGACATCGATCGGCTCGGATCAATCGCGGTGATCGGGCCGCTCGCCGACTCCCAACGCGACACCCTCGGTCCCTGGGTGTTCGACTTCGACCTGGGCGAGACCGTGACCGTGCTCGACGGCATCCGGCGTGCGGTGGGCGACCGGGTGCGGGTGGATCACGCCGCCGGAATCCCGGTCGTGCAGCGGGTCTTTCCGTCCATGTTCGACATGTTCGGCGGGAACCGGCCTGCGGACCCGGAGGGCTTCGAGGAGGACACCGAGTTCGCTCGTGCGGTGGATGTCGCAGCCGCCGCCGATGTCGCGGTCGTTGTGGTCGGGGAGTGGCAGAACATGATCGGTGAGGCGGCATCGCGGTCCTCATTGGAGCTGCCCGGCCGGCAACTCGAGCTGATGCAAGCGGTGGCGGCAACCGGCACGCCCACCGTGCTGCTGGTGATGAACGGGCGGCCGCTGGACCTGCGCTGGGCGGCGGACAACGTGCCGGCGATCTTGGACATCTGGTATCCCGGGAGCCAAGGCGGTGCGGCCGTGGCCGGCTTGCTGTTCGGCGCCGCATCCCCGGGTGGCAAGCTGCCGTTCAGCTGGCCCCGTACGGTCGGACAGGTCCCGATGATCTACTCATACACCCGCTCCCATGAACCGGACAACCAGTCGCGCCGCTATTGGGACGAGGCCAGCACGCCGCTCTTCCCGTTCGGGCACGGCTTGAGCTACGGCGCGTTCGATTACGCCGACCTCACCGTCGAGCCCACGGTCATCCCGACCGATGGCAGTGTCACGGTATCGGTCCAGGTGACCAACACCGCCGACCGTGAAGCACCGGAGGTGGTGCAGCTCTACCTGCACCAGCGCCACGGCTCGGCATCCCGCCCGGTGCGGGAACTCAAAGGCTTCCAGCGTGTGGTCCTTCCCGGGCAGGCCTCCCGCCGGGTGGAGTTCACGATCGGGCCTGACCAGAGACGGTATTGGAGCACCACCGAACGAGACTGGGTACTCGACAACTCCACCTTCGACGTCTGGGTCGGCGGCGACTCGACAGCCGAGCTGACCGCGACCTTCACCGTCGGCCGGACAGCCATCCATTGAGGACGTGTTCGGCTGAGCAGGTCGGTCGGGCCGAGGCGGGTCAATAGCGCTCGAGGGTGATGGAGTCCAACGCGCCCGCTGCGGTGCTCTGCAGCGCCCACAGGCGTCGCTGGACGACGGCCGGGAGCCTGGGCACGACCCGCATCATCTGGACCATCAGCCGAAGCTGCCCGGCGGTCGCCGGGATCAGGGTGCGCATCGTCGTGGTGCCCAGTTTCCGGGAGCGCCGGATGAGGTCGTTCATCTTCGTCTCGTATTCGCGCAGCGCGGCGGCCGGATCGGCGCCGGCCCGAGACAGCTCGCCGGCGAGGACGTAAGCACCCACCATGGCGATGGTCGTGCCGCCACCGACCGCCGGCCCGGGGGAGTAGCCCGCGTCTCCGACCAGGGACACCCGCCCGCGGGACCAGGTGCTCATGATCACTTGACTGATCGAATCGAAGTAGAGGTCCTCGGCCTTGTCCAGCTCGGCGAGTAGGCGGGGCACCTCCCAGCCCTCGCCGGCGTAGACCTCGTGCAGCAGCATCTTCTGCCGCTCCTTGTCCCGGTGGTCGTACCCGAACCGCTGCTCGCGCCGGAACAGGAAACCCACCCGCGCCTCGCCGGTCTGCCGTACCGGATACACAGCGGCGACTTTCCCCGGCGTGTTGTATATCGCCATGCGTCCGTCGAGATTGAGGTAGTTGGGCGCGGTGAAGACTCCGAAGTAGCCGCCGATGTAGTTCAGGAACTGCCCCTCGTCTCCGAACACCAGCCGGCGGACGATCGAATGCAGTCCGTCGGCGCCGACCACGAACCCGAA
>Ga0081539_10005614_pt1 | contig 12632 bp, 11 predicted proteins | sample TabmetS4T2R2_FD_71023 | JGI IMG/M metagenome (GOLD analysis project Ga0081539, IMG submission 71023) | Tabebuia heterophylla rhizosphere microbial communities from the University of Puerto Rico - S4T2R2 | ecosystem: Host-associated > Plants > Roots > Rhizosphere ...
CGTGATGGCGGGCGCGATCGGGGGGGGCGGCCGCCTGGAGTACACCGTGATCGGCGACGCCGTGAACGTCGCGCAGCGGCTGCAATCCGAGGCCATGGGCGGGGAGATCGTCGCGTCGGCGAGCACGGTCACGGCCGCGGCGATCGACGACTGCGAGCCGATCGGCGCTCGCACCGTGAAGGGGCGGGAGGAGCCGGTCGAGGTCTTCCGCATCCTGACGACGAGACGATGAACATCTCCGACGATGGGCTCCGCCGCATCGCGTGGACGATCTTCGCGCTGAGCGTGGCGGGCGCGATCGGCGGGCTCGTCCTCGACGCGATCAGCGAGAACCCGCGGCGGAACAGGCCGCGCGAACCGACGCCGAGCTGGTGGGTCGCCTCCATGGGGTCCCTATCATGCGCGACGCTTGCCCCACTGCCCCGTCCCGCGCGCACGACGCGCGGGGTAGCCTGACGGGCCATGCAGGTCGACACGGCCTTCGAGCCGCTCGTCACCGAGCGCCTGCGGTTACGTCGCTCGATGCCGGAGGACGCGGACGCGATCTCGGCGTATCGAGGCGATCCGGAGGTGCAGCGGTTCCAGGGGTGGGACCGCACGGATCCGCCCGCGATCCGCGACGAGATCGAGCGGATGCTCCGCCGCTCGCCGGGCGAGCCGGGCGGATGGGTCCAGTTCTCGGTCGAGGAGCGCGTGTCGGGGACCCTGGTCGGCGACGTGGGGCTGAGTGCGGCCGAGGGGGAGCCGGGCGTGATGAAGGTCGGATACACGATCGCGCCGGCCGCGCAGGGCCGCGGCTACGGGACCGAGGCGGTGAGGGCGCTCGTCGAGTACGCGTTCGACAGGCTGGGTGCCGACGTCGTGCGGATGTACGCGGACGCCGACAACATCGCGTCGATCCGCGTGGCGGAGAAGGTCGGGATGAGGCTCGTCGAGCGGCTCGTGCACCGTTCCAAGCTCGGATCGTGGGAGGGCGTCCGCTACGAGGTCACGAACGGCGGGCCGTCGCCGTGACCGGCGCCCAGCGTTCGGCCCACGCGCGCATCTCGTCGAGCAGGCCCGACAGGTCCTGACCCTGCTCGGTGAGCCCGTACTCGATCCGCACGGGGGTCGCCGGAATGACGGTCCTCGTCACGATGCCCGCCGTCTCGAGCTCCTTGAGCCGCTCGGACAGGAGACGGTCGGACAGCCCCGGGATTGAGTCCCTGATGTCCGTGAAGCGCCCGTTGCCGGCCAGCAGGGCGCTGATGATCAGCGGGCTCCACCGACGCGCGAGCAGCCGTGCCGCCCGCTGGAAGTGCTCGCAGATCGGCTCGTGCTCCCCGCCGTCGGGCGCTCGCGCGTCCTCTTCGTCAGTCATCGGAGCCTCTCTGGCCAACCCCGTTCGCCCGGGCGCGAACCGCCCGGACACAGGGTCTATCGGGTGCAACCGTACGGAGCGTAAGGGGATTCCTCGGGCCCGGCGACTCGGGAATAGGGAGTCGCTTCCCTCCGGTTAGTGACTCCGTCGGCCGTCGCGAGCGGCGTGACGGAGCGTGACGGAGAGGGAACAGGAGGGACGACATGAGCAAGACGGAGCGGGCCGAGCGGACCTACCAGGGGATCTCGATCCCGCAGGACGGCTTCCCCCGGATCGACCCCTACTGCGAGCGGCCGGGCGTCGTCGCCGACGTCCCGTTGCCGCCGCTGTGCGTCTTCGACAAGCACCCGTACACGCTCGACCTCGGCGACTCGGCGCGGCTGGTCTCCCGCGGCGACACCGGGATGCGCATGTACAAGGAGCCGACCGAGGACCAGTTCGCGGCGAACCCGGTGAAGAAGGTGCCGGTCTTCCCGCCCGGCAGCCGCAGCGTCCTCGGGCTCACGGACACGCCGTCGGCCGCGCGGTACCAGCTCGTGACCGCCAAGCTGCGCAACGCCTCCGGCGCGTTCGTCGCGCCCGACACGAAGGGCCTGCTGGCCGGCGTCACGAAGCTGCGGCCCACCGGGGTGGCCGGCGTCTCGGTCCCGCAGCCCGAGTTCATGACCGGCGCCGCCTACCCGCTCACCGAGGTCACCTACGCGGCGGCGGCGCCGGTCCGCCTGACCGCCGACTCCGCGACGCAGCTCGCGCGCTTCATCCGCTTCGCCGTCGGCCCCGGGCAGACGCCGGGCACCGGGCCCGGCACCCTGCCGGAGGGCTACGCGCCGCTGCCGGCGGCGCTGCGCAAGCAGGCGCTCGCAGCGGCGGACCGCGTGCAGGCACGGGTCGGCCCGCCGGGCAGCAAGCCGCCCTCGGGGTCGGGGAACCAGCCCGGCGGTGGCTCGGGCTCCGGAAGCGGCTCGGGATCCGGTTCCGGCAGCGGGACCGGCGCGACGCCGGCGGCGACGCCGCCCGCCACGGCGAGCCCGGCTCCCACCACACCCACCAACACGAAGGCCGCCGGGGCGCGAACGCCCGGCGACCCACCGGTGGCCACGCGGTTCGTCGTCGTGGCCGTCCTGATCCTCGGCATCGCGGGCGGGATCTTCGGGCCCCTGCTGCCGAGGTTGGCGCGGCGCCTCGGCCAGTGAGGCGCCGCGTCAACCGGCTTGAAACCACAACTGAACAGTCAGCCACAACTGAACAGCACCCTCACGGTAGCACCGGCCCCTGGCAGCGGCCCGGGGACGATCCGTCCAAGAGAGGACACATGCTGTGATCACGAAACCGAGCAGGGTCGCGGGGGTGACGGTCCTCTGCGGGCTGCTCGCCGTCGCGCTGACCGGGACGGCTCAGGCCGACACGAACGTGGGCAACAACACCACGTTCGCGGCGGTCGGCTCCGACACGACGCAGGACGTCGTCGAGGCCCTGTCCACCGTCGTGACCGACGGTGGCAACCCGGTGATCTCGAACTACAAGGCCACTCCGGTCGGCCGGACGATCACCACGCGCAGCACGCCGCCGGCGGGCTCGGACTGCACGTTCACCGTTCCGCGCAGCTCCGGCGAGGGCCGCAACGCGCTCTCGGCGGCGATGCGCGGTGCCTCGTTCGCCGGTGGCGGCGGGACGGCGACGCCCGACGCGTCGGCCAACATGACCGGCTGCGTGGACGTCGCGCGGTCCTCGGCGTTCGGCAACCCGACCACGAGCCCGGGTGTCGGCACGATGACCTTCGTCCCCTTCGCCACGGACGCCCTCACCTACGCGACCCGCACCTCCACCACCCGGCCGAAGGCGCTGAACTACAACACGCTGAAGGCGATCTACACCGCGAACGGCACGCCGGGCTCCACCGCCTGCCTGTCGTCCGCGCCGCTGCTGCCCGCCTCGGGGTCGGGCACCCGCTCGTTCTGGGCGACCTTCCTCGGCATCACCGACGCCGCGATCGGCACGGCCGGCAGCTGGGGCACCTGCGTCCAGGACACCAAGGGTGGCACGCCGATCCAGGAGCACGACGGCCGCGTGCTCACCGCCGCGAACGAGCTCGTCCCGTTCTCGGTGGCGCAGTACATCGCGCAGTCCACGGGCGTCATCACCGACATCCGCGGCACCGCCTCGCTCGGCGGCATCGACTTCACCTCGGCCGGCAACGCCACCACGAACTCGGTGTCGCCGTTCGTGCTCAACGCCGAGTCGTCGACCGCCAACCCCGGCTTCAAGGGTCCCAACGGCAACGCCACGCGCACGGTCTACAACGTCGTCCCGACCGACCTGATCGACAGCACGTTCACGCCGCCGGCGGGCTCGTCGCAGATCCCGATCGCGTTCAGCCAGCTCGCGCGGGACACCTTCGTCGGGCCGACCTCGAAGATCTGCCAGGCGACGTCGACCATCCAGCGCCTCGGCTTCGGCCTGGTCGACAACTGCGGCTCCACGATCACCACGAACACCAACTGAGCCGGGCGCACGGAAACCACTGAGGCGACAGCCAACCGAAAGGCGAGAACACCGACATGAGACGAACTCTGTTCCGCGCCGGCGCCGCCGGGCTCGCGGGCTCCGTGGTGGCCGCGCTCGCGGTCGCCGCGGCCCTGCCGGCCAGCGCGGCTCCGAACCAGTACGCGCCCAGCATCGGCACCCTGGTGGGCGCGCCGGCCAGCGGCGCCACCAACGTGGCGTTCAACGTGAAGTCGAGCGGCGCGTGCCCGGCGGGCACCACCGTCGTCAACGCGTTCATCGACCGGCCGTCCGCCGGCTGGACCGAGGCGCTGGCGATCGGCGGCAACACCGACGTCGGCAGCATCAACACCAGCGGCATCCCGATGGGTGACACCCTGACGGGCATCGCGCAGACGAACGGCCTGACGCTGTCCGACGGCACCTACGACCTGTCGCTGGTCTGCTACCCCGACTCGTTCGGCAGCCCGGCGACCGGCCAGTTCGACGGGACGTTCACGGTCACGGGTACCAACTACGCGTTCTCGACGCCGGCCGTGCCGACGTCGTCGACGAACCTGAGCGTGACCCCGCCGAGCCCGCAGAACGCGGGCACGAACGTCACGCTCACCGCGACGGTCACGTCGACCGCCGCGGTGGCCGGTTCCGTCACCTTCAAGGACGGCGGCACCACGCTCGGCACGTCCCCGGTGTCCGGCGGCCAGGCGTCGTTCAGCACCACGTCGCTCACCGGCGGCGCGCACACGCTCACCGCCCAGTTCGTCCCGACCGACGCGAACGTCGTCCAGGGCTCGACGTCGAACTCGGTCAGCTACACGATCAACGCTCCGGCGCAGGCCACGACGACGACCCTGTCGTCGAGCCCGGCCTCGCCGACCACGGCGGACGTCGTGTCGCTGACCGCGACGCTGACCCCGCCGGGCGCGACCGGCACGGTCACGTTCAAGGAGGGCGCCACCACCGTCGGGACCGCTCCGGTCTCCGGCGGCACGGCGTCGATCTCGCTGACCGGGCTCTCCGCCGGTGGGCACACCTACACCGCGGACTACGCGCCGTCGGGGAGCTTCCTGGCCTCGTCGGCGTCGCCGTACTCGATCACCGTGACGCAGTTCTCCGGCGTCTCGGCGAGCGAGAACATCACCACCACGGTGCCCGCCGGCACGCTCACGATCACCGCGGGCGGGACCGTCGACCTCGGCACGCTGGCGCTGAACTCCGGCAACAGCCTGCTGGTCTCGACGCCGAAGGACATCAACACCGTCACGGTCACCGACACCCGCTCCGGGAACGTCGGCTGGACGGTCAACGGCCAGGTGTCGGACTTCTCCGGCCCCGGCACCAGCAAGATCAACGGTGAGAACCTGGGCTGGACGCCGCGCGTCGTGTCGCAGCAGCCGGTCCAGAACGTCTCGGCCGGCGCCGCCGTGGCGCCGGGCGCGGGCGTCGCCGTCGGGGCGTCGACGGGCGCGGGTCTCAAGACCTCGCGCGTCCTCGCCTCGGCCGCCTCGGGCGGCAGCGTGGGCACGGCGCAGCTCTCCGCCGCGCTCCTGCTGCAGGCGCCGACGTCGACGGGAGCGGGCGCCTACAACGCCACGCTCACGCTGACGGCGCTCTGACGCCTCGGAGCGGGGAGGGCGGCACACCGCCCTCCCCGCTCCACCACCTCCCTCCCACCCACCGCCGCCCCACCGAACGGACGGTCTCCCATGACGCCTGCCAGCCTGGCCCGTCGCGCCGCGACGGCCGCGGCCGCCGCCGCCCTGGCCGCACCCGTCCTCGCCCTGCCGGCGACGGCCGCGCCGGCCCCGGCCGCGGCGCCGGTCACGGTCGTGCCCCTGGCCACCGTGCCGCCCGCCGCGCAGCGCCTGCCCGGGGACGACGGCCGCCGCAGCTTCGGCGTGCAGCCGTCCGGTCCGAAGAAGGTCGACCCGCGGCCGAACCTCACCTACCGCGACGTGAAGCCCGGCCAGGTGCTCTACGACCACGTCGCGATCCTCAACATCAGCAACCGGCCGGTGACGCTGTCGGTCTACGCCGCGGACGCGTACAACACGCCGGACGGCGCGTTCGACGTCCTGCGCGCCGGTCAGACGTCGCGCGACCTGGGGTCGTGGGTGAAGCTGCGGCGCACGACGGCCACGGTGCCGGCACGCTCGGCGCTCATCACGCCGATCGAGCTCCGCGTGCCGAAGAACGCCGAGCCCGGCGACCACGCCGCGGCGATCGTCGCCTCCTTGCGGTCGCGGGTCCGGGACCGCAAGGGCAACGTCGTGGACCGGGACGCCCGCGTCGGCACCCGCCTCTACGTGCGCATCGCGGGTCCGCTGCACCCGCGCATCGAGCTCAGCCGGCACGAGGCCGGCTTCCACGCCGGCCGCATCCCGCTCGGCCGCGGGCGCGCCACGGTGACGTACACGATCCGCAACACCGGCAACGTCCGCCTCGTCGGCAAGCAGACGATCCGGGTGACGAACCTGATCGGCGGCTCGGCCCGCGCGCAGCGTGTGCCGGACCTGCCGGAACTGTTGCCGGGCAACGAGTTCAGCTTCTCGACGCCGGTCGAGAAGGTGCTGCCGACCTTCGTCGACACGGCGCACGTCACGATCGACCCGGTGTCGGTCTCCGGCAACGTCGACCCCGCGATGGCGCAGGCCACGGCGAAGGCGCGCTTCGTCGCCGTCCCCTGGCTCGTGGTCGCGGTGCTGCTGGCCCTGGCCGGCATCGGCGTCCGCTGGTGGTGGCGCCGCCGGCGCGCCCGCCGGGCGGCGGCTCCCGCGGCTCCGGTGGTTCCGTCGCCCGCCGCGTCGCCGGCCACTGCCACCCCGACGGGCGCCGCGCTCTCGGTCGCGATCGCCCTCGCGCTGTCGCTGCCGGGTGCGCCGGTGCTCGCCGGTGCGAGCGCCGTCCTCGCGCCGTCGGCCGCGCACGCGGCCACCGGCGGCGGGTCGCTCACGTTCATCCCCGGCAAGGGCGACCCGACGACGCCGATGTACGCCGTCACCTCCGGCGCCTGCCCGGCGGAGGCCACGAACGTCGTCGGCTTGCTGTACGGCAAGGGGCTGCCGGCCGGCGGCGTCGTCGCCGTCACCAACGGGACGGCGACCCAGGCCGCGCACGAGGGATCGTTCGGGATCCCGCCGACCGACACGTTCTTCGCGATCGCCGAGCAGGCGGGCCTCAAGCGGCTCGAGGGCCCCTACCGCCTGGTGCTGCGCTGCATCGACAACCTCGACACGCACACGTACGCCACGTTCACCGGCACCGTGACGTTCGACGCCGAGGGCAGCGCCTACACCGCGCCGGTGCCGCACAAGCCGCCGGCGGACGGCGTCCCGGTCGGCTACCTCGCGCTGGTCTTTCCCGAGTACAAGGCCGCGGTCGAGGCGGACGTCAAGCAGGCGGCGCAGGACCAGAAGGACACCGAGGCGGCCCGGAAGGCAGGCCTGCTGCCCGGGGGAAGCCCGGCCCCCACGGCGGACGACGGCGGCTCGGTGCCCGGCTTCGTGCGCAGCCCGCTGGGCTGGTTCGGCGCCGCCGTCCTGGTGCTCGCCGTCCTCGGCGCCGGCGGGTGGGCCTGGACCCGGATGCCGCGCCGGGCCGGCGCCGGAGCTGGCGGCGCCCGCGTGCACTGGCCGGACGAGCGCCGATGACCCGAGGAGACCTCGTCGGGTCGCGGTGGCCGGGGCGCCGCCTGCGGTCCGCCGTGGCTGCGGCCGTCGCCGTGGTGCTCGCCGTCATTGGCCTGTCGGCCGCCCAACCCGCCACGGCGGCGCCGAACCACTACGCGCCCAGCCGCGGCACGCTGGTCGGCGATCCGCTGACCGGGCCGACGAACGTGGCGTTCAACCTCAAGACCTCCGCCGCGTGCCCGGCCGGCACCGGGGTGGTCAACGCGTTCATCGACCGCCCGGCGGCCGGCTGGACCGAGGTGCTCGCGATCGGGGGCAACACCGACCCGGGCTCGGTCACCACCGGCATCCCGATGGGCGACACGCTCACGGGCATCGCGACGACGAGCGGGCTCGTGCTCGGCGACGGCGACTACGACCTCACGCTGGTCTGCTACCCGGACGCGTTCGGCTCGCCGGCGACGGCGCAGTTCGACGGCGGCTTCACGATCGCCGGCAGCACGTACACGTTCACCGTGAAGGGCAAGGACGCCACGACGACGACGCTCGGGGTGACCCCGCCGAACCAGGCGGAGCAGGGCGACCCGGTGACGCTCACCGCCACCGTGGCGCCCGGCACCGCGGCCGGGACCGTGCAGTTCACCGATGTCCAGGACGGCTCGACCGTCACCCTCGGGGCTCCGGTGGCGGTGTCCGGCGGCACGGCTGTGCTGCGGACCTCGGAGCTCGCCGCCGGTCGGCACACCTTCCGCGCGGTCTACGCACCGGCGGCGTCCGCGCCGTTCCTCGGCTCGACGTCGGCACCGGTCCAGCTCCTCGTGGTCGGCAGCGGCCAGCTGGTGACCGCGACGGCGCTCGCGGTCTCGCCGGCGGGCTCCGCGGCGGCGGGCACGCCGGTCACGTTCACCGCCACCGTGACGCAGGTGACGCCGGGTACGCCGGCGGCGCTCGCCGGCAGCGTGACGTTCCTCAGCTCCGGTGCGACGATCGGCGGGCCGGTCGCCGTCGCGGACGGCCGGGCGACGTTCACGACGAGCCTGACTGCCGGGTCGTACTCCTTCGCCGCCGCCTTCACGCCCACCGATCCCCAGGCGTTCACCGAGTCGCTGTCGGAGTCGACGCCGTACACCGTCACCGGCGGCGGGGGTGGTGGTGGCGGCACGCTGCCGCCGTTCCTCGACGAGCTGCGGGTCGGCGTCGCCGCACGCGGGTCGGGAACCGTCACCGACCCGGTCACGCTCGCCGCGCCGTCCCCCTGCCCGGCGGGGTCGACCACGGTCACGACGCGGCTCGCCGGCCCCGGGGCCTGGAAGGCCGGCGCGGACGTGATCGCGAACGGCCTGCCGTCGACCGAGACCGGGTTCAACGTGGAGGCCGAGTCCGTGGCCTCGACGGCCGCGTCCGCGGGTCTGACCGTCGTCCCCGGCGCCTACCGCTACGAGGTGCGGTGCCTGGACGTGGACGGCGCCGTGCTCGGCTTCTACCTCGGCCGGCTGTGGTTCTACGACGCGACGCACTGGCTGAACCAGGACCCGGCGAAGGTCGGCATCCCGACGCACGCCACGCTCGTGGTCACGCCCGACGCGCGCGCCGTCCTGGGCGCGAGGGTGACGCTGGCGGCGACCCTCGACCAGCCGGCCGCCGCGGGGCAGATCCGGTTCCAGACCACGGACAACTCCGAGAACGTCACGGTGCTCGCCACGGTGAAGCTGGCGAACGGCAAGGCGACCTGGTCGACGACGAGGCTCGGCCTCGGCCTGTACTACCTGGCCGCCGTGTACGTGCCGGACGGCAAGGCGTACAACGCCTCGACGTCGCCCGAGGTGGTGTTCGCCAGCACGAAGATCCCGCCGCCACTGCCGCGGGGCGCCGCGACGGTCACCGGCACCCCGCGCGTGGGCCGGACGCTGGCGTGCAACGGGTCGTTCCTGAACGCGACGTCCCTCGCCTACCTGTGGCTGCGGGACGGCGCCGCGATCGGCGCCCGGACGCGCACCTACCGCGTCGCCGCGGCCGACAAGGGGCACGGGCTCAGCTGCCGGATCACGGCGTCGAACGCGGGCGGCGCCGTCACCCGGACCAGCGCGCGCGTGCGGGTGACGGCCTGATGGCGACGACGACGGCAGTCGCGCCACCGCCGCCCCCGGCGCCGCCGCCGGTGCCCCCGCCGTCCGCGTCGCCGCCCGCGCCGCCGCCGGTCCGCGAGCCGGCGGCGCGCCGGCCGATGTTCGTGACGTCGTCGGTGCTGACGATCGTGGCCGCGCTCTGCGTCACGTTCGTCACCACGCTCTCGACGATCGGGCCGGTCCGCCACGCGCGTGACCAGCGGACGGCGTTCGCCACGCTCCGCGGCACGCTGGCCAACGCGACGACGCCGGTCACCCAGCTCGGCCCGGACGGCAAGCTGACGCCGCTCGGCACGCCGATCGCCGTCCTCGACATCCCGCAGCTCGACGTGCGCGAGGTCGTGTTCGAGGGAACGACGTCCGGCGTCCTGCGCTCGGGCCCCGGGCACCGGCGCGACTCGCCGCTGCCCGGCCAGGCGGGCACGTCGGTGATCATGGGCCGGCAGGCGGCGTACGGCGGGCCGTTCCGCGCGCTCGGCCAGCTCCAGCCGGGCCACGTGTTCACGATCACCACCGGCCAGGGGCGGCACGCGTTCCGGGTGGTGGCCGTGCGCGGGGCCGGGGACCTGCAGCCGCCGGCGGTCGCGGCCGGCAAGGGTCGCGTGACGCTGATGACGGCGGCCGGCCGGCCCTGGGTGCCGGAGGGCCTGGTTCGGGTGGACGCCGACCTCGTGACGCCGGTCCAGCCCGCCGGCCCCCGCCCGCTGACCCGTGCCTCGCTCCCCGCGCCGGAGAACGCGCTCGGCAGCGACCAGTCGGCGTGGATCTGGATCCTGCTCCTGGTCCAGGGCCTGTTCCTGGCGGCGCTCGGCATCACCTGGGCGCGGTACCACTGGGGGCGCTGGCAGATCTGGCTGTCCGGCGGCCCGGTGCTGCTCGCGCTGGGCGTGGCGCTCAGCGACCAGGTGGCGGCCCTGCTGCCGAACGTGATGTGAGGACGGAGCAACCACGATGAGTGCTGCTGAGACCATCCAGCTGCCGCCGGTCGTCACGGACGCCACGGCGGCCGACCTCGACGCGCGGGCGATCTCGGCCTGGTTCGGCCCGCGCAAGGTGCTGGACCGCGTGTCGCTGGCGATGCCGGCGCGGCACGTGACGTCGCTGATCGGCCCGTCCGGCTGCGGCAAGTCGACGTTCCTGCGGATCCTCAACCGGATGCACGAGCTGGTGCCGACGGCGTCGATGGCGGGCGAGGTGCTGCTCGACGGACACGACCTCTACGCCCGCGACCGGCGGTTGACCGACGCGCGGCGCCAGGTCGGCATGGTGTTCCAGAAGCCGAACCCGTTCCCGACGCTGTCGATCTACGACAACGTGGTGGCCGGGCTGCGGCTCACCGGGATCCGCGCCGGGCGCGACGAGAAGGACGACCTGGTCGAGTCCTGCCTGACCAAGGCCGGCCTGTGGCGCGAGGTGCGCGACCGGCTGCGGTCGCCGGGCGGCGCGCTGTCCGGCGGCCAGCAGCAGCGGCTGTGCATCGCGCGCTCGCTGGCCGTGCGGCCGCGCGTGTTGCTGATGGACGAGCCGTGCTCCGCGCTGGACCCGACGTCGACCCGCCGGATCGAGCAGACGATCCGCGAGCTGGCGGCGGAGGTGACGATCGTCATCGTCACCCACAACATGCAGCAGGCGCAGCGGGTCTCGGACCGCTGCGCCTTCTTCCTGGCCGAGCAGAACACGCCGGGCGTCATCGTCGAGCACGGCGACACGGCGTCGATGTTCACGCGCCCGCAGGACCCGCGCACCGAGGACTACGTGAACGGCCGCTTCGGCTGACGCCTCGGCGGCCGGCGGTCAGCGTCCGGCGAGAACCGGCGGGCGGAGCTGCAGGGGGCGGAGGTAGCGCGCCCAGACGTGCCCGACGTCCGTCGCCACGATCCACGCCGCGCCCTTCTCCGTGGGGCCCGCGGCGGCGCGGTCGTCGACCGTCACGAAGGTCCGCCTGCGTGCCCACAGGTCGAACAGCGCGTCGAGGGTCTCGCCGTGGGTGCAGAGGACGGCGCCGTGCAGGCGCGGGTCGGCGAGCCGGCGGTCCAGGCGGCGCACGTCGGCGTCCGGGCTCAGCACGTCCCAGGTGGTGACGGGTAGCGCGAGCCGGTGGGCCAGCGGCTGGAGCGTCTGACGGCAGCGCAGGCGTGGGCTGCTGAGCAGGCGTGTCACGTCGACGTGCCGCAGGCTCGCGACGAGCCCAGCCGCCTGCCGACGCCCACGGCCGTCGAGCGGCCGGAGCGCGTCGTCACCTTCCCAGAGCCTCTTGTCGCCGGCATGGCCATGCCTGACCAGGACAAACACCGTCAGCGTCCTCCACCACGGTCTCGGGTGTCTCTCCAGGGAAGGCCCACGCCGGATGAGGCGCAAGCGAACAACGGGTGAACTCACCCCGCGGAGGGGGCGCGTCACCGTCCGCGTCACCGGCGCCGGTGACGTCTCGTCGCCGGGCTCCGGGCGTCGGTTCAGATGGTGGTCAGACCGCGGTCATGCGCCGGTCAGATCGGGCCGGTAGATCATGTTCTGCGTTCGGTGGACGCCGGATGCGCCGCCGGCGATTGGGGCTCCGATGGCCGTGACGCTGATCGTGTCCGTTCACGACGTGGCACCCGCGACCGCCGACGCGGCGCGGCGGTGGGCCTGGCTGCTCCGGCACCTGCGGATACCGCTCACCTTCCTCGTCGTCCCGGGTCCGTGGCGGGGGGCGGGGCTGGTGGACGGCGGTGCGAGGGCCGCCGAGCTCGCCGGCTGGTTGCGGACCCGGGCCCAGCTCGGCGACGAGGTGTCGCTCCACGGCTGGTGCCACCGGGCCGACGTCCCGGGGTCGCCGGCGCGGCGGCTCTCGGGGAGTCTTCTCGCGCGCGGCGCGGGAGAGCTGTGGGCCCTCGACCGGCCGGCCTCGGCGGGCATCGCCCGGCCGCCCCCCTGGGCGGCGGCATGCCACATACCGACGGCACCTCCGCAACCAACGCACCCCGCGCCAAGCCACCCGGGGGCCCCGCCCTCCCCCTCCCACCCCACGGCGCG
>Ga0081539_10005615_pt1 | contig 12628 bp, 11 predicted proteins | sample TabmetS4T2R2_FD_71023 | JGI IMG/M metagenome (GOLD analysis project Ga0081539, IMG submission 71023) | Tabebuia heterophylla rhizosphere microbial communities from the University of Puerto Rico - S4T2R2 | ecosystem: Host-associated > Plants > Roots > Rhizosphere ...
TAGTCCTCCCGGTGGAGCAGCCCGGTCTCGAACCACGTCCGCGCCGAGCCGGCCGGCTCGCCCGCCTCGTCCCACACCTGGACCCGCCAGTGGTACCGCGTCGCCGACTGCAGGTCCGGGCCGTCCCACGGCACGAGCAGTCCCTCCGCCGAGGCGCGCCGTCCGGTGTCCCACAGCAGCCGGTCCCCGCCGGGATCGTCCAGGTCCGCGGACCGGTGGGCGGCGGTGACGCGGTAGGCGCTCTGCGCCGCGCCGCGACGGTCGCAGGCGAGCGTCCACGACAGCCGCGGCCGCCGCTCGCCGACGCCCAGCGCCTCCGCCCGCTGCTCGGTGCGGAGCCCGCGGGGGCGCAGCGTCGCGCCGTCGGATCCGGGCGTCATCCCTTGAGCCCCCCTGCGAAGCCGTTGATGATGCTGCGCTGCAGCGCGAAGTAGACGACGAGGATCGGCGCGATGCTGATCAGGAGCGCGGCGAAGATCAGGTTCCACTCCGAGACGTACTGGCCCACGAACCCGGCGACGGCGACGGGCAGCGTCTGCTGGCCGCTGCCGCTCAGGTAGAGCAGCGGGGTGAAGAAGTCGTTCCAGACGAAGACGGCGTTCAGCACCAGCGCGGTGACCGTGATCGGCCGCAGCATCGGGAAGACGACGTGGCGGAACGCCTGCCACGGCCCGCAGCCGTCGATGAAGGCGGCGTCCTCGAACTCCCGCGGCAGGCCGCGCAGGAAGCCGACGTACAGGAACGTCGTGAACGGCACCTGGAGCCCGGAGTAGAACAGGACCAGCGCCCACGCGTGGCCGAGCAGGCCGAGGTCGCGCATCGTCTGGTACAGCGGCAGCGTGGCGAGCTGGAACGGCAGGACCAGCCCGAGCATGACGAGCAGGAAGACGCCGCGGGACCAGTGCGCGGTCGAGCGGGCGATCGGGTAGGCGGCGAGCGACGAGACCGCCAGGGCGACGACCACGCTGGCCGTCGTCACGAGGACGCTGTTCGCCAGGGCGCCGCCGAGCGCCCCTTGCTGCCAGGCGCCGGTGAAGTTGTCCAGGGTGGGCGACGTCGTGGGTCGCAGCGGCGACGAGGTGTCCGAGGGCGCCCGCACGGCGAGGTTCACCAGGACGTAGACCGGGAACGCGACGACGAGGGCGACGGCGATCATCGTCAGCTCGAGCGCGAAGGTGCGCGGCCGGTAGCGGGTCACGAGACGTCCCTCTCCCGGCGCGCGAGCAGCGCGTACTGCCCGGTGGACACGACGGCCACGACGATCGTGAGCACGACGGCGAGCGCGATGCTGTAGCCGAACTCGCCGAGGGTGAACGCGTCCTTGTAGATCAGCGTCGAGAGCGTGTCGGTCGCGTGGCCCGGCCCCCCGCCGGTCAGCGCCCACACCTGGTCGAACAGCTTGATGCCGCCGATGATCGAGAGCATCAGGTTGATCGTGAAGGCGGGCGCGAGCAGCGGCCGGGTGACCGACCAGAAGCGGCGCACCGGCCCGGCCCCGTCGATGGCCGTCGCCTCGAGGATCTCGCTCGGGATCGACTGCAGGCCGGCGAGGAAGATGACCATGGAGTAGCCCGCGTACTGCCACACGATCACGCCCACGATCGACCAGAGCGCGAGGTCGGGGTCGCCCAGCCAGTTGCGCTGCCACGAGTCGAGGCCGGCGACGTCCAGCAGGCCGTTCACCGCGCCGTCCGGCCCGAGCAGGTTGCGCCACAGGTACGCGGTGACGATCGGCGTGACCACGGCCGGCGCGAAGAGGAGCACGCGCAGCACGTTGCGGGACTTGACGGCCGTGTTGACGCCCAGCGCCAGGAGCAGGCCGACGCCGTTCTGCACGATGGTGATCGCGACGGCGATCAGCAGCGTGTTGCGGATCGCCAGCCGCGCGTCCGGATCGCGGGTCACCTCGCGGAAGTTCTCCAGCCCGACGAGCGAGAAGCTCGGGTCGAGGCCGTCCCAGTCGGTGAACGCGTACCAGACGCCGCGGACGCTGGGCACGAGGACGACGAACGCGAACAGCAGCATCGCCGGTGCCGTGAACCACCAGGGCGGCGTCGTCCGCAGGCGGCCGTGTGGGGGCGCCGGCGTCGTCACGAGCGCGTGCGACGCGGAGGGCTGCTCCCTCGAGGTGACAGTCATCGTCGACCCACCGCTCTGAAAGGTTTCAATCGATTACCCGGCGCCGGCACTGCTGAGGTGGAGGTTGAGGAATGGGTAACGTTGCCCAGAGCCGGTCCGCTGACACTAAGAGCGGCCTCCGCGACCGGTCAAGGGGGGCGGCAGGCCTCGATTCGGTTACGGGCCGCGGGGAGACGCCTGGCGTCGCCGCTCCGGAAGGTCCGTGGGCCACGCCACCTGCACGGCCCCGCGCCCCGCCCGAGCTGTTGATCCGTCCCCGGCCGTGTGTTAAACGTTGCACAGACTTTTTTGAGCACGGTGTGACACCGGTCTCGTCTATCGAGACCGGTGTCACACCGTGCTCAAAATAGGGCCGGAGAAGGAGTGCCATGGAGCCGGGAGCCCCACCACGGCGGGTCACGATCGTCGACGTCGCGGCGCACGCGAACGTCTCCACCACCGCCGTCTCGAAGGTCATCCGCAACGCCTACGGCGTCAGCCCGGCGATGCGCGAGCGGGTCGCCTCCGCGATCGCCGAGTTGGGCTACCGCCCACGGGCCGCCGCGCGGGGCATGCGGGGGCAGACGTACACGATCGGGATCATGCTCCCGGACCTGCGCAACCCGTTCTTCCCCGACATCCTCGACGGCTTCGTGGAGCACCTGGAGGACACCGACTACCAGGTCCTGCTCGGCACGAGCTTCTGCGGGCGCGAGCCGGAGGCTCGGGTCACCGAGGCCATGATCGACCGCGGCATGGACGGCCTGGTGCTCGTCGCGCCGACCGCGTCGCGGGCGGACCTCAACCGGACCGCCGCGATCGCCCCCCTGGTCGTGATCGGGCGGCACGTGCGGTCGGCGCTGCACGACACCGTCGTGGACGACGACGCCGCCGGGGCCGCGCTCGTCGTCGACCACCTCGCGGATCTCGGGCATCGCCGGATCGCGCACATCGAGCACCGCGAGAACGACGCCACGCTGGCGGTCGAGATGCCCAACGCGGTCCGCGCCGAGGGGTACCGCCGGGCGATGCGGGCCCGCGGGCTGGCGGAGGAGATCGACGTCGTGCCCAGCAGCTACACCGAGGAGGGCGGGTACGTCGGCGCGCGGGAGCTCCTGCGCCGGCCGCAGCCGCCGACGGCGATCTTCGCCGGCGCGGACGTCGCCGCCATGGGCGTGCTGACCGCCATCGCGGAGGCCGGCCTGTCCGTGCCCGGCGACATCTCCGTCGCCGGCTACGACAACACCAGCTTCGCCGCCATCGGCCCGATCGGGCTGACGAGCGTCGACCAGACCGGCCGGCAGATCGGCGCCGACGCCGCGCGGCTCCTGCTGCAGCGCATCACGGACCGGGAGCGCGCGTCGGCGTTCGTGTCCACGTCGCCGCGCCTCGTGGTGCGGCGCTCGACGGCCCCGCCGCCGGCATGAGCCACGGCACGGGCGACGGCGTGGTCGACGGCGCGGGCGACGGCGTGGGCGACGGCGAGACCGACCGCGGGACCGACCGCGGGACCGACCGCGGGACCGACCGCGAGACCGACCTCGAGACCCTGGTCGCGCGCCTCGGCGGGCTGTCGCTCGAGCAGAAGGTCCGCCTGCTCACCGGCGCCGACATCTGGGCCCTGCACGACGAGCCGGCGATCGGGCTGCGCCGGGTCGTCACCTCCGACGGCCCGGTCGGCGTGCGCGGCGAGCGCTGGGACGAGCGCGACCCTTCGGCAAACGTGCCGTCGCCCACGGCGCTCGCCGCGTCCTGGGACCCCGGTCGGGTCGAGCGGACCGGCCGGCTGCTCGCGGCGGAGGCCCGCCGCAAGGGCGTCGACGTCCTCCTCGCCCCGACCGTGAACCTGCATCGCACGCCGTACGGCGGCCGGCACTTCGAGTGCTACTCCGAGGACCCGCTGCTGTCGGCGGTCGTCGGCGCGGCGTACGTCCGGGGCGTCCAGTCCGGCGGCGTCGCGGCGACGGTGAAGCACTTCGTCGCCAACGACTCCGAGACCGACCGCTTCACCGCCGACGTGCGCGTGGCCGAGCGGGTGCTGCGCGAGGTGTACCTGCCGCCGTTCGAGGCCGCCGTGCGGGCCGGCGTCTGGGCGGTGATGGCGGCCTACAACTCGGTGCACGGCGTGACGATGACCGAGAGCCCGCTGCTGCGCCGGATCCTCAAGGACGAGTGGGGTTTCGACGGCGTTGTCGTCTCGGACTGGTACGCCGCCCGCTCGGTGAGCGCGGCCGGACCGGGCCTGCTGGACCTCGTGATGCCCGGCCCGGGCGGGCCGTGGGGCGCGGCGCTGGTGGCCGCCGTCCGGCGCGGCGAGGTCGCCGAGTCCGCCGTCGACGACCACGTGCTCCGGCTGCTGCGGCTGGCGGCGCGCGTCGGGGCGTTGGCCGGCGTCCCGGCGGCGACCGGGCCCGCGGCGTCGTGGCCGGACGCCGCGATCGCCGCGGAGCTGCGCGGCGCGGCCGCCGCCGGCGTCGTGCTCGCCTCCCACCCGGGGTCGGTGCTGCCGCTGGACGCCGGCTCCCTCCGGCGCGTCGCCGTCGTCGGCCCCGGCGCCGCCGGTCTGCGCACGATGGGCGGCGGCAGCGCGACGGTGTTCCCGCCGCACGCCAGGAACCTGGTGGACGCGCTGCGTGCCGCGCTCGGCGACGGCGTCGAGGTGGTGCCCGCCGAGGGCGTGCGGGCCACCGACCGCGTTCCGGTGGCCGCCCGGGAGCTGCTCGCGCATCCGGGCACGGGCACGCCCGGGGTCGACGTCCGGTTCTTCGAGGACTCCGGCACCGCCGGCCGGCCGCTGGGCGGGCAGCACCGGCTGGCGGCGTCGCTGTTCTGGTGGGGGCCGATCGAGGCCGGGCTGTCCGCGGCGGACGTCGACCGGGTGGAGGTGCGGACCCGGCTCCGGGTCCCGGAGACCGGCCGGTACGTCGTCGGTGCCTCGGGCCTCGGGCACCTCGTGCTCGAGGTCGACGGGCGCGCGCTGCTCGACACGCGGACGTCGCTCCCGCCGGACACGGATCTCGCCGGCGCCGTGGCGCGGCCGCCGCAGGCGGGCGCGGCGGTCGAGCTCACGGCCGGCCGGCCGGTCGACGTCCTGCTGACCCACCGGCCGTCGCGCGGCGTCGCACTCGGCGGCACCCTCCCGGACGTCCTGAGCGTGCAGCTCAACCTGCAACGGATCGTCGACGAGGACGCCGAGCTCGAGCGCGCCGTCGCGCTGGCCGCCGGTGCCGACGTGGCCGTGGTCGTCGTCGGGACCAGCGAGGAGGTCGAGAGCGAGGGTTTCGACCGCGAGCACCTGCGGCTGCCGGGGCGGCAGGACGAGCTCGTGCGCGCCGTCGCCGCCGTCAACCGGGCGACGGTCGTCGTCGTCAACGCCGGCGCCCCGGTGCTGCTGCCGTGGGCGGACGACGTCGCCGCCGTCCTGCTCGCCTGGTTCCCCGGCCAGGAGGGCGCGAACGCGCTGGCCGACGTCCTGCTCGGCCACGCCGAGCCCGGCGGGCGGCTGCCGGTGACGTGGCCGGCGGCGGAGGACGGCCTCCCGTCCGTGCTGCCGCGGGACGGCGTGCTGCGCTACGACGAGGGCCTGTTCGTCGGCCACCGCGCCTACGACCGCGACGGCCGCGTGCCGCGGTTCCCGTTCGGCCACGGCCTGGGCTACACGACGTGGGAGTACGTGTCCGCGGCCGCGCCGCCGGAGGTCGTCGCCGGGGACGGCGTCCCGGTGACGGTCACCGTGCGCAACACCGGCTCCCGGGCCGGCCGGGAGGTCGTGCAGGTGTACGCCTCGCGACCCGGCAGCGGCGTCGAGCGGCCGGTCCGCTGGCTGGCGGGGTTCGCCGCCGTGCACGCCGAACCGGGCCAGGTGGTGACGGTCGAGGTGGCCGTGCCGGCGACCGCCTTCCGCCACTGGGGCGCCACCGGCTGGGCGGTCGAGCCCGGAACCTTCCGGCTCGAGGTCGGCAGCTCGTCGCGGGCCCTGTGGCTCGGCGTCGACGTCAGTGTCGAAGCGTCCGTCGCAGGGTCTGCTTGATCTCGGACTTCAGCACCTTGCCCACCTTCGAGCGCGGCAGGTCGTCCCAGATCTCCACCTGCTTGGGCGTCTTGACGCCGCCGAGGCGCTCCTTGACGAACGCCTTCAGCGTGTCCGGGTCGAGCGCCTGGCCGGCCCGGAGCTGGACCACCACGGTGAGGCGCTCGCCCCACCGGTCGTCGGGCAGGCCGACCACGGCGCAGTCCCGGACGGCGGGGTGCTGCATGACGGCCTGCTCGACCTCGGTGGAGTACACGTTGAACCCGCCGGTGATCACCATGTCCTTCGCCCGGTCGACGATGAACAGGTAGTTGTCCTCGTCGAGGTAGCCGATGTCGCCGGTGTGGTGCCAGCCGTGGGCGGACGCCGCGGCGGTCGCCTCGGGGTCGCGGTAGTAGCCGCGCATCACGAGCGAGCCGCGGATCACGATCTCCCCGCGCTCCCCCGGGCCCAGAAGCGCTCCGTTCTCGGCCATGATGGCGACGGTGACGAGCGGCGACGGCCGGCCGGCGGACGAGAGCCGTTGCCGCGCAACGGATCCGTCGGGCAGGAAGTGGTCACTCGGCGCCATCGTCGAGATCATCATCGGCGCCTCGGTCTGGCCGAAGAGCTGCGCCATCACCGGCCCGACCGTCGCGAGCGCCTGCTCGAGCCGGGTGACCGACATCGGTGCCGCGCCGTACCAGAAGCAGTGCAGCGACGACAGGTCCCGGCGCGCGAGGTCCGGGTGGTCCAGCACGAGGTAGACCAGCGTCGGCGGCAGGAACGCGTGCGTGACGCCGTGCCGCTCGACCAGGCGGAGGAAGCCGCCGACGTCCGGTGAGCGCATCACCACGACCTCGCCGCCGAGGGCGAGGATCGGGAAGCACAGCACGCCGGCGGCGTGCGTCAGCGGCGCGAGTGCCAGGTAGACCGGCCGCCCCTCGAACGGGTAGCTCATCAGCGTGAGGGCGGTCATCGTCTCGAGGTTGGTGCCGGTGAGCATCACGCCCTTGGGGCGGCCCGTCGTCCCGCCGGTGCCCGCGATCATCGCGAGGTCGTCGACGGCCGGCCGGTCGACGTCCGGCTCGACGGCGAGCCCGTCCGGGTCGTCGAGGAACTCCGCCCAGGTGAGCGCGCCGTCGACGTCGCCGTCGAGGCAGACCAGCGTCGTGAGCCGGGGCAGGTCGTGCCGGATCCGCTCCACCAGCGGCTCGAACGCCGACTGGAAGATCAGCGTCCCGCACTCGAACAGCTCCAGGAGCTCGCGGTTCTCGGACGCCTCGTTCCGCGGGTTGACCGGGCACCAGACGGCGCCCGCCCGGCTGATGCCGAACACGCAGGTGAACGCGACGGGGTCGTTGGCGGCGAGGATGGCGACCTTGTCGCCCGACGCGACGCCGCGCCGCGCCAGCGCCGCCGAGACGCGGAAGCTGAGCTCCCGCACCTCGGCGTACGTGCGCGAGTGGCCGTCGGTCGTGAGGCAGGGCGCGTCCGGGCCGAGGGAGGCACCCTTGTCGAGGTAGTCGACCAGGCGCATGCGACTCGGCTCCCTCAGCTCGCCGCCGTCAGGACCGGTTCCATCACGAGGCCGAAGCTGCGCAGGACCCCGAGCAGCTCGCGGTGACCGAACGCCTGGCAGGCCGATGCGAAGCCGGCGCGCCTCGGCGGCTGCTGGAGCAGGGAGTGGGCGGCGTAGGCCTGCAGCAGGCCGGTCTGCTTGTAGTTCTGGTTGCCGTGGATGACGCAGTGGACGCGGCCGAGCGGTCCCGACGCGTACACGGAGTCCAGCGAGGTGTTGACGCGCGGGTTCTCCCGCGGCGGCATCGCGGCCTGCACGGAGCCGGCGATGGCGGCGAGCCGCTCCTCCTGCTGCTCCGGTGGCAGCGGCTTGATCTGCTCCTCGAACATCCTCGTCGTCGCGACCACGTTCTCCATCACCGCCCGCTCGAAGACGCCGCCGCACGCCTTGACGTTGGCCACCCGCGGATCGTCCTTGAACCAGACCGGGTGGGCGGTGCCGCCCCAGGGCAGGGCGAGGCCCAGCTCGTGCTGGCCGGGGACGGCGACGTCGAAGACCTTGTCCATCGGCCACTGCACGTACTGGTTCTGCTGCAGGTAGAACCAGTCGGCCTTGAGGATCGTGAAGATGGTCTGGGTGGAGGCGTAGGTCGGGAAACCCTTCCACAGCACGAGGATGTCGAGGGTGTCGAGGCCGGGTGTCTCGAGGCAGAGGTTCGCGGCGATCTCGCCGGTGGTGTACATCTGTGCGACACCGGGCGCGACCACGAGGCCGCGGTGGGCGAACGCCTGGTGCCAGCGGTCCTTCGCCGCCATCACCCAGTCCTGCTCGCCCGTCGTGTCCAGGTAGTGGGTGCCGGCGTCCGCGCAGGCCTCGACGACGGTGTCGCCGAACTTGATGAACGGGCCGACCGTGTTGCAGACGACGCGCGCACCGGTGAACAGCTCGGTCAGGGCCGGGACCGTGTGCTCGACCTCGACGACGTCGTGGAGGACGTCGTCGATCCCGGGGATGCGGTCCACCACCGCCTGGACCCTGTTCTTGTCGCGGCCGGCCGCGACGAACGGGACGTGGTACTCGCGCAGGTACTCGCAGATCAGGCGGCCGGTGTACCCGGACGCTCCGTAGACGACGACGGGCTTGTCGGTGCTCATGGCGACTCCTCGTGCGCTCGTGGTTCCGGTCACATGCCCATGCCGCCGTCGACGGGCAGGCCGGCCCCGTTGACGAACCGCGAGGCGTCGGAGGCGAGGAAGACGACGGCGTCGGCGACGTCGGAGACCTCGCCGAGGCGGCCGGACGGGGTGAGCTCGACGACGGCCGCGACCGCCTCCTCCGGCGAGCCGAACAGGCCGATGCGCGCGACGTCGGCCGCGAGCCCGGCGCCCATCGGCGTGGGGACGAGGCCGGGGTAGACGCAGTTGACGCGGACGCCGTACCCGAGCTTGCCTGACTCGATCGCGGCGACGCGGGTGAGCCGGTCGACGCCCGACTTGGTGGCCGAGTACACGCCGATGGCCGGGAACGCGATGGTCGCGGCGACCGAGGCGACGTTGACGACGCAGCCGCCGTTGCCGGCGGCACCGCCCGGGCGCATGGCGCGGAAGGCGTGCCTGATGCCCAGCGCGGTACCGAGCAGGTTGACCTCGAGCTGCCGCCGCGCGTGCTCCGGCTCGAGGTCGACGAGCAGGCTGGTGATCTCGACGCCGGCGTTGTTCACGAGGATGTCCAGCCCGCCGAGGCGCGACACCGTCTCGGCGACCGCCGTCGCCCAGCCGGCGTCGTCGGTGACGTCGAGGTGGACGTAGCCGTGTCGCTCGCCGAGCGACTCCGCGACCTTGGTGCCCAGGTCGTCCTGCAGGTCGGCGACCATCACCGTCGCGCCGGCGGCGGCCAGCGCCGAGGCCATGCCCTCGCCGAGGCCCTGCGCGCCACCGGTCACGAGCGCGGTGCGTCCGGTCAGGTCGAGATCGGTCATGGGAGCTCCTTCGCTCGTGGCGGGGGTCACAAGGTACGGCCGATGCACTTGACGACTGTCAAGACTTTCCTGGACATTCGTCAAGAGATTCTTGGACGACCGTCAAGTAGGATCTGTGGCGTCGACGTGAGGAGAGCCGCGGTGGCCGCGACGGAGGCTCGGGCAAAGGCTGGGGCGAAGGCTGGGGCGAAGGCTGGGGCGAAGGCTGGGGCGAAGGTGACGCGACGGTCGCCGGTGGACAGGTTCGACGAGCGTCGCAACCAGCTGGCCGAGTCGGCCCTGCGGACGCTCGGCGAGCTCGGCTACGCCCGCGCCAGCCTGCGCGAGATCGCGAACAACTCCGAGTTCAGCCACGGCGTCGTCCACTACTACTTCAGCGACAAGCTCGAGCTGATCATCTACTGCGTGCGCTACTACAAGGCGCAGTGCATCACCCGGTACGACGCCGTCGTCGCCGACTCCACGACGGCGGACGGGCTGGTCGAGGCCTTCGCGGCGAAGCTCGTCGAGACGATCCGCGACGAGGCGCCGATGCACCGCCTCTGGTACGACCTGCGCACCCAGAGCATGTTCGAGGAGAGCCTGCGCGACGCCGTCGTGATGATCGACAAGACGCTCGAGGAGATGATCTGGCGCGTCGTCACGCGGTACGCCGAGCTGGCCGGCCGGCAGCCCGCCGTGGCGCCGGCGGCCGCCTACGGGCTCCTCGACGGGATCTTCCAACAGGCCCTGCTCGGCCACCTCACCGGCCGCGAGCGGGCGCTGGACGACCTGGCGGACCAGGTCGAGACCCTGATGCCGCACCTGCTGCACAAGCCCACCTGACCGGGCGGCCGCGGTCGCGGAGCCCTGGCGCTGGGCGTATGACAAACGTAGGATAGATCGTGTGGGGTTCATCTGGCAGGGGTGGGCGCTGGAAGCCCTGCTCCGCACGGGGATCCACGAGTACGAAGTGATGCAGGTCCTCGCCTCGGGGCGCCGGCGGCCAAGGAGGGCTATCGATGACGACTCAGGCGTCACCGTGTTGGCGGTTCAAGGGCGCACCGGCGCGGGTAGAGCTCTACTCGTCGCACTCAAGCAGACCAGTAAGTGGGATGCGGTAATCATCGGCGCGAGGGACCTGACGCCAGAGGAACTGGCAGAGTTCGAGGAGTGGGAGGCCGGACAATGAACCTAGACGCGCCTGGGCCCGATGACGTAGCGACGTTTATGGAGAATCTGCGGCTTACGGACGAAGCCGTGCCAGAGAGCGAGCTTCCTCCGCCGGAGTCTCCGGTCAGCGTTGTGCGCTCGATTCGCTTTCCTTATGAACTGGACCAGCGGATCAACGCTGCGGTCGAGGATTCTGCCGCTACCTGGCGGAACCGCACCGAGCTCGTCGTTCAAATGGTCGAAGCCGGCCTCAACGCGCTTCAGCACGATCAGCTCATCTCAAAGGCCGAAGCCATTCGACTGTTGATGGGGCTGCACCCCGCAGGACCCGACCCGAGGCATGACGCCGCCTGACGCATGAGGATCTTGTGGCCGCAGAGACTGGGGTCGTCATCCGCCTGGGGCCGATATGCGCTTGCGTGGTGTACGCGAGGGGCACGTCCGCCGGGTCTTCAGCCGGACTGGAGCATGAGCCAGCTCGACTCCCAGTCGCGCGCGACGAGGTCCGAGTGCTTGATCCAGTAGTAGATTCGCCCGCCGTCCCCCCACATCATCTCGGCCTCGCGCTGCGAGTCGACCTGCAGGAGCAGTCGCCACTCCGCTGCCCCGGCTAATAGCTCCTTCGCCCGCGGGTCCAGGTATCCCGATGCGTCGCCGCAGTACAGCCCATGGGTGACGAGTTGGCACTTGACTTGCATGTCGCCCTGGACGGGATCCGGATGGCCGAGAAGCCGATGGCTGACGTCGTCCTCGTCGGGGAGGAGGTCTGCATAGGCGAAGACCTCGTCCTGGGTCATGCCGACGCTCTCCACGTCGTACGACTCCCAGGGCGGGACGGTCACCTCCGCCCGGGGCCGCAGCCCCACCACCTGGAACACGCCTGCGTTCGACAGGTCCGTGGGCGGCTCACGCCTCTGCACGGGGGCAGTTGCGGGGATGTACATCACGGTGGCCGAGCCGCGGTCGGCCGGGTCGAAGCCCCACGCAGCCTGCTTGACCGCGTCGTAGAAGAACGACAGCAGCCCATCGCGAGGCAGCAGTCCCTCGGCGTCGTAGGGCGCCACGTCGGCAAGGTTCACCTGCGCGACGAAGCTGAGCGGGGCGTCGTCACGACGAGGCCACGCGACCGACGTCGGCAGGTCGGGCGGTCCCCCGAGCCGCGACGAACGGTCGCGGACCGGCGTCACGGGATCGGGCACCAGTCGAACGCTGGGACGTGCCAGCGAGACGAGCGAGTCCGCGAACCTGCCGAGACCGGCCGCGACCAACCGCTTCCGGAACGCGCCGAGCTCCCTCTCAGCTCCATTCATGCCAGAAGTCTGGCAGCGATACCCGACCGGCGAGCCCGTTCCGAGGCCTCCGTTGCGCACGGGGCGTCCCTGCGATCGCTAGAAGCGCACGGGGACGCCCCGTGCGCAGGGGTGGCGAGCGCGGCGGTGGCCGGCGGGCGGGATCTTGACGGGGCACTTGTTTTTTGCAAGTGTCGAGGTCGTCCACACCTGACCCACGAGAGGGCGACCCCATGACCGCGATGTTCGTCAACCAGCCGGTGACCGACCTGGAGTGCGCGAAGGCCTTCTACGCGGCGGTCGGGTTCACCCTCAACCCGCGCTTCTCGGACCACAACGCGGCCTGCTTCATCGTCGAGGAAGACCACAGCTACGTCATGATCCTGACGCGCGAGTTCTTCCAGACCTTCACCGACCTTCCGCTCGGCGACCCGGCCGTGAGCCCCGTCGTGTCGGACGCCAACTTCTTCAACACCCGCGCGGGGGTCCTCAAAGGCGACACCGCCGGGCTCTCCCCGGGCAGGCCGGAGGGGGGCCCGGCCGCCGGGCTCGGCTTCATG
>Ga0081539_10005616_pt1 | contig 12624 bp, 10 predicted proteins | sample TabmetS4T2R2_FD_71023 | JGI IMG/M metagenome (GOLD analysis project Ga0081539, IMG submission 71023) | Tabebuia heterophylla rhizosphere microbial communities from the University of Puerto Rico - S4T2R2 | ecosystem: Host-associated > Plants > Roots > Rhizosphere ...
GCCGTCGCGCGGCAAGGGCTGCCTACGGTGCAATTGAACGGCGGCATGGCCTACGACACGACGCAAGGGTTGCCAGCATTGTCTCTGCGACAGCTAAACCTACGCACGGACAACTCACGGATGCAGATCTCGGGAACGATGCAAGATCTGGCGTCGCCGCGTCTCGATGTGACAGCGGAGATAGAGCGATTGGCGATCGCCGATCTGCGTGTGCTGGCACCGACAGCACCACTCCAACAAGATCTGTCGGGGAGATTACAGGCAAACGGACCGCTGTCGGCTCTACAAGTACAGGCAACCGCGTCCATGCCGGATGGTCAAGTGATGACCCAAGTCACTGCCAATGTAGCGCAACCAACTCCGCACTACGCTGGAACACTAGCAGTGACAAACCTGGCGATCGACAAAGTGCTGCTAGTACCTGATGCGAGTGGTGTCGTCACCGGGCAAGTGACTTTTGCTGTCACCGGCAGAGACATTGAGGAGGGAACTTTCCATATACAAGGCGCCCAGATGATGGCGCGGGGCCGAGAAGTCGGCGCCGTCACCATTGGCGGAACCCTCGAACATAAAAAAGCTGTCGTAAGCATCGAGACCCAAGGCCAGATGGGCAAGACGCACGGCCGTGGGCAGCTGACCCTCGGCAGCCCGCTAACCTACGACGCTACGTTTTCGGCGCGAAATTTCGCAGTCACACAGGTTATTAAACAATCGTCACTTCCTCCGACTACCCTTGCCTTTGATGCCGTAATCACAGGCAGTGGCGTAAGTCTGGACGAACTCGATAGCACTATGAAAGTCACACTTTTGCCTTCTCGCGTCGGTGATCTCCCGGAGGCGCAGGGACAATTTGCTGGCGCCGTCCGTCACGGGCGGCTGACAGTCGACACCTTGTCCCTCCAAGCACGAGACACGATGCTAACCGCGCAGGGTGCAATAGACGTTCTACGCGACACACCTGGTGGTAATCTCACTTATAGCTTGGACGCAAAAGATCTCACACCATGGCTCGCACTTTTCCATCAGCAAGGAAAGGGCGCAATTACTCTGCGTGGGAATGCGAGCGGAACACTGCAAGCATTACAGCTCACCGGAAATGCTCACTTGGCTGACCTTGGCTTGGCAAAGTATTCATTGCAAAGTGGCATTGTTACCTACACGCTGAACGGTCTTGGCAGTCCCCAAGCACATGGCCAAGCGACGGCGGTCCTTACCCAAATGGATGCCGGGATTGCATGGCGTACAGCCACGCTGACTCTTGACCTTGCCGGAACCCAGCCGTTAGCGATTCACACGAGTTTTACTGGTCAGGACACAAGGCAACAGACACAACATATCAAAGCGCAGCTGCAGTACACACCGCAGTCCATACAAGTGTTGCTCAAAGACATCAACATACAACTGCCTACTGGCACGTGGCGCATGCCTCAGCCTGCAAGTATCTCAATGCAACAACAGACGATTACGATTGAGAATCTCCGCTTGCAGCGGGCTGATTCTGCGGTGAGTGCCGAGGGAAGCGTTTCATTTATAGGCGCGCAAAACTTGCATCTGCAGGTTACTCGCTTACCGCTTGCTGACCTCCGTATGCTGTGGGCGGCCGACCCGCAGGTCAGTGGACACGTGTCTGCTACGGCAGAGATCCAAGGTAGTGCCGCGCAGCCCGAAATAGAGGCGAATGTCACTACAAGTGCACTAACCGTCACTGGATCTACCTATGCCGGGCTCACGGCACAACTTACATATCGCCAACCAAAGCTGCAGCTCAGTGCGGCGCTGCGCCAAGACGTGACCCATACGCTGTCCGTTAACGGGGGCGTTCCCCTCTTACTGAGTTGGGCTGGCTCCTTCTCCGCCACCGCTGGTGGCGAGGGGGATTTCCGGGTCCAATCGAATGGGCTCAACCTGGCGTTTCTTAACGTGTTAATGCCCTCCACTGAGGACGTTCAGGGGATACTGGGGTTAGATATGCAATTGCGAGGGCCACTGAACGCTCTCGTTCCAACTGGGCAGGCCTGGGTAAAGAATGGTCAAGTACGCGCCGCGAAGTTGGGGCTCGTCTTCACCGAGGTCGGTGCAGAGGCCCAACTTACTCCTGATGCAGTCCGCTTATCGTCACTACATGTTCGTTCCGGTGAAGGACTGCTCACAGGGAATGGGCGTATAGGAGTACAGGCATACACGGTGACTGCGATTGATATGAGATTCAACGCTGACAAATTCCAGGTCCTGAACACCGGCCAATATGTAGGCACGGTCTCTGGACAACTCAGCGGTTCCGGCTCGCTCGAACACCCGGTGCTCCGCGGAACACTCGACCTGCATGGAACGACTCTGCGGCCGGACATTGCACTGCTGCGCAGTGGACCACCACCACCAGACCCGACGATTACCGTCGTACATAGCGGACCTACCTTGCCGACAACGTCGCCAACCTCAGGCGCACTCTCTCTATCCCGGCCATCTGCTCAGTCGCAGCCGTCTAACCATCCGACTGCAACAGATACGCTATTTGACCGACTAGAAATGGATGTTGCGGTGACGATTCCACGCAATACCTGGGTACAACTTGATGAAGGAACGATCGAATTCATGGGTCAAGTGCGTGCGCGCAAGAACAGCAATGAACCGTTCGTGCTCATCGGGTCGATTGAAACCGTTCGCGGCTGGTACAGTCTGTACGGACGCAAGTTCCGCGTTGAACGTGGAGAGATACGGTTCACAGGTGCGACGCCTATCGATCCGAGTCTTGACGTTGTAGCACAGTACACTCTGCCTCAGTACAGCGTTGAGGTGGTCGTGAGTGGTACCGCGCGCACTCCCTCGGTTACGTTGCGTAGTGAACCATCTCTGGAGCAGGCAGATATTGTCTCACTATTGATCCTAGGCAAGCCAACCAACGCTCTCAATGCTAGTGAGAAAACGTCATTACAATCGCAAGCGCTGCAAACCGCTGCCGGCTATATTGCAAGTGATCTCCGGCGTTCACTCGCGCAAGAGCTCGGCGTCGAGAACTTAGAGCTCGATGTCGGTAGTACACTCGATCAAAGTCGTATTGGTGCAGGGAAATATCTCAGCGAAGATATTTTTGTCTCTACCTCACAGCAGTTGGGCAACAAAGCCGGTCGCGAGTTTTCAATCGAATATTATCTTAACCAACATTGGCAGATCAAAGCCACGACTACCGACCGCGGTGATGATGGTATCGATGTCCTTTGGCAGAAACGATACTGAAGAAGTATCCAAAATCTCACAGCATTGTTGTCAATTTCCTACACTTAGTATTTCACCTCCATCTTCTTCTCCTCAACTATTGATGGCCTTATCTTCTTATCAGTGGCATAAGCGTTGCTGTACAGTTTCTTACTTGCTTGTTAAGGGAGGAAAGTCCATGCGTCATATTTCACGGCTGCTATCAATTGCGCTCATTACGATCGCGCTAACCTCCGGTTGTACTGCGCTCACCGGCAAAAGCGCAGGAACAAACATTGATGATGCGGGTATTACAGCCTCAGTCAAAACCAACCTTGCTTCCGAACGCGGTATGCAAACATTAACCTCAATTGATGTTGATACGAATCGTGGTGTTGTGTCTCTCAATGGCGTGGTTGAGAGTGCTGCAGCCAAACAACGTGCTGCGGAAATTGCTCGGCAAACTTCCGGGGTCAAAAGTGTGGTCAATAATCTCCAGGTAGCCGCTCGGCAATAAGGAAGTAGGAGAGTGGCTAAATGTCCCAAAATGCAGATTTTTGCTTGAGCGCATCCCAATAGGGTCAGGGGCCAATGGCTAAAAGGGCAGTACAGAGCAAAGCGACACGGGTAAATAGGAAAAAGGGTGATAGGCGAAAAAGAGCAAAACGGCTGGATACTGTGCCACGGTTTTCCGTTTCGCCTTGTCTCCTTTTCATCCTTTTCCTTTTTCCCGTTGCCTCCTGATTGGGTCTGTTATCATCTGTACATCCTGCTGCAGCGTTTCTCATAGTTGTCCTCTCTTATGTTGTTCCGCTATGCGAAACACACAAATTATCGACAATCTTGGTGCTGTCTGTTGTTACCCCGGTTCTTGGCGTTTCAACTTAGGAGCAGAAGTACGAGCCGAGGGGGTATTCTTCCGCGTGTGGGCACCAAAACGTCAATACGTGGAAGTCGTAATTGAGGGCGAAACCGAACAGGTGTTCCCGCTTGTATCAGAGGCAGAGGGGTACTTTTCGGGCTTTGTTCCCCGGCTCACGGCTGGCGCCTTGTACCATTACCGTCTCGACGGTGATCGTAAGTACCCTGATCCCTGTTCACGCTTTCAGCCCTCGGGTCCGCACGGTCCATCCATGGTCGTTGACCCCTTTGCTTTCACTTGGGACGATCACAACTGGTTAGGAGTACGGTTACCGGGTCAGGTGATCTATGAGCTACATATCGGTGCCTTTACGCCAGAGGGAACATTCGACGCAGCAATTGGACAGTTGCCGGAACTCCGGCGGATCGGCATCACACTTATCGAGGTGCTGCCAGTGGCGGAATTTGCCGGTCGCTGGAACTGGGGCTACGACGGGGTCGATCTCTACGCGCCGACGCGTAACTATGGCGACGCCGATGCGTTCCGGCGCTTTGTGAATGCAGCCCATCTGCTCGGTCTGGGCGTGATTCTCGACGTCGTCTATAATCACCTCGGTCCCGATGGGAACTATCTCAGCACCTTTAGTGACGACTACTTCACTGACCGCTATAAAACGGATTGGGGTACGGCTATCAATTATGATGGAGTGAATTCGCGCCCGGTGCGCGAGTTTTGCTTACGCAATGCCTGCTATTGGATCAACGAATTTCATCTTGACGGGCTGCGTCTAGATGCAACGCAGAACATTTATGATCAGGGGCCACTGCATATTCTTGCCGAACTTTCACAGCGGGTGAGAGCCAGCGCGCATCCGCGAACAGTGATATTACTCGCGGAAAACGAACCGCAAGACCTCACCTGTGTGACTCCGCTAGAACAGGGTGGCTACGGTCTCGATGCAATGTGGAACGATGACTTTCATCATACTGCCCACGTGGCGCTCACCAATCGTCGGGAAGCGTACTACACCGATTACCGCGGCCAGGCACAGGAATTTATCTCGGCGATTAAACGTGGGTTTCTGTATCAAGGACAACGTTATCACTGGCAAAAGCAACCACGTGGGTCGTTGGTCACAACTCAGCCAGCGTCTGCCTTTGTGATTTTTACACAGAATCACGACCAAGTGGCAAACACGCTCCAGGGCGAGCGGCTCACCGCTATGACAAGTTCAGCCCGGTACCGCGCACTGACGGCCTTAATGCTTCTTTCCCCTAATACTCCTATGCTTTTTATGGGCCAGGAATTTGGCGCGTCAAACCCGTTCCTCTATTTTGCTGATCACGCTGATGCCACACTTGCGACTAATGTATACAAAGGTCGCAAGGAGTTTCTCGCCCAATTCCCCAGCTATGCGTCTGTCGAGGCCCAAGCGGCTATCCCTAATCCTGCCGACCCTGCTATCTTTGCGCGTTCAAAGCTGGATTTTGCTGAGCGACTCACGCATGCCCCACTCTATTTATTCCATCAGGATTTGCTGCGGCTCCGGCGCGAGGATCCGCTGATCGCACGCCAAGATCGCGCGCAACTTGATGGGGCGGTCCTAAGACCGGATGCGTTAGTGGTGCGCTTTTTTGGCGACGAGAATCTTGCGGATCGTCTCCTCGTCGTGAATCTGGGGCCTGATCTGGAGTACATTCCGGCACCAGAACCGTTGCTAGCTCCGATCCGTCACGGATGGTGGCATTTACAGTGGTCGAGCGAAGCTCCGCGCTATGGTGGGTCAGGAATCGTTAAACCGTACGGACCCGAAGGCTGGCGTATTCCAGGTACGAGTACGATGTTCTTAATTGGGAAGAAGGATGTGTAGCGTGCTGAGTTTTCAGTACTCATGTGCAAAACACATCCCAGCTGTGGATTTCTTGCCGCACTTTGCTTGTCTCTTGCGGCCCTTACCCTGCCCTTTGGGCTTCTCTCTCCTGCTGGGCGGGACTGGACACGAGGGTAAGGGCCAGGCGATGGTAGGCTATATGAGTGGCACACAAACAGCTGATGTGGCATTTCTATAGTTCGTGGTGACCTATGATGACCGAACCTATCTTAACCTTTCCCTGGCGTCCAGACGATGACCTAGCATTCCTACGTGCGCGCGAATGGCTAGTTACCAATGGGCTTGGCGGCTATGCCTCTGGTACGTTGCTGAACATTGGTACCCGGCGTTTTCATGGCTCGTTCATCCCTAATCTTCCTGCTCCTTATGGGCGTACAGTTATGATTCCGCGTCTCGATGAGGAAATAGACTGCGAACAGCAGACCGTGTTACTTGGTGGCGCGGAATTTGCCGACGGTCGTAGCGAGGGCGACGTAGCTCGCGTTCTTACGGAGTTTCGCCATGAATGGCAAACACCGGTGTGGGTTTTTAGGATCAATGGCCGCACCATAGAGAAACGTCTTACAATGCCGCATGGGCACAACACCATGTATGTGGTTTACAGCCTGCTCGACGGTGCCCCCATACAACTCCACGTGCGGCCCTATCTTACTTTCCGCCAACATGGTGCCCCACTCGATGATGCTCATACTCACGGGCCGTTTCCGCTGACGATTCTGCGCGGTCGACACGAGATCCACTTTGGGGAGGGGCTTCCGGCGCTGCGTCTCTGCCTACGGCCCCAATGTGGGGTGTTTGTTGCTGAAGAAAAGGTCGCCCGCGACGTGCTGTATCGGGTCGAGCGTGATCGTGGCTACGACTGCATAACCAACCTCGTCAGCCCCGGATATTTCATTGCTGAGCTGGAGATAAACAAGCCGGTGGGTTTGGTTGCTAGTATCGAACCCTGGGAGACGCTGGAAAACGATGCAACACGTATCTTTGAAGCAGAACGACGTCGGTTAGAAAAAGTGCTGGCTCTGGCACCTGAACCTGCACATACGGGGGTCGCGGCACAGCTCGTCTTGGCCGCTGATCAGTTCATCATTCGTCCAGGCACCCGACCCGAAGAACAGATGTTGGCACACTCTGCCGGCGAAGAGGCGTGTACAATTGTCGCCGGTTATCATTGGTTCACCGACTGGGGACGCGACACCATGATTAGTCTCGAGGGATTGACACTGTGTACCGGTCGTCAACATGAAGGGAAAGCGATTCTACAAACCTTTGCCCATTATGTGAAAGATGGATTGTTGCCCAACCATTTCCCCGAAGGCGAGCGTGCGGCATTGTATAACACCGTCGACGCGACCTTGTGGTATTTTCATGCACTCGACCGTTACATTCACTATACCGGCGACAAAGAAACCCTCCACTCCCTTTACCCTACCCTACGGTCGATTATCGACCACCATGTACGAGGGACTCATTTCGGCATCGGCATGGACTCAAAGGACGGGCTCATTTACGCCGCAGCCGAAGGCTTTGCCTTGACCTGGATGGATGCAAAAGTCGGCGATTGGGTGGTAACCCCGCGTCGCGGCAAACCGGTGGAGATACAGGCGTTGTGGTATAACGCGCTCTGCCTGATGGCGACCTGGGCCGTGGAGTTTGGTGAGTCGCCAGAAGAATTCGCCACACTAGCACAGCGCGTACAGACGTCGTTCAACCGCCGCTTCTGGTTTGCCGATGGTCAGTATTTATTTGATGTCATTGACGGTGAACAAGGCGACGACGCTAGTCTGCGTCCCAATCAAATTTTTGCTCTTTCTTTACGATTTCCGGTTCTGGAGCAACAGTATTGGCATCCCGTGTTGGGAATCGTGACCGAGAAACTGCTTACGCCGGTTGGTCTGCGTACCTTGGCGCCGGGTCACAAAGATTTTCGCTCGCATTATGACGGCGATTTGCGATCCAGAGATGCGGCGTATCACCAGGGTACGGTCTGGCCGTGGCTTCTCGGTCACTTCACCGATGCCTGGCGACGTCTCATTCCGGATAACGAGCATGTTCGTACGTTTGTGTCCGGATTCACAGACACATTGCGGGTTGCCGGTGTTGGCACTATCAGTGAAATATGCGATGCCGAAGCACCGTATGTCGCGCGAGGGTGCATCGCTCAGGCGTGGAGCGTCGCCGAGATTCTACGCAGTGTATTAGCGACCGCGGAACCGAAATTACCAGAAGCGACTCACGCGAAAACGTAAGCCAAGAGCGACGTCAGCGAAACGTTCGGCACGAAGTTTGAAGAGATTCTCTCATAGGAGATGTATCCTATGCACACGAGAATCGATCAGCAAGTGATACTACTGGCTCCTGATCCGAATCCACCAGGGCAACTTAAAACAGCGGATAGCAGGTAAAGCGTCGCGGCTCTATATCGAACTAAAGGGATTTTTATGGCCATCAAAATACAACGACCCACAGAAACTAAAACACGTGGTGAACATCTTCGCTCAATCCAAAAAACCGTGAGAAAGTCACAGCGTCAGCAACCTATGCCGCCCTTCCCGCCGCAACATCAAGCGAAGCCAGGTATTGAGGCTGAACTTGCCCCGCGCCCTCGCTACCAGGCACTACAGTATCAAGGCTCGCAAAAACTCCGCGGCAGGGTCGCGCTGATTACCGGCGGAGACTCGGGCATCGGGCGCGCGGTCGCAGTTCTCTATGCCCGCGAAGGTGCCGACGTAGCATTGGTCTTTCTTCCGGAAGAACAGCGAGACGCCGAAGAGACGCGTGATGCGGTGGCAGCGGAAGGGCGTCAGGCACTGCTCTGTCCGGGTGATGTGACCAGTTCCTCTTTTTGTCGTGGGGTAGTACAACAGACAGTGACGCAGTTCGGGAGACTCGACATCTTGGTCAATAATGCGGCATTCCAGCAGCACCAAGAGAGTCTTGAGCAGCTCTCTGAAGAGCAATGGGATCGAACATTTCAGACGAATATCTATGGCTACTTCTATATGGCGAAAGCAGCATTACCGCATCTTGGCCCCGGGAGTACAATCATCAATACCGGGTCTATTACTGGACTCGAAGGCAGCAAGCATTTGCTCGACTATTCCAGCACTAAGGGAGCAATCCATGCATTCACCAAATCCCTTGCGCAAAATTTAGTTGATAAGGGAATTCGGGTGAATTGCGTCTCTCCCGGGCCGGTATGGACTCCCCTCAATCCCGCTGATCAAGCTGCTACCAAGGTCGCTCAGTTCGGCGCAGATACACCATTGAAAAGGCCAGCTCAACCTGAGGAGATTGCGCCAGCTTTTGTGTTTTTCGCGTCAGAAGTTGACTCGAGCTATATTACAGGCGAAGTGTTAACCTTACTCGGTGGGGATACCACCGCAGGTTAAGCAGAGCGTATCAAGATCTGAACTTTTTCAGGTGCGGATAGAGGAAAGAAGCATGCTCGAACAGTGGAGTCCGAGCATGAATTCACAATTCGTGACGTGCCTCAGTGGCTGTCTGCAAGGATGGCTGTGCTGTGCGCCTATGCCGCAGCGCAGTCCTGAGTATTAATCGACAGCGTAATGGGCGACGCGAGAAGTTACCGTCAATGACCAAGAATCCCTTACGTTTTTTTACCGAAAAGCCATATGCGCGGAGAACGAGCCATTGTTGCAGCAGTTTGATGTGGCGCCCAAGAGCATGCCTTATGCGCCGGTACCGAGCGTGCATAATAACCTCAGATCGAAACACTAGGGAAAACTTCATTACGCTCTACTAACGGTTGTACGAGCAGTAACCACTCGCATTCTTGGCCATAATGTGTGTGAGGCTGAAATTGACCGTAGAGGATCATCCTACCATCAGGAAGTCGTGACTCCCAAACCTTCATAGGGATGATTTCTTCATTACCACTCGGACAAATAAGTACTTTAACCGCATTCATGGTTTATCCCTTATTTGCGTTACAGAACAATGCACTGAGCAAAAAAAGTGCCGTTTCTTTTGACGCGCGATTAGTGCATTACTGACGAGCAACGTGAGTTAGCTATGCGACCCGCCACTGCGGCATAGTCACTGACTCTGAATCACTGACTAACGGTTGTGGTATTATTTCAGCTGTGGACGCAAATTGGTAGTAGACATCTAACCATGGGACGATCTGTATAGGGGTGGCGGGACCAAATTTCTTGATGCGTGCGGCAAGTGTGCAGAGATACTTAAGCAGGCGCTCTTCTATCGTAGCCCATACTTTTGTGTGTTTGTCCGCTAGTGGTAATAGTGTGTCATACCGAACTACGCGTTGGGTAAATCCATAACCTCTGAGTAACCGATCGAGGGTTGGCACGGAATATCCATACAAGTAAGGAAAGGCGAGTAAATTGTTCCATGCCAAGACCACACGTAGCCAGCCAGCCAACGGCCAAGGGAGCGTACGTAACCGTGTCATTGCCCAGCGAAAACACTCGCCATTTGGGACGCGAATAACAAGAATCCCACCTGGCCGGAGCATTTGACATACTGTCGTGATTGTTACTATTGGATCCGGCAACTGATCAAAGGTATTCCAAATTGCGATACCATCAATCGAGTGCGGCTTTACTGATAAGTCCGATAGGGTTCCACAGAAAATAGGCAGGCCGTTTTCCTGGCAAAATGCGCTGACCTCTGCACCAGGGTCGACACCCAGCATTTCCCAGCCTTGTTCTTGACCTGCGGCGAGAAATCCGCCGACGAAACTACCGACCTCTAGAACACGAACACTTCGGCTGCCAGGCAACCAGCGACGTAACGTACGCGCTTTGGACCGATAGGAATGAAGTTGCGCAGCGAATAGAGTAGCAAGACGTTTCTGTCCGTAATGATCGTGCTCATATGCTTGTGTAATGGCCGGGGCCGACGGGTGCGGTGCCCGAAGAACTAATCCACAATACTTACAGGCAACGACATCAGTCACGTAGTCCTGCGTGAAAGTAGCGCGATCGGTAAACCCCTCACCAGCAGCAGAACGAAGTCGTCGCCGATGAAACTGACGAAGGTACTGTAAATGTCCGGCGATCTCATCAGCGGTGCAGACTGCTATAAACGTCCTTCCACCACAGACGACGCAGGGCGTAATAACAAATGAGTCTGAGTTCATAGCACCGCAAAGTAACGTCAATCTCTTGCATGTTAGTGAGCAAAAACAAGACCAACAGAGAGGAATAAAACAGACCTTCGATCCTAATGAGTTTTGCCGTCACGTGCGAAACTGTCCTGGTAGAATAGGCTTCCAGTGTGTTGCTGTAGATATAAAAGAACAACATCTTTGTAGAGAAACTTTATAGCACTACAGTACTTACGACTATAGTTGTAGTTCTCCGTAATAATCTTTTTGATTATGCTGCGGCACAGTTGGTGCCGTTTAACCAGAAGTTCGAGAAACTTTGTTGTAGAAGTGTGCGTTCACCGGTCAGACTTGCGTAGACTGCTAGAAGTGGGGTAAGAGAGCGCACAGATGGAACGCACGCCACCAATTCCGCTCGAGTTATGGGAGCAATTTCCACCACATGTCCAAGCGGTACTCTGGGTGGTATTGGATCGGTATGAAGCGCGAATTGCTAGTTTAGAAGCAGAAGTAGTGGAGTTGAAAGCCCGGCTCAATCGGAACTCGCAGAATTCCGCCAAGCCGCCAGCGAGCGACGGGCCGCACGTGAAGCGCAAGCCACCCCGTCCATCCTCGGGCCGGAGACGGGGCGGCCAACCCGGTCATCCTGCGCATCACCGTGCGTTAGTACCTGTAGAGAAGGTCAACGAAGTGATTGTTTGTCAGCCAACGCACTGTCGACGGTGTGGACGAACCTTACAGGGCAGTGATCTGCACCCTCGTCGGCATCAAGTGGTGGAACTACCGCCGCCGAGTCCCCAGGTGACGGAATACCAACAACAGCGGTTGTCGTGCGCCCACTGCGGCATCACCACCTGTGGGGCATTACCGCGAGGGGTTCCCACGACGGGCTATGGGCCGCGGTTTACCAGTATCGTCGCGCTCTGTAGTGGAGCGTACCGCATGAGTAAGCGTATGATCGCCCATTTCAGTCGCGAAGTCTGGGGGATTCCGCTCTCTCATAGTGAAGTCTGTGCATTGGAACAGGTCGTGAGACGAGCCGTGCAAGAGCCGGTCGACGACGTGCGCGACTCTATCCAGTGGAGTGATACGAACGTGGATGAGACGCGGTGGCGGGAGGAGAATCGCCGCGTGCAGTTATGGACCGTGGTGACGCCGCAGGCCAGTGTGTATGCGATTCGGCGCTTGCGTGGGGCGAAGGTCTTGCACGAGTTGTTAGGGCAGGACTACGCGGGAATCATTGGGAGCGATCGGGCCAAAGCCTATGACTGCTACCCACAGCGGCAACGCCAGTTGTGTTGGTCGCATTTGCGGAGAGACGCCCACGCCCTGCTAGATCACGGCGGACCGGGGTGCAAAGTGGGCGAACACTTGCTCGAACATGCCAACGTCCTCTTTGCGTGGCGGCGGTGGTTGCGCGATAGGCAATGGCGTCGCAGCACGTGGCAACAACTGTAGAAGCTACAACGAGCTGTTGAAAAACCTCTTTCCGCCCATAGCACTACCTGTTATACGCACGAAGAGAGGGACCTGAAGAGACAGAAGACGGCCAATTGATGCCCGCAGGGACCACAACAAGGCACAAACGCG
>Ga0081539_10005617_pt1 | contig 12624 bp, 13 predicted proteins | sample TabmetS4T2R2_FD_71023 | JGI IMG/M metagenome (GOLD analysis project Ga0081539, IMG submission 71023) | Tabebuia heterophylla rhizosphere microbial communities from the University of Puerto Rico - S4T2R2 | ecosystem: Host-associated > Plants > Roots > Rhizosphere ...
CTGCAGGCACTCAACGACGGGCGCCACTTCGGCTCGGCGACCGTCGAGCTCGCCGGCGGGCCCCGGCAGGTCTACACGTTCGCGGACCTCGAGGTCGTCGACTACGAGCACGAGGCGACGCGAGGGCGCAACGACGAGCGCGTGTGCCTGTCGTTCAGGCGCGTCGAGTCGTCGTTCCGCCCCCGCAACCCGGACGGGTCCTTCGGCGGCGAGATCGTCGGGAGCTTGGGCGGGTAGGCCCGCCTACTCCACAGTGACGGTCTTGGCCAGGTTGCGCGGCTGGTCGACGTTCAGGCCGCGCCGCCGGGCGATCGCGTAGGCGAGCATCTGCAGCGGGATCACGGCGAGGAGCGCCTGCAGCGTCCAGTCGGTCGACGGCACGCGCAGGACCTCCTCGGCGTGCTCGCCGATGGACACGTTGCCGTCGGTCGCCACGGCGATGACGTGGGCACCGCGCGCGCGGACCTCCTGCATGTTCGAGACGACCTTCTCGAGCACCGGGGAGTCCGTCGCGACGGTCACGACGGGGGTGCGCTCGTCGAGCAGGGCGATCGGGCCGTGCTTCATCTCGCCCGCCGCGTACGCGTCGGTCGCGATGTAGGAGATCTCCTTGAGCTTGAGCGCGCCCTCGAGGGCGATCGGCAGCCCGACGTGGCGGCCCAGGTAGAGGAAGAAGTCGTCGGCGCTGTGACGGTCGGCGATCCGCTCGACGCCGGGGCCGAGGGACTCCAGGAGCTCCGACAGCGCGTGCGGGATGTGCTTGAGGTCGGCGATGAGCGCGCGCCGGCGCTCGACGTCGAGCGTGCCGCGCAGCTCGCCGAGCCGCAGCGCGAGCAGGTACATGACCGTGACCTGGCAGACGAACGTCTTCGTCGCGGCGACGCCGATCTCCAGCCCCGCGCGGGTGTAGAGGACGCCGTCGGCGTCGCGCGTCGCCTGCGAGCCCATGACGTTCGTCACCGCCAGGACCGTCGCGCCGCGCTCGCGGGCGAGGCGCATGGCGGCCAGCGTGTCCGCCGTCTCGCCCGACTGCGTGATGCCGATGACGACGTCGCCGGGACCCACGACCGGGTTGCGGTAGCGGTACTCGGAGGCGATGTCCATCTCCACCGGAAGGCGCGCCCACTCCTCGATCGCGTAGCGGCCGACGAGACCGGCGTGGTAGCTCGTGCCGCACGCGACGACGACGATCCGCTTCGCGTCACGCAGGATCTGCTCGTCGATGTCGTCGGAGAGGTCGACCCCGTCGGCGCGCACCGCGCGGCCGGCGATGGTCTCGGCGACGGCGCTGGGCTGCTCGTGGATCTCCTTGAGCATGAACGTCTCGAAGCCCGCCTTCTCGGCCGTCTCGTCGTCCCAGTCCACGTCGGTGATCTCCCGATCGATGGGGATGCCGTCCGGCGTCATGAACGCGACGCCCTCGGGCCGCACGACTACGATCTCACCGTTCTCGATGATCTGCACGCGGCGCGTCTCGGCGAGGAAGGCCGGGATCGCGGAGGCGATGAACTGCTCGCCGTTCCCGCGGCCGATGACGAGCGGGCACTCCCTGCGCGCGCCGACGAGGACGTCCGGGTCGTCGAGGCTCATCGCGACGAAGGCGAAGTGGCCCTCGAGCTCGGCGTAGGCGGCGCGAACGGCCTCCTCGAGGCTGCCGAGCGCCATGTGATGCGCGACGAGGTGGGCGATGACCTCGGCGTCGGTCTCCGAGCTGAAGTGGGAGCCCTGGTCCATGAGGCGGGCCTTGAGGTCGAGGTAGTTCTCGACGATCCCGTTCACGACGACATGGACGCGATCCGCCGTGTCGGTGTGAGGATGCGCGTTGCGCTCGGTGACGCGCCCGTGCGTGGCCCAGCGGGTGTGCCCGACGCCGGTGCTGCCGACGGTCGCCGTCGCGGTGCCGCCTCCGCTCACCGGGGCCCCCTGCTCGGCGACCGCCGCGTGCAGGTTGGCGAGGTTGCCCACGGCACGGACCGACTCCACAGCATCCCCGCACAGCACCGAGATGCCGGCCGAGTCGTAGCCGCGGTACTCAAGCTTCTGCAGGCCGGCCAGCAGCAGTTCACGTGCCTGCCGACGACCCACGTAGCCAACGATGCCGCACATGTGGTGTCTAGATCCTCCGTGGACGAGCGGAAAGGGGCCCTCTATGGCCCCAAGGGCGGGCTTCGACGGTAGCAACGCTGCCCCTCCGCGTGGGAGAGGGACATCCGTCTACTTCACGCCGGCGGTGTCCCTCACGAGCGCCACCAGCCGCGCGCACGTGTCCTGCGCCTCGGCGTCGGTGGGCGCCTCGACCATCACGCGCACGAGCTGCTCGGTGCCGCTGGGGCGCACCAGCACCCGTCCTCTCCCCTCCAGCGCGGCGCTCTCGCGGTCGACCGCCTCCGCGAGCTCGGGCGAGTCCATCGCCGCATCGCGATCGCGCACGGACACGTTCACGAGCCGCTGGGGGAGGCGGTCCATCGCGGTGCGGCTCGCGAGGTCCTGCCCGCCGAGCGCCTCGAGCGTCAGCAGCGCGGCCGCGATGCCGTCGCCGGACCGGTTGAAGTTTAGGTCGATGATGTGGCCGGACTGCTCGCCGCCGAGCGTCCAGCCGCGCCGGCGCAGCTCCTCGAGCACGTAGCGGTCCCCCACGCTGGTCGTCGCCACCTCGATGCCCGCCTCGCGCATCGCGGTGTGGAAGCCGTAGTTCGTCATGACTGTGACCGCCACGCCGCCTCCGGTCAGCCGGCCCTGCCTCCGCAGGTGCAGCGCCGCGAGGGCGATCAGCTCGTCGCCGTCGACCACGACGCCGTTGCGGTCGACCGCCAGGACGCGATCGCCGTCGCCGTCGAACGCGAAGCCGATGTCGTGTCCGCCGTCGCGCATCACGTTGGCGAGGGCCTCGACGTGGGTGGAGCCGCACCCGTCGTTGATGTTGCGCCCGTCGGGCTCGGCGTGGAGCACCGTCACGTCGGCGCGAAGGCGGCGGAAGATCGCGGGCGCGACGAGGAACGTCGCACCGTTCGCGCAGTCCAGCAGGACCTTCGTCCCGGTGAGGTCGAGCGTTCCGAAGCGATCGGCCAGGGCCTCCAGGTACTCGCTATCCATCCCGCGCCTGCGGTCGATGCGCCCGATCCGCGACGGTGGAAGCGGGTCCTCGTCGAGGCGCTCCTCGATCGCCTCCTCGGTGGCGTCGGACAGCTTGAAGCCGTCGGCCCCGAAGAACTTGATGCCGTTGTCGCGGTACGGGTTGTGCGACGCGCTGATGACCGCCGCGAGGTGGTAGCCGCGGTCGGCGATCAGCAGCGGCGCGGCCGGGGTCGGCAGCACACCGCCGCCGAACACGTCGCCGCCCGCGGACGCCACGCCGGCTGCGAGCGCCGCCTCGAGCATCTCTCCCGACTCGCGGGTGTCGCGGATGACGAGGACGCGCGGGTGCTCGACGCCGGCCTGCTCCACCGCGGCGCGGCCCAGCGCGAGCGCGAGCTCGGCGGTGAGAAGGTCACCGGCAACGCCGCGGACGCCATCCGTGCCGAACAGCCTCCGGGCCATCCAGTTCCTGCGCGCTTAGCGCTTGGAGAACTGCGGCCGCTTGCGCGCCTTCTTCAGGCCGGCCTTCTTGCGCTCCTTGGCGCGCGCGTCGCGCGTGAGGAAGCCGCGCTTCTTCAGCTCGCCGCGAAGGTTCGGATCGGCCTCCAGCAGCGCGCGGGAGATCCCATGCCGGAGCGCGCCGGCCTGCGCGGACACGCCGCCGCCGTGCATGCGCGCGATCACGTCCATGCGCTCCTCGAAGCCCACCGCCTCGAGGGGCTGGCGGATGTTGCGCTGCAGCGTCGGGCGCGGGAAGAAGGCGTCGAGGGTCTTGCCGTTGATCTCGTAGGCGCCGGTGCCGGGCTTGAGGATCACGCGGGCGACCGCGGTCTTGCGCTTGCCGGTGGCGCGGTAGCGCGCGTCGGCGGCGAGGTTGATCGCGACCGATGCGATCGGCTGCTGGGCCTCCTCCTCGGCGGCCGCGGCGGCCTCCGCCTCGGCCTCGGCCTCTAGGTCACGCTCGGCGAGCGGATCGGCGCCCTCCTCGACGATGTCGACCTCGAGGTCGGCGCCGGGGATGGCCGGCCTGACGCGGGGAGCCGGCTCTACCTCCTCCTCGTCCTCCTCGTCCTCGAGGAGCTCAGGCTCATCGACGGCTGCGGTCGGCTCCTCGGCGTCGGCCGCGGCCTCGGGAGCGGCGCTCTCGGCGGCCTGCTCCTCCTCACGCGGCGTCTCGTCCTCGGGCGTCGGCGTCTCGTCCGTCACGAGTGGTTCCTCCTGTACGTCGTCATGCTCTTGGGCGGTGGCTGGCGCCGGCTGGCAAGGACGCAGTGAGGGAGATGTGCCCCAGGCACATGACCGAGCGAGGACGCTGCCAGCCGGTGATCAGCCGCCGATCCAAGGGCATGAGGATGTGCGGGAGGGACCACTAGGGTTCGATCTCCATCGGTTGCGGCTTCTGCGCGGCGTGCGGGTGGTCGGGGCCGGCGTAGACCTTGAGCTTGGTGATCTGCTTGCGGGCCAGCCGGTTCTTGGGGAGCATCCCCTTCACCGCGAGGCGGATGACCTCCTCGGGGCGCCGCTCGAGCATGTCGTTGAGGGTGCGCGTCTTCAGTCCGCCGGGATAGCCGGAGTGCCGGTGGTAGAGCTTCTCCGACCGCTTGTTGCCGGTCACCGAGATCTTCTCGGCGTTCACCACGACCACGAAGTCGCCGGTGTCGACGTGCGGCGTGTACTCGGGCTTGCGCTTGCCGCGCAGCGCGTCGGCGATCTGCGTGGCGAGCCGGCCGAGCGTCTGGCCGTTGGCGTCCACGACGAGCCAGTTGCGCTCGCGGTCCTTGGGGGTGGCGACGTAGGTCTTCATGGCGTCAAGAATGGGCCGCGTCGGACGCGGCGCGGTCGGACAGGATAGGACATCGCGCGCGGACGGCGCCGCAGGGCCTGGCGTACCGTTCGGGCATGGCATCGAGGACGGCGCAGCTCTCGGGCGGGCCACGCGATGGCGAGCGCATCGTACGCCCGGCGGACGACCCCCTTCCGGATAGGTTGCTGGCCATCACGCTCGAGGACGGCACGCGGTACGCGTGGACGGCCGACAGAGTCGAGGAGTCCGGGGAGACCGTCATGCTGCTTCGCCACGATCCCGACGGCTCTTTCCTCAGAGCGGCCAAGACCGCGCGAGGGATCGACCCGGACGCTCCCGACATCCAGCTTGACTGACGGACCCACGCGCGCGACCGCCGCGACGCCCGCCCTCAGCTCACTCCCACTCGATCGTCCCGGGAGGCTTGGACGTGATGTCCAGCGTCACCCGGTTCACGTCGCGCAGCTCGTTGATCATGCGCGATGCGATCTGCTCCAGCAGGTCGTAGGGCAGGCGCGCCCAGTCGGCCGTCATCGCGTCGTCGGACGTCACCGCGCGGATGACGACGACGTTGCCGTAGGTGCGCTCGTCCCCCTGCACGCCGACCGTCCGGATGTCGGGCAGCACGCAGAAGGACTGCCAGAGGTCGCGGTAGAGGCCGGCCTTGCGGATCTCGTCCTGCAGGATGTGGTCGCACTCGCGGAGGAGGTCGAGCCGCTCCTTCGTCGCCTGCCCGCCGACGATGCGGATCGCTAGGCCGGGGCCCGGGAACGGCTGGCGCCAGACGAGCTTCTCGGGCATCCCGAGCTCCGCGCCGACGGCGCGCACCTCGTCCTTGAACAGCATCCGCAGCGGCTCGACGAGCTCGAACTGCAGGTCGTCCGGCAGGCCGCCGACGTTGTGGTGCGACTTGATCGTCGCCGCCCCGGTGCCGCCGCCGGACTCGATGACGTCCGAGTACAGCGTGCCCTGCACGAGGTAGCGCGCATCGCCGATCTTGGCCGCCTCCTCCTCGAAGACCCGGATGAACTCCGTGCCGATCGCCTTGCGCTTCGCCTCGGGGTCGGTGACGCCGGCGAGCCGCTGGAGGAAGCGGTCCTCGGCGTCGACCGCCACGAGCGGGATGCCGAACTGGTCGCGGAACGCGGAGATGACCTGCTCGCCCTCGTTCTTGCGCATGAGGCCGTGGTCGACGAAGACGCACGTCAGCTGGTCCCCCACCGCGCGGTGCACGAGGATGGCCGCCACGCTGGAGTCCACGCCGCCGGACAGCCCGCAGATGACCTTGCCCGTCCCGACCTGGGCGCGGATCCGGGCGATCTGCTCCTCGACGATGGACGCGGCGCTCCACGCCATGTCGCAGCCGCAGATGTCGCGCAGGAAGGTGGTCAGGATCGTCTGCCCGTAGGGGGTGTGGACGACCTCGGGGTGGAACTGGATGCCGTAGATCCCGCGCTCGTCGTGCTCGAGCGCCGCGACAGGCGAGCTCGTGGACGACGCGAGCGCCGCAAAGCCGGGCGGCGGGCTGAAGACCGTGTCGCGGTGCGACATCCAGCACTTCTGAATCTCGGGCGTGCCGGCGAGGAGCCGCCCCTGGTCGCGCACCGTGAGCTCGGAGCGACCGAACTCGCCGATCTCCGCGCCCTCCACCCGGCCGCCGAGCTCGCTCGCGATGAGCTGCATCCCGTAGCAGATGCCGAGCACCGGGATGCCGAGCTCGAGCAGCTCCGGCTCAAGCCGCGGCGCGCCGTCCGCATAGACCGACGCCGGCCCGCCGGACAGGATGAGCCCCTTCGGGCGCCGCCGCCGGACTTCCTCAGGCCCCACGTGGTAGGGCAGGAGCTCCGAGTACACGCCGCACTCGCGCACGCGGCGCGCGATCAGCTGCGAGTACTGGCCGCCGTAGTCGAGGACGACGACCTCGTCGACCGCCGTCGGCTGATCGACATCCCGAGGATCCTCGTCGACGATCTCCGTAGCGGCCGTGGCTGCGGTGACGAGGCCCTCGGACGTCATCGCAGGCTCAGTTCGAGCTCACGCCGGCGGGCGTGCGCTCCGCCGTCCCCGATCCGTTGCCGTTTCCCGCCGGGGCCGCCCGGCTCGCCCCACGCGCACCCATCCCGACGCCCTGCGCCGTCTGCAGCGCCTTGCCCTCGGTCTGCAGCGCGGGCGCGATCATGAGCTCGGCCCGGTTGAACTCCGCGATGTCCTTGTAGCCGCAGGTCGCCATCGAGGTGCGCAGCGCGCCCATGAGGTTGAACGTGCCGTCGTTCTCGTGGGCGGGGCCCTTGAGGATCTCCTCGACGGTGCCGTTCTGCACGGTTTGCACGCGGGCACCGCGCGGCAGCGACGCGTGGAAGGTCGCCATCCCCCAGTGGAACCCGTGGCCGGGCGCCTCGTACGCGCGCGCGAGCGGGGAGCCGATCATCACCGCGTCGGCGCCGCAGGCGATCGCCTTGGACACGTCGCCCCCCGTGCGCATGCCGCCGTCGGCGATGACCTTCACGTACTCGCCCGTCTCGAGCATGTGCTGCGAGCGGGCGGCAGCGACGTCGGCGATCGCCGTCGCCTGCGGGACGCCGATGCCGAGGACGCCCCGCGTCGTACATGCGGCGCCGGGGCCGACGCCGACGAGCACGCCGGCCGCGCCGGTGCGCATGAGATGCAGGCCCGTGGAGTACGACGCGCAGCCGCCGACGACGACCGGCACGTCGACCTCGCGGATGAACTCCTTGAGGTTCAGCGGCTCGGTGGTCTCCGACACGTGCTCGGCCGACACGACGGTGCCCTGGATCACAAGGATGTCCAGCCCCGCGTCGAGCGCCATCTCGTAGTAGGAGCGCACGCGCTGCGGCGTCAGCGACGCCGACACCACGACGCCCTCGGCCTTGACCTCGGCGATGCGCCGGGCGATGAGCTCGGGCTTGATCGGCTCCTGGTAGATCTGCTGCATCTCGCGCGTCGCATGCTCCTTCGGGAGCTCGGCGATGCGCTCCAGCAGCGCATCGGCATCCTCGTACCGCGTCCAGATGCCCTCGAGGTTCAGGACCGCGAGGCCGCCGAGTCGGCCGATGATGCCAGCCGTCGTGGGCGACACCACGCCGTCCATCGCGGAGGCGAGGAGCGGCAGGTCAAAGCGGTAGTCGCCCAGCTTCCAGGAGATGTCGACGTCGTCAGGGTCCCGCGTCCGCCGAGAAGGGACGATCGCGATGTCGTCGAAGCCATACGCGCGGCGCGCCTTCTTGCCGCGGCCGATCTCAATCTCCATTGGAGCATCCTAGGTGGGAGGGCGGACGAAAGCGCCTCCAACGCTAGCGTCCGCGCGTGAACGCTCAGGAAACCTCGGCGGGGACCGTCACCCGCTCGACCTGGGTCTCGCTGACGAGCCGCGCGACCGTCCCGGGATCGACCAGGCCGGCGCCCAGGCGCTGGGTCGACTCGGCGCCGCACGCGACGCCCTGGCGCAGGCATTCCGCCGGTGACGCGCCCGCGTAGCGGGCCGCGATGTACCCGGCGAGGAAGGCGTCGCCGGCGCCGACGGTCGCGACCGTCTCCCGCGGCTGGATGCGGACCCGGTAGAGGACCGACTCCCCGTCCTCCAGGACGGAGGCGAAGCAGCCGTCGGGCGTCGTCATGATCGCCTCGCGCGCGCCGAGCCCGCGCATCTCCCGCACGGCGATGACCATGTCCTCGTCGTCGTTGAACTCATGCCCGACGAGCTCCTCGGCCTCGAGGATGTTCGGCGAGATCACGTGCGGCTCGGCGCGGACGGCCTGGCGCAGCGGCTCGCCGTCGGTGTCGACGATGGTGGTGATCCCCGCCTTGGAGACCATGCGGATGAGCTCGCAGTAGAGGTCGGGCTCCACGCCCCGGGGCAGCGATCCCGCGAAGACGATCAGGTCCGCGCCTCCCGCGAGGTACATGAGCTTGTCCCGGAACAGCTCGATCTCACGGTCGGTGACGGCGGGCCCGCGCTCGTTGATCTCGGTCTGCTGGCCGGTCGTCGGGTCGTGCACCGCCGTGTTCGTCCGCGACTCCTCCTTGATGCGGACGAAGTCGTTGAGGATGGACTCCTCGGTGAGCTGCTCGACGATCCGCGTCCCGGTCGGGCCTCCGGCGAGGCCCGTCGCGATGACGGGCGCGCCGAGCGTCTTGAGCGTCCGCGCGACGTTGACGCCCTTGCCTCCCGCGAGGGTCTGCTGCTCGACGGTGCGATGGCGACGACCGAGGCGGAAGTTCGGCACCGACAGCGACTTGTCGATGGCCGCGTTCAGTGTGACCGTGATGATCACGCCGCCCTCCTCTCCCGCCGCACCCTTCGACGGCGCCGTGCCGCGCGTCGGCGCAGGACCATGACCAGCAGGCTACCGGCCAGCACCAGCGCCAGCAGGAGCGGGGCGGCGAGCCCGTCGGCGGCGTCCGAGGCGCGATCCGTCAGCGACGCCTCGGCCACCGCGGACGCCGTGACGAGCGGCACGCGCGCCACCACCTCGTCCCCCAGGCGGACCACCGCGACGCCGACGCGGGACCCGCTCGGCAGCGGGCCGTCGACCTCGGCGGGCACGCCTTGCACCGCCACGCGGAAGCGCTGCCCGCGGCGGATGATCCGCCGCACGGTCGAGGAGGCGACGACGTCGACGTGCTCGTCGCGATGCGCGAGCTTCATGCGCGCGAGGACCGCGCCTTGCCGAAGCCCCGTGACGCGCCGGAAGGTGTCGAGCCCGTAACGCAGGAGACGCACCGTGTCGCTGTCGCGCAGCGCCTCGCTCGGCTCGCCCATGACGACGCTGACGACCGTGATCCCGTTCCTCGTCGCCGAGCCGACGAGCACGTACCCGGCGCCGAGCGTGTGGCCGGTCTTCACGCCGTTCACGGCCGGGACCGTGCGGACGAGCGTGTTGCGGTTGAGGATCCTCCGCCGGTGCGACCCGGTCTGCAGCGTCGCGCGCGGGAGGTTCATCGTCGCGCGGGCGAAGGCGTTGCGACGCAGGGCGATCGCGAGTTGCGCCAGGTCCGCAGCGGTCGAGTAGTTACCCGCCTGGTCGAGGCCGATCGGGTTGGAGAAGTGCGTGTCGCGCAGCCCGAGCGTGCCCGCCTGGGCGTTCATCGCGCGCACGAACGCCGAGCGGGAGCCGGACACGCCGATCGCGAGGGCCATCGCGGCGTCGTTGCCGCTGGCAAGCAGCACCCCGCGGAGGAGGTCGCGAACGGTCATCCGCTCGCCCGGTTGCAGGCCGATCTGCGACTCGACGGGCGCGGGGCGGTAGCTCGAGGCCCGGATCACGTCGTCGAGATCGGCCTTCTCGAGCGTGACGAGCGCCGTCATGAGCTTCGTGGTCGACGCGATCGGCCTGCGCACGTGCGCGCTTCGCGTATACGCGACCTGGTCCGTCGAGGTCTCGAGGAGGATCGCGGCGCGCGCGCCGCGCAGCTGCGGCGCGGAGCTCTGCGCCGGCGCGGCGGCCGGCAGGGCCAGCGCGGCCAGGATGAGCGCGGCGAGGGCCGCGACGCCGGCGCGGCGGCGCGACCTCACTCGCGCAGGCGCAGCCGCTGACCGGCGCGGAGCGTCTGCGGATCGACGTCCGGGTTGAGCTCCATCAGCGTGTCCACGGGGACGTCCACCTTCTCGGCGATCGAGCCGAGCGTGTCGCCCGAGCGCACCCGGTAGGTCTTGGGGCCGCGCCTCGCGGTCGTCTGCGTCTGGACGGTCGACGTCGTGGCCGCGCCCGGCGAGTCCGCGTCGTCGCTCAGCGTCCGCTGGACGATCAGGAGCACGGCGGCAGCACACACCAGGAGGACGAGGGGCGCCACCAACCGCGCGGGACGACGGATCGCCATGAGGGCCGGAGCATACGTCGAGGGTGAGACGAGGTCGCGTCATGCGAGCGCCCATGCCGCAGCGCGCAGCCGCTCGGCCTCCGCCCGCGCCGCCTCGGCGGGTCGGGCATGCCCGGCGGCGTCCGCCTCGTGCGCGCGCGCGATGCTCCGCGACGCGCTCACGAGCCCACCCGCGCGACCCGGAGCGAACGCGGCGGCGAGGTCGTGCACCTTGCCGCCCTGCGCGCCGATGCCGGGCAGCAGGAACGGCGCCGCGGGCATGAGCTCGCGCAGCCGGCTGAGATGCTCGGGGGCCGTTGCGCCCGTGACGGCTCCGACGTCGGCGAGGCCCGAGGCGCCGGGGCGGCCGAGCTCCCCTACGAGCGCGGCGAGGCGCTCGTGGACGGTGCCGTCCCCCACGGGCAGGTCCTGGACATCGGCGGCGCCGGGGTTCGACGTCCGCACGAGCACGAACACGCCGGCGTCGTGCACGCGGGCCGCCTCGATCAGCGGCGCGAGCGAGTCGCGGCCGAGCAGCGGGTTGATCGTCGCCGCGTCGCCCCCGAGGCCGGGGACGTCGCCGAAGGGCGTCGCCGTGGCGCCGAACAGCGCCTGCGCGTAGGCGGCGGCGGTGACGTCGATGTCGCCGCGCTTGCCGTCGAGCAGGACGAGCATGCCGGCCGCGCGCGCCTCCTGCACCGTCGCGGCGAGCGCCGCCCAGCCCGGAGCGCCGAGGCGCTCGAAGCAGGCGAGCTGCGGCTTGCACGCGACGCATGCCGGGCCCGCGGCGTCGATGAGCGCGGCGCAGTGCACGCGGACGGCCGCGGCGGCGCGCTCGGCGGCGCTGCCGATCGCCGGCGCGGCATGGACGGCGTCGGGCCACAGCCGGATCGGGTCGGGATCGAGCCCGAGCACGATCTGGCTCTCGCGCTCAGCGACCCGTGCGGCGAGGCGGTCGCCGAAGCTCATCGCCGCGACGCTAGCACTGACTCCGGCGCGTGCCCGGCGCCCTCCGGCCGGGATGGTCAATGATGTGGCGGTGCCCTTGAGCCGCATCGCCTGGATCGCGACCGTCGTCACCTGCGTGGTCGCCGCGATCCTCCTGTTCGTCAGCGACTACACGGGCTACGGCTTCCTCGCGCTCGCGGTCGGCGCGAGCGCCGCGATCAACCTCCGCTGATGTCCGGCGTGTCGACTTCTGGGCGTTGAGCGCCCACAAGTCGGACCACCGCCCGCCACATCAACGCGACGCGAGCAGCGCGAGCAGCTCGCGCGCGGCGCGACCGCGATGGCTGATGGCGTCCTTCTCCTGCGGCGACAGCTCGGCCATCGTGCGGCCATCGAGGACGTCGTCGGGGAGGAACGCGGGGTCGTAGCCGAAGCCGCCGTCGCCGCGCGGCTCGGCGGCGAGCGTGCCCGTGCAGCGCCCGACGACGACGCGCTCGGCGCCGCCCGGCTCGGCGTAGGCGAGCGCGCAGACGTAGGCGAGCGTGCTCCCCGCCGGCGCCTCGCGCAGCAGCTTGGCGAGGTTCTCGCCGTCGGTCGCGGTCTCGCCCGCGTAGCGCGCGGAGCGCACGCCCGGGCGCCCGCCGAGCGCGGCCGCCTCGATGCCGGAGTCGTCGCCCACCGCGGGCAGCCCGGTCGCCGCCGCGGCGGCGCGCGCCTTGACGGCCGCGTTCTCCTCGAACGTCTCCCCGGTCTCGGGTGGGAGCTCGACGTCCTCGGGCAGCGCGACCAGCTCGTGCGGCGCGAGCAGCGCGGCGAACTCGCGCGCCTTGTGCGCGTTGCGGCTGGCCAGGACGATCCTCACCTTCGGCCGACCGCCTGCGCCTGCAGCGCGCGCAGCTCCTCGATCCCCGCGGCCGCCAGCGCGAGCAGCTCGTCGAGGCTCGCCCGCGACAGCGGCGTGCGCTCGGCCGTCGCCTGGA
>Ga0081539_10005618_pt1 | contig 12622 bp, 13 predicted proteins | sample TabmetS4T2R2_FD_71023 | JGI IMG/M metagenome (GOLD analysis project Ga0081539, IMG submission 71023) | Tabebuia heterophylla rhizosphere microbial communities from the University of Puerto Rico - S4T2R2 | ecosystem: Host-associated > Plants > Roots > Rhizosphere ...
GGGAACACGGCGCCGAGGGCGATCGCCGGCAGCGCTGCGATGAGCGCGGACATGCAGGCGCGCGGCGCCTCGCGGCCGAAGACGCCGGCGGCCACGAGCAGGATCATCGCCACGGCCAGGGTCGCGTGTGCGATCGCCACCGCCTCCGGGCCGACCGTCCGCCCGAGCGGCACGGCGACCACCAGCTGCGCCACGACCGTCACGACCGCCGCGACGACGAACGCACGCAGCCGCTGCATGGACAGCGCCAGCGTGTTCACCGGCGTCAGCAGCACCCAGCACAGGCCCATCACGAGGAAGATCCGCAGCACGTCCCACATGAGGTCGAGCGTCCCCACCGTCAGCGGGCCGGCGAGCGCGCGGTCCAGCACCGGCCGCCCGAAGGTCGCGACGGCCGCAGCCAGCGGCACGTAGAGGAAGGCGCCGAGCGCGGCGAACGTCCGGAGGTAGCCGCGAGCTGCGTCCGCGCCGCGCTCGCCCAGCTCGCCGACCAGCCCGGGCATCGACGTGAAGCCGATCGCGCCCGCGGTGACCGACGCGAGCAGCAGCGCCAGGAAGTAGCCGTAGGAGTACGCCGTGACCGTTCCCACCTCGCCGGAGACGCCGGCCAGTGCGATGGTCAGCATCCCCTGCGTCGCGAGTGGCACGGCGGAGCCGCCGGCCGCGGCGCCGGCCATCCGCCAGGTCGGCCGCTCGCGCAGCGCGTGCAGCGCCACGCCGGCGTGCACGCCGAGCCGGCGCAGGTAGCCGACGTGCCCCGCATAGAGGACGGCCGAGCCGCCCAGCACGCCGACGGCGGCGCCGACCGCGCCCATCGCCAGCATGAGCACCGTCGCGAAGACGAGCGACGCGCCCGAGGAGATGACGTACAGCACGGCGCTGGCGATGAACCGGTGTCCCGCCGCCAGCGCCGCGGCCTGGCTCGCCGCGGAGATCTGCAGGCCGGAGGCGAGCGCGAGGATCGCGAGGCTCGCGATCGCGGTGCCCAGGTCGCCGGTGCGCAGCGCTTCCCCGAGGGCGGGCGAGAGCACCACGAGCGCGACCGCGAGCACGACCGCGACGGCTGCGAGCCGCGCGATGGCGTCCGCCGCCCGCGCGCGCAGCGCCTCGTCGCCGCCCCCGACGCCGATGAGCGGCACCAGCGCCACGCGCACGTTCCCGCCGAACAGCGCGAACACGAGGTACAGCGAGTAGGCGGCGAGCAGGCTGTCGGTGGCCGCGCTCTCCCCGAGCACGATGCCGATGACGAGCCCGAGCAGTCCCCCGAGCGCCGTGCCCAGCAGGAAGCTCGCCGCGACGACCGCGGACTGCCGCGCCGTGCTCGAGCCCTCCGCGAGCAGCGGCGCGCGCCCGCCGGCGCCACGGATGTCTGAAGCGGTGTCGGCCACGGGCGGGGCCACAGGCTACGCTCGCCCGCCGTGCGCGTCTGCATCGCCTACGACTGCCTGTTCCCGTGGACGGTGGGCGGCGCGGAGCGGTGGTACCGGGCGCTTGCGGAGCGGCTCGTCGCCGAGGGCCACGAGGTCACCTACCTCACCCGGCTGCAGTGGGAGCCGGGCGCGGAACCGGAGATCCCCGGCGTGCGCGTCGTCGCCGTCTCGCGCGCCGACCCGCTGTACGACGACGACGGCAGGCGGCGCATCGCCCCGCCCCTGCGCTTCGGCGCCGGCGTCCTGCGGCACCTCGCGCGCCGCCGCAGGGCCTACGACGCCGTGCACCTGTGCTCGTTCCCATTCTTCTCGCTGCTCGGGGTCCGCCTCGCGCTCGCCGGCACGCGGCTGCCGGTCGCGGTCGACTGGTTCGAGGTCTGGTCGCGGGGCTACTGGGAGGAGTACCTCGGCCGCGCCGGCGGCGTCGTCGGGCATCTCGTGCAGCGCCTGTGCGTGCTGCTGACGCCACGCGCGTTCGTGTTCAGCACGCTGCACGAGCGGCGACTGCGCGACGAGGGACTACGCGGCGAGGTCGTCCGCCTGCGGGGCTTGTGGGGCGGCGACCCAACCGACGTCCCGGAGCCGCGACCGGCCGCCGAGCCGCCGACCGTCGTCTTCGCCGGCCGGCACATCCCCGAGAAGCGCGCGGCGACGATCCCCGCCGCGATCGCGCTGCTGCCCGGTCATCGGGCCCGGATCCTTGGCGACGGCCCGGAGCGCCACGCCGTGCAGGGAGAGGTGTCGCGGCTCGGGCTGGCGGACCGCGTGGAGGTGCCCGGCTTCGTCGACGCCGGCGAGGTCGCGGAGGCGATGGCGACCGCGAGCTGCCTCCTGCTCCCCTCGGTGCGGGAGGGCTACGGGCTCGTGGTCGTGGAGGCGGCGCGGCTGGGGACGCCCAGCGTCGTCGTCAGCGCGCCGGACAACGCGGCGGTCGAGCTCGTCGAGGTCGGCGTGAACGGCGTCATCGCGCCGGACGGCTCGCCGGAGTCGCTCGCCGCCGCCGTGCGCGCCGCGGAGCCCCTCCGCGCGACCACCGCGGAGTGGTTCCGCCGCCAGGCGCGCGAGCTCTCCGTCGACGGCTCGCTCGACGCGGTGCTCTCCGCGTACAGGTAGGGCCCACCGGGCGTCTAGGGTTGCCGAGTGGTGGTGGCCGTCTTCGGCGACGCGCATGGGCATGCGGAGGCGTTCGACGCGGTCATCGCCGCGGCCGACGCGTCTGGTGCGCAGGAGCTGTGGTCGCTGGGCGACATGGTCGGCGGCGGCCCCGACCCGGAGCATGTCGTGGCCGGCACGCGCGAGCGCTGCGCGGTCGCGCTGATGGGCAACCACGACTACGGCGCGACGGGATCGGCCGAGGTGACGAGATTCGGCGAACCGGGCTCCCCCGCGGTGCGCTCGATCGAGCTGGCGCGTGCGCGGCTGGATGCGGCCGACGTTCGGTGGATGCGTTCCCGCAAGCCGGCAGCGCGCCGCGGCGACGTGCAGTGCTGGCACGGCGGTCCGCGCAACGCCGTGCACGAGTACGTCGGCGCCTCCAACGCGGCTGCGTGCCTGGCGGTCCAGCGCGCGGCGCTGGGCCTCGTCGCCCACACCCATGTCGCCGCCGCGTGGCGGCAGACGCCGCGCGGCGCGAGCGCGGTCACGATCCGGGTCGGCGTGCCGCTCGATCTGGCCGACGGCAGATGGCTGCTCAATCCCGGAGCGGTCGGCGCGCCCGCGCCGTCTCGGCTGGACTGGTGGGATGCGCTTGACGACCAGGCGGCGAACGGCGCGTACTGGATGCTGCTCGACCTGCAACGGCACACGGCGACCTGGCACCGCGCGCCGTACGACCCGGTTCCGGCGCGCCTGCGTGCGCGCGCTCTCGGCCTCGACGCTACGACTCGTCGCTGAGCAGCAGCCCCGCTCCTGCAAGACGCGAGAGCGCCGCCGCCAGGTCGGCCTCCGGGAGCCCGAAGTCCTGCCGTAGCGCCGCGCGGTCGCGGGTTCCGTCGAGCATCGTCGCCAGCCGTCGGACAACGTCGTCGTCGAGCTCGTGGTGCGTGTGGCGCACGGTCGTCAGCAGCGTTCCGTCCGCCGCCTCGAGCCGTGCGAACGGGCTCATCCGCGGCCGGTCGGGCGGGGACGTGCTGACCAGGGGAGGATGCACGTGCAGCCGCACGAGGTTCGCGGCGTAGCAGCGCAGCAGGATGTCGCGGATCGCCGGCAGCTCGCGCTCGGCGCCGAGGTCGGCGATCCAGCACGGCGACGGCCAGCTGCGGCCGATCGCCTGCAGCGTCCGCACGGCGAGCGGATGGTCGGTCACGAGGTGCGCGGTGCCGGGCCCGAGGAAGGTCACGCGAGCGCTCCGCTCGTCGGTCGTCCACCGCAGGGCGGCGGACACCGCCATGCCGCTCAGGCGCTCGGGTTGCGGCTCGCGGTCGAGCGCGAGCCCGCCGTGACTGAGGAGTGTCTGGCGAAACCGCCGCTCCTTGAGCAGATCGAGGTACTGGTCGCGGCGGACGGGGTCCTCGATCTGCTGCAGCGTCGACTGCAGGGAGGGCGGCAGGACGGCCACCTGCATCTCCGAGAACTGCGCCTCGGAGACGTACTGCAGGCCATGCGCCCGGGCGCGCTCGAGGAAGTCCACGAAGTAGAACGGCTCGTTGACGTCGGCCAGGACGTCGTGAAAGAGGAACGCGTCGTCGCGATCGATGACCTCACGCGCGGCGCGGGCCAGCGTCGGCGCGAGGTCGTCATCGGACTCGCCCGCGGCGACGAGCAGGGCGAGGAACCTCCGGGCGGAGGAGATGCGCTCGCCGAGCTCCTCGATCTCGCCGAGATGGATCGCAAGCGCCTCTCGCAGCATCTGGCGCAGGCGCCCGCCCGGCAGCGCGTTGTAGCTGATGTAGGCGACGCCGTCGGAGGAGAGCACGCGCGCGCACAGCGTCAGCAGCGCCTCGCGAACCGGCTCGGGCACCCAGGAGTACACGCCATGGGCGATGACGTAGTCGAACGCCTCCGCGGGCGGTTCGTAGTCCTCGATCCCGATCTGATGGAACGAGACATTGGCCAGGCCGGCGCGCTCGGCCACCGCGCGGGCGCGAGCGATCGGGACGGCGGCGTTGTCGATTCCGACGAACCTCGCGTCGGGCAGCAGCGCCGCCATCGGGAGCAGGTTGCCGCCGACGCCGCAGCCCAGCTCGAGCACACGACAGCTCGCGGGCGGCGTGGGCGTCAGGCCGAACAGCGTCCCGAGCGTCGCCAGCCGGTCGGGATGCGTCTGGGGGAACGGGCGCGGCGGATACAGGAGGACGTCATAGCTCGACGCGTCGCCTCCGCTCGCCACGCCGCGATCGTAGAGATCCACGCCAAGCTGGCTCCGACTCAGTCGCGCAGCAACTCGACCCAGTCGTACTCCGACGCCCGCGAGCACACCGCGCGCGAGGGCGCGGCTATACTCGGATCACGGGTCGGGCTACGGCTCGGCCGAAAGCGGTGCCCCGCGTCTTCGCAGTCGTTGCCTTCGAGCACCCTCCGCGTCTCGCAGTGCACATACCCGGGAGGGAATCGAAGATGGCCACAGGAACCGTGAAGTGGTTCAACGACGACAAGGGCTACGGCTTCATCACGCCCGATGACAACGGCAAGGAGCTGTTCGTGCACCACAGCGCGATCCAGGGCAACGGCTTCAAGTCGCTCGCCGAGGGCGCGAAGGTGAGCTACGACAGCGAGCAGGGCCCCAAGGGCCCGGCTGCCGCCAACGTCGCTGTGCTCTAAGTTCGGGGCGATGACGGCCTTCTTCGTGCCAGGCGAAGCGCCGGGCACGCCGACACAGCGGGCCTATGAGGAGCTGCGCTGCTACGCCGAGCGCCGCACGGGCCATGCGACCCGGCACGAATCGATCTTCGGCTTGAGCTTCCGTCGCGACGGCGCCGACTCGGAGACGCGCGTGGGCGAGCCCGATCCCTCCCGCGGCCAGACCGTTCTCGCGATCTTCGCCGACCGGGGCGGGTACACCATCGTCTGGCACGGTGGACACGCGAGCGTGCCGCGCAAGCAGACCTACGAAGCGATCCCGTTTGACTGAGGCAATGCCCCACTATCCCGTCACCGTCACGGCGTCCTACAACGCGGCACACGCGCCGGGCGACACCGTCAAGCGGCTCGAAGGCTGGGAAGCCAACAGCGACGGGCGCACCTTCGTCGTCGACGCGTCGATCGCTCCGGTGCGATGGACGGCTACCGCCGACTACCTCGTCGACGCGCCGAATGCGCATGACGCCGAGCGGACTGCAGTCGACCGCTTCCTGTCGGACGCGTCACAGGCCGGGATTCCGGCGCCGGAGACGGTCGTTGCCGCGACCGGGCCGCTCCGCTGAGCGGCGCTGAGCTGCGGGAGGACTGACATGGCATCGACGCAACGCGAGCGCGACGAGGCGAAGCGGGCCGCGAAGCTCGCGGACCTCGAGAAGCAGGTCGAGGCGGGCAGCCTCTCCATCCGCCAGATGACTGCCGAGGAGCGCGAGCGGTACCGCCTGCGCCCGGAGAACCGACCGCCGTCTCGCTCGAGGAGGACCTATGAACGCTGACGGCGATCGCGAGCGCGCAGCCCGCTTGCACGAGCAGAGCGCCGAGCGGCACGAGCGCAATGCCGAGCATCTCGAGCGCCACGGCGCGAGCCGCGCGGCGGACCGGGAGCGGCGCGACGCGCAGACGCGACGCGACGCGGCCGACCGTGAGCGCGATCAGGGGCAGGACCAGGGCTGAATCAGCCCCGCAGCAGCTCGACCCAGTCGTACTCCGCCGCCCGCGAGCACACCGTGGCCGCCTCGCTCGCCGGCGCGGTTCGCACCGTCTGCGCGGCCGGATCGTCGGCACGCTCCAGCACGACCGGCCCGACCGGGAAGCCGCCCGCCCCGTCCCCCGGCACCGGGCGCCCGGCCGGGCGGGAGATGCGCACGGTGTGGGTGCCGGCGCGCAGCGTCGTGGACCCCACGAGCGTCCAGCCCTGCGGATAGCTCCACGCGTCGCTCACCGCCCCGACGCGCGTGCCGTCGACCGTCACGGTCACCGGTCGCTGCAGCGGACCCTGCAGCCAGACGCGATAGGGGCCGCCGCCCGCGGTGACGAGCACGGTCGACGAGCCCGGCCCGTTCATGAGCACGGACTCGCCGCTGGAGCGCTCCCAGGCCCGCGTGAGCTGCCCGTCGCCGAGGTGCGCGGTCACCGTCTGCGGGCGGATCGCCCACGCCACCCGCATGCCCGGCCGGGCGCGGCGCACGAGCTGCCTGCAGTCCGCCGCGATGCCGTCCAGCCCCGCGCCCGGCACCGCCACGTGCCAGATCACGCGTCCGGGATCGCTCGTCCGGCGCCACACGTCCGTGAAGCGGCTGCGGCGGACGCGCTCGTACGTCGCGGGGGGACGGCTGAACAGCGGCCCGCGCCGCACGACGATGATGCGGTTGCGCTCGAGCCAGTTGACGATGAATGCGTCGAGGTCGTAGCCGTAGGACGGCACGGGACCGTTGGCGAGCACGTCCGGGCGCAGCTGCGGCGGCCCGATGCCCGCGACGCCAGGGTTCACGAGCGCGTTCACGGTCAGGTCGCGCAGGAAGTACTCGGCGTACTCCTCGTGGGCCGGGTAGACCGCCGGGCCCTGCCCGGCGAAGCGGTCCCCGACCCGCTCGAGGTCGTGCATCCGCGCGCTCGGCGCGAGCGTGATGTCGTGGATGGCCAGCGCGTTGCCCGCGAGCACGCCGGCCGCTGCCGCGGCGCCCGCGACGACGGCCGCCGCGATCCCCATCCGCCCTGGCAGCCGCACGTCGGCGAGCCGCCGCGCGCCCGCGCAGGCGAGGGCGAGGACGATCGGTCCGCTCAGGCAGATCGCCTTCAGCTGGATCCACGGGCCGGTGCGCTGCGTGTAGTAAAGGAGCGCGACGAGGCCGGCCGCGCTGAGCAGCAGCACGCCGCGGTCGCGCCTTCGCCACGCCGCGAAGAGGCCCACCGCGGCGAGCACGGCCACGAGCGCGCCGATCAGCGCCGTCGCCGCCGTGTCCCCGAGCACAGGGGAGCGGTAGTCCCCGCTGATCCACACGCCGAGCGACGCGCGCACGGGGATCGGCGCGGCGAGGTTGCCCAGGTCGATGAGGGCGGTCGCGCCCGAGCCCTCCGCCTGCACGGCGACCTTCGCGAGCTGGGTCCCCCAGTAGAGCATCGGCGCCGAGAGGGCGGCCGCCAGCACGGCAGTGCCCGCCCAGACGCGAAGCGGTGCCACGTCGATGCGCGGCAGCCCGCCGTCCGGGCGCGGCACGAGCACCGTGACGAGCACCGCGAGCCCCAGGAGGGCGCCGTACCAGGGCCCGATCGTGAGGCTGAACGTGCCGATCCCGGCCGAGATCGCCGCGACGAGCGGCAGCATCCCGCGCAGGCCGTCCTCGCGCGGGCGGACCACGCCGACGACGGCCGCGCATAGCACGAGCGCGAACGCGGAGGTCAGCTCCTTGATCCCCCCGACGAGCGCGTAGCCGAACAGCGTGTTGGGCTGCGCCGCGACGAACCCACCGGCCGCACGCACCCAGCGCTCGCGCACGAGCCCGGCGAGCAGGCCGTAGACGGCAAGCACGAGCATCGCCGCCGTGAACGCCATGAGCGTCTGGTAGAGCCAGATCGGCGACACGCCCATGAGCTGCGCGACGCTCGCGAACACCGAGTTGCCGGCGCCCGGGTAGCCCGTCACCGCCGTCTTGGAGATGACCTCGTGGAAGGAGCCGTCGCGCACGGGCGGGATCCGACGGCCGTGCGTGGTCAGCCACTCGGCCCACTCCATCTGCTGGGCGAGGTCCGTGATGCGGGCGTACCCCGTCCAGGACGGGCCGCCCGTCGACATCGCGGGCACGATGACCATCGCGTACGCGCCGAGCGCGGCCAGGCCGCTCCACGCCCACCCGCGAAGGCCGCGGAGCGCGTCGAGCACCGTGCACCGCTCCAGCACGAGCCCGCCGATGCCGAGCAGCACGATGGCCACGGCGTTCAGCCGCGCGGTGAAGCTGAACGCGGTGAGGAACGTCCCGACCGCGAGCAGGACCGCGAACCCCAGCGGCAGGACGAGCGCACCGGGCAGCGTGCGCCCCACGAGACGCCAGACCAGAAGGCCCGCCCCAGCGCTCGCGGCGAGCATGATCAGCGGGCCGACGACGTAGCTGGCGAGGAAGAGTCCGGTCATGCGCAGGCCTGGCGCGCCAGGAGCCGGCGCGGCACGGTACCAGCACGGCTCGGGGAGCCTTCTGTGCCTGTCGCTACATTGCTCTGAGCTCGAGGACCGCGCAACTCACCGCGGACTCGCTCGTTCCCAGGGCATGGGGGTCGCAACGGCCCCCGGTTTTTCGACCATGACGAAGCTCCTCGCCATCGTTCCCGCATACAACGAGTCCGGCGCCATCGGCTCGACGGTCGCGGAGCTCCACGTCCACGCGCCGGAGTTCGACGTGCTCGTCATCGACGACGGCTCGACCGACGACACCGCGGCCATCGCCCGCCGAGCCGGCGCGCACGTCCTCCAGCTGCCGTTCAACCTCGGCATCGGCGGCGCCGTGCAGTCCGGCTATCAGTACGCGCTGGAGCACGGCTACCACGTCGCCGTCCAGGTCGACGGCGACGGCCAGCACGACCCGCGCTACCTGCCGCGCCTGCTCGAGCATCTGCGTTCTGAGCCGGGGCTCAACATGGTCACGGGCTCGCGCTTCCTGGACGAGGACGGGGACGGCTACCGCTCGTCGGTGTCGAGGCGCGTGGGCATCCGCCTGTTCGCGGGGATCCTGTCGCGCATCGTCGGCCGGCGGATCACCGACCCGACCTCGGGCCTGCGCATGACCGACAGGCACGGCATCGAGCTGTTCGCGCGCGACTACCCGCACGACTACCCCGAGGTCGAGGCGCTCGTCCTGAGCCACGCCCACAGCCTGCAGGGCGACGAGCTGCCCGTCCGAATGCGACCGCGGGTGACCGGCCGCTCCTCGATCGGCTCGACGCAATCGGTCTACTACATGCTGAAGGTGCTGCTGGCGGTCCTCGTGGGGATCCTGCGCGCCCGACCGGCGGTCATCCCCGGCGACGCCGCACCCGTCCACGCGGAGCACGGGATTTGACGGACATGGGCCTGCGCATCCAGATCGTCGCGATGGTGGCAGCCGCAGGGCTCTTCATCATCGTCTTCGAGCTGGTCCGCCGGCGCCGCCTCATGGAGCGCTACGCGCTGCTGTGGCTCATCTCGACGACGCTGCTGCTCGCGCTCGCCGCCTGGAAGGGCCTGCTCGAGCAGGTCTCCACCGCGATCGGCATCTACTACGCGCCGTCCGCGCTCTTCGTCGTCGCGCTCGGCTTCATCCTCATCCTGCTGCTGCACTTCTCGCTGGTCATCTCGCGGCTCGCCGACCAGAACAAGGTGCTCGCGCAGAAGCTCAGCCTCATGCAACAGCGGGTCGAGCGGCTCGAGGCCGCCCAGCTGCCCGCCGAGGCGCACGAGGAGGAGGAGCGCCCGCGCACCGTCCGCACCGAGATCGGCTCGGTGCCCTGAGCGACGCTGCGGCGGTCGTGATCGTGGCGCACGACAGCGCCGCCGCGCTGCCCGCCACGCTCGACGCGCTCCTGCCGCAGCTGCGAGAGGACGACGAGCTGGTGATCGTGGACTGCGCCTCGCGCGACGCCACGGTGCCCGTCGCCCGCGAGCACGGGGCGACGGTGCTCGAGCTCGGCGAGAACCGCGGCTTCGCGGGTGGCTGCAACGCCGGCGCCGACGCCACGCGCGCGCCGCTGCTCGTGCTCCTGAACCCCGACACGATCCCCGCGCCGGACTTCCTGGAGGCGCTGCGGCGACCGGTCGCGCAGCGACCGCGGTGGGGCGCGTGGCAGGCGCTCGTCGCGCTGCCCGGGGGGGAGGAGGTCAACACGGACGGCAACGTCGTGCACTTCCTCGGGTTCGGCTGGGCGGGTGGACTGGGCAGCTCGGCGGCGCGATCGCGCGAGCGCGGCCTGCGCGAGGTCGCGTTCCCCTCGGGCGCGGCGATGGCGATCCGCCGGGACGCCTGGGACGCGGTCGGCGGGTTCGACGCCCGGTACTTCATGTACGGCGAGGACCTCGATCTGGGCCTGCGGCTGCGCCTCGCGGGCTTCCAGGTCGGCGTGCAGCCCGACGCGATGGCCGAGCACGACTACGCGTTCGCGAAGGGCGACTACAAGTGGTTCTGGATGGAGCGCAACCGGGCGTGGACGGTGCTCGGCGCCTACCCCGCGCCGCTGCTCGCGGCGCTGGCCCCGGCGCTCCTGGCCTTCGAGGTCGCGCTGCTCGCCGTCGCCTGGCGGGGAGGCTGGCTGCGGGCGAAGCTGCGCGCCCAGGCGGCCGTGGCGCGCGAGCTGCCGGCGATCGTGCGCCGTCGCCGCGAGGTGCAGCGGACGCGCGCCGTGTCGGCGGCCGTCTTCGCCGGCGCGCTGACCGCATCGGTGGACTCGCCGAACCTGCCCGCCGTCCCGGTCGCGACCCAGCTTCAGGCGGGCTTCTGGCGGCTCGTCCGCGCGGCGCTGCACTGAGCATGCACCTCGGGCTCGACCTGCTGTTCCTGGAGCCGGGTCGCTCGGGCGGCCGCGAGACCCATGCGCGTGAGCTGCTGCGCGCGCTGCGCGAGGTCGATCCGAAGCTCCAGGTCACCACGTTCTGCAACCGCGAGACCGCCGACGCCGGGACCGGCTGGTGGACCGACCTGGCCGATCGCGCCGTGATCCTCGGCCGCGCGCAAGTCGGCAGTCGCGCGGCCTGGGCGATCGGGGAGCTGGCGGGCCTGCCGCTCGCCGCGGGCCGTGCGCGCGTCGACCTGCTGCACTCGCCGGCGAATCTCGGGCCGGTCGGCGGTGGGCGCTTCGCCCGGGTGCTCACCGTTCACGACGTCCTGTGGCGCATGCTGCCCGACGCCGTCTCCCCGGCGATGCGCCTGGGGACGCAGGTGCTGCTGCCGACCGCGGCGATCCGCGCGCAACGCGTCATCACCGTGTCGCAGGCCTCGCGCGAGGACCTCATCGCCGAGCTGCGCCTGCCGCGCGATCGGATCGACGTCGTGCCCAACGGCCTGACGCTCCCGGCCCGACCGGCGGACGCCTCCCGCGTCCGCGAGCGGCTGCGGGCCGGCGACCGGGCGATCGCGCTCGCGGTGGCCACCGACCTGCCGCACAAGGACCTCGCCACCGTCCTCCAGGCCGCGGCCGCGCTGCCCGCGGGAGAGCGGCCGCTCCTCGTGGTCGCCGGCCAGGGCTCCGACACGGGCGCGCTGCCGGAGCTGGCCGGGCGCCTCGGCGTGCAGGACGACGTGCGCCTGCTCGGCGCGGTGGATACGGATGAGCTCGAGGAGCTGTACGCGGCCGCGGCGGTGCTGGCGACCGCGACGCGCTACGAGGGGTTCGGTCTTCCGGTGCTGGAGGCGATGGCGCGCGGCGTCCCCGTCGTCTGCACGGACCTGCCCGTCCTGCGCGAGGTCGCGGGCGACGCCGCCCGCTACGTGCCCGCGCGCGATTCGGCGGGACTCGCCGACGCGCTGCGCGAGACGCTCGCCGGCGGCCCCGACGTCGCCCGTCGCGTCGAGGCGGGCCGCGCCCGCGCGACCGGCTTCACTTGGGAGGCCGCGGCGCTCGCGACGCGCGACGTCTACGACCGCGCCCTGTCGGCGATGACGAACACGCGGTTCGCGTAGGGGGAGGGCGTGTCGCTCAGCGCCGTGCTCGGCCGGTAGGGCAGCCGGAACGCCGCGTAGCCGAGCAGGTCCCCCGGGCGGTGCCGATACCGGGCGAGCACGATCCGGCGGAACTGCGCGTCGACCTCGCGGAAGTCCCCGTGGAACGCGAAGCGCAACGGTCCGTCGTGCACGGCGAACGCCTCGCGGAGCTCGTGGAGCGTCGGCAGGCCGTTGCCGGCGTGCTCGACGAGCCACGGATGGTCCCTGCCGGTGAGATCGCGGTACCACGCGTGGATCTCCGCCTCCGCCGCCACGTGCTCGGGCGTGCCGATCGGGCAGCACAGCACCGTGCGCCCGCCGGACACGCGCAGCTGCTCGGCGACGAACCGCGGGCGATCCGGGGCCGGCACGTGCTCGAGGACGTCGAGGCTCGTCGTCGCGTCGAACACCGCGTCGCGGAACGGCAGCTCGGCCGGGTCGACGATGAGGTCCGCA
>Ga0081539_10005619_pt1 | contig 12619 bp, 11 predicted proteins | sample TabmetS4T2R2_FD_71023 | JGI IMG/M metagenome (GOLD analysis project Ga0081539, IMG submission 71023) | Tabebuia heterophylla rhizosphere microbial communities from the University of Puerto Rico - S4T2R2 | ecosystem: Host-associated > Plants > Roots > Rhizosphere ...
ATTGGAGGCGCTGGCCCATCTTGGTGAAGGCCATATCGCCTATGTGAAGCAGGTTCGTTCCGAGGACGTGCCGGATCTCTTTCCGCAGGCCCCGAAGATCGCGCCGGGCCTCAAGCTTTTTGCGCTGCATGCCGCCGACGGCACGCCGATCATGCTGACCGATAGCCGGGAAGCCGCGATCGCGAACGCGTGGAGCAACGAGCTGCAGGCCGTCAGCGTGCACTGACGCCGAGGCTAGCCAAGCAGGTTTCTCGCGGCAGGACATCGCCGCTGGAGTGATTCAACCATACGCGGGTGGGTTTCCGGATGCGGAAGCCGCCCGCGTATTCGTTTGAGAGTTTTACAACTCGTCCCATAGGCGGAGCGAAGCGACGCCGTTCTTCGAACGGCTATGGGCGGAGCGCAGCGACACCGTTCTTCGAACTTCTATGCCCGGCCATGACGAGTCACTATAGGGTGAGGGTCACGGCGACGCGGGGGGCGACGATGCAGGGATCGCTGGGGGAGAAGATCGGTGAAGGCGCCTTCTCGGAAGTCTACGCCTGGGCGCCCGGTCAGGTCGTGAAACTGTTCAAGGCCGGCGTCTCGCATCTGCTCGGCCGGCACGAGGTCCACATGATCCGCGCCGTGCGCGCCGCCGGCCTCCCGGTGCCGGAGGTTTTTGGCGAGCTAACGCTGGACGGGCGCTTCGGCATCGTGATGGAGCGCCTCGACGGACCGACCCTGTGGCATCTCTCGCGGACCGGCGCGGTGACGTTCGAACAGGCGGGCGCGACCGTCGCGGCTCTGGCCATGTCCGTTCACAAGACGCCCCCGCCGCCGGAGCTCTCCTCCCCGCGCGAGTATATGGAAATCGAGTTGCGGCACGACGACGGGAAGGTCCCGAAGCGCATCGGCACGGATATCCTCGCCCTGATCGACCGCCTGCCGCCCGGCGACGGGCTTTGCCACTGCGACCTTAGCCCCGGCAACGTGATCATGACGGCGGAAGGCCCAAAGCTCGTCGACTGGTCCTTCGCGATGCGCGGGCCGCCCGCCCTCGACCTTGGGTTCCTGCATGTCATCCTGTCCGAGCTCGCCCCGGAAATAGTCGACAATCCGGAGCGGCCGCGCGCGACCAATGCGGCGGCGCAATCCGAATATGCGCGGCTGGCCGGCATGTCTCTTGCGGAGCTGACGGCGGCAATGGAGCCGTATTTGCCCATCGTCCGCACCTTCGTCGTCCTCGGCAACGTAGCGCCTTCCTTGCGGGAGCGGCTGGTCCAGCGCATCGAGGCGGGCCTGCAAACGTCGAGGGAGGAATCGGATGGGCACTGAAATCAGGCGCGTGCCGCCGGGCTTCCTGCATCCGCGCTCGATCGGCGCGGCGTGCGCTTGATCGCGCTTAGGCCGCGCGCACGGTGGAGAGGAATTTTTCGACCTCGCCGCGCAGGTGATTGCTCTGTCCGAGCAACGATTGCGCTAGCCCATGGACGTGCGTCGATGCCGCGCCGGTATCGGCAGCTCCGCGGTTGACGTCGCCGATGCTGCCGGCCACCTGCGAGGCGCCCTGCGCCGCGCGCTGAACGTTGCGCGAGATCTCCTGCGTCGTGGCACCCTGCTCCTCGACCGCGGCGGCAATCGCCTGCGAGATTTCCGCGATGCGGCCGATGGTGCCGCCGATTTCCCGGATCGCCGCAACCGAGTGATCCGTCGCCGACTGCATCTGGCTGATCTGCTCGCTGATTTCCTCGGTTGCCTTCGCCGTTTGCGTCGCCAGCGCCTTGACCTCGGAGGCGACCACCGCAAAGCCGCGCCCGGCTTCGCCGGCGCGCGCCGCCTCGATGGTAGCGTTGAGCGCCAGCAGATTGGTTTGCTCGGCCACCGCGCTGATCATCTTCACCACTTCGCCGATCCGTCCCGCCGACTGGGCAAGGTCGGCGATGCGCGCATTGGTCTGCTCGACCTGGCTGACCGCCTCGCGCGAAATCTTGTGCGAATCATGAACCTGGCGGCCGATCTCCGTCACTGATGACGCCATCTCTTCCGCGGCAGCCGCCGCCGACTGCGCGTTGACCGAGGATTGCTCCGATGCGGAGGCCACCGTCGCCGAAAGCGATTGCGTCACCTCCGCAGTCCTGGTCAGCCGTCCCGCCGAAGATTCGAGTTCGGATGATGCCGTCGATACGGTCTGAATGATTTTTCCGATCGCCGAGTCGAAGCCGTCCGCCATCGCCCGCATCGCGGCCTTGCGCTCCTCGTCGGCCTTGAGCTTCAGGCCCGCCTGTTCGGATTCCATCGATCGAACGCGCAGGGCATTTTCCTTGAACACCTGCACCGCGCGCGCCATCGCGCCGACCTCATCGTCGCGGCTCAGCGCGGGGACGGAAACATCGGGATCGCCACCGGCGAGGCCCTTCATCACCCCGGTCATCTCTGCAATCGGACGGATGACGCCGAAGGCGACCCCGAAGATGCCCGCACCGATGACGAGGAACACCACGGCGGACACGCTCCACAGCACCAGCGTGAACGTAGAGACGCGGCCCGTAGCCGCGACTTCCGTCGCCGCGTTCTGGTCGTTGGTCTGCTTGACGATATCGTCGATGACGGCGCGGTGCGCGGTATAGCGTGCGGTGATTTCCGCATAGGATTTGGCCGCCGCGGCGGCGTCGCCTTTGGCCAGCGCGGGCAGCATGCCGTCCTGCAGCGCCGACCAGAAACGCCGCACCTCGGAATCGGACTTTTCGACGAGCTTGGCCTTGAGGGCGGGGTCGAGGTCCGACTTGGCCCAGAATTCGCGCCGCTCGTCATATTCCTTCTTGAGCTGCACGATGCGCTCGCGATGCGCGGAAAGCTGCGCCGGGTCGTGCAAGGCGAGCGTCGCTTCCAGATAGGCCTCGATGACATATTCCGGCGGCGGCAAGATGTCCGCGATCAGGTCGTTGCCGAGCTTGATCTGGTTGTAGAGCGGACCGCCCACCTTGAGCTGCGCCAGCCCATACACGCTGGTCGCGATCACTGCGCCGAGGCCGGCGGCCGTGATCAGGCCAAAAATCAGTATCGCGCGCGAGATCGTCAGCCGCAGCGTCATCGCATTGTTCCCCAGGTGCCGAAAGGCAACCCGAAGTAGCGGTGATTTAGCTTAAGATTGCGTTATCCCCGCGCACTACCGGATGTGGAACCAATGCCTCATTTTTGGGCGACGAAATAGAAATCCCGCCGGCCCGAGATCGATCCGTAGCTGAACGGCTTTTGCGCACGACCCGTCGCTTCCATGACATCGTCGCGGACATAGTCGAACAGCCGGCGCACCTCGAGTCCGGGCTTGCGGACGTTGGCGACGAACGCCGTGGCGAACGGGCTGTTGGTGCCCTGGCCGTCGAGCGCCATCTCGCCGTCCTTGGCGGCATACACCACCAGCGTGCCGGCCTCCGGCTCGATCGCCGCAAGGCCGCGCGATACCGAGCGCGAGGCGAGCGTCATGGTGCGCTTCATCTGGTTGGCGAAGGGATTGTCACGGCAGGCGTCGAGGATGACGAGGCGCAGCCGCCTGGCGCGTTCGGCCGCGTTCATCACCTGGTCCAGCGCCACGGCTTCAAAGCTGACGTCGCGATCGGACGCGATCTTCGCATCGACCGGGATCAAGTAGTTGACGCCGCCGACCTCCATGCCGTGTCCGGCGTAGTACACCACCGCCCAATCCGCCGTCTCCGCTTGTCTCGCAAAGTCACGCAACGCCGATGTCAATGCGTCCTTGCGCAAATCCGTGTGCAGCGTGACGGAGCTGAAACCGGTGAGTTTTAGCGTCTCGGCGACGAGCGTCGCGTCGCGCGCCGGGTTCGCAAGTGCCGCGACGTATTCGTAAGCCGAGTTGCCGATGACGAGCGCGATGCGCTTGTCGTTGCTGCTCGATGGAGCGGGCAGCGCGATGACCGCGGTCGTGGTGGCGGGCGATGTCTTGATGGAGGTGTCGGCAAGCGCCGCAAGGCGTTCCCGTGCCTTGTCCTGCGCCTGCTTCGCGCCGTCATATTTCTGCGGGAGGGAAAGCGCCGCGTCGAAATCGGCGCGCGCTTTGGCAATATCCCCGGCCGTTTCATAAGTGAGCCCCCGCGTGACGAGCGCAGCCGTGTATCGCGGATCGATGCGCAGCGCTGCGTTGTACTCGGCGAGGGCGCGATCGTGCCGGCCCTGCTGGCGATAAATGTTGCCGCGGTTGTAGTAGGCGAATACGAGCTTCGGGTTGATCCGGATGGCTTCGCTGAAGTCGGTCATGGCGCGCTCATTGTCGCCGTTCTTTTGCAGCGCCAGTCCGCGATAATTATAGGCCATGGCGAACTCCGGATCGATACGGATCGCCTCGGAGAAATCTTCGATCGCCTTGCCGTAATCGCCTTTCACGCCGTAGAGGCGTGCGCGATTGGAATAGGCGAACTTGAATCTCGGATTGATGCGGATCGCCGCGTTGAAATCGGCAAGCGCCCGCTCGGAATCGCCGCCAGCGGCATAGGCCTGGCCGCGATCGTTCCAGGCGTCGACATATCTGGAATCGAGCCGGATCGCTTCGCTGAGATCGGCAATGCTCCGCTCGACTTCATTCTTGCGAAGCAGGACGAGCCCGCGGTCCCGCCAGGCTTGCGCGTATTTCGGATTGATGCGGATGGCTTCGCTGAAATCGGCGAGCGCGCGATCGTAGTCGCCCCTTTCGCCATATTCGGCGCCGCGATTGTCAAGCAGCATGGCGTCGCTTCCGCCTTTCGCGATCAATCGCGAGCAGGCCGCGATCCGGTCGTCGGCGCCGCGCTGCGCGCAGGTCGATCGATCGTCCGCGGCGGCGGGACCGGTCGCCACAAGGCCTATGAAAGAGAAGAAACTGAAAACCAGTGCAATCCGATTCCGCATGGTCGCCACCCTGCTTGCCGGTTTGGCCGTCGCGGCCAAGGGGTTTTCCCGGGCGGCAGTATAGACGGGGAAAAGGCGCGGCCTGTGACGGGCGTCACGGAACCAGTAGCCGGAGAGTGCGGCGTTGCCGTGGGCGGATCGGTCAGGCGGCGCTCGCCGGCGGCAGCGCCAGCACGGAATAGATCGCCTGCGCATCGCGCGAGGCGCGCAGCTTTTTCGCCACGTCCTGGTCGCGCAGCAGGCGCGCGATTCGCGCCAGCGCCTTGAGGTGATCGGCGCCGGCGCCCTCGGGCGCCAGCAGCAGGAAGATCAAATCCACCGGCTGGCTGTCCATCGCCTCGAAATCGATCGGGCGCTCCAGGCGGGCGAACAGGCCGAACAACTTTTCCAGTTTTGGCAGCTTGCCGTGCGGAATGGCGACGCCATAGCCCACCGCTGTGGTGCCGAGCTTCTCACGCTGCAGCAGCACCTCGAACACCGAACGCTCGTTCTGTCCGGTCAGGCTTGCGGCTTTTGCAGCGAGTTCCTGCAACGCCTGCTTCTTGCTTGAGACCTTCAAGGCCGGGAGAATCGCCTCCGGCGCGACCAGATCGGTAATCGGCATAGGGGCGTCCGGGGGTGAAGTGAACCGTCTGGTTGCGAGATAATCTTAAGGCGCGTGGCGTCAAGAAGATGAGGCGGTAGGCGGGCTTAGGCCCGGGTCCGATTCCGCTGGGCTTCTACTCCAATGCATTGGCCGTGCCAACCAGTAAGACCCCGGTTCCTTAACCGGCTGTCTTTAGGGCGGCGGACCATATGGGCGGTCTTTCCGGGCGTCAATGCGGCGCGGCATATAAGTCAGGGGGTAACGGCGGGCGGATCCACCCAGCCGACATTGCCGTCGGCGCGGCGGTAGATCACGTTCACCCGTCCGCTGGAGCCGTGCTGGAACACAAGGCAGGTGGCGCCGGTGAGGTCGAGCTCCTGGACCGCCTCGCTGACCGATAGCCGCTTCAGCGACTTGGTGGTCTCCGCGATGATCACGGGGTTGTAGGTCGCATTCTCGTCCTCATGCGCCGGCGCCTCGATCACGTAAGCCGGCGCATCCAGCACCGGGGCCTCCATCTCGGCAAAGGCGGCGTTCGCCGCATGGGCCTTGCGCGCCGAGCGGTCCTTCAGCCGGCTCTTGTAGCGGCGCAGGCGCTTTTCGATCATCAAGAGTGCCTGGTCGGCGCTGGCATAAGCATCTGCGGCACTCGATTCGGCCTCCAGCACCACGCCGGAATCCAGATGCAGCGCGCAGTCGGTGCGGAAGCCGAAACCGTCCTTGGAGAGCGTGATGTGGCCGGAATAATTGCCGTCAAAATACTTGCGCAGGACTTCGTCGGTTCGTTCGCTGACGCGGCTGCGCAGCGCTTCGCCGACGCTGATGCTTTTTCCCGAGATCCGAAGAGTCATGGAAGGGCCTCGATAGGGTTCTGGGAGAATTGAGCCTATCGCGATTTCGCGCTGATGCAATCAGGCCGGCGCGACATCGCGGGACCGGTCGGAGGCGGCGGATGCTGAAAGGGCTGATCCAATCATGCTCTGCTTGTCGCGGCGGCGTTGCACCGAGGAGGGAATCCGCATCGCCTCGCGGTATTTCGCGACGGTGCGGCGCGCGATATCAATGCCAGAGGCGCGCAAACGTTCCACGATGGTGTCGTCGGAGAGGATCGCGCTCGGGCTCTCGGCGTCGATCAGCTGCTTGATATGATGCCGCACCGCTTCGGCCGAATGCGCCTCGCCGCCGTCGGCCGACGCGATCGAGGCAGTGAAGAAATATTTCAGTTCGAACACGCCGCGATTGGTCGCCATGTATTTGTTGGCGGTGACGCGCGACACCGTCGATTCGTGCATCTGGATGGCGTCGGCGACGGCCTTCAGATTGAGCGGCCTCAAGTGCGCCACGCCGTGGGTGAAAAAACCGTCCTGCTGGCGCACGATCTCGGTCGCCACTTTCAAAATGGTGCGGGCGCGCTGGTCGAGCGCGCGAACGAGCCAAGTGGCGTTCTGCAGGCAATCGGTGAAATAGGATTTGTCGCCGTCCTTGCGGATCGTCTTCGACAGCTCGGTGTAGTAGGTCTGGTTGACCAGCACCTTCGGCAGCGTGTCGCTGTTGAGCTCCACCTGCCAGCCGCCATCGGGGCCGGGCCGCACATAGACGTCGGGCACCACGGTCTGCGTGCGCGAGGCGCCGAACTTCAGGCCGGGTTTCGGATCGAGGCGGCGGATCTCGCCGATCATGTCGGTGATGTCTTCGTCGTCGACGCAGCAGAGTTTTCGAAGTCCTGCGATGTCGCGCTTGGCCAGCAGATCGAGATTCTCCACCAGCGCCTGCATCGCAGGATCATAGCGGTTGAGCTCGCGCAGCTGGATCGCGAGGCACTCGCTGAGGTTTCGCGCGCACACGCCGGGCGGATCGAATTTCTGCAGCACCGCCAGAACTTCCGCGACCGCAGCTTCACTCGCGCCGAGACGCTCGGCCGCCTGGCCGAGATCGGCCGGCAGATAGCCGGCTTCGTCGACGAGGTCGATCAAATACTGCCCGATCATGCGCTGCGCCGGCGCGCTGACCGCGACCGCGAGCTGTTCGGCGAGGTGATCAGAAAGCGTTACTTCGGCGGCAACGAACGCCTCGAGATTGTAGTCCTCGTCATTGGAGGCGCCGCCGCCCCATTCGGTATAGGCGGTGGGCGCGGCATCCTGCGCGGCGCGCGCGGCGGCCTCCGCCGGCTCCTCGGTGAAGACATTGTCGAGGCGGGTATCCAGCGTCTGCTCGATCTCGGCGCGGCTGCCGAGGTCGCGGTTCATCCATTCTTCCTGGCCGGACTCAAAGCCTTCGGCCGCGCCCGCGGAATACTCGCCACCGTCCTCGCCCTGGCTGCTCTCGCCGGGCTCGGAAAATGGCGCGGGAGGCTCCGTCGCCTCGCCCGCCACCGGCGTCTCGGCGCCGTCATTGGCGCGCTCCAGCAGCGGATTGCGCTCCAGCTCTTCCTCGACGAAGGCCGACAAATCGAGATTGGACAGCTGCAGCAGCTTGATCGCCTGCATCAGCTGCGGCGTCATCACCAGCGACTGCGACTGGCGGAACTCTAATCTCTGCGTCAGTGCCATCTGGGCAAGAAACCGTCCAAAACTTGGTCCGATTCTTGCTTAGCCTAGTCCATAGCCCTTGTACACGGCTTGACGGATGCAAAATTTGGGCTAAAGGCGCTTTCCCCACAAAGTGGTTACCGCGCTGCAACACCAAAGCGGCGCATCACCTGGACCGCCAAACCGCCCCACACTTTGGCGGGTCATACGCGTTACAACCGGAATTCCTCGCCGAGGTAAAGCCGCCGTACATCCGGGTTGGCGACGATGTCGTCCGGGCTGCCCTCGGTCAGGATCTCGCCGGCATAGACGATGTAAGCGCGGTCGGTGAGGCCGAGCGTTTCCCGCACATTGTGGTCGGTGATGAGAACGCCGATGCCACGGTTGGTCAGATGCCGGACGAGGTCCTGGATGTCGCCGACGGCGATCGGATCGATGCCGGCGAAGGGCTCGTCGAGCAGCATGTAGTTCGGCCGCGTGGCGAGCGCGCGCGCGATCTCGACGCGGCGGCGCTCGCCGCCGGACAGCGCGATCGACGGCGATTTGCGCAGCCGCTTGATGTTGAATTCGTCGAGCAGCGCATCCAATTCGCGCTCGCGCTTCCTGCGGCTGGGCTCGACCACCTCGAGCACGGCGCGGATATTCTGCTCCACCGTGAGACCGCGGAAGATCGAGGCTTCCTGCGGCAGATAGCCGATCCCGAGCCGCGCGCGCTGATACATCGGCAGTTTCGTGACATCATGGCCGTCGAGCTCGATGGCGCCGCGATCGGCCTTGATCAGACCGGTGATCATATAAAACACCGTGGTCTTGCCGGCGCCGTTGGGGCCGAGCAAGCCCACTGCCTCGCCGCGGCGGACATAGATGGAAACCCCGCGCACGACCTGGCGGGTGCCAAAACTCTTTTCCACACTATGCACAGCCAGGAAGCCGGGCCGGCGCAGCAATTGCGGGCCGCCGCCATTGGCTTTTTTCGGCTTGGCTGCGGGCCTGGGCTTGGCGGGCGCGGTCGGACGCGGCGCGCGCGGGGCTTGCGCCGGCGGCAGGTCGATGGCGGGCGCCGCTCCATCGCGGGCGATCGGCGGCGCATCGCGCACGGGATTGGAGAGCATGTCGCCGAAGGAATCGCCGAGCGTCGTGATGTCCTCGCGCGAGCGGGCAAAGCCCGGCCGCTTGGCCGGACGACGCCGGAACATGCCGAGTAGATCCACCATCCCCGCTTCGCTCAGCCTTTCACGGTGATCCCGCGCAGACGCCCGCGGCGAGATTCGATTCGCGCTGCCGCGAATCATGAATGAATGGATGCCCCTTGCCCAGCGGATCACCCCCGAAAGGTGCTTTCCCCATCCGCCCGCCACTCACTTGTTGAGCATGATCTTGTCCGAAAACCGGTCGCCACCTTGCGCCAACGCGGCCCCTTCGGGTCGGGATCATGCTTGCGGGGTAGATACAGGCTAAGCCTGCCGGCTTCAACCTCGCCGGCCGCGACGAATTCACAAGAGCTTGATTCTACTTCTGTTTTCCTGGAAGCAGCGAGGGCACGGCCGGCGCCTGGGCGGGCGCTCCCCCCTTGGACGATCCGCCGCAACCCTCGTTGTTGCCGCCCTGGGGAAGCAGCACCTGCACCCGGCCGCTGTCCGATTCGACCCGCGACATGCCGGTGGTCATGTCCACCAGCAGGCGGTCGCCGCGCATGACGTTCTTGCACTGGGTCATCACCACGCCGCCCGAGATCGTGATCAAATTGGCCTTGGTGTCGAACACTGCGAGGTCGCCGGTGACGACCTGGTCCTTTTGCGTGACGACGACGCTGCCGCGCGCTTCCAGCCGCTTGATCGAGGAGCTGCCGGTCGGGCCCGGGGTAGCCGACTGCATCGGCGCGGCCGGCGCGCTCTTCGCCTTCTGCTTGGGTGCCGGCGGCTGCTGCTCCGGCGGCGGGCTCTGGTCATAGAACACGACCAGCGTCTTCGAGGTCATGGTGGTGTCGCCCTGCGTCACCTTCACATTGCCGGCGAACGTCGCCTCCTTTTTCTTGTCGCGCACTTCCAGCGACGCGGCCTCGATCTGGATCGGCTGGTCGCGATTCTGCGTAAAGCCCTGCATCGCGTTGGGCACGCCTCCGCCTTGCGCATGCGCTGCGCTGAAGGCAACGGCGGCGAGCAGAAGCAATGCGGCGGCGCAGCCGCCATGCGCGATCCAACGGTCAGGACTGCGGGACAATAAATTCATCCTCGGGATTCACTTTGCGCCGGCCGGCTTGCTGCCCCCGCCCAGCGAGCGCGTCTTCGGCGGCTCCGGCGGCGGCGCGGGCGGGGTTTCCGGCTGATCCAGCGTCAGGTTCATCACCACATTGCCTTCGAAACGCACGATCTCGCCGCTGTTGATGATCTTCAGCCCGTCAGCCACCAGTGTGCCGTTCAACAGCTTGACGTCGACGTGCTCGTTCGACATCACCATGCCCTTGCTCATGTCGACGGTTGCCTGCGAGAGTTTTGCCTCGTAGCCGGTGGAAGACTGCAGGAAGATATCTTTTTTCAGCTCCAGCGTCTGTTGCTTGCTGTCGTAGAAGCCGGTACGCGCATCCATCGTGACGTTGGAGCGGTCCTCCATCATCACCTTGGCGCGCAGTGTGCGCAGCTCGACATGGTCGGGGTCGGTGAGGTCCTGGATCGCCGCCTTCGCCCACATCTCATAGGGCCGCCGGTCCTGCGAGAAGCCGGCGAGATGCGGATTTTCCATGGTGATCTTGGTGCCGGATACCACGAGGTTGCCGATATCGACCGGCAGCTTTGGCAAGAGCATGCGGAACGGGTTGAATATCGACACCGCCAGCACGCCGGTCATCGCCAGTATCACCGCCGCCGGCACGGTGATGCGCAGGAAGCGCACCAGACGGCTATGGCGCGCCGCGGCACGGAAGCGCGCCTCCAGCGTCGCATCATAGGTCTGGTTCTGGACAAAGTTCACCGCGGCTCCAGGAAGCGGAATCGGTCCCAACCGACGCAGGGCCGGAAATCAGGGCCATACTACCCCGCCTGATCGGACATTGCAGCCGGGCATGATCCGGAAAAGTGGCGTCCGGTTTTCCGATAAGGTCATGCCCCAACAGATAAGGGGTGTTCATTCACCAAAGTGACCGAAACAGGGCGGATTCGCCCTGTGACGCTTCACCTCACCGGCATGCCCTAACCTCACGAATGCGCAAAAATGTCCTCGGCCTCCCAACCCCCGAGGTCGAGTTTCGCGCGCGCCGGCAGGAACTCGAAGCAGGCCTTCGCGAGCTCGGTGCGGCCCTCGCGCGCCAGCATCGAATCGAGCTTTTCGCGCAGCGCATGCAGATGGAGCACGTCGGAGGCGGCATAGGCAAGCTGCGCCTCGCTGAGGGCATCCGAGCCCCAGTCGCTCGACTGCTGCTGCTTCGACAGCTCGATATTCAACACCTCGCGCACCAGATCCTTTAAGCCATGGCGATCGGTATAGGTGCGCGACAGCCGCGAGGCGATCTTGGTGCAATAGACCGGCTGCGGCATCACCCCAAACGTATGATAGAGCGCGGCGAGATCGAAGCGCGCGAAGTGAAAGATCTTCAGGATGTTCGGATCGGCCAGCAGCTTCTTGAGGTTCGGCGCGTCGGCGTGCCCCTTCGGCACCTGCACGATGTCGGCAGAGCCGTCGCCATTCGACATCTGCACGACGCAGAGCCGGTCGCGATGCGGATTGAGCCCCATGGTCTCGGTGTCGATCGCCACCGACGTCGTGTAACGCGAAAGATCGGGCAGGTCGCCGCGATGCAGGCGGATGGTCATGTGTCCCTCGTCGAATCGGTCGCACCAAACTACCGCCCAAACCTGGTCCGGGCGAGCGCTTGCGCAGGGTCTTCAAGCCAAATCGGGTCCCGCACGGACAACTCTCGGCGCGAGCTTTGCGGAATTACCCGTACTTTGAGCTTTCCCGGTGATCGGTTGTGTACCGGTTTTTGTACCTCCGAAACAATCGTGCCGCCGCCTTGATATACTGTTTCCATGTCCCAAATCCGCATAGGCGACTGGTTCAAGGGCATCGCGCTCGGTCTCCTGGTCATTGCCGGGTCGGAATATCTTGGCCTCGCGGCCTGGATCGGGCTGCTTCTTGTGGGCTCATTGCCCGCTCTCATCGTTTTGAGGCTGGTGCTCTGGATACTTGAGCCGATTGCTCGAAAGCGCGGCTGGGGCAGCGAGGGACGTCTCAAGCGCTATCTAAGCCGCCCACGTTTCGAGGACGAGAGCCGACGCACGTAACGAGGCATGCTCGAACTTGTCATCTGCCGGCTGGCAAGCCCGGTCGAGCCGCGCGTTTAGCCCGCGGCGATCGCCCTTGCCTCCTCGGCCGCGCGCTGCATGCTCGCCGACATTTCGCTGGTCACCACGCTCTGCTCCTCGACCGCCGCCGCCGTCGAGGTAACATATTCGCTGACGTCCTGGATCGCCTTCTTGATGGTTTCGAGTGCAGTGGCGACGTCGGTCGAAATGCCGTTCAGGCTGCTGATCTCCGCGCCGATCTTGTCGGTGGCCTGCTTGGCCTGGTTGGCGAGGTTCTTCACTTCCGAGGCGACGACGGCAAATCCGCGGCCGGCCTCGCCCGCGCG
>Ga0081539_10005620_pt1 | contig 12619 bp, 10 predicted proteins | sample TabmetS4T2R2_FD_71023 | JGI IMG/M metagenome (GOLD analysis project Ga0081539, IMG submission 71023) | Tabebuia heterophylla rhizosphere microbial communities from the University of Puerto Rico - S4T2R2 | ecosystem: Host-associated > Plants > Roots > Rhizosphere ...
CCCCTGGAGGAACCATGACCCGAGCGTTGATCACGCTGCTCGCCGCGCTGGCGGCGGGCGCTGCCGCCGCGCAGGACGCCTTTCCGTCGAAGCCCATCACCATGATCGTGCCGTTCCCGCCCGGTGGCGTCGCCGACATCGTCGGCCGGCCGCTTGCCTCGGTGATGCAGAAATCGCTCAAGCACCCGGTGGTCGTCGTGAACCGAACCGGCGCGGGCGGTGCCGTCGGCATGGCGGCGGTGGCGAAGAGCGCGCCGGATGGCTATACGATCCTGATGGGCCTCTCGTCCATCTCGATCTTCCCGGTGTCCGACCGGATCAATGGCAAGGAGCCCGCGTACGAGATGAGCGACTTCGCGCCGATCGCGCTCGTCACGGCGGATCCGACCGTTCTCGTGGTGCGGGCCGACGGACCGTATAAAACGCTGAAGGACTTCGTCGCCGCAGCGAAGGCGAAACCCGGCAAGATCAACTATTCCTCATCGGGCGTGTACGGAACGCTGCATGTAGCGATGGAGATCTTCGCGAACGCGGCGGGGATCCAGCTCTTCCATGTGCCGTATCAAGGCGGCGGACCGGCTGTGACGGCATTGCTTGCGGGACAGGTAGAGGCGTCGGCGCAGGGTCCTGCCGCGGTGATCGGGAACATCAAGGGCGGCAAGATGCGCGCGCTTGGCAGTTGGGGAACCGAGCGGCTGAAGCTGCTGCCCGAGGTGCCGACGCTGAAGGAGCAGGGCTACGACGCCGAGTTCTACATCTGGTCCGGCGTCTTCGCACCGGCGGCGACGCCAGCGCCGGTCGTCAACCGGCTGCGCGAAGCGGTGAAGGAAGCGGCGAACGCGGAGGAGTTCAAGAGCGCGATGGAGAAGGTGCAGACGCCGGTCGCCTATCTCGACGCGCCGGAGTTCAAGAAGTACTGGGAGCGCGACGCGGCGCGGCTGAAGAGCGCGCTGGAGAAAATCGGCAAGGTGGAGGAGAGGCAGCCGGAGAAATAATTCGGGCTCCGTCCCCGAATTATTTGCGGCGCTTTTTCTTAAGACGCGCGAGCTTTTCGACGAGCGCGCGCGGCTTCGGGTACTGGCCGAGCACGCCGATGCGCCGCTCGAAAGGATCGCGCCGGGTGACGGCCCGCAGGTGGCGGCCGGTCACCAGCTTGAAGTGGCGGATCTCGTCGAGCTTTTCGCCCACGATCCAGCAGTCCTCCGTGCCGCTCACCCAGACTGAGGTGTCCATGCGGCGCAGGTCGTAGGGCACGGAGTAGTCGCGCAGGGTCTTGTGCGCGCGGCCGTTGTAGTACTCGTGGAAGTACGACATCGCGAGCTCGCGCAGGCTGCGGTACACGGGGTCACGCCAGCGAAGGCCGATGCCGTTGGTTTTTGAAATCGCGCCCCAGCGGCCGTTGCGCTTGAAAATCGCGACCACGTGGTCGAAGTCGTGCTCGGCGCGCATGTCGAGAAGGAGCGGCGGCTCGCCGTGCACCCAGAGCGCGGCGGCGGCGAGCATCGCGCCCTCGATGCAGTGGGCGCGCCGGGTGCGGATCACCTCGCGCACCGGGCGGCAGCTCTCGCCGTCGTGCTCGAAGTTCTGCTTGAGCGCGAGCAGATAGGCCTGGATCTTCTGCGGCGTGTCGAGCCGCCGCAGCACGGCGAACTCGCCCGGCGAGAGGCCCAGATCGGACGGCCGGACAAAGCGCTTCGCAGCCATGGCGGGAAAAAAATATAACGGCCGCGGCCCGGGGGCAATGCGCTGCGCAACTGCCTGATTTCGCGTCAGCCTTTAGCGGCGAAACGCGGTATCGCGGCCCGCAGGCGCGCCGGCGTACCATTCGGGGCCAATCCTCGAGGAGTGCCCCATGGACGCGAACGAAGAAAAACCCGAAGCCGTCGAACGCATCGAAGCGATTGCCGAGCGGCTCGCCTTCCGATCGCGTTTCGTCATGCTGTTCGGCGAGATCACGCACGCGCTGGCGCGCGCCACCTGCACGCGACTCATCGCGCTCGCCGAGGAATCGGACGCGCCCATCAACATGCTGATCTCCTCGCCCGGCGGCCATGTCGAGTCCGGCGACGCGATCCACGACATCATCCGCTTCGTGCGCGCGCCCGTGACTACGGTCGGCACCGGCTGGGTGGCGAGCGCCGGCACGCATGTATTTCTCGCCGCGCCGAAGGAGCGCCGCGTCTGCCTGCCGAACACCCGCTTCATGATCCACCAGCCGGGCGGCGGCGCCGGGGGACCTGCGACCGACATCGCCATCCAGGCGAAGGAGATCCTGCGCACGCGCGAGCGCATCGCCAAGGTCATCTCCAAGCAGACCGGAAAGCCGCTCGCGAAGGTGCTCACCGACATGGAGCGCGACTTCTGGATGAGCGCGGAGGAGGCGATCGAATATGGCCTCGTCGCCAAGATCGTCGAGAGCTCGCGCGAGCTCGGCTGATTCCGAGGATTAGGCGCCCGCTGTCGATTTGGGCCCGGCCCAAACGACAAAGGGCATGGAGGATCTACGCTTTGGCGGGCTTTTTGCGGGGCGCAGCGGCAAGCAGCCCCTCGGCGAGCGCATAGAGTCGCGCCCCGGGGCCGGCGGGCCCGACGCTCTGCAGGCTGACGCGCGCGCCCTCGATGAGAAGGAAAAGCTCGTCGGCGACGCGCTCGGGCTTGGTATAGCCCGCTTCGCGCACAAGCGCGACCAGGCGCTCGCGCTGCTTGCGCTTGTGCGCCTCGACCACGCGCCGCGCCGGGTGACCCGGCGCGGCGAGCTCGACCGCGGCATTGGCCAGCGCGCAGCCGCGGCCGCGCGATTGCGCAGCGAACTCCGAGGCGCGTTTCAGCATGTAGCGAAGCTGCGCGTCGGCGTCGCCTGGATGCGCGCCGCGGGCTACGTCCCACAGCGCCTCGCCTTCCTGCGCGAGCTCACTCAGGTAAGCCGCTACCAGCTCATCCTTGGACGAGAAATGCCGGTAGAGCGTCATCTTGTTCGTGTCGGCAGCGGCCGCGATGGCGTCGACGCTCACCGCGTTAATGCCGTCGCGGTAGAAGAGCTCGCGCGCCGCCCGCAGGATGCGCTCCCGGGGAGGCGTCGGCGCCGCATTTCGTTTGAAACTTGCCATTCGCTTGACAATCGATGTTACCGATCAGTACCATATATGTTACTACCCAGTAACACCATAAAGCAAGCCTCGCTCCGAGGAGTCGCAATGCGCAGTGCTCCCATTGTCTTTCCCCTGCTCGCGCTGGTCGTCGCCGCGTGCGGCCAGTCCAACGGCTCGGAAAAGAAGGGCGGCCATCCCGGCATGGGCATGCCGCCGCCGGAAGTGAACGTAGTCACGGTCACGCCCCGCACGCTGCCGCTCAGCTTCGAGTACGCCGGCCAGACCGCCGGCTCGCGCGAAGTCGAGGTGCGCGCGCGCGTCGCCGGCATCATCCTGAAGCGCAACTTCACCGAAGGCGCGCCGGTGAAGCAGGGCCAGTCGCTCTACACCATCGACCCGGCGCCCTTCGAGGCGGCGGCGGCGCGCGCGGAAGCCGACGTGCTCGCCGCGGAAGCGCGCTACGAGCAGGCGAAGAGGAACGCCGCGCGACTCAAGCCCCTTTACGCCGAGAAGGCGGTGAGTCAGAAAGAGCATGACGACGCGGTCTCGGCAGAATCGATCGGCGCCGCGGATGTGAAAGCGGCGCGCGCGCGGCTCACCGAGGCGCGGCTCAACGTCGCGTACACAAAAGTCGAAGCGCCCGTCTCAGGCGTCGCGAGCCGCTCGCTGCGCTCGGAGGGCTCGCTCGCCGAAGGTCCGCAGACGCTCCTCACCACCGTGATGCAGGTCGATCCGATCTGGATCAACTTCGGCATCCCCGACAACGAGCAGGCCGAACTCGCGCGCGAAGCGCAGGCCGGCCGCGTGGCGCTGCCGAAAGGCGGGCAGTTCGAAGTCGCGCTACGCCGCGCCGACGGCACCATCTACGAGCGTACCGGCAAGCTCAACTTCTCGGACGTTCGCGTCTCGCCCGCCACCGGCACGCGCGAGGCGCGCGCCGAGGTGCCGAATCCGAACGGTGTGCTGCGTCCCGGCGAATTCGTGCGCGTCATCCTGCGCGGCGCGACGCGCCCGAACGCGCTCACCGTGCCGCAGCGCGCGGTGCTCGAAGGTCCGCAAGGCAAGTTCGTCTACGTCGTTGACGAGAAGGGCACGGCGCAGCCGCGGCCGCTCGAAGTCGGCGACTGGGCAGGCGACGACTGGGTCGTAACCAAGGGCGTGCAGCCCGGCGACAAGGTGATCGTCGAGGGCCTGATGCGCCTCGGGCCCGGGGCGCCGGTGCGCATCGCCGACGCCAATGCCAAGCCCGCGGCGCAGCCGCAGGGACCGGGCAAACCACCAGCGAAGAAATAACCATGTTCTCGCGCTTCTTCATCGACAAGCCGATCTTCGCAACCGTCGTCTCGATCTTCATCGTGCTCGCCGGCCTCGCGGCGATGCGCACCCTGCCGATCGCGCAGTACCCGGAGATCGCGCCGCCGGTAGTCACGGTGACGGCGATCTATCCGGGCGCCTCGGCCGAAGTGATCGAGCAGACGGTGGCCGCGCCGATCGAGAACGCCATCACCGGCGTCGAGAAGATGATCTACATGAGCTCGACCTCGGGCTCGAACGGCATCGTGCAGATCCAGGTCACCTTCGACATCGGCACGAACGCGGACCAGGCGACGGTGGACGTCAACAACCGCGTCAAGCAGGCCGAGGCGCGGCTGCCGGAAGAGGTGCGCCGCCAGGGCGTGACGGTGGTGAAAGGCTCGTCCGCGTTCCTGCAGGTGCTCGCGTTCTATTCGCCCGACGGTCGCTACGACAACCTGGCGATCAGCAACTACGTGACGCTGAACGTGCTCGACCAGCTGAAGCGCGTGCCGGGCACGACCAACGTGCAGATCTTCGGCGCGAAGGACTACGCGATGCGAATCTGGGTACGCCCCGATCGCTTGACCCAGTTGCGGCTGACGCCCAACGATCTGATCCGCGCGCTGAACGAGCAGAACGCGCAGTTCGCCGCCGGCAAGATCGGCCAGTCGCCCGCCAACAACGGCCAGGAGCTGGTCTACAACATCACCACAAAGGGGCGCCTCGCCGATCCGCGCGAGTTCGAGAACATCATCGTCCGCTCGAACGCCGACGGCTCGAACCTGCGTCTGAAGGACGTGGCGCGCGTCGAGCTCGCCTCCAAGGACTATGAATTCATCGGCCGGCTGAATGGCACGCAGACCACGCTGATCGGCGTGTTCCTGCTGCCGGGGGCGAACGCGCTCAAGGTGGCCGAGGACGTGGTGAAGACGGTCGACGAGATCAAGCCGCGCTTCCCGCCGGGCCTGGAGTACTCGGTGCCGTACGACACGACGAAGTTCGTCAAGGTGTCGATCGAAGAGGTGGTGAAGACGCTGATCATCGCGATCCTGCTTGTCGTCGCCGTGGTGTTCATCTTCCTACAGGACTGGCGCGCGACGCTGATCCCGATCGCCGCCGTGCCGGTCTCCTTGATCGGCACGTTCGCAGGCCTGTACCTGCTCGGTTACTCGATCAACACGCTGACGCTCTTCGGCATGGTGCTCGCCATCGGCATCGTGGTCGACGACGCGATCGTGGTGCTCGAGAACATCGAGCGCATCATGCACGAGGAGCATCTGCCGCCGCGCGACGCGGCGGTCAAGGCGATGCGCGAGGTCGCCGGGCCGGTGATCGCGATCGTGCTCGTGCTCTGCTCGGTGTTCGTGCCGATCGCCTTCCTCGGCGGCCTGGCGGGCGAGCTCTACCGACAGTTCGCCGTGACGATCTCCATCGCGGTGGTAATTTCCGGCGTGGTCGCGCTCACGCTCACGCCGTCGCTCTGTGTGCTGATCCTCAAGCGCGAGCACAAGGTGACCTGGCGCCCGTTCCGTCTCTTCAACGCCGCCTTCCTCGAGACGACCCGGCACTACACCAACGGCGTCGGCTGGATGGTGCGTCGCGCCGTGATCGGCCTCGCATTGTTCCTCGTCATGGTCGCGGGCGCGACCTACCTCTGGTTCACTACCCCCGGGAGCCTGGTGCCGGACGAAGACCAGGGCTTCTACATCGCCGCGGTGATCCTGCCCGACGGCGCGACGCTCGAGCGCACCGACAAGGTGGTCGGCAAGGTGCTGGAAGCGATCAAGTCGAACCCGGCAAACCAGGATGCGGTCGCGTTTACCGGTTTTGATTTTCTGGGCGGTTATTTCCGCAACAACGCGGCGACGATCTTCGTCACGCAGATCCCGTGGCACGAGCGACACGTCGACACCAAGATGGTAGTCGGCGACCTCTTCATGAAGACCTCGGGCATCAAGGAAGGGCTGGTGCTCGCTTTCGGCCCGCCGCCGATCTTCGGCCTCGGCACCGCCGGCGGCTTCGAGCTCTACCTCCAGAACCGTGGCGAGGGCGGCGCGCAGCGCCTCGCTCAGGTGATGGGACAGTTCCAGCAGCGTGCCATGCAGGACGGCAGCTTCGCATTCGTGCAGACGCTCTGGCGCCCGGCGACGCCGCAGCTCTACGTCGACGTCGACCGCGAGAAGGCGAAGGCGCTCGGCGTGCCGCTGCAGGAGCTCTATGGCGCGCTCGCAGCGACACTCGGCAACTATTACGTGAACGACTTCAACAAATACGGGCGCACCTGGCAGGTGCTGATGTCGGCCGAGCCGCAGTACCGCAACAGCCCCGGCGACGTCGGCGAGATCTTCGTGCGCTCCGACAAGGGCGAGATGATCCCGCTGCGCTCGCTCGCCAACGTGCGCTACGCCTCGGGCCCTGACTCGATGACGCGCTTCAACAACCTCCCTGCCGTGAAGCTCTTCGGCCAGGCGGCGCCCGGCGTTTCTTCCGGCCAGGCGATCACCCAGGCAGAGCGTCTGGCGAAGGACGTGCTGCCGCCCGACTTCAGCTATGACTGGGGCGGCGCCTCCTACCAGGAGAAGAAGTCCGGCGGCACTTCCGCCCTCGCGCTCGGGCTCGCCGTGATCATGGTGTTCCTGATCCTCGCCGCGCAGTACGAGCGCTGGTCGTTGCCGCTGTCGGTGCTGCTCGCGCTGCCCTTCGGCACCTTCGGCGCGCTCGCGGCGGTGTGGCTCACCGGGCACACCAATGATGTCTACTTCCAGATCGGCTTGGTCACCCTGCTTGGCCTCGCGGCCAAGAACGCGATCCTGATCGTACAGTTCGCGGAGCTCAAGGAGCGCGAAGGCCTGTCACCCGCCGCCGCGGCGCTGGAAGCCGCGCGCCTGCGGTTCCGTCCGATCCTGATGACCTCGCTCGCCTTCATCTTCGGCGTGCTGCCGCTCGCCATCTCCACCGGCGCCGGCGCCGGCGCGCGCCGCTCGGTCGGCACGGGGGTAATGGGCGGCATGCTCGCCGCGACCTTCCTCGCCATCTTCTTCGTGCCGATGTTCTTCAAGCTGCTCGCCACGCGGCGCTTGCGCGAGCCGCGCAGCACCGAGGAGCTGCGTCAGGAAGTCGAACGCTCCCACACCATCACGCATTCGCATGCCCTGGGACCGCACCATGCGCCGCATCCTCACGGCTAGCCTGTTAGCGCTCGCCGCCTGCAGCACGCAGCCGCGTTATGAGCGGCCGGCGCTCGAGCTGCCCGCGGCATGGAAGGAAAGCGCGCCGCGTTATGCCGAGGACGGCCACTGGTGGCGCATCTACGGCGATCCGGCGCTCGACGCGTTGATCGACGAATCGTTCACGCGCAACGCCGATCTCGCGATCGCGGCGGCGCGCGTAGACGAGGCGCGCGCGATCGTCGCCGATGCGCGCGGCGCCCAGCTGCCCACCGTCGACGCGCGCGCGGCCGCCTCGCGCCAGCAGATCTCGGCGCGCACGGCGACCGCGTTCCCCGGCATCCCGCGCGAGTACAGCGACTATCGCGCCGCGCTGAACGTCTCCTGGGAGGTCGATCTCTTCGGGCGCCTGCGTGCCGGCGTGGAGGCGGCGCGCGCCGATCTCACGGCAAGCGAGGCGGCGCGAGAAGGCGTGCGCCTGGCGCTTGCCGCGCAGGTCGCGAAGTCGTACTTCGCGCTGCGCGCCTTCGACGAGCAGGTGGAGCTCACACGGCGAAATGTTCAGCTGCGCGAGGACGCGCTCGCCCTGCAGCGCAAGCGCTACAACGGCGGCGTCATCTCGGAATTTGATCTGCGCCAGCTCGAGGCCGAAGCCGCCGCGGTGAGGGCCCAGCTGCCGCCGCTCGAGCGCCAACGCGATGCCGAGGAGGCGGCGCTCGCGGTGCTCCTCGGTCGCACGCCGAAGCAGATCTACGAAGACCCTGTGGCGCGCACCGTGCGCTTCGACGAGTCGCCCGGCGCGGCGGTGCTGCCCTCCGGCATGCCCTCGGAGCTCCTGCTGCGCCGGCCTGATCTCGTGCAGGCCGAACGCCAGATCGCCGCAGCTAATGCCCGCGTCGCGGCCGCGCGCGCCGATCTCTTCCCGTCGATCGTGCTGACCGGCTTCGCCGGGCGCGAGAGCGCGGCGCTGTCCAATCTATTCACCGGTCCGGCGGGCATCTGGCAGATCGCCGCGGGCGTGACGCAGCCGATCTTCGCCGGCGGCCGGCTCGAGGCGCGCACCGACGCGGCGCGGGCGCGCGAGCGCCAGGCGCTCGCCCAGTACCAGAGGACAATCCAGACGGCGTTCAGCGAGGTGCGCACCGCAATCACCGCCCAGTCGCGCTCGCTCGAGAGCTACGACGCGGAGTCGTCGCGCGCCAGCGCGCTCGCCGACGCGGTGCGCCTTGCCCGGCTACGCTATCAAAACGGCGTCGCGAGCCAGCTCGACGTGATCGACGCCGAGCGCGGCCTCCTCGCCGCACAGAGCGCGCGCATCGAGGCGCTGCGCGCCCACCGCGCGGCCATTGCGGATCTCTTCAGAGCCATCGGCGGTTAGCGAAAAACTTCGGCCTCCCACGCGACCATTGGCACGTGGGAGGCCGTCAAGCGCTGCGCGCTGAAGAAGCGACTAGCTGCGGCCGAGAATGCGGTCGAGGTGGTCGAGGTCGTTGACCACCTGCCATTCGGAGGCTCCCGCCTTCTGGACGCGCGCCTTCCATTCGTCCAGTCGCCCGAGGTAGCGGCGCGGGTCGATGTTGTCGGTCTTCAGCTTCACCACATTCACTGCGACGATCCTGATGTTCTTCAGGCTGATCGGGAAGCTGCGCACCGTGACCTTGTCGAGCTCCTCCTGCATGTCGGAGAAGATGATGATGGTCTTCGTACCCGCGCCGCCTTCGTTCAGGAATTCGGCGCCCTGGATGAGGGCGCCGGTGATGTCGGTGTACTTGCTGCCGCTTACGTTCCTGAATGAGGCGTCGATGCGCTCGCGAAATGCACGCTTCTGGGCATTCGCCTGCGACGGGCGCGTATCGAAGGTCGCCTTGGCGACGATGTCCTTCTCGGTGAAGCTCCGGCTTTGCACGCGCGCCACGGCCAGCGAGTCGCCCGGCTGCAGCGTGCCGAGCAGGTAGTTGATGATCAGGAGCGCCTTGTTCGACTCCCGAGCGTAAGTGCCCGAGATATCGACCAGCATGTACACGGCTTGGCGATGCGATCGCGGATCCGTGCAGCCACCCGCCGCGAGGGCGAGCGTGGAGAGTACGAATTGACGTCGGTTCATGTCTCGTTCCCCCTAGGCGTGCGTGCGCTCGGCGTCGAAATCCGCCGCCGCCCGGCTCTTGCGATCAGGACGGCGACCCTGCCTGGCAAAGCGCTCGGCGAGCAGCGGCACCACGATCGCCACGTCGTACAGGCGAATCAGAACGCGGCTCGCCTGGCGCAGGGCCTGGCTCGTGACGCGCAGCAGGACCGAAAGGCCGCGCACGAAAGCAATCAGCGCCACGCCGCCAACTGTGCGCGCCGAATGGATCAGCGACTCGAGCGGGATGGCGATGAACGCGAGCGCGAATGGCAGGATAAAGCCGAGCAGCATCTGCCCCGCGGTCGGAATGCGCCCCACCCAGCCCTCGGTCGCCGCGGCCTGCACCGTGGCAAGGGACTGAAGCAGCGCCTGCTTGTCGGCGATCAGCATGTCGCGCATCAGGGCGAGCGCCGCCTCGACGCCGGCGAGGGTGATCAGCAGCGCGAGCGCGATCCACAGCATGCGCTTGCGCAGCACCTCGTTCAGGCTGGCGATGCGCGGAAAGAGATGCGTGACGCGCATCGCTTCCAGCAGGAAGAGACCCATCGACGCCTCGACGAAGATGATCACCAGCGCCGCGACTTCGGAGGTGCGCAGCGAGCTCGTGATGTAGTCGCCGGCGCCGACCATCTCGGACATCGGCAGCGCGATCAGCTTGAAGTTGATGAACGCGCCGCCGGCGGCGACCGCCATGACGAAGAGCGAAATGAAGAACTGCGTGAAAGCGGAGACGGTAAGCGCATGCTGCGCCTTGTCGGTTCCGGCGTTGATCGCCTCGTACTTCGCCATGTGCGCGTCGACCGTGTTGACGCTTGACTGCAGGCTCGCGAGATTCTTTTCGACCTGCGCCATGTTCTTGTCGACCGAGCGCCAGAACGGCATGAAGCTTTCGAGGATCTTGTGCCGGGTCTCATAGGCCTTGCGGTACTCGCCGAGCGCCTTGTCGTGAATCGACGTGACCGAGCGCTTGATCTCCTCGAGCACGCGCAGGACGAGCTCGTTGCCCGCCGACTTGACGTTGGCGACTGCCGCGACCGCATCGGTCCAGTCGGGCGGCGGCGGCGGCACTTCGCCGCACTTCTTGTAGTCCTCCTCGATCTTGGTGATCTCGTCGAGGAGCTTCCGCTGCAGTGTCGGATAGCCTTGCAGGTCGCGCGTCACGATCGCCGCCAGGCGCTCGAACTCGCGCTCGACGCGGCTGCCGACCTCCTGGCGCCCGTGCGCGAGCAGCACGGCCTTGTTGCGCTGATGAATGTCCGCAGCCGCCTGCGCGAGCGAGCGCGCGGCGATGCGTAGCGGCCCCCCGATCATCTGGCCGAGCGCGCGAAGCAGCTCATGCACCGGCCGTCGCGCGGCATACATGAATCCCATGGCGAGCACGGCGAACACCATCAGTGACAAGCCGGGGTTCTCCGGCCACAGGAGCAGCGATTGAAAGCTCATGTCTATTCCTCCCTTTCAGCCGGCACGGTAGACGAGAACGCCGCCGCGCGCTTTACAACTTATTGTCTTTTATGAACTATGCCTTTGCTCAGGCGAGGAAAAATTCCTGCGTGTTGGAAAAACGCCCGAACCTTTAGTGCTGCGAGCGATCGCCGATCAGGCGCTTATAGAGATCGTGCCACTTGTCGTACTCGTCGATCGCCTCGAGCGAGTTCACTACCCGGATGGGCTTCCCCTCGTGGAGCAGTCGGCGCACCGGGGTGTCGTAGCTCTTGCTCGCCGGCACGCGATGGACCTCGAGATAAAAGCGCTGGCCGTCGCTCAACATGTAGTCGTAGAAAAGCACGGCCGCGTGCGGATGCGGCGCGCGGCGGGAGATCGCGACCGCGGAGGGCAGGACGACCGCCGGCGCAAGTACGAACCAGTCGAGCGGCGCGCTCTTCTTCTTGTAGCGCTCGGCGTCATGGCTATAGATGCCGAGCATGAGGGCGATTTCGCCCGCGGCAACGAGCGCGGCGCTGTGGTTGTGACCGGTGCGCACGGCGACGCCGTTTTCGCCCAGGCGCCGAAAGAACTCGAGGCCTGCCTGCTCGCCCATTGCTTTCACCAGCGCGGCAAACCACTCGACGTTGGTCTTTTCCAGCCCGACGCGTCCCTTCCATCTCGGCGCGAGCAGATCGTCCCAGCGCTTGGGCAACTCCGGCGGCCGCACCGCGTTGGTGTTGTAGGCGTAGACGAGGAGGTTGAGGCGGTCCGGCGTCCATTCGCCATGGCTCGGCTTGGTCTCGGCGAGCAACACGTCTTCGGCATAGGGCGAATCGATGCGCTGCAGGACCTGCTCGCGCGCGAGCGCCTCGATCTGTGGCGCGTTGGTTTCGAGCGCGTCGAACTCGTAGCGAGCGCCGCGCGTCTCGGCGATGACCCGCTGCAGGATATGGGCTTGGCTGCCGCGCCAGAACTTGAGCGTGACGCCGTAGCGGCGCTTGAAATCCGCCGCGAGCCGCAGCTGATCGTCCTGCGTGAGCGACGAGTAGAGCATGAGCTCGCCCTCTTTCTGCGCGCCCGCGACCAGGCGATCGGTGCGATCGGCGCCTCTATACCCGGCGAGCGCTGCCACCCCCGGCGACGGTTCGACCGCTAGCGCCGCAACGCTCGCGAGGAGGAGGCTAAAGGCGCAGCAGGCGCGCCGCATTGTCTCCGAGGATCTTCGCTTTTTGTCGCTCATCGATGTCCGTGCGTGCGCGGATCGTCGCCACGGTATGGGGATACTCGGAGTCGAAGTGCGGATAGTCGCTCGCCATAAGAATGTGATCTTCGCCGAGCTCGGCGATCGGCCGCGCCAGATCGTCCTCGTCCGCCTCGCACGTGACGTAGCAATTGCGCTTGATGTACTCGCAAGGCGCCATCTTCAGATGGCCCGAGATCTGCGGAAAGTCCTTGGCCCACTCCCAGTCATCGTCCATGCGGTGCATCCAATAGAGGATCCATTCGGCGCTGCA
>Ga0081539_10005621_pt1 | contig 12618 bp, 13 predicted proteins | sample TabmetS4T2R2_FD_71023 | JGI IMG/M metagenome (GOLD analysis project Ga0081539, IMG submission 71023) | Tabebuia heterophylla rhizosphere microbial communities from the University of Puerto Rico - S4T2R2 | ecosystem: Host-associated > Plants > Roots > Rhizosphere ...
CGGGCGTCTCGAACCATGGCGGCAGACGCCGAGCGTGCGGCCATCCTTCGAGACGCTCGCCATAAGCGCGTTTACGCGCGTCTGCGACGCGCTATGGCGCGCTCCTCAGGGGTTCGGCTACCGCCGCAATTCCGGCTTCACGCCATGCTGGTACTGCGGCGAGGAGGCATCATGCCGGACAATCCCGACACCGCCGCCGCGGCGCGGCTGCACGAGCTCATCATGGGCTTTCGCGCAACCCAGATGATCTACGTCGCTGCCAGGCTCGGCCTCGCCGACGAGCTTGCGCGCGGTCCGCAAAGTGCGCAGGCGCTGGCAGCGCGCGTCGGTGCCGCGCCGCAGCCGCTCTATCGACTGCTGCGCGCGCTCGCGAGTCTTGGCATCTTCATCGAGAACGACGACGGCGCGTTCGCGCTGACGCCGCTCGCGGAGCTGTTGCGACAGGACGCGCCGGGATCGCTCAAGAGCACCGCGCTGCTCTATGGCGACGCGGTGTTCTGGGGCGCCTACGGGCAGATGCTGCACAGCGTGCGGACCGGCGAGCCGGGCTTCGATCGCCAGCATGGCGCGCCGCTCTATGCGTATCTCGCGACTCATGCCGACACGCGCGCCTTGTTCCAGGAAGGAATGAGCGGCTTCTCGCAACGCGAGATCGCCGCCATCCGTGCGGCGTACGATTTCTCGCAGTTCGGCACGGTGGTCGATGTCGGCGGGGGGCAGGGCGCGCTGGTCGTGGCGCTGCTCGAGGCGCATCCGCATCTCTTGGGCGTCATCCTCGACCGCCCCGATGTCGCGGCGGGAGCGCAGCGCCTGCTCGGCGAGGCCGGATTGACGCCGCGGGCACGCTTCGTGCCGGGCGATTTTTTCCAAGCTGTGCCGCGCGAGGGCGACGCCTATCTGCTCAAGAGCGTCATCCACAACTGGGACGATGCCGGCGCCATCGCGATCCTGAAAACATGTCGCGCCGCGATGCGCGCCGACGCGCGGCTGATCGTGATCGAGCGCGTCGTCCCCGGCGCCAACGTCGCGTCGGAGGCCAAGCTGTTCGACATCAACATGCTGGTCGTGGCCGGCGGGCAACAGCGCTCCGCGGACGGGCATCGCGCGATCTTGCAAGCGGCCGGTTTCGCACTGACCCGCATCATCCCGACCGACGCGCCGCTCAGCCTGATCGAGGCGCGGCCGGTGTGAACTACTGACCTCATGGTGAGGAGCCCGCCGTAGCCGATAGGCGAAGGCGGGCGTCTCGAACCATGGCGGCATACGCGGAGTCCGCCGCCGTCCTTCGAGACGCGTGTCGCGCAATTGCGCGCCACGCTCCTCAGGATGGGGGCACCAAGCGCAATACGAATTTTCCCTGACCCGCTGCTGGTGTACACTCCGCGTCGGGGTGGGGGAGATCACACGCGATGATTCTGTCGAAGCTGGCGGCTGCAAGCCTCATGCTTGCTGTCGCGACCGGGCCCGAGAGCGAGGCGCCGGCGCGTCACCTTTCGTTGCACCAGAAGAATGCGGCCACGCAGGTCTATGTGCGCGGCGCGACCGATTGCATCGCCCGCACGGTGAGCGCCGATGCGCGCTTTCGCCGGGACGATCCGACCGACAAGCTCGGGGATCTGATCGTGGACGCGGTGCCCAGATGCCTCGCCCCCGTGCACGCGATGATCGAGGCCTACGACCGCTACTTCGGCGACGGCGCCGGCGAGGAGTTCTTCATGGGCCCGTATCTGGACGTGCTGCCGGGCGCCCTGCTGAAACGGATCAAGGCGGACACACAGTAGGGCGGGTCAGCGCCCATAGCGAATCCGCTATGGGCGCGTAACCCGCCGCTCTCGTGGACGCCATCGGCGGATTAGGCGAGCGCGACCGCGCTCGCTAATCCGCCCTGCAACGTGCCGATCAGTCGATCACCTGAATGACCTTGCGGGTGCCGGGATCGACCAGCACGACGTCATCGCCGGTGTAGATATAGCGATAGCGCGTGAAGCTCGGGCCCCAGTCGCTCGGGACCGGTGCGAGCTCGACGTCCTGCGGGATCGTGGCGCCGACCGTCACTCGCTCCTTCACGCGCGCGGGCGCGACCTTATGCGTCGTGACGTATTGCCTGATCACGCTGCGCTGCTCGGGCGCGATCTCGATAACCGCCTGCGCCATCGCGGCGCCGGACAGCATCATGGCGGCCGCGATGATCATGAGACGTTTCATGTTCCACCTCCGATGGATTTGCTCAGTCCGACCGACAACGCGCGTCGGTGGGACGCGTTCCTTGAGGATCGTAGGGCGGGCAAAGCTGGTCGCGCGCAAGCGCGACTAGCGTGCCCGCCATTCGCGACGCGGCGGGCACGGCGCCACAGGGCGTAAACAGCTTGTGACGCCTTTGCCCGCCCTACACGACGACCTCAGCTAGAACCCGAAACGGAAGCCGAAGCCAGGTCCGCCGACCGCCACGCCCGGGCTGTAGTAGCCATAGCGCGGGCCGTAATAGTGCCGGTAATACGGGCCGCCATAGTAACCATAGCGATAATAGCGCGGCCCGGTGCGCCAGCAGCGGCCCCACTCGTTACAGACGAGTCGAACCTGCTCGACCGGCGAAGCAGTCTCGCCGAGCGGCGCGACCGGGAAAGCCGAAGCCGCGCCGAGACTCGACAGCGACAGCGCGGCAACCGCGCCAGTGCCGAGAATGATCTTTCTCATGATGGTCTCTCCTGGTTGGGCGGTTGAAGATTCGTGGCCGTAGGGTGGGCTGAGCGAAGCGAAGCCCACGCGGAAGCTTCATCAAACGACCGGTGGGCTCGGCGCGTTCCGCGCCTTAGCCCACCCTACGGGTCGGGCGTTACACCGCGAGCACCGCGACGATGCGCAGCGTGTCCGGCTCAACGATGATGATCTCGTCGTGATAGACGAAATACTTGTAACCGCGCCATTTCGGCTCGATCTGGATCAGCGTCGGCGGGACCTCGACGAACCTCACGGTGCGCGGCACCACGGTGCCGACCTTGACGTCGAAGTCGACGCGTTCCACCCGCGGCGCACTCGAGGTGAGCACGCTCTGGCGGATCTGCGTCTTCTGCTCGGTCGAGAGCGAGACATTGCTCGAGGTCATGCTGCTCGTGCTCGTGTCGCTCTTGGTCTGCGTCTGTGTACTGGTGCCGGACTGCGAGGTGCCCGGTTGCTGCGCCGTGCCAGGCTGCTTGGTGCCAGGCTGTGTGCCCTGCGACTGCTGCTGGGTCTTTTGATCCATCGACTTTTGATCGCGGGTCTGCGCCTGGTCTTTCTTGTCTTGATCGCGGCCCTGCGCCTGATCTTTCTTGGTCGGCTCAGTTGTTCCCTGGCTCTGGCGGGTTTGGCCAGTCCCTTGGGTCTCGCTCTGCTTGGCGCCGCCCTTCTCCTCACGGGTCGACTTTTCCTCACGCTGCGGGGCCGACTTGCGGTCCTGCGCGCCTTGCTCCTGCGCGCCCTTCTGCTTCGACTCGCCGCTCATCCCGCCGGCTGCGCCCGGGGAGGTTGTGGCGCCGGGATTTGGGTTGCCGCCGGGGTTGGCGCCCTGCGCGAATGCCGCGTTCCCGCCGATACTGAGGGCGAGAGCTGCGACTGAGATCAGAAGTGTCCGTTTCATGGTTCCTCTCTGGCACTTTGGGAGCCCTCCTGGTCCCGACTTGAGGGGAAATTCTGACCCGCGGCCACACGTTCCGTTTTTTAACTTGGGTAAGGCCGTGAATCGCCGGCGCGGTGTTCCACGTGCCGCGCGGCGGCCCGATTGTTATCGTTCCAGGAACAAAAAATTGCTGCGATGTCGGAGGTACTTTAGCACGCGGCGTCATTCATCGCCCGCAACGCGGCTTCGGGGCGCGTTTGTAGATGCGTATGACTCCTGAATATTTTCGCGATCTCGCCCGGCGCTGCCGCGGCTGGGCGCATGAATGCTTCGACCTCGAAGGCGCGATGCGCTTCCGCATGTTGGCCGAGGAGTTCCTGGCCAACGCCAAGGAGCTCGAGTCGCATCCGCCCGGACAGGGCGGGCCGATGCCGCGTCAGTCCCAGCAGCAGCAGCAACAGTCGCTGCAGCAGCAGCAAGCGAAGACGACGGACATTCCGCGACGCTGAGCGCATAGGGCGGATTAGCGCGCGCCAAAGCGCATTGACGCGCGTCTTGCCACCGGCGCCGCGCAGCGCGCTTCGCTCATCCGCGCTACGAACTGAACGGCAGCCCCAAGCTCGTGGCGACCGCCGCATGCATCACCTTGCCGTCGTGAATGTTGAGCCCGGCGTCAAGGTGCGGGTCTTTGAACGCATCCATTCCCTTGTCGGCGAGGGCGAGGCCGAACGGCAGCGTTGCGTTGTTGAGCGCGTGGCTCGAGGTGAGCGGCACCGCGCCGGGCATGTTGGCGACGCAATAGTGAATGATGCCGTCGACCGTGTAGACCGGATCGCGATGCGTGGTCGGCCGCGAAGTCTCGAAGCAGCCGCCCTGATCGATCGCCACGTCGACGAGCACGGCGAGCGGCTTCATCTTCGAGAGTTGCGCATGGCTGACAAGTTTCGGCGCCGCTGCGCCCGGCACCAGCACGGCGCCGATCACGACATCTGCGCTGATGATTTCCTCCTCGATCGCCTCGCGGGTCGAGAAGCGCGTCTTGATGCGGCCGGCGAACAGGTCGTCGAGCTCGCGCAGGCGCGCGAGCGATCGATCGATCACCGTGACATCGGCGCCGAGGCCGGTCGCCATCCGCGCCGCCTGCGTGCCGACCGCGCCGCCGCCGATCACCACGATCTTCGCGGGCGCGACGCCCGGCACGCCGCCGATCAGCTTGCCCATGCCACCCGACGGCTTGCGCAGCGCGAGCGCCGCGGCCTCGATCGCAAGGCGGCCCGCGATCTCGCTCATCGGCGCAAGCAGCGGCAAGCCGCCGCGCGCGTCGGTCACGGTTTCATACGCGACCGCCGTGCAGCCCGACGCGATGAGCCCTTTCGTTTGCGCCGGATCGGCGGCGAGATGCAGATAGGTGAACAGGATCTGCCCGCGTTTGAGCCGCTGCCATTCGGTCGGTTGCGGCTCCTTCACCTTCACGATCATGTCGGCGGCGAAAACCTCGTCCACGCTGTTGACGACGGTGGCGCCGGCGGCGCGATAGTCGTCGTCGCTGATGCCGAGCCCGGCCGCGGCGCCGCTCTCGACCACCACCGCGTGGCCATGCGCGCGATATTCCTTCACCGACGCGGGCGTCAGGCCGACGCGGTATTCGTCGAGCTTGATTTCCTTCGGCACGCCGATGCGCATGGGGGAGGGCTCCGATGAACGTGTTGGGGAGGTACCGGGACGCGCGGGCGGGCACAAGTCCCCATGGTGGGTCGCGCGAATGGCGAATAGTGAATGGTGAGTAGAGAGTAGCGGGTAGCGGGTAGCGGGTAGCGGGTAGCGGGTAGCGGGTAGCGGGTAGCAGGTGTTGGCGGTGGAGCCCTTCTATTCACCACTCACTATTCACCATTCACTATTCGCCATTCGCCCTCCTGCCGTTGACAAGCCGCCGCGCGCCCGTATTGTCGCCCGCGATTGCGGGCACTGGGGCATGACCAAAGACCTGATCTCGGCGTTTTGTATCGAGTCGATCGCGAAGATCCTGCGCGTTCCGAGCGCGAGCATCGATCCGAATGTGAAGTTCAGCCGGCTTGGGCTCGACTCGGCGATGTCGGTCTACCTCTTGATGGATCTCGAAGAAAAGCTCGCGCTCGAGCTGTCGCCCGACAGCTTCTACGATCATCCAACCATCAACGCACTCTCGTCTCACCTCGCCGAAAAGCATGGCGCGCGCCCGGCGGCGTAACGCGTCGCCGGCGTGACGAGGCCGCATGGACACGGCGACGCTGGTCACGCTGCTCGAGGATCGCGCGGCCGCGCAGCCTGACGATCGCGCCTATCTGTTCCTCTCCGATCGCGGCGGCGAAGAAGCCACGCTCACCTATCGCCAGTTGCGCGACAAGGCGCGCGCGCTCGCGGCGCGGCTTGTCGCCTGCACGCAGGTTGGCGATCGCGCACTGATGATCTTTCCGCAGGGCGTCGAGTTCATGCTCGCGTTCTTCGCCTGCCAGGTCGCGCGCGTGATCGCGGTGCCGATGATGGTGCCGCGCCGGCAAAGTTCGCGCGACTACAGCGCCAATATCGTGGTCGACTGTGCGCCCGCGGTCGTGCTCACGACGCCGGAACTTGCGGCGCGTGCGGAGATGCGCGCGCGTTTTCCTGGTACACCTGCGCGCCCGCAGGGCGCGCCGCAATGGTTGGCGGTCGACCTTGCATCGCACGAAGCCGTGGACGGAGACTTCTCGCCGCCGGCGCCGGACGATACCGCCTTCCTGCAATACACCTCGGGCTCGACCTCGGCGCCGCGCGGCGTCGTCGTCAGCCACGCGAATTTCATCGCCAACGCCGCGATGATCAAAGCTTCGCTTGGCAACACGGCGCGCTCGACCCATGTCAACTGGGTGCCGCTCTATCATGACATGGGGCTGATCCTGAACGCGCTGCAGACCTTCTATGTCGGTGCGCTGTGCGTACTGATGGCGCCGAACGCCTTCATGCAGCGACCGCTCAGCTGGCTGCAGGCGATCCATCGTTATCGCGCCGAGGTCGCCTGCGGGCCGAATTTCAGCTTCGATCTTTGCGTCGCGCGCTATCGCGCCGGCGACATGCAGGACATCGATCTTTCGGGCCTGAAAGTGGCGCTCAACGGCGCCGAGCCGGTGCATGCCGCGACGATCGAGAGCTTTGCGACGACGTTTGCGCCGCACGGCTTTGATCGACACTCAGTCTTTCCGGCCTACGGCATGGCGGAAGCAACCTTGCTCATTTCCGGCGGCCGGCGCGGCGCCGGCGCCGTGACCCGCACGGTGAGCCGCGCCGACCTGCAGGCGCGCAAGGTGCATACCCCGTCCGATGCGGCCGATGCGCAGACGCTCGTCGGTTGCGGTCGCGCGCTCGTCGGCGAGCAGATCGCAATCGTAGATCCGGACACGCATCGGCGGCTCGCAGCCGATCGGGTTGGCGAGATCTGGGTCAACGGGCCGAACACCGCGCGCGCCTATTGGCGCAACGCGGAGGCGACCGCGGATTTGCTGCAGGCGCGCCTCGCGGGCGACGGCGAGACCGCATGGCTGCGCACCGGCGACCTCGGCTTCCTCGATGAAGACGGCGAGGTGTTCATCACCGGGCGGCTCAAGGACCTGATCATCATTCGCGGCGTCAATCACTATCCGCAGGACATCGAGCGCACCGCGGCGGGCGCACATGCGGCGCTGCGTGCCAATGGCGCTGCGGCGTTCGCGGTCGCGGATGCGCATGATGAGGAAGAGCTCGTCATCGTGCAGGAGGTCGAGCGCACCGCGCGCCACAAGATCGACGCCGCCGAGCTCACCGGGCTCATTCGTGAGCGAATCGCCGAGGAGCACGAGGTGTTCGCGCGCCACATCGTGCTGATCCGGCCCGGGACCCTGCCGAAGACGACGAGCGGCAAGGTGCAGCGCAGCCTGACGCGCCGGCTGTGGCAGGACGGGAGGCTGGAGGTTGTTGGATCGTAGGGTGGGCCATAAGCGCGTTTACGCGCGTCTGCGACGCGCTATGGGCGCGTAAGCGCCGTGCCCACCGCCGCGCGTGCCGAGTCCAAATGGCAGGCGCGCTTGCCCACGCGTGCTGAGTTAATGTCGAGCCGCGTGGGCACGGCGCGTTCCGCGCCTTTGCCCACCCTACAAGCTACGAACCGCGCAACGCCCTCGCGATCTCCTGCTCCATGACCCGCGCGGCCTTATGATTGATATGGCCGGCGTCGCGAAAACTCGCCGCGTCGCGCGTCAGCTCGCTCGCGACGCGATAATCGATGAAACGTCCGCGCCGCCGTTCGTCCATCAGGCGTCGCAGCGCGCGCTTGCAGGCGCGCTCGTCCGCATCGCGCCGGCTGCCCGGGCGCGGAAGATGTGTGTGGAAGGCCGGCGGCGCGACCAGCACGACCGTAGCGTCGGGAGTCCTGGCGAGCGCCTCTGCCAGCCGCGTCACGCCCGGGAAATCCTCAGGCGCCATGCCGGCAAAGTCCGGCGAGGTATCCATCGTTGCGGGCTCGGGGTGAAAGTCGTGCGGGTACAACGCCATGTAATCCACATAGCCGTCCGGCGGCGTCGGCTGGCGCAGGCCGAGACCGATCTGCGCCCGCCGCCACGCGCGTCCGAGCGCGCGCAAGGAAAACAGCCGCGCTGCGTATTCGAGCGGGCCCGCGTCATAGAGCCAGAACGGGAATGGACGCGGCGGCGGCAATGCGGCATCACGCGTGCACCACACAGGATCCACGCTGATGACAACTGCGCCGACCCGCGCATGGTGGCGCAGGAAGAAATCGAGGATCGACAGCTGCTCGCGCGGCCCCGTGCCCGGCACGGTCAGCTGCACGAAACGCAACGCGGTGAGCCGCGACAGCTCGCGCGGGTCCAACAGCTGCCCGGTCGAATTGCCGATGACCGCAGCATCAAACTGCGGATCGCGCGCGTGGCTGACGCTCGCGGTGTTGGGACTCATGTCGTTCACGCCCGCAATGCCGAGATAGCCGAAGCGGCCGCTGTCATACGGGTCGATCGCGATCACGAGTGCCAGCAGCAACATCACCGTGAACGCGAGCGTCGCCACAAATGCGCGGAGCCAGCGCGCCCAGCCGCGTGCGTCGGCTTCAGAACTGGAAGTAGACGAATTCATAGGAATCCCGATCGCCGAGCACCACCAGCGCCGCCACCGCCGCCAGCGCAAGCGCGGCCGCGATCGTGCGGCGCGGCGTCTGCATCGCGCGCGCGACGATGTCCTGGCTCGCCGGCAGCAGGAAGGCGCATAGAGCCGCCACGATGATCGGAAACGCTCGCAGTGCCTGCTCCGGGCGCGGCAGCACCGCGAGGCCCTGCAGAACATTGAGCGTCGCCTCGAGCGAGCCGGCGCGGAACAGCACGTCGGTGATGAACACGAAGCTGACAGTGAGCGCCCACCCGGCGAGCCACGGCAGGCGCGGACCATAGCGGCGCCACTGTGCGACGAATACCAGCGCCAGGCCCTGCAGCACGCCCCACAGCACGAAGTTCCAGCTCGCGCCGTGCCACAGCCCGCACAACGCCATGGTGAGCAGCATCGCGGCGAAATGCTGCTGCAGGCGCAAGCGGCGCGGTACAAACCGCGCGCCGCTGAGCGGTACGAACACATAGTCGCGCAGGAACAGCATCAAGGTCATGTGCCAGCGCTGCCAGAAATCCTGGATGTTGGTCGCCCGATAGGGCGCATTGAAATTGAACGGCAGCTGCACGCCGAACAGGAGCGCCGAGCCGATCGCGATGTCGGAATAGCCGGCGAAGTCGAACAGCAGCTGCAGCGCAAAGCCGAGCGCGAGCCATGCCTGTCCATCGAGGACCGGGCCGCTGTTCGCCTGCGCGTAGATCGGATCGATCAGCCGCGCGATCGGATCGGCCAGCAGCGTCTTCTCGATCAGCCCGATCACGATAAACGCAAGGCCGAACGCGAAGCGGCGCTGCCAGCCGGCGGTGAACAGCGCGTGGCCGAACTGGTGCATCACATCGGACCAGCGCGCCAAGGGGCCCGCGATCGCCTGCGGAAAGAACGCGATGTAGAGCGCGTAAAGCCCGAGCGAATATTCCGGCGCTTTGCCGCGCCGCAGATCGACTAGATACATAATGTGGTGAAAGGTGAAGAACGAGATGCCGAGCGGCAGAACGAGGTCGAGATGGGCGAACGGCCGCCCGAGCACGAGGCTCACATTGTCGATGAAGAAATTCGCGTATTTGAAAAGGGCCAGCGCCGCGAGGTTGGCGAAGGTCGCCGCCGTGATGATCGCGCCGCGTTTGGTGACCAGATAGGCGCGCGCTGCCAGCCAATTGACCACGATCGAGGGCACGAGCAACGCGATGAAGCGCGGATCCCAATACCCGTAGAAGGCGATCGACAGCGCGACCAGCAGCCAGACCCGCCCGGCGGGAAACGGGTCGGCGAGGCGGGCGAGCAGCACGGCCGCCGGCAGGAACACCAGCAGATACGGGAAGTCATTGAAAAGCATTGCGCGGCAATTTCTTGACAGCAGCCGCTATCCGCTTGCGAGATCGGTGGTTTCGCCAGCGGTCAGCCGTCGCGCGATGCGCTCCGGGGTCGGCACCTTCACGTCTGAGGCAAGGCCGAGCGCTTCGAGCAGGCGAATGAACAGGAAGCCGGGATCGAGCTCGAACCAGCGCAGCCCGAACGCCGCCGAGTAGGGGAAGGCATGATGATTGTTGTGCCAGCCTTCACCCCAGGCGAGCAGTGCGAGCAGTGCTGAGTTGCGGCTGTTGTCGCCGCGCGTCGCAAAGCGGCGCGTGCCGAACATGTGCAGGATCGAGTTCACCGCCGACATCGACTGCTCGACCACGAACAGCCGCAGGACGCCGCCCCACAGGAGCCCGGTGAGCGCGCCCATCGGGCCCGCGGTCACGAGCGCGCCGATCGCGGCCGGGATCGCGAGGCCAAGCACCACCCAGGTATAATAATGACGGTTTGCCGCGACGAGCGCGCGGTCCTGCATCAGGTCCGGCACGTAATGCGCGACATTCGGATAGTCGTGCTCGACCATCCAGGTCAGGTGCGCGTGCATCAGGCCGCGCAGGCGTCCGGACAGGCCCGCGCCGTGCAGGTTCGGCGAGTGCAGATCGCCCTCATGGTCCGACAATTCATGATGACGCCGATGCATCGCACACCAGGACAGCATCGGTCCGCGCCCGGCCATCGAACCCATGATGAGCAGGGCGACGCTGATCGCCGGAACCGTCGCGAACGCCCGATGCGTGAACAGGCGATGGTACCCGACCGTGAGGCCGAGGCCGGTCACGAGCCACATGGCGAAAAACAACGTGATGTCGAGCGCGCTGACCGGCCAATAGAAGGCGAGCGCGACGGCGGCGAGCGAGCCGACGAGCGGGAGCAGGTCGAGCAGAACGAAATGCCGGCGCTGCAACTTGCGAAGGTGCGCGCTGCGGATCACGCGTCTATCGTGTTGCATGCCCTAATGATTCCCCGCCAGGCCCATCCTTTCATTACGCAGCGTCGCCGATCATTGCAACGTTGCCGGCTATGGCCTGTAGCCCGGATGAGCGCCGAGAGCGCGTTTACGCGCGTCTTCAACGCGCTATGGCGACATCCGGGGGAGTGACCCGGGTATCGCTTCGCTCACCCGGGCTACGCGCCAACCGCGGGAGCCGGTCTCGCTTCGCTCACCCGAACGCCGTGCTACAAACCCGCCTCGCCACACAGGAGCGTTCACCGATGACGATCATCGATTCCCAGGTCCATGCCTACGAGGCGAACACGCCGAAGCGTCCCTGGCACACGGTGCCGAACTGGCCCGATCACGTCACCGGCGACGAGATGGTGGCGGCGATGGACAAGGTCGGCGTCGACGGCGCGATCTTCATCTCGGCGTTTTCGATGTACCGCTACGACGCGAGCTATGCGGTCGAAGTGCAGCGGGCTCATCCCGGCCGGTTCGCCATCGTCAAGCCGGTCGATCCGGACAACGAGGCGGTGGCGGACGTCGTCGCCGACTGGAAGAAGACGCCGGGCGCGGTCGGAATCCGCATCATGTTGACCAAGGAGCACAAGCGCGACCCGAACGATCCGGGCCTCGACCGGATCGCGCGCGCGGCCGTGCGCTACGACTTTCCGCTCAACCTCTTGTGCTGGGACAATCTGGAGGCGGGCGCGACGCTGATCGACCGCCATGCCGACACGCGCTTCATCATCGACCACCTCGGCATTCTGCAGCCGCGCGTGCCGCCGGCCCCCGCGCAGCCCTGGGCCGACCTGCCGAAAGTGCTGGAGCTCGCCAAGCGCAAGAACGTGGTGATCAAGATCAGCGGCGCCTGTACGCTGTCGCGCGAGCCTTATCCGTTCCCGGACATCTGGGACCCGCTCGCCCGCATCTTCGACGCGTGGGGTTTCGAGCGCTGCCTGTGGGGCACCGACTGGACGCGCGCGTTCGCGGTCGTCAACTACGAGCAGGGGGTCAAACCCTTCCTCGAGACGGATCGCCTGAGCGAGAGCGAGCGCGCCATGCTGATGGGCGGCGCCTGCGCCAAGGCCTATGGCTGGTCTCCGGCGAAAGCCTGACTCCATCCAATTGCGCCGACGTTGGGAGGCTGCATGCGCGCGCGTGTGAGGGATACCGAGATCTATTTCGATGTGGTCGGGGCCGGGCTCGTTCCGGACGGCGCGGCGATGCGCGAGCGGCCGGTCGCGTTCGTCATTCATGGCGGTCCAGGGAATGACCACAGCGACCTCAAGGCGTCACTTAGTGCGCTGTCGGAGGCGATGCAGCTCGTCTTCTTCGACCACCGCGGGCAGGGGCGCTCGGCGCGCGGCGATGCGGCGCGCTACGTACTCGACGAGAATGTCGAGGACATGGAGGCGTTGCGCCGGCATCTCGGGCTCGGCCCGATCGTCAGCATCGGGACGAGCTATGGCGGGATGGTCGCGATGGCACATGCGGCGCGCTATCCCGATGCGGTCTCGCATCTGGTCCTGATCGTGACGGCGGCGCATGCGGGGTTCCACGCGCGCGCCCG
>Ga0081539_10005622_pt1 | contig 12613 bp, 8 predicted proteins | sample TabmetS4T2R2_FD_71023 | JGI IMG/M metagenome (GOLD analysis project Ga0081539, IMG submission 71023) | Tabebuia heterophylla rhizosphere microbial communities from the University of Puerto Rico - S4T2R2 | ecosystem: Host-associated > Plants > Roots > Rhizosphere ...
GCACCTCACCATCGCGGACGTCGATCCGCGGCGCGCCGCGGCGGTCGCCGCCCGCGACGCCCGCTTCGCCTCGGCCGAGGTCGACGCCTCCGACGAGGCGCAGCTGGTCGAGCTCATCGACGCCGTCGACGCCGACGCCGTCCTCAACGCCACCGACCCGCGCTTCAACGAGCCGATCTTCGACGCCTGCTTCGTCACCGGCACGACCTACCTCGACATGGCGATGACGCTCTCCAAGCCCCACCCCGAGCGCCCGCACGAGGAGCCGGGGATCAAGCTGGGCGACGCGCAGTTCGCCCGCGCGCGCGAGTGGGAGGAGGCCGGCCTGCTGGCGCTCGTGGGCATCGGCGTCGAGCCCGGCCTCTCGGACGTCTTCGCCCGCTACGCCGCCGACCACCTCTTCGAGGAGATCGACGAGGTCGGCGTGCGCGACGGCGCCGACCTGGTCATCGAGGGCTATGACTTCGCGCCGACCTTCTCGATCTGGACGACGATCGAGGAGTGCCTGAACCCGCCGCTGATCTGGGAGCGCGGCCGCGGCTGGTACACCACCGCGCCGTTCTCCGAGCCCGAGCGCTTCGCGTTCCCCGAGGGCATCGGCGAGCTCGAGTGCGTCAACGTCGAGCACGAGGAGGTCGTGCTGGTCCCGCGCTGGATCGACTGCCGGCGCGTGACCTTCAAGTACGGCCTCGGCGACGAGTTCATCGACGTCCTCAAGACCCTGCACAAGCTCGGCCTGGACTCGACCGAGCCCGTCGACGTCCGCGGGACGCCGGTCGCGCCGCGCGACGTCGTCGCGGCCGCTCTACCGGACCCCGCCACCCTCGGCGACCGCATGCGCGGGCGCACCTGCGCCGGCACCTACGTCACCGGCACCGGCATGGACGGCCGCCCCCGCGCGACCTACCTCTACCACGTCGCCGACAACGAGCGGACGATGCGCGAGGACGGCGCTCAGGCCGTCGTGTGGCAGACCGCGATCAACCCGGTCATCGCGCTCGAGCTCATCCACGAGGGCGTTTGGACCGGCGCCGGCGTCCTGGGCCCCGAGGCCTTCGACGCCGCGCCGTTCCTGGACCTGCTGGCCGACTACGGCGCGCCTCATGGCGTGGAGGAGCGCGCGCCGTAGCCGGGTCGCGAGCGGGCGCTAGGGCGCCCGCTCGGTGATGATCTGCGCGCGCCGTGCGAGCGCCCGCGCCTGCGCGCCGCGGCCCCCGGCCAGCGCCCGGGCGGTGGCTCGCGTCGCCTGGGTGGTCCGGCTCGCCCGCGGCGCGCTGCGACCGCTACCGCGGCCGAGCGGCCCGGCGAGGCAGTCGCTCAGGCGTCCCCCGTACGTGCCGATGTTGGGCACGAGCCAGGAGAAGACCTGCTGGAAGCGCGAGCGCGGCTTGCCGAAGTCGAACAGCGGATCGCGCGACGGATCGTTGGCCAGGTGGGTGTCGTTGACGAACGGGACCGCGAAGCAGTTGTCCGCGACGAGCCCCTGGTAGTCGCCGATGAACTCACCGGACTCCGAGATCGGCGGGTTGATCGACGGATCCCACGAGTCGTGCGACACCCGGGAGTCGGTCCACGTCGCCCCGTCGTCGTTGGAGCGCGAGAGGAACGTGTCGATGAAGAAGTTCCCCGGGTGCGCCGGCAGGTCGGGCCTGTCGAGGCGCCGGTCGAAGTAGCTGACGTTCAGCTGGCCCTTCGCGGTGACGCGCACGTACTGCTGGAACTGATCGGCGTTCGTCTGGTCCTGGTTGACGCGGACCGGCGCCGTCCACGTCGCGCCGCCGTCGCGCGACTTGACGAGCTTGACGTCGGCCTGCATCCCGTCCTCATCGGGGGTGTTGGCCCGCAGCGGGTTGTAGTCGGAGTAGGTGAGGTAGACCTCGCCTGTCCGGCCGACGGCCATGATCGGAAGCGTCAGGTTGCGGAACGCCTGGCGCGGGAAGACGTTCGGCAGCGGGATGAAGGTCGACGCCGTCACGGGCGCTGACCACGTCGCCCCGCCGTCGGTCGTCTTGGCCACCTGGATCGTGTTCGTGCCCGTTCCGCTCAGCAGCCCGGAGAAGTACTCCGTCCAGGCGACGTAGAACGTGCTCGGATCGCGGGTGTCGGCTACGACGTCGGCGCCGATGACCAGGCGCTGGGCCGGCGGCGAGATCGGCTGCGGCGCGCCCGGCCACGTCTTGCCGCCGTCGGACGAGTGCTCGCAGACGATCCGCTGCGGGCCCTCGGCGGCGGTCGTCGGCTCGTCGAGGGTCCAGCAGGCGACCATCTTGCCGATCTTGCCGTCGCGGTCGGGGCCGGCGTTGTTGACCGCGAACGTGTTCTTGTCGTCGAGGAGCCCGAAGTTCGGATCGGTCGCCGCCGCCGGATAGGCGTTGATCGGGATGCGGTTGCTCCAGGTGCTCCCGCTGGCGATGTCCGCGCGCGACGGCGTTGCCCAACGGTGGAAGGACATGCCCCAGCCCGCGCCGCTCGGGAACGGCGGCGCGTCGAGGACCATCGCGTAGGCGTTGCCCTCGTCGTCGAAGTCGACCCAGACGTCGGAGGTGATGTACTCCTCGCCGAAGTCGCCGTCCGTGCGCGGATCGTTGGCGTCCTCGGGGCCCGTGCCTGCTCGCGCCGGGTCGTCGGCCGGGTAGCAGGTGTTGTTCAGCGGCCAGGTGCCCGGTGGCGCCTGCTGCTGCGGGCAGACGTCGAGCGGCCCGAGGTCACGCCACGTCAGCCCGTGGTCGAACGAGACGTAGGTCCCGATCTTGAACTCGTACTCGGCGAGCGAATCGGGGTCGCGGTTGTACTGCTTGGAGGCCGCGACCAGCAGGTTGGGGTTCAGCGGGCTCTGGGCGATGTGCGGCTCGGAGTGCGAGCGGTAGCCCAGCGCCGGGTTGCTGGCCAGGAAGTCCGGCAGCCCGGGCGGCTCGTCGATGTCCGGCGGGAACTTCGCCCGCCTGAAGAACTCGGCGCGGCCGGTGTAGCCCGACGCCGGGTCGACGTCGAAGTACACGACCCGGACGAGGTAATAGCCGGTCGCGTTCTGGATCGACACGCGCTCGTCGGCGGTCGGTCCCGCCGACGCGCCCACCAGCGCGCCGCGAGCGCCGCTGGCGTTGCTGGCGTAGACGTACAGGTCCATGTCGGACCCGGCCGCCGCGCCGCTCGTGCTGAACTCGACGCCGCCGCCGCTGGTGGCGAAGAAGTCGCCGGGCTGCACGTTGACGAGGGCGCTGTCGCAGAAGTCGACGGGGGTCTGGCCGCAGGGCCCACCGGCCTGCGGGTCGTAGCTCTCGTTGTGCCCGACGGCCACCGGACCCTGCCAGGTGAACGGCGTCGCCGGCGTCACGGTGCCGCTCGGCGGAGTGGCGGCGCGCGCCGCGGGCGCCGCCGCGAGAGGGGTCAGAAGGGCCAGGATCGCCAGCGCGCGCAGCGCAGCGATACGAGGCCGATGGGGACGCATCGGCATCTCGGCCTCCCTATGGAAGTTGTGGCGGCGCCCCTCCCCAGGGCGCCGCGGACCCATTGCTCAACGACCGTACGCCGGTCGGAGAAGCGCTGCAAACGAGGTGTTCGACGAGCCGCCGGGCGTTCGGAAGGTGCCGTCCGCGGTGGATGTCGGGCCGACTACGGCGCGCCTCACGAGGTGGTGAGCGCGCGCCGTAGTGCGGCCGCTCGAGCTAGCTCACGCCGAAGTACGCCATCGCGTCCTTCATGAGCTGGGTGCGCTTCGCTGCGTCGGTCACGCCCTCCAGGCCGAAGCCCCAGTAGAGCGAGTGGTCGGTCGCCACGCCGGGGCCGTCGACGAAGCCGACGGACGTCGTGACCTTCCAGTCGTTCGGGTTGACGCCGTTCTCGGGCGGCGAGCCCGGCACCGCCCAGCCGCCGAGCCCGTCCTCGAACGACGTCTCGGTCACCGTCCCGCCCGTGGTGGTGATCTTCGCGTCGTCGACGAACGCGCCCAGGCCCTGCGTGCCGGGATCGCTGGCGTAGGTGATCGACACCTCGACCTGCTTGCCCGCGTAGGCGGACAGGTCGATCTTCCAGTCCTGGAAGCCGCCGGAGTTCCCGGTCGCCGCGTTCCACTGGCCCGTCGTCCCGGTCGGGGTGCACGTCACCGGTGGGCCCGCGTTGCGCGTGATGTAGTGCTTGAGGAACGGGTTCTCGTCGAGCCAGTACGTGCTGCTCGGGTCGTTGCAGCCGATGCCCGTGTCGGTGTCGGTGTTCCCGTTGGCATCGGGCAGCGTCGTCCAGTCGTCCGCGCCGGCCGTGTGGGCCTCCACGAACACGTAGTCGAACCCGGCCTCGGTGTCATAGGAGACCTTGAACTGCAACGCCGGGGCCTGCGCCGCCGTCGTGGCGCTCAGGTCGACCGTCCGCGTCAACCGCTTGTAGGACGAGTTGGCCTGCTGCGAGTACACGTACTGACTGCCGGTCGGCGGGTCGAACGCCGGCGGCGCGTCGACCTTGATCGCCTGCTGGGACTTGAACTGCGGGTACTCGTCGGCGGGCAGGATGCTCGACGTCGTCAGCAGCGAGTAGAGGTTGTTCTGGTTGGCCGCCGAGTCGGCGCCGTTGAGCCCGAAGTCGGCGCCGCCGAGCGGCGGGACCTCGACCATCGGCGAGCTCGTCGCCAGCGAGATCGGCAGGTAGGCCCCGAGCCAGTACTGGTTGAAATCGTTCGAGACGATCACGCAGTTCCAGTTCTGGCCCGGCGGGTCGTCGGCCAGCGCTCCCTGCCCGGTCTGGAAGTTCGACGCGCAGAACGGCTTGGGCGGCGTCGGCCCCAGCGGGTTGTAGAGGTACTGGTCCCACGCGCCCTGCAGCGCGAACTTGCCGGTCACGAGGAGCTTGCCGCCCTCGTTCATGAAGTCCCTGGTGGCGATCACCTCGTCGTCCAGGACCTTCGCGGTGCCCGTCCCGCCCGGCTGGCCGGGCTCGCGGACGAGCAGGTCGTCGCCCGTGTACCAGACGACGGCCTTGTAATGCTTGAGCACGCCGAGGTACGACGGCGCCGTGCGGCCGTTGGCGTCGACGTCGTAGACGTCGTAGCCGACGCCCGCGCCGTCCAGTGCGCTCTTGTAGTAGTCGAGGTACTTCGGCCCCGGGTACGGGGTGCTCGGGCTCGGCGGCGAGGCGACGTTGCCCGTGTAGTCCTCGGCGCTGAGGATGAGCACCTTCTTGTTCGAGTCGCTCTTGAGCGTGTAGGTGAACGAGTCGCTCTTGGCCTTCTTGGTCGTGAACCACACCTTCACGCTGTCACCGGGATGCGCTCCGGTCACGTTGCCGCGCAGGCGGTGGTAGTAGACGCCGGGCTCGCCGTACCTGCTGCCGCCCGTGAACTCGCGCGTGGACGCGGTCCGCTCGTGGCCGCCGTTGATCCTGTAGTGCACCGTCACCGAGCCGAGCTCGCGCTTGGCGTTGACCTCGACCGTCTGCGGATCGCCGTAGGAGACGGGGAACGTCGTCGGCACGAGGTCGGGCGCGGTGTTGCCCAGGTGCGAGCTGAAGTTCGCCGGGGCCTTGGCCGAGCGCGCCAGGTCCAGCGCGAAGGCGAGGTTCTTCTGGAACTGCGCCTCGATGTCGGCGTCGGAGTCCTGGAAGGCGAAGCCGTCGGGCGTGTAGGCGGGGTCGCTGCCGTCGGTCCCACCGACCGCCGGGCCGGTGCCGCCGTCGAGCTCGACCGTGTAAGCGAGGACCTTGAACGCCTTGTAGGTGTCGTCGGTGACGTCGCCGTTGGTCGTGTACAGCTCGGCGGAGACGTCGGGGTCGAACCCGGCGACCGCCGGCTTGTCGTCGTCGCCGGCCAGCCCCGCCATGAGGGGCGTGTCGGTCGACGGCGTCTCGACCTGCCAGCCCTCGGGATAGAGGATCAGCTGGGCGAACGAGTGGTAGTCGATCTGGAAGGTCGGCCGGATGCGGCTGATGAACCCGCGCAGCGCGCGGACCTCGGGCTCGGACCCCGGGCCGCTGCCGTGATAGGTCAGCGAGGTTGGGTCGGCGGACGCGCCCTCGAGGTCATAGTTCCACTTCGTGGGCCAGTTGCGGTTGGTATCGACGCCGTCCTGGTTGGTGATGGCGCCGTCGTTGTCGTTGTCGCGCAGGTTCTTGCGCCAGAAGCGCGTGGCCGGCGAGGTGAAGGTGTAGTCGTAGCCGTCCGGGTTGACGATCGGAACGAACCACAGCTCGTTCTTGGCCAGCAGGTCGCCGACCTTGTTGCCGGTCGTCTGGCTCTTGTTGGTCACGACGTACTCGAACAGGCGCCGCTCGACCTCGGTGGCGATCCACTCGCGCGCGTGCTGGGTGGCGTTGTAGACGACGGCCGGCCGGCTGCCGTCCTTCTCGGTGCGAGCGTTCTTGGTCACCTTGTAGGCGACGATGTCCTGGCCGAGCACGCTCTTGCCGATGACGTAGGACTTCACGACGTCGGTGTTGTGGCTGGCGAGGTCGGCGTACCACTGCTTGAGCGGGACGTTCGGGATCGCGCAGGTCTGCGGGCACGGAGCGGGCTTGAGGCTCCAAGGACGGAAGACGTTGTAGCCGTGCGTCGGGTCGGTGAGCGGGCTCGGCGCCGCGACGGCGGCGCGGCGCTCGCGACCGCTGAGCGGACGGACGGTGGCGCCCTTGGCCTCGATGGCGTCCGCCTGGCTGGCGGTGGCGGTGATGACCCACGCGCCCTTGTGGCTCTTGACCCCTCCCTCGGTGAGGTCCTGGCCCGCCCGGGCCAGGTCCTCCGGGTCGATCTTGCCGCTCACCACGTACTGGTTGAGCGGCTCGAGCTTCTTGGTCCCCTGCGCCGAAGCCGGGCTGGCGGCGAGTGCCGCCAGCCCCATGACGGCGAGCGCCGCGCCGGCGCCCTTACGCAAATGCATGTGATTCCTCTCCCCTTGGGTTTCCGGACCCAGTGCGCCGCGATCCATACCCACCGGTGAGTTGAGCTCAAACCAGCTGTAGGAAAGTGCACAGGACGCGTTGCGCATTGCGCGAAACCGCTGCAGCTTGCGGGCTTGCGAGCGGTCCGGCAGAGTGCCGCGCCTGACCTACGCCAACGTGCGCTACGAGGTGGCCGATAACGGCGTGGCCACCATCGCGATGAACCAGCCGGACACGCGCAACGCGCTGTCCGACGAGCTCCTCGCCGATCTCGTCGCCGCCTTCGAGGCGGCGCGCGACGACGGGGCGGTGCGCTGCGTCGTGCTCGCCTCGACGCATCCGACGACGTTCAGCTCCGGCGGCGACCTCGCCGGCTTCGCCGCCGACGTGCCGCTCGCCGACAAGCACGCCGCGATCGCGCTGTTCCCGCGGCTGTTCACGCTGATCGGCGAGCTCGGCAAGCCGGTCGTGTGCGCGGTCGAGGGGCACTGCCTGGCGGGGGCGCTCGGGCTGGCGCTGGCCTGCGACCTCATCGTCGCCTCCGAGAAGGCGACCTTCGCCACCCCCGAGATCAACGTCGGCGTCTTCCCGTTCATGATCCTCGCGCTCATCGTGCGCAACGTGCCGCGCAAGAAGGCGGTCGAGCTGCTGCTGCTCGGCGAACGGATCGACGCTGCTGAGGCGCAGCGGCTCGGGTTCGTCAACCGCGTCGTCGCGCCCGAGGACTTCGACGAGGCGGTGCGCGACTGGGCGCAGAAGCTCGCGGCCAAGTCGCCGCTGCTCATGAAGATGGGCAAGGACGCGCTGTGGCGCACCCACGACATGGCGCTCGAGGACGCGTGGGACTTCCTGCGCGCGCAGCTGACGATCGCCTTCGCGACCGAGGACATCCAGGAGGGCGTCGCGGCGTTCTTCGAGAAGCGCGAGCCGCAGTGGAAGGGGCGGTGAGCGCGTCCGGCCGGCGCTGAAGAATCCGCGCCATGCACAGACTCCTCCGCCACGTGCGCACGCACGCCGTGGCCTACGTGGCCCTGTTCGTGGCGCTCGGCGGAACGTCGTATGCCGCGTCGAGCCTGCCGAAGAACAGCGTCAGCTCCAAGCAGATCGCGACGGGCGCCGTCCACACGTCGGACATCGCCAAGAACGCCGTGACGGGGGCGAAGGTCGCCGCCAACACGCTCAAGGGCGCCGACGTCGACGAGGCGTCGCTCGGCAAGGTGCCGGCGGCCGCGTCGGCGGACTCCGCCGCGACAGCGACGACCGCGACGAACGCGACCAGCGCGGCCAACGCAGCGGCTCTCGGCGGCCTGGCGCCGTCGGCCTTCCAGCGCGGGATCCGCTGGGCGCTCGTCAACGCCGCCGGGACGGGGATCATCGCCCAGTCCGGAGGGATCGTGCTCGTGTCGCACCCGAACGTCGGCGAGACGTTCCTGGACTTCGGCGAGACGACCTCGGGCCACGCGATGTGGGCGCAGCCGAGCCTGATCGCCAACGCGGCCCGCTCCGCGACGGTCTCGCCGTGCGGGGCGGGGCTGGACGTCTACCCGAGCTGCGCCGCGCCGACGTTGACGCACATCGTCGCCGTGGTGACGTGGACCCCCGCGGGCGCCGCCGTCGACACGCCCGTCTACGTGTACTACCTGCCCTAGCGGATGAGCTCAGACACCGAGCCGCGAGCGAGCGTCGTCGCGCTGCTGTGCCGCACGTCGGACCGGATCGCGGCGACGTCGGAGGGGGCGCGGGAGCTGGCGCTGGCGGTCGCGCAGCGGCTCGGAGTCGAGGCGCGGATGATCGGCGCGCCGGGCGAGCCGGGCGACACCCCGTACGACGACGACCTGCGCGACGCCCGCGGCTGCCTGCTCGAGGCCGGGGGGCAGGTCGAGGATGCGCTGGCCGGCGGGCGCTACCCGATCCTCACCTCCTCGGACTGCTCGATCTGCATCACCACCCTGCCCGCCGTGGGCCGGCTGCGCCCCGAGTCGGTGGTGCTGTGGCTCGACGCGCACCCCGACTTCAACGACCCCGAGACGACCACGTCGAAGTTCCTCGGCGGCATGTGCCTGGCGGCGGCGTGCGGGGCGTGGGACGCGGGCCTCGACGCCGGGACGATCGACCCGTCGCGCGTGGTCATGTGCGGCATCCGCGACGTCGACGCCGGCGAACGGGTGCTGGTGGAGACCAACGGCGTCGGGCTCGTCGAGCGCCCCTCGCGGCTGGCCGAGGTGCTGGCCGAGCGCGAGGTCTTCATCCACCTCGACCTCGACGTGCTCGACCCCGGGGTCATGCCCGGCCTGCACTGGCCGGTCGAGGGCGGCTTCAGCGACGGCGGCCTGCGGACGCTGCTGGCCGAGGTCGCCGAGGCGGCTGACGTGATCGGCATCCAGATCACCGACCTGCCGGCGCCCGCGCTGGCGCGTCGCGTGGCGACGATCGTGGAGCCTGTGCTGCCGTGAGGCCACTAGTGGAAGAGCTCGCCGAGCGCCGAGCGAAGGCCAAGCTCGGCGGCGGTGAGGAGAGGATCGCCAAGCAGCACGAGGCGGGCAAGCTCACCGCGCGCGAGCGCCTCGACCTGCTGCTCGATCCCGGCACGTTCACCGAGCTGGGCATCCACGCCGGCATCCACTACTCGGTGCGCGGCCTGGAGGACCGCGAGGCGCCGGCCGACGGCGTGGTCACCGGCTACGGCAAGGTCGACGGCCGCCTGGTCGCCGTCGCCGCCTACGACTTCACCGTCATGGCCGGCTCGATGGGCATGACCGGCGAGATCAAGGTCGCGCGCCTGCGCGAGCTGGCGCTGACCAAGCGGCTGCCGTTCGTGTGGCTGCTCGACAGCGCCGGGGCGCGGATCCAGGAGGCGGTCGGCTCGCTGTTCGCCGGCAGCGGCCATCTCTTCCGCGAAGAGGTCGTCATGAGCGGCGTCATCCCGCAGGTCGCGGCGCTCATGGGGCCGTGCGCGGCCGGGACCGCGTACATCCCCGGGCTGGCCGACTTCGTGCCGATGGTCAAGGGCCGCGGCTCGATGGCGCTGGCCGGGCCGCACCTGGTGCGCGCGGCGGTGGGGGAGGACGTCACGCAGGAGGAGCTCGGCGGCTCGCGCGTGCACACGCGCAAGTCCGGGGTCGGCGACCTCGAGGTCCCCGACGACGAGGCCTGCATCGACGCGATCAAGCGCTACCTGTCGTTCATGCCTGCGCACAACGGCGAGCCGCCGCCGCGGCGGGCGACGTCGGATCCCGTCGAGCGGATGGACGACGAGCTGCTCGACGTCCTGCCCGACTCCAACCGCACGCCATACGACATGTACGACGTCATCCGCCGCATCGTCGACGACGGCGAGTGGTTCGACCTCAAACCGCAGTGGGCCAAGACGATCATCACCTGCTTCGCGCGCTTCGACGGGCGGCCGGTGGGGATCGTGGCCAACCAGCCGCGCCAGCTCGGCGGCATCCTCGACAACGACTCGGCCGACAAGGCCGCGCGCTTCGTCAACCTCTGCAACGCGTTCGGGCTGCCGCTCGTCTTCCTGCAGGACGTGCCGGGCTTCATGGTCGGCACGAAGGTCGAGGAGGCCGGCATCATCCGCCACGGGGCCAAGATGCTCCACGCCGTCGCCAACGCGACGGTGCCGAAGATCACGGTGGTGCTGCGCAAGGCCTACGGCGCCGGCTACTACGTCATGAACGGGCGCGCCTACGAGCCCGACCTCATCGTCGCCTGGCCGACCGCCGAGATCAGCGTGATGGGCGCCGAGGGCGCGGTCGAGATCGTCATGCGCCGCCAGGTCGAGGAGGCCGACGATCCCGCCGCCAAGAAAGCCGAGCTCATCGACGCCTACCGGCAGATCATCGACGTCTACATCGCGGCCCGCAACGGGATGATCGACGACGTCATCGACCCGCGCGAGACGCGGCCCGTGATCTGCAGGGCGCTGGAGATGGCCGAGGGCAAGGTCGTCCAGCGCCCGTGGAAGCGCAACGCCGTCGTGCCGGTCTGACACCTGCATAAGCACCTCGGGAAGGATCGCCCGCGCGGGTAGTCCTACAGGTTGAAGGGTCAGTTCTCTGAGGAGAGGAGAGACGCATGTCTCGACGCCTTGCTGCACTTGCAGCTGTCTGTCTACTGGTGCTCGGCCTCGGCGCCGCCGTTGCCACCGGCCATGGCGGTGGCGGCCACAAGGGCGATCACCACCACGCCGACAAGGCTCGAAGCCTCGCCCTGTTCGCCGACATGAACGGGCGCAACGAGCTCGACGCGACGACGCTTCAGCCCGGAGCAGGCGATCCCGACGGGTTCGGCTCGGCCTCGTTCACGTTCGACGGCGGTCAGGTGTGCTTCGGCATCACCGTCGCCAACATCGACACGCCGACCGTCGCGCACATCCACAAGGGCCGGAAGTTCGAGAACGGGCCGCCCGTGGTGACACTGACACCGGTGCCCACCTCCGGCGATCCGGGTGCCTCGAGCGGGTGCGTGACGGTGGACGCAGCCCTGGCGGCCGACATCCAGGCCCACCCGAAGGCCTATTACGCCAACGTCCACACGGGCCCGTTCCCGAATGGGGCCGTGCGCGACCAGCTGCATCGCCTGCACGGCCACGGACACCACCACTGATCCGGCCGGCATCTGCGGCAGCTGACTAGGCTGCCGCGGATGCCGACCCCGGTCCTGCTCGACTGCGACCCCGGCCACGACGACGCGATCGCGATCCTGCTCGCGGCCGGGCGCCGCGACGCGATCGACCTGCGGGCGGTGACGACGGTCGGCGGCAACGCCGAGCTCGAGAAGGTGACGCTCAATGCGCGCCGCGTGCTGACGCTCGCCGGCGTCGACGACGTGCCGGTGGCCGCGGGCGCCGCGGGTCCGCGGCGCGGGGACCTCGTCACCGCCTTGGAGGTGCACGGTCAGTCGGGGCTCGACGGCGCCGAGCTGCCCGAGCCGGCGATGGAGCTCGATGCGCGCGGCGCGGCCGATCTCATGGCCGAGTGCGGGCCTGCGACGGTGGTCGCAACCGGGCCGCTGACCAACGTCGCGGCGCTGCTCGAGCAGGCTGCGGACGCGGTCTCGGAGATCGTGTGGATGGGTGGCTCGACCGAGCGCGGCAACACGCGCCCGTACGCCGAGTTCAACGCGATGGTCGATCCCGAGGCGGCGGAGATCGTCTTCGCCAGCGGCAAGCCGTTGACCATGGTCGGCCTCAACCTGACCCATCAGGCGCAGGCGACCGACGACGTCGTCGCGCGCTTCCGGGCGCTGGGCACGCCGGTGGGCGAGGCGGTCATCGGCTGGCTGTCGTTCTTCGCCGACACCTACCGCGAGGTCTACGGCTTCGGCGGTCCGCCGGTGCACGACCCCTGCGCGCTGGCTCTCGTCATCGACCCGACGCTCGTGCGCTGCGACGAGCTGTTCGTCGCCATCGAGACCGAGGGCCGCTGGACGCGCGGCGCGACCGTCGTCGACCTCCACGGGCGCTTCGGCCACCCGCCCAACGCGCGCGTGGCGATGGAGCTCGACGTGTCGCGCTTCTGGGACCTCGTCATCGACGCGGTCGCCGCGCTGTGATCGCGGTCGTCGGCTCGATCAACCTCGACGTGGTCGTGGAGGTCGATCGCCATCCGGCGCCAGGGGAGACGGTGCTGGGCGGCGACCGGCTGGAGCTGCCGGGCGGCAAGGGGGCCAATCAGGCGGTCGCCGCGGCGCGGCTGGGCGCTGAGGTCGCCTTCGTGGGGCGCGTCGGCGACGACGACGCGGGCCGGCG
>Ga0081539_10005623_pt1 | contig 12610 bp, 15 predicted proteins | sample TabmetS4T2R2_FD_71023 | JGI IMG/M metagenome (GOLD analysis project Ga0081539, IMG submission 71023) | Tabebuia heterophylla rhizosphere microbial communities from the University of Puerto Rico - S4T2R2 | ecosystem: Host-associated > Plants > Roots > Rhizosphere ...
CAACTCCAAGATCGCGGCGGTCAGGGGCGGCGGCGGACCCGATGCAGGCGGAACAGGCGGCGCACCTCGACCCGCGCCGGCGTGTCCCGAGGCGGTGCCGCTCCAGACTCGTCCGGCAGTTCCGGCGCGGACACTGGCTCGCCCTCGGACGGGGTCAGCCGTACGATCGCGCAGCCGCTCTCGGCCCAGCGAGCGACCAGCTCCTCCGCCCTGCCGGACGCGTTCAGTCGCTTGGTGGCCAGCTGCGGTGCTACCGCGATCCAGTCCTCGCCGGCAGGATCCAGCCGTTCCACGGTCGCCTCGAACACGACGATCAGCCCGCCGGTGTCCCCGCGCAGCCGTACCGTCGCGGTCGGCGCCCCGGCCAGACCGGTTGCACTCTGCTCGCCCGGTCCGCTGACCACGACGAGGTTGCCCTCCAGCGGCAAGCACCACAATGCGAGCGCCGGACCGTCACCGACCGACACCCAGGCCACGGCCGCCTTTTTGATCGCCTCGTCGACGAGCGGTGTGGTCACGCAGCTCATCCTGCCACCGCCCGGGATGCCGCCGCGGCCCGGTCAGACCAGGGCCGGAACGCGGTCGATCAACGCCAGGACGTCGGTCAGCGTCGTCACGCTCGGGCCGATGAAGGCCGTGTCCTTGTCGAAGACCAGATGGTCCGCCAGATCCGGCGCGTCCATCCGCACCGCGGTCATGCCCACCGCGGCCGCGCCGGAAAGTTCCCGGCTGCCGCCGTCGCCCACGTACGCGCAGTCCTCCGGGTCAACACCGAGCCGGTCGCAGGCGGCCAGGTAGATGACCGGGTCCGGTTTGCACACGCCGAGCTCCACGGAGAACACCCGCGCGTCCAGCAACGGCGCCACCGGCAGCATGGGCAGGAAAGCGGGCAACTCGTGGGTGCAGTCGCTGATCAGGCCGGTGAGCAGTCCGCGCTTCTTGATCGCGGTGAGCACCGTGACCGCGTCCGCCCGTAGCTTCGTGTCGGCCCGGAGCGCGCGCACCCGCGCCGGTACCGCCGCCCGCAGCTGAGACCGGCCGGCCCGGCCACCGGCCTGATCGGTGACCCAGCGGAGCGTGGCCTCGGCGGATCCGAACGCGCCGCGCGCCCGGGAGTGGAATGTACGGTCCAGAAGGGTCCGTACGATCTCGGGATCGCAGCCGAGCTTTCTCGCGATGGCGGCATGCTCCGGGCCGCGTCGGACCGACCGGGTCAACGTGCCGAAGAAGTCGAACAGAACCGCGCGGAACGTGGGCACGGGGTATCAGCCTCCCGGGCATTGACGGGGTTGAGCCGGCGGTGCGGCGGCAAGCGTAACGAGCGCATCACTTTCCGTTCAAACGAGGTCAACAAACCGTGACGGGTGACTTTGCAACAAGCGACGGCAGGGGATGAATATGCGTTCACCCGGCCAACGGAGCGGACCGCCGACCGTGGCCGCGCTCGTCGTCGCGGTGCTGGCCGTATCGTCGTCGGCTCCGTTGATCGCGTACGCCGCAGCTCCGGCGCTGGCCGTGGCGTTCTGGCGCAACGCGCTCGCGACGCTCGCCCTGACCCCGGTCACGGCCGGCCCGCGCCGCGCCGAACTTCGTGGCGCCGGACGGCGGGATCTCTGGTACTGCGTGCTCGCCGGGGGAGCACTCGCCGCCCACTTCGGCACCTGGATGCCCAGCGTTCAGCTCGGTTCGGTGGCCACCGCGACGGCGCTCGTCGCCACCCAGCCGGTCTGGCAGGGTCTGATCGCGGCGAGGCAGGGCCGTCGCCCGTCGGCTCCGGCGTGGGCCGGCATCGCGCTCGCGGTCGCCGGGGCGATCTGGGCCACCGGCGCCGACGTCCGCGTGTCCGGCCGCGCCGTGGTCGCCGACGTACTGGCCGTCCTCGGGGGCATCGCGGCCGCCGTATACACCGCACTCGGCGAGCGCGCTCGCACCCGGCTCAGCACGACGACCTACACGTGGATCTGCTACGGCGTCTGCGCGGTGGTCCTGCTGATCGTGTGCCTTGCGGTTCGCGCCGAGCTGTTCCGGTACGCCGGGAGCACGTGGGCCGCGATCCTCGCCCTCGCAGCCGGCGCCCAGCTCCTGGGGCATTCGATGTTCAACTACGCGCTGCACCGCACGTCCGCGACCACTGTCAGCGTGCTGATCCTGCTGGAGACGCCGGGTGCGGCGTTTCTGGCATGGGCGTGGCTGGGCCAGGTGCCGCGGGTGGCGGCGCTGCCGGGCATCGCGCTGCTGTTGGCCGGCGTCGCGGTCGTGATCATCGGCAATGCCCGCACTCGCCCGGCGGTCGTGTCCCCGCCCTCGATAACACCGTGATGTTTTCGCTTGCGTCACACCGGACGTGCGCCACAGGGATCGGATGATTGCCCCGGCACGCGCGAACGGGCACTATCGCCGCATGGTCTTCGACGCCCGCTCGCTGAGCGCCAGCCGGTCCAGGCGGGATGCCACCCGTCCCGCGGCCGCCCGCCGGACGCGCCCCGCCGCGTCCACATCCGACGTTGAGCCAGTCACCGAGCTGCCGCTCGGCGTCGACGAGCCGGATCCCGAGCCGGACGAGGCGCCCGTCACGCTGCGGCTGGACGGCAAGGTCGCGTTGATCACCGGAGCGGGAAGTCCGGACGGCATCGGGTACGCGACGGCGCGACGGCTGCGCGATCTGGGCGCCCGCGTGGCCATCGTGTCGACCACACGCCGTATCCACGACCGGGCGGCAGAGCTGGGGGTCACCGGCTTCGTCGCGGACCTCACCGACGAGGCGGAGGTGGGCGCGCTCGCCGACGCGATCACCGAGCAGCTCGGCGACGTCGAGGTGTTGGTGAACAACGCCGGCCTGGCCAGCCGGGCAAGCCCGGAGGTGCTGCGCCCGGTCGCGCAACTCACGTACGACGAATGGCGCGCGGAGATCGACCGCAACCTCGGTACGGCGTTCCTGTGCAGCCGGGCCTTCGTCGGTGGCATGGCCGAACGCGGGTGGGGGCGCATCGTCAACCTCGCGGCAACCGCCGGCCCGGTGAACGCGCTGCCGACCGAGGCCGCATACGCCGCGGCGAAGGCCGGCGTGGTCGGCCTGACCCGGGCGCTTGCGATGGAGCTGGTGGCCGACGGGGTGAACGTCAACTGCGTCGCGCCGGGCACCATCTACACGGCAGCGTCCACGGTGACCGAGATCAAGCAGGGCCTGGGTACGCCGATCGGCCGTCCCGGCACGCCGGACGAGGTTGCCGCGGCAATCGCGTTCCTGTGTTCGCCGGCCGCGTCCTACATCACCGGTCAGATGCTTGTGGTGGACGGCGGCAACAGCGTCCGGGAGGCGCAGTTCCGCTGACCGGCGCCGTCAGGTCACGGTCACGTCCGAGCTGACCGCAAAGATCACGATGCCCACCCAGACGATGGCAACCAGCACGCCCAACACGGTGAGGATGTAACCAACCACGAGGCCTGCGTTGGCCAGGCCCTCGCCCTGTTCGCCGGTCTGCCGGATCTGCCGCTTGGCGACGTGTCCCAGCACGATGCCGACCGGGGCGCTGATGCAGGTCACCAGGCCGGCGAGCGAGCACACCAGGGACGCGATGGCCAGGCCGTTCGTGCGGATCTGCGGTCCGTATGCGTACTGCGGCTGCCCGTACGGGCTCGGGACGAACTGCTGCTCGTACGGCTGGCCGGCCGGCGGGTACTGCGGTGCACCGCTGGCCGGGGCGGCATACGGATCCTGGCCGTAGGGCGTCGGCTCGTACTGGCCGTACGGCTGCGGGGGCTGATAGGGGTCCGGTGTCCCGCCGGACGGCGGATAAGTCATGAAGTCCTCCTCGTTCCCCCGGCACGGTACCGGTCGCAGGGAAGCGAAGGGGCCCGGTCGACGGCGCGTCGGCAGGTCAGGACGGGCGGGTGAGCCCGCTGCGCGCCCGCTCCACCGCGAGGCACCGGTCCTCCACATAGTCGAGGCCGGCATCCGTGGCGATCCTCCGGGCTTCCGCGGACACGATTCCGCTCTGCAGCCACACCGCCGGGGCCTTGATGGCGACAGCCTGACGCACGATCTCCACGGCGTCGGCAGCCGGCCGGAAGACGTTGACGAGGTCGATGGGTTCGTCGATGTCGGCGAGCGTCTTCACCGCCGGCAGGCCGAAGATCTTGTCTGCGTACGGGTTCACCGGAATGATCCGCCAGCCGTGCCGGAGCATCTGCAACGGCACGGTGTGGGAGGGTTTCCATGGCTCCCGCGATGCCCCGACCACAGCGATGACATTGGCGTCCGACAGGATCTGCTGAGCGCTCCTCATACGATCGACTGTAGTCACTGAGCTGACTGGCCTCGCTGTCGCTCGGCGGCTCGCGCCTCGATAACCGCTGACATGCGGGCCGAAACGACGACTGCCAACCCCGCAGCCGCCGCTTCGGCCCGCATATCACCGGCGGCGCTCGCGGCGCTGACTGGCCTCGCTGTCGCTCGGCGGCTCGCGCCTCGACAACTGCTGGCGGAGCTGATCACAACAGGGTCAGCTGGTCGGCCGCGGCAGCTGACCGGGTCGGGCCGCGAAGCGATCGCGCCTCCTCCGGCTCGGCGCGTTGCAACCCGTGGCGGCGGGCGGCCATCCGTACGCGGGCGGTCAACTCCTGCTGGTAATCCTGCGGAAGGTAGGAGCCGCGCCGGAACAGCGTGCGGTAGCGGGACGCGAGGCTGGGGTGCTCGCGGGTGAGCCACGCGGCGTACCACTCCCGGGCACCGGGCCGCAGGTGCAGTGCGAGCGGTGTGACTCTCGTCGCGCCGGAAGCGGCGATGGCCGCCACCGTCTCCTCGATGGACTCGTCCGTGTCAGTGAGGCCGGGCAGGATCGGGGCCATCAGCACACCCACCGCGAAGCCGGCGTCGGCCAGTCGCCGGATCGCGTCGAGGCGGCGGCGCGGGCTGGGCGTACCGGACTCGACGGCGCGCCACATCGCCACGTCAACGAACCCCACCGACATCGCCAGGGAGACGTCGGTCACCGCGGCGGCCTGCCTGAGGAGGTCGAGATCGCGGAGGATCAGCGTGCCCTTGGTGAGTATGGAAAACGGGTTCGTGAAGTCACGCAGCGCCGCGAGGATCGGTGGCATCAAACGATACCGGCCCTCGGCGCGTTGGTAGACGTCCACGTTGGTGCCCATCGCGATGGGTGCGCCGGCCCACTTCGGCGCGGCGAGTTCACGCCGGACGAGTTCGCCTGCGTTGACCTTGACGACCACCTTGGTGTCGAAGTCGTGACCCGCGTCGAGGTCGAGGTAGGTGTGCGTGTTGCGGGCGAAGCAGTTGTGGCTCACCACCCCGTCGGCGATGAAGTCGCCGGTGCCGGTGGAGATGTCGAATAGCGGCAGGGTCAGCTCGAGCGGCTCGATGTCGACGACCGCGAGCCGGGCGTTGCTGCGGACGCCGGTCCCGGCGGCGTCCAGGGGTGCGTCGGTGACGCCCGTGAGGTGACGGAACCGCAGCGCTGCCCACAGGTCACGGGTGATCTCCACGGCATGCGGCGATCCCGGCCGGACCGTGGCCGGACGCCGGCTGGGCAGCCCGAGGTGGGTCGGTGCGTCGGTGACCCGGCTCAGGTAAGCGCGATCACCGCTGGTGAACGTGATGCCGAGCCGGTCGGCGCGGCCGGTGGCCGCGAAGGCACCCGCGAGAAACCCGCGGAACCAGCCACCGGCCGGCAGATCCGGCCAGCGCAGCGCCTCGTGCAGCGGGACGTCGGCGAGATAGCCGTCGGCCCGGACCCAGGCGTCACCCTCGCGCGGTGGGCCGTTCGGCAGCGACGCGTCGCCGCGGAGCAGGCCGCACAGGAATCCGGTCTGATAGTCCGGCGACTCCTTGGGCGGTTCCGCGAACCGGCCGATGCCGTACATCACGTCGCCCACCTCGAGCGCCGGCTGCCACGCCCGCGCCGGGCGCACGTGCCGCCAGCCACGCTGGGTCAGGAAACGGTGCTCGCCGCCGGCCACCAGCCGGGTGCCGTCCGCGAGCGTGACCCGGAACGCTGCCCGGCTGGTCGACCAGTGGTCCAGAACGGAGGTCGGGGCATAGCGCCGGTGCGGCCCGGCGCCGACCGTACCGACCACGGCATCGCCGACCCGCAACTGGGCCAGGGGACGGGTCATGCCATCCGCCATGAGGACAGGTGTATCGCCGGCCAGGCAATACGTACACGCGTGCGAGCAGCCACGATAGGGGTTGATGGTCCACTCGAACGGGACACGGGAGGCACTCGGCACCCGGTTGATGATGGACTTGGCCCGGACCTCGTAGAAAGTCATGCCCGCGAAGCCCGGGGTGTCGAACGTGCGGAGCACCGCTCCGGGCAGCGCCAGCGGCAGGGGTGGGGCCGTCGGCGCTGCCCTGTCCGGGAGCGAGTCGTCGTCCGCCGGTGTCGACAGGTGGGACCATCGCATGGCCAGATTCGAACACATGTACGACCATGCTGTCCACCCGCCACGCCGGCAATCGCCCGTACGAAAAGAAGGCCGCGGACCGTTCTTGCGAATCGGTCCGCGGCCCGGTGCTGCGACGAGATCAGTGGTGATGTGCCGCGAGCTGCTTGCGCACGTCCTCCATGTCCAGCTTCTCGACCTGCTCGATCAGCGACTCGAGCGCCGACTCGGGAAGCGCGCCGGGCTGTGCGAAGACGATGACGCCTTCGCGGATCGCCATGATCGTCGGGATGGAGCGAATGTCGAACTTCGCGGCCAGCACCTGCTCGGCCTCCGTGTCGACCTTGCCGAAGGTGATGTCCGGATGCCTTTCCGAGGAACGCTCGTAGGTGGGCGCGAAGCGCACGCAGGGCCCACACCAGCTGGCCCAGAAATCGACCAGGACAATGCCGTCCTTGCCGGTCACCTCGTCGAAATTCGCTGCGGTCAGCGCAACGGTCGCCATGATCTCTCCGTCCACGGGAAACGACTTGCCTCCGGGTGAAACCCACCGTCGCCCTCAACAATTCCCGCGAGTCCGGGCGGTGACACATCCGCCGGTCCTGCGGTCGCCGATCTTGGAGTAGTGGTTGGGACGAAAGCGGATGGAAGGGATGAAAGGCCAACCACACCTCCAAGATCGCGATGAGCGGAGGGGGTGTAACCCACGGTAGGGAGAGCGCTCTCGAATGTAATACCTTTTCTGCTGGGCGGTTCGGAGCGGCGGATCTGACATGAGCGGCGTATCCACACGTTTCGCGTGGGACGACCAGGTACACACCAGCCACACTGCCATGGAGAAAATCGGTGTTGTGACTTGCGTCACAGGCGAGATCCCTTCACATCGATACGCAGCGTGAGGCAAACTCAGGTTTAACAGAGCGTGGGCGGCGGGCGCCGGGGAGGGCCCCGCCGCTCATTGCGTCCGCATACCGGTCCCGGTCCCCGCATATCGTGATCGGTCATGGACGAAGTTGGGGTCGGACCCTGGGTAGGCGAGTGGCCGGCCGATGCGCGCTACGACCCCGAGCTTCTCGCGCACGGCGACCGGCGGAACGTGGTCGACCGGTACCGCTACTGGCGCCGGGAAGCCATCGTGGCAGATCTCGACGTTCGCCGGCATACCTTCCACGTGGCGATCGAGAACTGGCAGCACGACCTCAACATCGGCACGGTGGTCCGGAACGCCAACGCCTTCCTGGCCGCCGCCGTGCACATCGTGGGGAACCGCCGCTGGAACCGCCGCGGCGCTATGGTGACGGACCGGTACCAACACGTCCGGCACCATCCGACGATCGAGGAGTTCGTGGCCTGGGCCGCGGGCGAATGCCTGCCGGTGATCGGCATCGACAACCTGCCCGGTGCCCGGCCGATGGAGACCGTCATGCTGCCGCGCCGGTGCGTGCTGCTGTTCGGCCAGGAGGGCCCAGGGCTGTCCGAGGGCGCCCGGTCGCGGTGCACCGAGCTGTTTTCGATCGCCCAGTTCGGCTCGACCCGCTCGATCAATGCGGGTGTGGCCAGCGGTATCGCCATGCACGCGTGGATACGCGCCCACGCGGGACCCCCGCCGGAGTGATCATCACCCGGTGGATGAGTGAATCCGCAGGTGGGGTCCGGGTTCTGCCGATTCGCTTGACGGCGGACTTGCCGACCCGCACCGTAGAACAGTGGGCGTCACGCTGAGTTGCCCCCGATGCAGTGCCCAGGTCCGGCCGCCGGATCTGATGCACAGCGAGTGGCGATGCGATAACTGTGGCGACGTGCCCCCGTTCCACGCCGCCAAGCACATCGGCCCGGAGATCCTGGAGATGGTGCTCCGCGAGCTGGGCACGGCCGTCGACCGCGTACCGCTGTGGTGTCCGTGGCCGCTGCCGCCGGGCTGGACGGTCACCGGCGTCGGCTGGGCCGGCGACGACCGTTCCGGGGTCCGGGCCACCGCGCTGGCCTGCAGCGGTCCACAGCCGCTCGGCGGCGGGCCGGCTGACCTGGTTCTCATCGCCGAGCAGCCGGGCGTCGGCCTCGGCACACGGTACGCCGGCATTCCGGGCATCGACCCCGGCTACCTGATCGCCGAGGCACTCTCCGCCCCGGTCGGCCACCACGGCCCGCATGCCAAGATCAAGGCGGGCGGCCATCCGACTCCACTGTGGTGCGTCAAGTCCCCGGAGGATCGAAGTGCCTATGTGTCCGAGGCCAAGGGAAACTGGCTCTATGCGGTAGCGTGGCCCGCGAGTGCGGGTTACTTCCTGGCCGAACATGTCGTCCTGCACGATCTGTCGGACGGGGTGCCGCCCGAACTCGTGTACGGCGCGCCGTCGCCGTACCTGCACGGAAAGGCGTGAACACTAAGGCCTGACCCGTGGGGACGGTATCGGCGATTCGGGCACATTGTTCACACCACGCGACGAAACTGATACCGTCAGTATTGCTGCGGCGCTGACCGTCACCCGCACCGGAGGAGAAGGCCCGCCATGGTCAAGAAGGTTCTCACCTGGCTTGGTATCGCGTTCTTGATCTTCTTCATCGCCTTCAACCCCAATTCGGCCGCCTCGGTCTTCTCCTCGCTCGGGGGCACGATCGCCGACATTGCCCGGGGCTTCGGCACGTTCTTCACGAACCTCGTCGCTTAGCATCTGGCGTATGGGCCCTGAAGAGCCGCGCCGCCCCTCGGACGACGACGAGACATTCGGATACAACGATCCAGCCTTCGACGACAGTCCGGAGTACTCCCGGCGCGCCGCCTATTCGGACGGACCGGGCTACAACCCGGACGCCGGTTACTCGCCGAGCGCCGGCTACGGCTCCGACGCCTACCCCGACGAGTACGAAGCGCCGGTGTTCACCGAGGAGGAACTCTCCGGGTTGGACGGCGGCGGTGGCGGCCCACGGCGTGTCCTGCCGCTGGAGGACGAACCGACCACACTGGTCGCACGGTACCTGTTTCCCACCGAGCGCTACCGCGGTGAGTGGAAGCGCCACTGGATCCACCTCTCCGGCCCGCTGGGCATCGGCGCCGGCGCCACGCTCCTGCTCGGCTACCTCGCCGGCTACCTCACCAAGGTGAATATCAACGGCCTGGTCACCGCCGCGGTGCTGATCTGGCTGGCCGTCATCGGCTGGGTCGCGTGGGAGGTCTTCGACTGGTATTTCGACCGGTTCATCCTCACCAACAAGCGGGTCATGGTGGTCAACGGCATCATCACCCGCAAAGTGGCCATGATGCCGTTGCTGCGGGTCACCGACATGAAATACGAGCAGTCCGCCCTCGGCCGCATGCTGAACTACGGCACGTTCGTGCTCGAGTCGGCCGGCCAGGATCAGGCCCTGCGCGAGGTCAAGCACCTGCCCAACCCCAACGAGCTGTACCTGCGTGTCGTCGAGGAGATGTACGAACCGCAGGCGGTCGAGGCGCGGCTCGGCAAGGACGGCGACACCGGCGATGACGCGTAACCGGATCTTGTTCGGGAGCAGGTAGCAGGCACTGTAGCGTCGCGCGGGTGACCCGGATCGATCTGCACACGCATTCCACGGCGAGCGACGGCACGTTGTCGCCGGCCGAGCTGGTCACCGCAGGAGCGCAGGCCGGACTCGACGTCATGGCTATCACCGACCACGACACCACGGGCGGGTGGGCCGAGGCGGCCGGCGCGCGACCGCCGGGCCTGCGGCTGGTGCGCGGCGCCGAGTTGTCCTGCCGGTGGTACGGCATGCGTCCGCCGATCGCGCTGCACATGCTCGCGTACCTGTTCGATCCGGGCGAACCGCGACTGGCCGCGGACCTGGTCCGGGTCCGCGCCGATCGGGAACGCCGCGCCGAGCGCATCGTCGATCTCCTGCGGGCGGACGGTGTGGACGTCTCCTGGCCGGAGGTGCGGGCGTACGCGCGGGGCGGCTCCGTTGGCCGCCCGCACATCGCACAGGCGCTGATCCGTGCCGGCCTGGCACGCAACACCAGCGAGGCGTTCGCCTCGCGCTGGCTGGGCGCACGCTACTACGTTCCGAAGGCCGACCTCGACGTGTTCGAGGCCGTCCAAGCCGTGCGCACCGCCGGCGGAGTGCCGGTCTTCGCGCATCCCCGCGCCACCGCCCGGGGCCGCATCGTGCCGGACCGGCTTATCGTCGAGCTGGCCGGAGCGGGACTTTTCGGACTTGAAGCGGATCATGAGGACCACAACCCGCAAGAGCGAGCGCACGTGCGGGCCCTGGCGGAGGACCTCGGCCTGGTCGTGACCGGATCATCGGACTTCCACGGTACGCACAAGACGGTCGCGCTCGGTGCGTTCCTCACCGCGCCCGAGGCGTACGAGAAGATCGTCGCGGCGGCACACGGCGTACCGGTTCTGGGCGGGTGATCTGTGAACATCAAGCTGTTCGGCGAGGTGTTCGTAACGCTGCTGGTGATCGTGGATCCGCCGGGCATGATCCCGGTATTCCTCGCATTGACCAGCGCTTTCCCAGCCCGAGAGCGGATCCGCGCCGGCACCCAGGCCGTCGTACTGGCGCTCGGGGTCATCGTGGTGTTCGCGGTGGCCGGCCAGACCTTGCTCGACTACCTGCACGTCGAACTGCCCGCGCTGCAGGGCGCCGGCGGCCTGCTGCTCGTACTCGTGGCGTTGCAACTGCTCACCGGACAGACCGACAAGCCTGAGGAGCAGGGCGGCACCAGCAACGTCGCGCTGGTGCCGCTCGGTACGCCGCTGCTGGCCGGCCCGGGTGCCATCGTGGCCACGATGCTGTTCGTGCGGCGGGCCGACGGCATCCTGGACGACGTGGTCATCGGGCTGGGCATCGTCGCCGTGATGGTCACCGTCTGGATCGTGCTGCGATTCTCCAACGTGATCGTCAAGTTGCTCCGGCCCGGCGGCATCGAGGTGCTCACCCGCATCGCGGGTCTGCTCCTGGCCGCCATCGCGGTGCAGCTGATCGCCGACGCGGTCACCGCGTTCGTCAAGCTCTATTCCACTTGAGGGTGATGTCGGTAGGTGCTGGCAGGATGACAGTGTGCCCCAAGCACCAGCCCCCTCGCCCTCGCCGCCGCCAGTGCAGCTCGGCTTCGCCGGCATGCCGGAGCGCCTGTTCGTGTGCACGCCCAGCAAGCTGGCCGCGTTCGTGGACTGTCCACGCCGATACCGGTACGCGTACGTGGACAGGCCCACCCCGCCGAAGGGGCCGCCGTGGGCGCACAACTCGCTCGGCGCCAGCGTGCACACCGCGTTGAAGAACTGGTATGCGATGCCGGCCGACCGGCGTGGCCCGGAACCGCTACCGATCCTGCTCAAGGCGACCTGGGTCCGCGAGGGATACCGCGACCTCGATCAGGAACGTGTGATGTACCGGCGGGCGCTGGACTGGCTTTCCCGGTACGTCGGGACGCTCGATCCGCGCGACGAGCCGCTCGGCGTGGAGCGGGTCGTCGCGGTGAAAACCGCGGTGCTCGCCTTCAACGGCCGGGCCGACCGCATCGACTCCCGTCGCGGCCCGGGTGGCCCGGAGGCGGTGATCGTCGACTACAAGACGGGGCGCACCGGCCTGGACACGGACGACGCGCGGGGCTCCCAGGCTCTGGCGCTCTACGCGTTCGCGGCGCAGCGGGTGTTCCGCCGCCCGTGTCACCGGGTCGAGCTGCACCATCTGCCGACCGGGACGGTGGCCGCGCACGAGCACACCGAGGAATCGCTGCGGCGACAGGTGAGCCGAGCGGAGGACACGGCCCGGGACATCGTGTCGGCCGAGAAGGCGGTGGGCGCCGGCGCCGATCCGGACTCGGCGTTCCCGCCGAGTCCCGGCGTGCGTTGCGGATGGTGTGACTTCCGCCGCATCTGCCCGGCCGGCGCCGCCATGCCGGCAAAGGACCCGTGGAGTGGCCTGGACTCCGCGTGATTCCGCACGGCCCCCCGCCACCTCTCCGCGATCTTGGACTTGTGGTTGCCCTTATGTGGCATATAGCACGATTTGTTCCAACCTCGAGTTTCGGAGTTTTGTTGATCTAGGCGGCGGCGTCTGCCCAGGCCAGCTGGACGGCGAGGGTTTCTTCGGGGGTGGGTTTTCGGGTCTTACCCGCACGAAACCGGGCGGTGATGAGGGCTCGCCGCAGCTTGATGATCATGTCCTGGTAGGTGGGGTGGGTCTTGCTGGTGTACCAGGGCGCGGCGGCGCGCCGGTCGGTGAC
>Ga0081539_10005624_pt1 | contig 12608 bp, 11 predicted proteins | sample TabmetS4T2R2_FD_71023 | JGI IMG/M metagenome (GOLD analysis project Ga0081539, IMG submission 71023) | Tabebuia heterophylla rhizosphere microbial communities from the University of Puerto Rico - S4T2R2 | ecosystem: Host-associated > Plants > Roots > Rhizosphere ...
GAGCTCGAGCGCACGCTCTCGCGTGATGCCGCGCCTGAACTCCGCCGGCTCTGTGCCGTTGATGGGCCCCCGGTGGACGAGGTGCCCGACACCGATCGTGGCGTGGCCGGCGATCCCGTCCGCGGCGAGCCCGCGGGCGGCTTGGAACGCGCGCACCGCGCGATCGGTGGCGGGGCCGAAGTCGCCGTCGACCGCCACCTCGTAGCCGGCGCGCGCCAGAGCGCGCTGGAGGCGCTTGACCGCGTTGCCCTTGGCTCCGCGCTTCAGTGTCGGCTCTCCGGCCATCGTCCCTCCTCACGACTCGTCGTCGTCTTCGACGGGGATCGGCGCCGAGTCCTCGTCGCCCGGATCGTCGTCATCGTCGTCGAAGAACCCCGGCTCCGGCTCGTAGTCGGGACCGGCGCTTCGCCCCAGTGCCAGCCGTACGGGGCACCGAGACGGTCGATGACCCGCCGCATGCTCGGCGGGTCGGCCAGGTCGACGGCGTTGCCCCAACCGTGGTTGCTGGTTCCGGGGCGAGCCGCGCTGTTGCCTTTCCCGGCCTGGAACAGGTTCCAGAAATGCTGCTGCTCCGCGAACGTGCGATACGAGGACCGAGACCCGAGCGGGGCGATCCAGATGCCCAGCCGCTTGCCACCTTCGGCCCGCAACGCCAACCAGTTCGCCGCCGCTTCCTTGGCGAGCCGCCCGCCTGGTATGAGTGCCAGATCCTGGTCGGCGGATCTTCCGTTCTGGGGCATCGCATCGTCTCCTGCGTGCGCAAATCCGCTGAGCATTGTCTACCAGGTCCGGTCAGGCGACACTAACCGATGGAAATCTGTTCCTTCGGCCGCACGCTGAAGCCGAGTTCAACTCAAGCCGTGGAGGTCCGCGATCGCGGACGAACAGCACTCCGCGCTCACCGCTCGGCGAGGATCTGGGCGCGGCTGTCGTGTCGGGTCCTCGCCTCTCAGACGCCGCGCGGCGCCGTGTCCTCGAGCAGGAGCGGCACCAGGTCGCGAATCGAGATCACGCCGACAAGATCGTCGCCCTCGACAACCGGCAGGTGGCGGAAGCCGCCGTGGAGCATCAGGACGGCCGCGTGCTCGATCGTCTCGTCGGGGCCAATCGTCTCCGGATGCGCCGTCATGCAGTCGGCGACGCGCATGTCGTCGCCGAGACCGCGCGCGACCGCGCGCAGTACGTCGCGCTCGGTCATGATCCCGGTCAGCCGGCCATCGTCCAGCACGAGGACCGCGCCGACGTTGCGGTCGACCATGCGCTGGGCGACCTCGACGATCGACACGCCCGCGTCGACGGACAGCAGGTCGCTCGACATGTGATGCCGCACCGTGGGCATGGCGGGACTGTACGGAACGATGCGCAGGTACGGCGCGTCCCTCGCACGGACGGTCGTGAAGGACGACAGCGCCGCCGCGGCGGCCTTCGTCTCCGGGACGTCGAGCTGGGGTGGCTGGACGGACAGCAGCCAACGACTAGCGCTCAGCGCAGCCGGCCAACGGCGTGAGGGTCCAGCGCCGGATCAACCGGCGCCGGACCCTGGGGCGTCTCCCCTACGCGGCCGCGCCGGCCTTGGTGCGGTGGAGCTTGGCCTTGAGCTCCTCGACCTTGGCGTGGGCGTCTTCCTTGCTCTTCTCCAGGCGCGCCTTGCGCACCTCGGCGCGGGCCTCGCGCTCGGCCTTCCGCTGGGCCTCCTGCGCGGCGGAGATCTCCTGCTCGACCTCGAAGGCCGGCCGGCGCATCACCTGACCGCCGAGACGGGCCATCGCGGTGTCGATGACCTCCGGGCTCTGCTCGGTGACCTCGGCGAGGACGGCCGTCCGCGTCGGCTGGACCTGCTTGGCGATCTCGCCCAGGACCGAGTCGGTCGTCGCGTCGTCGTCGAGGTCGAACAGCGAGCCGACGAGCGCGCCGTACGTGCCGCCCAGCAGCACGCCGAGCGGGCCGCCGATGACGCCGAGGAGCAGCCCGATCAGACCGCCGCTCGCGGTGCCCATGTATGAGTCGTGCCCTACCTCGGTCTTGACGTGGACGTGACCGTCGGCGTCGCGCGTGACCACGGTGGCGCTCGCGACGCTGACCTGCCCCTGCGAGTCGAGCTGCTCGAGGTCGGTGAGCGCCTGGTAGGCGTTCGCGTCGTCGCCGAAGGTGACGACGATCACGTTGTCGGGTGAGAAGACGTCGGTGCTCATGGGAGAGCCTTTCGTTTGGGGGGTTTGCCGATGACGCAAGGCTCCCGCCTACGTGTGTGAGCGGTCATCACAAACTTCGTGTGATCTGGCGACGGCCACGGGTTTCTGGGACAGTCTTGGCGGTTGGCACTGATCCGGCAGCAGCCCCGATCCTCGGCCGATCGGCTCGTCTCCCGGCCGGCGCTTTCGCAGCGGCTGGCAGCGGCCGCACCCGGCACGGTCGCGCTCGTCTGCGCGCCGGCTGGCAGCGGGAAGACCGTGCTCCTGCGCACCTGGGCGGATCAGGCGGACGACGTCGTGGCCTGGATCACGATCGAACGAGGCGAAGCTGACGCGCAACGGTTCTGGCTCGCCGTGATCGACGCGCTGGCCGACGCGGCCGGCGACGAGGTCATCGAGCGCGTGAGCCCCGCGCCGGGTCTCACCGGCGCGGTCGTGGCGGAGCGCCTGTTGGGCGAGCTGAAGCGATTCGACGGGTCACTCGTGCTCGTCATCGACGACCTGCACGAGCTGCGCTCGGCGGACGCGCTCGGCTGGCTCGAGATGCTGCTCACGCGGCTGCCGCCCGCCCTGCGAGTCGTGCTCGCGACACGCGAAGAGCCGGCGCTGGGCCTGCACCGCCTGCGGGTCGCGGGCGAGCTGACCGAGGTCCGCGGGCCCGACCTGCGCTTCTCGCTCGACGAGACCCGGACCCTGCTCAGCGGGAGCGCGATCGCGCTGTCGGATCACGCACTCGCCGCGCTGCACGAGTCCACCGAGGGTTGGCCGGCCGGTCTGCGGCTCGCTGCGATCTCGCTGACCGCGCACCCGGATCCGGAGCGGTTCGTCGCCGAGTTCTCGGGGAGCGAGCGGACCGTCGCCGGCTACCTGCTGGCCGAGGTGCTCGAGCGCCAACCGCCGCACGTGCGCGAGCTGCTCCTGCGTACGTCGATCCTCGAGCGCGTCGGCGGCCCGCTCGCCGACGCGCTGACCGGTGGCACGGGTGCCGAGGCCATCCTCCAGCGGCTCGAGGACCAGAACGCCTTCGTCACCGCGCTCGACGCCGGCCGGAGCTGGTTCCGCTACCACCAGCTGTTCGCGGACCTGCTGCATCTGGAGCTGCGGCGCGTGGCGCCGGCGACGATCCCGTCCCTGCACCGCGCCGCGGCCGCCTGGCACGAGGACGACGGCGACGTCGTCCTCGCCGTGCGTCACTACCAGGCGGCCCGCGAGTGGGCGCCCGCTGCGCGCCTGCTGGCGGACCATTACTTCACGCTGACGATGGCCGGTCGGGGGGAGACGCTCCACGCGCTGCTCGGGGAGTTCCCCGCCGATGCGCTCCTGCGCGACGGGAACCTCGCGGCGGCGCTGTCCATCGATGCCGTGCTCCACGGCCGGCTGGACGACGCCGCGGGCCACCTGCGCGTCGCCCGAGGACTCGCGGAGTCCGCGCCGGCGGAACGGCGGCGCCTCTTCGAGGTGTATCTGGCGCTCTTGGAGGTCGAGCTCGGCCGCCGGCACAGCGACGTGCGCAGAGCGCAGGACGCCGCGCGCGGCTTGGAGACGGCGCTGAGCGCGGCGCCCGAGAGCGGCGAGCGGCCGGTGCCGCGCGACTATCGCACGCTCGCGCTCCTCAACCTCGGCATCGCGGAGCTGTGGGCCGGCCGCGCCTTCGACGCCCGGCGGCACCTGGAGGAGGCACTTGACCATGCGCGCCGCATGGGCCGGCCGTTCCTCGAGGTCGGCTGCCTCGCGCATCTGGCCTTCGCGGCGCCGCTGACCGGCCAGCCGCTGCCGTTCGCGGTCGGGCTCAGCGAGCGCGCGCTGGCGATCGCCGAGGAGCATGGCTGGACCGACCAGTCGATGACCACCGGCGCCTTCGCGACGGCCGCCATCGGGTGCATGCGGGTGGGCCGGCTCGACGAGGCCGAGCGCCATCTCGCTCGTGCGGAGGAGGCCTGGCGCGCCGGGGGCGACCCGGGCACCCACGCTGCCGTCAATCATGCCCGCGGCGTGCTGCGCTTCGGCCAGGGTCGGCTCGAGGAGGCGCTGGCCGCCTTCGCGCGCGTCGAGGACCTCCAACGCCTGCTCGGCGGCGAGCACGTGTTCAGCGTCGACGCGCGCGCGAGGGCGCTCCAGGTGCGTGTCCGGATGGGCGACGCGGAGGGCGTGCGGATCGCGCTCGCCGCTCTGAGCCGCGAGCAGCGCGACCGCGGCGTGATGCGCGTCGCGCTGGCTGCGCTGGAGCTCGAGGAAGAGCGGCCCGACCTGGCCCTCGAGGCCCTGGTGCCGGTGCTCGACGGCTCGGCGCCGGCGCTGGCGCCGCGTTGGACGCGCCTCGAGGCGCTCGTGCTCGCCGCCGTGGCGCACGACCGGCTCGGCGACCGGCGCGCGACCGAGGAATCGCTCGAGGCCGCGCTCGAGCTCGCCGAGCCGGAAGGCCTGGTCCTCTCCTTCATGTTCTGGCCGACCCAGGAGCTGCTCGCGCGCCATCCCAGGCACCGGTCCGCCCACGGCGCGCTGATCGCGACGATCCTCGACACGATGGCCGGCCACGCCCCCGCGCTGCCCTTGCGCGAGGAGCTCAGTGACGCCGAACTGCGCGTCGTCAGATACCTGCCGAGCAACCTGACCGCGAACGAGATCGCGTCCGAGCTGGTCGTCTCGGCCAACACCGTGCGCACACACATGCGGCACATCTACGCCAAGCTCGACGCGCACACGCGCAGCGAGGCCGTCGCTCGCGCGCGCGAGCTCGGCCTCGTTGCACCTAGTGTCGTGCGCGGCTGATCGTCACAGCTCCGCGCGGACCGCGCGGATCTCGAAGGCGCGCACGATCGCCGTGATGCCCTGCATCAGCGCCCAGATCCCGGCGAAGACCAGGAGCACGTACGCCTTGCTGATGAAGAACTGGCCCTCGGTCCAGAAGGCGAGCGCCGTCATGACGATCCCGGAGATGAGCCCGAGCCACCACAGCGGGTTGATGGCACGCACGAGGAACGCGCGGACCATCCACCAGACGCCGACGATCAGGAACAGGAAACCAAGGACGTCCGCGACGCCGGCAAAGGTGTCCGCGGGGTTCGCGAAGGAGACGACGGCCGAGACGAGGAAGAGCGCGCCGAAGACCGCCCACGCCCAGCGCATGGGCACGTCCAGGCTCGCCAGCGCGAGGTTCTCGATGCCGACGGCGAGGAACATGAGCCCGACGAGGACGCCGACCGTGCTCACGGAGGCGTCGTCGAACTGAAGGATGACCAGCGCTGCGGCCACCCAGGCGATCCCCGCCACCAGCAGCACCCACCAGTAGGCGGTGAGGCTGCGCGCGCTCTCGCGCACGGATCGGATGCCGGGGACTGCGAACTGCGGGGTTGCGGTGTGATCGCTCAAGGTGACCTCCAGGGTCGCGGTGTTCGTTGACGCGACCGATCGTCCGCCCGCGGTGTGTGAGCCGTCGTCACGCGATTTGCGTGATCGTGCAGCCCCTACGACAGGCGGTGCGCGAGCTGCGTGCGCGACTTGACGTCGAGTTTGCGGAACGCCTTGCGCAGGTGGACTCGACCGTGCTCGGGCTGATGAACAGCTGAGCGGCGATCGCCCGGTCGGTGTTGCCGATCGCCGCGAGCCGCGCGACCGTCTCCTCCTGCGCCGTGAGCCGATCGAGCGTGTCGACGGTCCGTTTGCGGGCACGCTCCCCCGTCGCCTGAAGCTCGACGCGCGTACGCTCGGCGAACGCCTCCATCCCGAACTCGCCGAAGAGCTCGTGAGCGGCCCGCAGCTCGTTGCGGGCATCGAGGCGTCGGCGTTCACGCCTCAGCCACTCGCCGTAGAGCAGATGGGCCCCGCGCGAGATCCAGGCGGAGGCGGGTCGGTCGCAGGCGGTCGATCGCCTCGCGGTAGAGCGTCTCGGCCTCGTCGCCGCTGGACAGGAGCGCCCGCGACCGCGCAAGCACGCCCAGCGCCCACGGGGTGCCGCAGGCACTCGTGGATGCGCTCAGCAGCTCGAGGGCCTTGGCGGCCCGCCGGCTTCTGCCGCTGCGGGCGGAGGCCTCGATCAACTCGATGAGGGCGAAGGTCGAGAACCACAGCTCATGTGGGTTCGCGGTCGCCTGCTCGGCCGCCGCGAACGCCTGCTCGTAGCGCCCCAGGCCGTTGAAGAGGACGGCGGTGACGCGACTTCGTCAAGCAGCGCGTTTCCGCCTACAAGTACCCCCGCCACGTGTGGCTCGTCGAGGAGCCGCCGAAAGGCCCGACCGGCAAGATCCTCAAGCGCGAGATCGAAGTGCCCCGATCGAGACCGGAGTAAGCTCGATCAGTGTGGGCGTGCAAGCAATGTTGAAGACCCACCCGCGGCCGCTCGTCGCGGACTCGGCCGTGTTGGCCCGGTGCATCGACGAGTGCGGTGTCTGCGCGGCCACGTGCACCGTCTGCGCGGACGCCTCCCTGGCCGAGGACGACGTGCGCATGCTGGCTCGCTGCTTGCGACTGTGCCTCGACTGCGCCGACAGCTGCGTCGCCACGGGTCGTATCGTGAGCCGCCAGACCGATCGCGACCCCGCCACGCAGCTGGCCGCACTCGAGGCGTGCCGAGCGGCGTGCGGCGCGTGCGCCGATGAGTGCGAGCGCCACGCGCAGCACCACGAGCATTGCCGGCTCTGCGCAGAGGAGTGCCGGCGTTGCGAACGCGCCTGCGACGAACTGCTCGCGGCGCTCGAGAGCTAGCTCACCGACTCGGCCGCCGGCTCGGTGTTGGGTCAGCTCATGACGGTTGTCAGCGCAGCGCCGCCGGCGTTGAGCCGATCCGTGCCCCGTCGCCGTCGAAGAAGTGCGTCGTGCCGACGATCTTAAGACCGACGTTGTCCCCCGGCGCTCCGTCGAACGGCGGCGACATCTTCGACACGAGCGGGACGCTGTCGCCGCGGTGCTCGATCGCGACGTGCACGAACACCTCCGAACCGAGGTCCTCCACGGTCCGGATCTGAGCGCGCAGCGGCCCGTCGCCGACGGTCAGCGCCTCGGGGCGGAATCCGATCGTGATGACGCCGTCGGGGAGCGCAAGCCCGCCGCTCGGCTCGAGCTCGACGTCGCCGAGCGTCAGCGGCCGCTGCTCGCCGGCGTCGACGAGGTTCATGGCCGGCGAGCCGATGAAGCCGGCGACGAACAGGTTGACCGGCTCGTGATACAGCGTTCCGGGCGCGTCGCACTGCTGGAGGACGCCGTTGCGCAGCACCGCGACGCGGTCGCCCATCGTCATCGCCTCGACCTGGTCGTGCGTCACGTAGACGGTCGTGACGCCGAGGCGGTTCTGGAGCTCCACGACCTCGGTGCGCGTCTGCACCCGTAGCTTGGCGTCCAGGTTGGAGAGGGGCTCGTCCATCAGGTACACCGCGGGCCGCCGGACGATCGCGCGGCCCATCGCCACCCGCTGGCGCTGACCGCCCGACAGGTGCTTGGGCTTGCGATCGAGGTAGGGCTCGAGGTCGAGGATGCGCGCGGCCTCGCGCACCCGCTTGACGCGGTCCTCCTTGGGGACCTTCTGCTGCTTGAGCGCGAAGCCCATGTTCTCGGCCACGCTCAGCTGCGGGTAGAGCGCGTAGTTCTGGAAGACCATCGCGATGTCGCGGTCGCGCGGGCGCACGTTGCTGACGTCGCGGTCACCGATGTGGATCGACCCGCCGTCGAGCGGCTCGAGCCCGGCGAGCATGCGCAGGGCGGTCGACTTCCCGGAGCCCGACGGCCCCACCAGCACCAGCAGCTCGCCGTCGCCGATGTCGAGGTTCAGGCGGTCCACGGCGGCGACGTCCGTGCCCTCGTAGGTCCGTGTGGCGTCGTCGTATCTGACTGCGGTCATGGCGTGTTCCTCACTTGATCGCGCCCATGGCCAGGCCACGGATCATGCGCTTCTGGGCGATCCACCCCGCCAGCACGACCGGGATGCACGCCAGGACGGACGCGGCGGACAGCTTGGCCAGGAAGTCCCCGCGGGTGCTGATGTTCGTGGTGACCCAGATCGGCACCGTCGACCCGTGCACCGGGTTCAGCTGCACCGCGTAGAAGAACTCGTTCCACGCGAAGATCAGGCACAGCAGCGCCGTGGCCGCGATGCCCGGCGCCGCCATCGGGAGGATGATCGAGGTCAGCTGCCCGCGCAGGCTCGCGCCGTCGATCTCGGCCGCCTCGATCAGCTCCTTCGGGATCTCCTGGAAGAACGAGCGCAGCATCCACACGGCGAGCGGCAGGTTGATCCCCGTGTAGAGGATGATCAGCGCCAGCCGCGTGTTCAGGAGGTTGAAGTTGCGGGCCAGGATCCACACGGGCAGGATCGACGCGACGACCGGCAGGAACTTGGTCGAGATGAAGAAGAACAACACGTCGCGCCACTTGGCCACCGGCCGGATCGCCAGCGCGTATGCCGCCGGGATCGCCAGCAGGAGGACGATCAGCACCGACACGAGCACGATCACGATCGAGTTCGTGAACGCCTCGCCGAACGACAGCAGCCCGCCGGCGCTCTTGGTGACGTCCTTGTAGCGGTCGAGGGTCGGATGGAAGAAGAGCTTCGGGGCCGTGTTCGCGTCCTGCTCCTCCTTGAAGGAGTTCAGCACCATCCAGAAGACCGGGAAGAAGAACACCAGCCCGAGCACCCAGGCGAGCGCGCCCCACATCCGGTTGGCCCAGCGGCTCTCGCCGACCACCACAGCCGACGCGGTGCTCATGCGATCTCCTCCCCCTTCAGCAGGCCCGACAAGACCCGCAGCGCGATCGTCGCGATGACGATCGAGGCCACGACGACGACGATGCTGTACGACGACGCCTGGCCGAACTCCCAGCCGCCGCCGATCGACTTCTGGAACACGAAGTACGGCACGTTCGTGGACCCCGGCCCGCCGCCGGTCATCACGGCGATCTGGTCGTAGACCTGGATCAGGTAGATCGTCCCCAGCAGGATCCCCAGCTCGATGTAGGGACGCAGGTGGCTGAGCGTGAGCTGGCGGAAGATCGCGAACGGCTTGGCGCCGTCGACCTTGGCCGCCTCCAGCACATCGGCTGGCTGGCTTTGCAGCCCCGCCAGCATGATCAGCATCATGAACGGCGTCCACTGCCAGACCAGGACGATCCCGATCGCCACCGTCGGGTAGCGCGACACGAACTCGACCGGATTGGCGCCGAGCTTCTCGATCACCCAGTTCAGCACGCCGTACAGGCCGTGGAACATCTGGTTCTTCCAGATCAGCCCGACGACCACCGGCATCATCAGGAACGGCGTGATCAGCAGCGTGCGGACCAGGCCCTGACCGAAGAAGTTTCGGTCCAGCAGCATCGCGAACGCCGTGCCCAGGACGATCGCCCCGATCACGGGGAAGACCGTCAGGCGCACGCTCACCCAGACGGCGTCCGTGAAGAAGTGGTCGTTGAACAGGTGGTGCAGGTAGTTGTCGAGCCCCACGAACTCGCGCGGCGACGGCGGCACGATCTTCCAGTCCGTGAGGCTGTAGTAGACGCTCATCACGAACGGGACCTGCGTGAGCAGGATCGTGAAGACCAGCGCCGGCAGCAGCGGCAGCCGCCGACGCCACGCGTCGCTGAGGGGGCGACGGCTGATCCCCGGTCGGACCGTGCGTGTCGTGGCGTCGGCGGTGGTCACGTCAGTGCCCCCGGACTGGGAGGAGATCTCCGGAGGTCACGAGCCTGCCGCCTGCGAGGCGATCTGCTGGCAGTTGCTCAGCGCGGCGTCGATCGACGATCGCCCGGCGATGACCGCCGAGAACTGCTCGGTGCACTGGTTGCCGACGTCCTGGAACTCCGGGACCCCGACGTACTGCACCCCCGGCAGGCCCGGGCGCTTGGTCGTGCCCGGGTTGTCGATCGGCGCCGAGGACATCGCCGCGAGCGTGGGCTGGGCGAAGGCGGCGGCCGCCTTCTTGTACTGCGGGATCTCGTAGGTCGACTTGCGTGTGCCCGGCGGGATCGATGCCCATCCGCCCGGGACCCTCGAGCCGGCGCTCTTGATGTAGTCCGGGCCTGTCGCCCACGCGATGTACTTCCACGCGAGCTCCTCCTTGCTGGTGGTCTTCGGGATCGCGAGCGCCCATGACCACAGCCACCCCGACGCCTGCGTCTCGTTCACGGGCGCCGGCGCGTAGCCGTTCTTCCCCTTGACCGGGCTGTCGCTGGCCTCGAGCAGGCCCGCCGCGACGGTCGCGTCGTACCACATGGCGACCTTGCCGTCCTTGTACTGCGACAGGCACTCGTTGAAGCTCGAGTTCGCCGCATCCTTCTCGCCGGCGCTCTTGACGAGGTTCACGTAGAACTCGAGCGCCTGCTTGAACTGCGGCTGGTCGACCATCGCCTTGTCGATCGAGCCGTCGGGCTTGGCCGACCACCAGGTGCCGCCGAACGTGTTCAGGACGGTCGTGAACGACGCGCCGAGGTCGCCCCAGCCCGGCTTGCCGCGCAGGCAGATGCCGGCCATGCTCGGCGAGTTGACCTTGGTGGCGATGTCCGCGACCTGCTGCCAGGTGGGGTGCGCGGGCATCGTGACGCCGGCCTTCTTGAGGACGTCCTTGCGGTACATCAGGAACGACGACTCGCCGTAGAACGGCGACGCGTAGAGCTTGCCGTCGGCGGACAGGCCGTTCTTCACGGACGGGATGAGGTCGTTGATGTCGTACGCCGAGTCCGAGCTCGCCTGTGGCGTGAGATCCACGAGGCTGCCGTCCCGGCCGAACTGGGGCGCCTCGTACATGCCGATCATCGCCACGTCGAACTGGCGACCGCCGGCCGCCACGTCGCGCGTGGTGACCTGACGCAATGTGCCCTCGTCGAGCACCGTGTAGTTGACCTTGATCCCGCTCTTGCTGGTGAACAGCTTCGGCGTCAGCGCGGCGATGTCCTTCATCTGCGGGTTGTCGACGATCGCGACGTTGATCGAGCCCCCGCCAGAGGCATTGGAGTTGTCCGAGCTGGACCCACCGCACGCCGCGATCGTGCCGACGACGGTGACGAGTGCCGCGGCCAAGACAAGGCGCAGAGTGCCTCTCATAAGTCCTCTTCCTCTCCTCCGGCTAGAACGCTGCAAGACAGATCTCCTCCGCAACAATCCGCACTTATAGCGTTGGTTTATGTTGGATGTCAAGTCTTGATGGCGCATTCGCGCGAGAAGACGCACGTTGAAGATGTTGGATCATCTGTGTTAGGCTCCCGCGCCGTGGCACGGTCGGGCCCTCTCAACCTCAGTCAGGCCCACCTTGCGCAGATCGCGCGGCTGGGCGTTCCCGTGCCGGAGTACGACCGCGGGGCGCTCGTGCAGCGCATCGTCCACGTCGGGGTCGGCGGCTTCCATCGCGCGCACCTGGCCGTGTACGCGCACGAGCTCGCGGGAACGGGAAGCGACTGGGGAATCGCCGGGCTCGGGCTCCTCGAGCACGACGCCGCGATGGGGGCGGCGCTGGGCGCTCAGGATCACCTGTACACGCTGATCGAGAAGGGCGCCGGCGAGCCGCGCCCGGCGGTCATCGGATCGATCGTCGACTTCGTCCACGCGCCGCCCGGGCGCGACGACCTCGTCGGCGAGCTCATCGCCTCGCCGGCGACGGCGATCCTCTCGATGACGGTCACCGAGGGCGGCTACGCCGTCTCCGCCAACCCGACGTTCGACCGCCTGGCGACCGCGCTCGCGCTGCGGCGAGAGCGCGGCGCCGGGCCGGTGACGGTGCTCAGCTGCGACAACCTCCCGGGCAACGGCGACGCCGCGCGCGCCGCCACGCTCGCTGCCGCAGAGCGCACGGACGCCGCGCTCGGCGCGTGGATCCAGGAGCACTGCACGTTCCCGAACTCGATGGTCGATCGCATCACGCCGGTGACGGAGGACGCCGACCGGAGCTGGCTCCGCGACGAGGTGGGGATCGACGACCGCTGGCCGGTCGTGGCCGAGCCGTTCCGCCAGTGGGTGATGGAGGACGAGTTCGCCGCCGGCCGCCCGCGCTGGGAGGACCTCGGCGTCATCGCGACGGACCGGATCCACGACTGGGAGCTCTACAAGCTGCGCCTGCTCAACGCCGGGCATTCGAGCATCGCCTACCTGTCGGCGCTGGCCGGCATCACGTTCGTGCACGAGGCGATGGCCGTGCCCGCGATCCGGAGCTTCCTCGAAGAGCTGCTCCACCACGAGGCCCTCCCCACGCTCGTCGAGATCCCCGGCCACCCGCGCGAGCAGTACATCCGTACGGTGGTCGAGCGGTTCGCGAACCCCGGGGTGCGCGACCAGATCGCCCGGCTGTGCATAGACGGCAGCGCCAAGTTCCCGAAGTTCGCCATCCCGACGCTGGTGCGCCAGCTCGAGGCCGGCGGACCGATCGCGCGGCTGACGACCGCGCTGGCCGCCTGGGCGCGCTACCTGGGGACGGTCACCGATCCGGCGTTCGACTCGCAGGCCGA
>Ga0081539_10005625_pt1 | contig 12608 bp, 14 predicted proteins | sample TabmetS4T2R2_FD_71023 | JGI IMG/M metagenome (GOLD analysis project Ga0081539, IMG submission 71023) | Tabebuia heterophylla rhizosphere microbial communities from the University of Puerto Rico - S4T2R2 | ecosystem: Host-associated > Plants > Roots > Rhizosphere ...
GCGGCCGCCGCACCGGCCCGCGGGGCCACCGGCGCGCGGCCGGCGACCGGCGAGCTGACGGCCCGCGAGCTGTCCGTCGCCGAGCTCGTCGCCGAGGGCATGAGCAACCGCGCGGTCGCCGCCGCGCTCGTCATCTCCCAGCGGACGGTCGACGGCCACGTCGAGCGCATCCTGGCCAAGCTCGGCTTCGAGTCGCGCACCCAGGTGGCGGCCTGGGTCGCCGCCCGCCGCGCGGAGAGGGGTGAACCAGCCACGCCCTGAGGTGCGCACGGGGCGGCGTTGCGATCGCTAGATGCGCACAACGCCGCCCTGTGTGCAAAACCGGGGAGCTCCACCTGCCCCTTTTGCGCACGGGGCGCCCCCGTGCGCAACAGACCCGGGGCGCAACGGGTACCCGATGGGGTGAGTTCACCCTTCCCCGCGCCCGGTCGGACCCGTGACGCTCGTCACGGAACGTGGAAGCCCCGTCGCGAGGAGGCGAACGATGACGGTTCTGTCCGATCCGGGTCGTGTGGCGCGGCCCGAGCCCGCACCCGGCGCACTGTGGATCGGGGGTCGCCGGGAGGCCGCCGCCGACGGCGGCACCCGCGACGTCCTGGACCCCGCGACGGGGTCGGTGATCACCGCGGTACCCGAGGCCGGCGCGGCCGACGTCGCCCGCGCGGTGGCCGCCGCCCGCGCCGCGTCCGACTCGGGCGCCTGGTCGGGCCTGCCGCCGCGCAGGCGCGCGGAGGTCCTGCTCCGCGTCGCGGGCCTGCTGCGCGAGAACGCCGAGGAGCTGGCGCGGCTGGAGTCCCTGGACGTCGGCAAGCCGCTGATGTTCACGCGGATGGTCGACGTGCCCACGGTCATCGACACGTACGAGTACTACGCCGCGCTGGCGGCGGGCATCGAGGGCGCGGCCCGGACGACGTCGATCCCGGCGCACGCCTACACCCGGCGCGAGCCCTTCGGCGTCGTCGCCGCCGTGACGCCGTTCAACTTCCCCCTGATCCTGTCGGCGACGAAGCTCGCCGCGGCACTGGTGGCCGGGAACACCGTCGTCCACAAACCGGCCGAGGAGACGCCGCTGTCCGCGCTGCGGGTGGCCGAGCTGTTCCACGAGGCCGGGCTGCCGGACGGCGTCCTCAACGTCGTCACCGGCGGCGCGGCTACGGGCGAGGCCCTCGTGACGGCGCCCGGCGTCGACAAGGTCGCGTTCACCGGGTCCAGCGCCGTCGGGCGCCGGGTGGCCGAGGCCGCGGGGTCGCGCCTGCGGCCGGTCACGGTGGAGCTCGGCGGCAAGGGCGCGAACATCGTCTTCGCGGACGCCGACCTGGACGCGGCCATCCAGACCGCGGTCAACGCGTTCGTGTTCAACACCGGGCAGTTCTGCATGGCCGGCACCCGCCTGCTCGTCGAGCGGCCGGTGTACGACGCCGTGGTGGGCGCGCTCGGCGGCGCCGTCGGCCACATCCCGGTCGGCGACCCGTTCACCGACGGCACCGTCGTCGGGCCGATGGCCGGCCCGCGGCACGAGGAGAAGGTCCGCGGTCACCTGACCGCGGCGAGCGCCGCCGGGCACGCCGTCACCTCGGGTCCCGAGCGCGGCGGCGACGGTTTCTTCGTGCCGCCGACCGTGATCACCGGCTCCGACGGGAGCGGCCTGCGGCAGGACTCCCCGCTGATCCAGGAGGAGATCTTCGGCCCGGTGCTGACGGTCCAGCCGTTCGACACGGAGGCGGAGGCCGTGGCGATGGCGAACGGGACGCCGTACGGCCTGGCCGCCGGCCTGCAGACGAAGGACGTGGCGAGGGCCCACCGCGTGGCCGCCGCCCTGCGCGCCGGGATCGTCTGGGTCAACGGGTGGGCGCTGCTCGACCCGTCGATGCCGTTCGGCGGCACCGGCGACTCCGGCTACGGCCGGGAGAACGGCCCCGAGGCGCTGGCCGAGTACCTGCGCACCAAGTCCGTCGTGATCAACCTCGCTGACGACCTCGGCTGACCCGGAACTGAGAGGACCCGCCCGATGCTCACCACCCGAGCCGCCGTCGTCGAGGCCCCCGGCGCGCCGTTCGTCGTCCAGGACGTGACCCTGGACGACGTCCGCGCCGGCGAGGTGCTCGTCGAGGTCGTCGCCGCCGGCCTGTGCCACACCGACCTGGGGGTCCAGGCCGGCGGGATCCCGTTCGCCCTGCCCGGAATCCTCGGCCACGAGGGCGCCGGCGTCGTCGTCGAGGTCGGCCCGGGCGTCGACCGCGTCGCCCGGGGCGACAAGGTCCTCCTCAGCTACACCTCGTGCGGGCGCTGCTCGAACTGCCGCGGCGGCCACCCGGCGTACTGCGCGACCTGGGTGCCGGACAACCTCATCGCCGGCGTCCGGCGCGACGGGACGCCCACGGTCCGCCGGTCCGACGGCCAGGGCGGCGAGACCCGGCTCGGCGGGCACTTCTTCGGCCAGTCCTCCTTCGCCGCGCACGCCATCGTGGACGAGCGGAGCCTGGTCAGGGTCCCGGACGACGCCCCGCTCGAGGTGCTGGCACCGCTGGGCTGCGGCGTCCAGACCGGGTTCGGCACGGTGTGGAACGTGCTCGACCCCGCGCCCGGCAGCACGCTGGCGGTCTTCGGCGCCGGCGCCGTGGGCCTCGCCGCCGTCATGGCGGCGAAGCTGCTGCCGCTCGCGGCGGTGATCGCCGTCGACCTGGTGCCGGACCGGCTCGCGCTGGCCGCCGAGCTCGGCGCGACGCACACCGCCAACGCCTCGCCGGACTCGCCGGACGACGTCGCCAAGGTCGTCGCCGACGCGACCGACGGCCGCGGCGTCGACGCCGCGATCGACACCACGGCGGTCCCGGCGGTCGTGCGCCAGGCGATCGACCTGCTCGCCGTCCGGGGCACGTGCGCCGTCGTCGGCGCGCCTCCGGCCGGCACCGAGGCGGCGTTCGACGTCCAGGGCCTGCTGCCCGGCAAGCGCGTCGTCGGGGTGACGCTCGGCGACGGCGAGCCGGAGACGCTGCTGCCGCAGCTCGTGGACCTGCACCGGCGCGGCCTGCTCCCGCTGGAGCGGCTGGTGCGGCACTACACGCTCGACGAGCTCGACGCCGCGGCGGCCGACATGCACCACGGCCGCACGGTGAAGCCGGTGGTGCGCCTCGGCTGAGGTGTGCCCACTCGGTGGGCACGCTGTGACGTTGTGCCCACTCGGTGGGCACGCTGTGACGTTGTGCCCGCTGAGCGGGCACGCTGTGACATTGTGCCCACGACGTCGACGCCGCCGCAGGGTCAGGCGGGGGCGGGCACGCCTTCGAGAAGGACGACGGGGAACGCCCGGTCGGTGTTGCCCTCGTACGGATGGCCGTCAGGGGCGATCTTCCGGTAGAGCCGGTCGCGTTCCTCCCCGGCCGTGACGACGGCTCGCGCCTCGAACGACCGCTCGCCCAGTTCCACCGTCACCGACGGGTTGGCCCGCAGGTTGTGGAACCACGCCGGATCCTTGGGAGCGCCGGCCTTGGAGGCGACCACGAACACGCGCCCGTCGTCGTCGGCGGCATACCCGAGCGGCACGGTGGTCCGCCGCCCGGTGCGCGCGCCGGTCGTGGTCAGCAGCAAGATCGGGAACGGCGGCTGGCTGACGACGCCGCGGTTGGCACGGAACTCGGCGACGACACGCTCGTTGTAGGCCAGGAACTCCTCGTCCGACGGCACAGCCGACACGACCCCTCCTAGTCTCTTGGCGAGACTCAACCGTACTGGGCGTGACGAGGTTCACGCCCTCCACACCCACCTCGGCGTCTCGCGCAAGGTCCTGACCGCGCGCCTCGCCCTGCTCGTCGACGAGGAGCTCGTCGAGAAGCGCGCCGCTCAGCGCACGACCTCGCCGTCCGGTGTGAGCCGGGCGAGCGGCCAGTCGAGGACGGCGACGTTCGGCGCGTGGGTCCGTAGCGCGGCTTCGAGCGCCCGACGGTCGAACCTCACGTGCTCGAGAGTGACGTACCCGATCACCTCCGGGTCGCCGCCCGGGACGAGGTCGCGGGCGACGCCGATGGCCGGCACGGTGCGGCCGTCCGGCCGCCTGAGGTCGAACAGCAGCACGGTCTCGATCCGGGGCCAGCCGACGACGCGGCCGTCGAAGGCGATGCCGAGGCCGTCCACGGTGACCGTCGTCGCTGCGGCCCACCAGGTGCGCGGGGCAATGCCGAGTGGCACGCAGATCGCCAGTCCGGCGGCGACTCCGAGCGCCGGGTGGGCGCTGGCGGCGAGCGACGCCCCGGCGGCGACCCCCGGCGGCACCGCGGAGAGGACCGCGATCAGCACCTGCGACCACCGGCCCCGGATCGGCCGGACGACGTACCGCTGCAGGTCCTCGGCGACCAGCGGCTCGTCGACGACGGGGATGGACACGCCGGTCGGCGCGTACCGAGCCACGGCGCGCTCCAGGCGGGCGCGGCCGAGCCGCGATCGCCGGCACCCGAGGAGGCCGGGCCGGTCGTGCCAGCCGAACCCCGACGTACGGCACGGGCTCGGCCATGTCGCCCTGCTGGTACGGGTAGAGCACGATCTCGCGGATCGTCTCCCAGTGGACCAGTCGAGGTCCGAGCCGGACGCCGAGCCGGTCCACGACGACCGGCGACCGGAACGGCCGGCGCCCTGGCTCGTTCACACCCGCCCCGCCGTCCGTCGCCCGCCGCTGGGACGGACAGTCTGGCAGGTCCGAACGGCACGGCTGCGCGTAGCCGCGGACTGCGTCGCGGCGGTGCCGGTGCTGGTCGGGAGTGTCAGGCGGCTCTGGCGGATCTGGCGGGAGCCTCGACGGGAGCTGACCGAGATCGCGCGGACGGCCAAGCGCCTCGCTCGGTTCCAGCACTGTGACCTCGGTACCGACGGCTCGCTGCGCGAGGACTCGTCGACGGGCGTCCTCGCTGACACCGATCGCTTCCCGTGGGCGGACGAGGAGATGTTCTACCAGGTGCTCACCGTGCGGGTGCTCGACTGCGTCAAGGGCTTCCTCGACGCCAAGGGTGTCGACACGTCCCTCTTCGAGGAGCAGAAGACGACCTTCGTGGAGAAGACGACGGTGAACGCTCGCGACGTCTACGGCAGCGCGGTGACCAAGGGGAAGACCAAGGTCAAGACGTCGGGCGGATCCGGCGCGAAGGGTGACGGAGGCGACTGATGGGCACCAGGGTCAAGGTCGGACGCGACGTCCACGGCGTGGCGGGCAGGAACAAGGGCAAGGTGGAGATCACGGTGGGCCCGGACGGCCGGGACGGCGTTCAAGCCGTGCGCGCGGCCATCGCCGAACTGTTGGCCGTGCTCGGCGACGACACGGAGCTGGACGACGAGCGCGCGGCCGAGATCCGCCGGCGGGCCCAGAAGCTGGAACGGGAGACCGTTGCATCGAGGGGACACCCGGACGGCACGAAGGTCCGGGGCTGGCTGGCCGGGATCTCCGCCGCGGCGGGCGCTGCCGAAGTGACCGGTCGCGCGGTACAGGCACTTCGTGCGGCGGTGGAGGCACTCCTCTGAACGCGGACGGCGGCCGGGTGCCGCCGCGCCGGCGGTGCCCGCTGGGTGGGCACGCTGTGACGTTGTGCCCACCCCTGAGCGGGGCGGGCACGCTGTGACGTTGTGCCCACCCCTGAGCAGAGCGGGCACGCTGTGACATTGTGCCCACCCCTGAGCGGGGCGGGGCACGCTGTGACATTGTGCCCACGACGTCGGCGCCGCCTCGGGATGCGGCACGAGCGTCACGGCGCCTGCTTGAGCTCGAGGAAGTGGTCGTCGCGCCATTCGCCGGCCGGTGGTGAGCCGGCGGCCTGCTCGCGCTGCCGGAGCTCGACCCGCCGGATCTTTCCCGAGATGGTCTTGGGCAGCTCGAAGAACTCCAGGCGGCGCACGCGCTGGTACGGCGCGAGGTGGTTCCGCGCGTACCGGAGGACCGAGAGCCGTGTCCCGGGTGGGCTCGTGGCCCGGCGCGAAGGCGACGTACGCCTTCGGCACGGCCAGCCGGACCGGATCCGGCGCCGGGACGACGGCGGCCTCGGCGACCGCCGGATGCTCGATGAGCACGGACTCGAGCTCGAACGGACTGATCTTGTAGTCGCTGGCCTTGAACACGTCGTCGGCGCGCCCGACGAACGTGACGTAGCCGTCGCCGTCCACGGCGGCGACGTCGCCGGTGTGGTAGTAGCCGCCGGCCATCGCATCGGCGTTGCGCGCCGGGTCCTGGTACCCGGACATCAGCGCCAGCGGCCGGCCCTTGCCGCCGGCCGAGAGGTCCAGGCAGATCTCCCCTTCGCCGTCGGTCGGCCGGCCGGTCAGCGGGTCGACGAGCACCACCGGCATCCCGGGCAGCGCTCGGCCCATCGACGCGGGCTTGACCGGCGAGCCCGGCGTGTTCCCGATCTGGGCGGTGGTCTCGGTCTGCCCGGGCCACGTCGGACCGGATTCAGGGAGTGTCCGGCGTCGCCTGCGGTCGCCGGATGGAGGATCGTGCACGCCGCCCTGGACGGGCGTGCATATCTCGTGTCCGGCTCACGGGACCGGGACGGCCCGGGGCGGCCTACGTCGTCGGGTGCCTGGCCCGGTCGCGGTACTCGCTGGGGGTGCACCCGTGGCGCCGCTGAAGACGCGGGTCAGGTGCGGGCCGTCGTAGAACCCCCAGCGGGTGGCGATCTGCGTGACGGTGCTCGCGTCCTCGCCTCGTCCAGCGCGTGCCGGCGGACGCCGCGGACGAGCAGGTAGCCGACCATCCAGAACTCGCCCACGGACGCCGGGTACGCGAGTGCCTCGGCGACGACGTCCGCGTCGGGCACGAGGTACCTGAGGAACGCGCTGAGCACGTACCCGACGCCGCCACCGACCAGGAGCCAGCCGAGGGCGCGGGGCATCCAGCCCGATCGCAGCACGCACCAGCCCATGGGGACGAGCCACAGGCCGAAGAACAGGGCTCCCACGCCCCACAGGTTGTCGCTGACCAGGTACAGCACCTGGACGTTGGCCGCCGCGTCGCCGACCGGGTCGACCGACACCCCGACCGCCGTGGCCAGCAGTGCCGCGCTCACCAGGCCCACGACCGAGTTGACCAGGCCGAAGGCGGCGATCCCGGCCGCGGCGACGGGGTCCACCGTGCGGAACAGGCGATAGAACCAGGCGGCGGCGAGGGTCATGGTGACGACGATGCCCAGCTCCAGGGCGACGCCGGCGCGGGCGAGCGACTCGTGGGCCATCAGGTTGGCCAGCGTCGCGTCGGCGTCGTCGGCCGCGAAGAGCCGCGGGCGGACGACGAGGACCCCGGGTATCGCGGTGAGGGCGTTGCCCAGGTAGAACACCCCGGTCATGTGGGCGGTACGTGTCAGCGCGTGCATGGGTGGCTCCTTCTCGACCGTGCGTGGCTCTGCGAGGTTCGGGCGATCTATCGCTGATTTCGGGCGTGCTGAACCGGGCCCGCGGGGCGGTTGCCTCGCGCGCCGTGTCTCGTGGTGGGGGGCTACTCGGGGCTACTCGGGGCTGTCGGGGTATCCGAAGACGTCGTCGAGCGGCACGCGGAACACCCGCGCGATCTGGAAGGCCACCTCCAGCGACGGCGAGTAGCGACCCCGTTCGATCGCGATGATGGTCTGGCGGGTCACCCCGATGCGGTCGGCCAGCTCCGCCTGGGTCATCTCCCCCTGGGCGAAGCGCAGCGCCCGGATCGAGTTGGTGACCCTGGTCGGGTTGCCCACGCCTACCAGCCCCGCCGGTAGGCGACGATCTTCACCCCCGACGAGGCCAGCGCGGCCAGGACGAACGCCAGGTAGAGCGCATGAGCGATCCAGAAGTGCTCGGCCTTCGCCATCGCCAGGACCAGCGGCACGATCGCGGCGATGCTCATGACGTAGAACGCGACGTACTCGCCCCGCCGGTTGATCTCCCGATCGCGCTCGTCGGTCCTGTCCGCATCGTGGGGCGAGGCCACGGCGGCCAGGATGGCCAGGACGACTGCCGCGGCGATCCCGACGCCGATCGAGGCCAGCATCGGCCCCACGTAGGCGATCGTCGCGACGTCCGTGCCCGGGACCTGGGACAGCACGATCGCCAGGTAGGCGACCGGGACCACGACGCCGACCATGGCGGAGATCCAGGTGCGCTTCTCCTCGGAGGACATGTCCCGCTCCCGTGGACAGAAGACTTGACATGCCGAAGGTAAAACAGATTTGACATGATGTCAAAGATCTTTAACGCGACGCCACTCGGCAGGGGGAGACGACGGTCCGGTTCCACTCCCAGACGACGCCGACCTCCGGGTCCTCCTGGTCGTCGGTGTGCTCGAAGCCGAGCGACACGAGCACGCCCGTCGACGGATTGGGGCCCGGCAGCGTATGAGCGACGACGTGATCGACCTCGCCACTGGCGACCGCGCGATCGATCAGCGCCCGGGCAGCGGCCACGCCGAAACCCTGGCCCCGAAACTCCGGGGCGATCTCGTAGCCGATCTCGACGGTGCGCTCCGACGGCGGGCCCACGAAGCCACCGGAGCCGAGAAGGCGGCCGGTCGCCTGGTCGACGAAGAACTGCATCGACCACGAGAGGTCAGCATGGGATGCGGTCTGCAGGTGCTCCAAGGTCATGCCGATGGCCTCGGGGAACTCGGGCCATCCGTCCGGGACGGCTGAGCCGATCAACTCGCCGAACAGTGTCCGGCTGACGTTCAGCGCATTGAGCAACGGCTCGGTCGCAGCGTGAAGCCGGACCTGCGGTCGAACTGACATGCGGAGTCTCCGATCGTGATGGGACGGCCGCACGACCTGGAGATGCGAGAGGAACCGACGAGCAGGAGCGCAGCCGAAACGAGGGCACGACGAGGCAAACACCTCGGCGGTGACCGGAAGGTGGTCGGCGCTCCTGAAGTTGCTCGCGGTCGAGAGGCCCGAAACCGCTCGGGCCGAACCCGATCTTACGCGCCGCGGCAGAGTCGGGACAAGACGGGCATTGTCCCGACGTCGTGACACCAGCTGTCACCGATGTCCGAAGACGCCGGAGAGCTGGGCGGCCTAGTCCGCGAAGGCCAGCTCCTCGCAGCGGGCGACGCTGCGCCGGATGGAGGCCCTGTCGAGGCCGAGCAGGGCGGTGAGCCAGATGCCGTTCTGGACGACGTCGACGTCGGCGGCCCGGCGGTTGGCCTCGGCGCGCGACAGGTCGGGCCGGGCGGAGCGGATCAGCGTCGCGAGGCCGGCGCGGTAGCGCCGCTGGGCTCGCGCGTTGATCTCGGCGAAGTCGGGGTGCGCCTGGGCGAGGGCCCACAGCTGCAGGCGCAGCGAGAGGTACTCGGTGGTGAGGAAACCGGGATCGGCGACGCGCCGGAGGGCCGCGCGGAGCCTGGCCTCCGGCGGCAGGGCGGGGTCGGGGGCGACGAGGGCGACGTCGTGCTCCTCGACCCGCCGCAGCGCGGCCCGGATCAGGCCGGCCTTGTCCTCGTAGTAGTAGCCGACGAGCCCGAGCGCGACGCCGGCCTCGCGCGCCACGGCCCGGATGCTGACGCCCGAGATGCCATGCCTCGACAGGAGCACGAGGACGGCGTCGAGAATCCGCTCGTGCCGGTCCACCTTCTCCGCGGCGGGTGCCGTTCGCGTCGTCACCGGAGCGAGGGTACTCGCTTGTACGTCCGTACAGTCTCCTCTTGTACGTTCGTACAGTGAGTGGCTAGCGTCTCCGGCATGATGCCTGTGAGCGCGCGGGACGTGCGCGACGTCGCCGCCGGTTTCGACCCCGACCCGGCTCGCTCGCTGTCCCTGCGCTCGGCGGCGTACACGGAGCCGAGGTGGCTGGAGCTGGAGCTGCGCGCCGTCTTCGGCCGTACCTGGCAGTGGATCTGCCACGTCGAGAAGCTGCGGGCGCCGGGCAGCTACGTCTCCGCGACGGTGGCGGGCATGCCGGTCGCCGTCGTCCGGGACCGGTCGGGCCGGCTGCGGGCCTTCTACAACGTCTGCAAGCACCGGGCTCACGAGCTGCTGTCCGGCTCGGGGACGGCGCGCACGATCGTCTGCCCCTACCACGCGTGGGTGTACGACCTCGACGGCACGCTCCGCCATGCCCGGCGCGCCGACCGGATGCCGACCTTCGACCGGGCGGGCATCTGCCTGGACCAGGTGCAGGTGGCGGAGTTCGGCGGCTTCGTCTTCGTCAACCTCGACCCGGCCGCGGCGCCGCTGGCGGTGCAGGCGCCGGACCTGGCGGCCGAGCTGGCGCTCTGGGCCCCCGACGTCGCCGGCCTGACGTTCGCGAAGCGGCTGACCTACGACGTCAGGACCAACTGGAAGAACGTCGTCGACAACTTCCTGGAGTGCTACCACTGCCACGTCGCCCACCGGGAGTTCGTGTCGCTGGTCGACATGGACACCTACGAGGTGCGGACCCACGGCATCTGGTCCAGCCACTTCGCCGAGGCCGGCAAGGGCGAGAACCCGGCGTACGACGTCGCCGGCGCCTCGGTCCGGCAGCACGCCGTCTGGTGGCTCTGGCCGAACACCTGCCTGCTGCGGTACCCCGGGCGCGGGAACATCATGGTCTTCCAGGTCGTGCCCGCGGGGCCGGACCGGACGCTCGAGACGTGGGACTTCTTCTTCGAGACGGATCGGCTGCAGGCCGCCGAGGTCGAGGCCGTGCGGTACGTCGACGAGGTTCTCCAGGTGCAGGACATCGCCCTCGTGGAGAGCGTCCAGCGGGGGATGGCGACCCCCGCGTTCGACCAGGGCCGCTTCGTCCACGACCCGGCCGGCTCCGGGCTGTCCGAGCACGGCGTCCACCACTTCCACGGCCTCCTGCTGCGGGCCTACGAGCGCCACGTGGCGGGCACCTAGCGTCGAACCGGGCGCGCGCCGTGCTCTCGGGGGTCAGATCGTCTCGCGGGGGTGGCGGGGTTCGGATAGGCAGGAGGTGCAAGGCAGAGAGTCGCCGATCCTTCGAGGAGGAACGACAGAGGTGGCACAGGTCGTCGAGACCGTTGATGTGGACGTTCCCGTCCAGGTTGCGTACAACCAGTGGACACAGTTCGAGACCTTCCCCGAGTTCATGTCCGGTGTGGAGTCCATCACCCAGGTGACCCCGACCCGGAACCACTGGGTGACGAAGGTCTCCGGTGTCCGGCGGGAGTTCGACACGGAGATCACCGAACAGCACCAGGACGAGCGCATCGCGTGGCGCACGGTCGGCGGTGACGTCGAGCATGCGGGCGTGGTGAGCTTCCACCGGCTGGACGAGGGCTCGTCGCGCGTGACGGTGCAGCTCGACTGGACACCCTCGGGCGTGACCGAGAAGGTCGGGGCCGCCGTCGGGGTCGATGACCACCGGGTCAAGGCGGACACCAAGCGGTTCAAGGAGTTCATCGAGCACCGTGGCGCCGAGACCGGCGCCTGGCGGGGCGACGTCCCGCGCGACACACCCTGATCCGGACGACTCCCCGGCCCGACGGCCGCGGCGGCCCACGGCCGTCGCGGCCGTTCGCCGGTCAGGGCCGTCCGCCGGTCAGGCCGTCGCTCCGTACCGGCGACCACCCGGCGGCTGCCGTCACGGGTTGGCTGCGGTGTCGGTGTGCCGGGGGCGGGCGATCTCCGGTGCCCGGCGGTACGTGCCGGTGGCGGTCTCGATCGCGTGCGCGAGCCGGAGGACGTCGAAGTCCGCGCCCGGCCGGCCGACCACCTGGAGCCCGACCGGGAGCCCGCCTGGGGGCACCTCCCGGCCGTCAGGCCGGGGGACGGTGAACCCGAACGGCACCGAGGCGGCCGGGAGGCCGGTCGCGCTGATCCAGTAGCAGGCGCGCATCCAGTCCAGGTAGGTCTCGGTCGGGACGCCGGCGACGTGGGCCGGGTACGGCAGGTCCACGTCGAACGGCGGCACCTGGCTGACGAGCGTCACCAGGAACTCGTGCTCGGTGAGGAACTCGCGCATCCGGTGGTACAGCGCGGTGCGCGCCCGTTCGGCGTCGGCGAGCTCGGTCCCGCTGAGCGCCAGCCCGAGCCGCGTGTTCCACGCCGCGCTGTCCCCGAGGTCCTGCGGGCGCTCGCGCAGGACGTCGCCGAGGGTGAGCGCGTAGTACCACGCCCGCCAGGTGCGGAACGCCTGCTCGGCACCGGTCAGGTCCGGGTCCGCCTCGCGGACGTCGCAGCCGAGCGAGGCCAGCAGCGCGCGGCCCGGCGCCATCGCCCCGAGCACTGCGGCGTCCACCGGCAGCCCACCCAGATCGTCGCTCCACGCCACGACGGTGCCCCGGAGGTCCCGCTCCAGCGGTGCGGCGAACTGCTGCGGCGGCACGGCGGACGACAGCGGATGGCGGGGGTCCGGCGGGCTGAGCACGCGCATCTGGAGCGCGACGTCGGCCACGGTGCGGGCCATCGGGCCGGCGGTCGCGAGCGTGAACAGCGGAGCGGCGCTGGGCCAGCTCGGCACCCGGCCGATCGACGGCCGCAGGCCGACGACGTTGCAGAAGCTCGCCGGGTTGCGCAGCGAGCCGCCCATGTCCGAGCCGTCGGCTATGGGCACCATGCCGGTCGCCAGCGCCACCGCGGCGCCGCCGCTGCTCCCGCCGCAGGTCTTGCCGAGGTCGTAGGGGTTCCGCGTGGCGCCGAACACCGGGTTGAACGTCTGCGACCCGG
>Ga0081539_10002358_pt1 | contig 12607 bp, 15 predicted proteins | sample TabmetS4T2R2_FD_71023 | JGI IMG/M metagenome (GOLD analysis project Ga0081539, IMG submission 71023) | Tabebuia heterophylla rhizosphere microbial communities from the University of Puerto Rico - S4T2R2 | ecosystem: Host-associated > Plants > Roots > Rhizosphere ...
TACGCGCGCATCCACCCGGCCGTCCCCGATGGATAGCCGCACACCTCGAGCGCCCCGGAGCCCGCGTTGCGCAGCGTGACGTGGAAGGTGATCGCGAGCGGCTCCTCCTGGGGCCCGGCGGACCAGGCGAGGTGGTTGTCGCCCGCGGTCGAGTGGTCGTCGAAGTACCCGCCCGCGATCGCGGTCGGCGTGCCCTGCAGGAGATCGGGGAGATCACCCGGCGCCGCGACGGCTGCCGGCGCGATCGCGGCTACGGAGCACAGCGAGACGACGGCGGCGATCATCGCTCGCCGCGCGCGAAAAGGAGGCATCAGGACGTCCTTGTCCGTTCGTTGTCGGTACGCGGGCCCAGACGGGCGGTCGGCACCCTACCCGGGCGGGCAGGCGCAACGACATACGAGGTACGTCCGCTGCGTGCCGGCGGCGAGCGGCGCTCGCCGCCGGCGCAAGCGTCAGGTGGTCAGATGCCGCCGGCCACCTCCGCCGCCGAGACGGCGCATCCCTGCGCCGGCGACGACGAGCACGATGACCACGCCGATCAGCGCGCTGAGGATGCCGCCCCAGTCGAACACGTCCTCGTCGCCGATGCCGAGGCCGGCCGTGAAGATCAGCCAGCCGACGGCCGCGCCGACGAGCCCCAGCACGATCGAGACGAGCCAGGACCGGGGGCCGCGCATGCCCTCGAACACGTCGTTGGGCACGAGCGCCCGGCCAATGAAGCCGGCCACCAGGCCGAGAAGCAGTGCTCCGATCACGTCAGCCTCCTATCAAGGGTTATGCACGACCCTGTACCCAGCAGAGCGGGGGCTGTTACCCACGAAACAGCCGCCCCGGGTCGGGGCGCTCAGACACCGTTGAAGACGCCCGCGGACTCGTGACCGAGCGCGATCAGCATGCCCAGCGGGATCTGCCCGATGTGAGCTACGCGGACGACGCCATAGCGTCCGCGTTCGCCCTGGCCAAGGCCGCATCGAGTACGGCGTACTCGGCCTCCTCGACCGCCACCAGAGCGAAGTCCACGGCGTTGACGGCGTCCGCCTCGGCCCAGTCGGCGTCGCGTTCTGCGCTCGCGAGATCGCGTTCGGCCTGCTTCTCCGCGATGCGCTGCCGGATGTGCTGGATGTGCTGATCCCAGCTGCTCTGCAGCTCGTTCCAGTGAGACTCAGCCTGCTCGCGCGTTTCCTGGGCCATGGCGGCGAACTGGGCGGCGTGCTCGTCCGCCGCCTTGCGCGCCTGGTCGGCCTTGGCCTCGAGCCTGGCGCTGTCCTCCGAAGCCGCCGCCTTGATGTTGCTCTCCCCCTGCTCCACTCGCTGCCTGAGCTCGCTGAAGCGGTCTGATGCAGACATGCTCACGCGTCCTCTCTGCCCGTGAGGGCGCCGGGCTGATGGAGATGGAGTGCCAGGCCTACCACCTGTCGAGGTAGCGCGCAACGGCCCATTACGGGTCAATCACGCGCTGCTGCTCGCGGCTGAGTCTTTCGGCGAATTCGTCGGTCTTCGTTCGGACGTCACGCCGCGAACAAGAGGAGCCGGCTACTCCGTTGCCCACCGCTGCTTCGTCACCGCTGCTTCGCTCGCGGCTTCTGCCACGAGGGTGGCTGGCTCGGCGACGGCTGCTCGCTACCTTCGGTGCGTCATGAGTGACCCGCGGAACGATCGGATCGCGCCCATGATCCGGGAGCTCGACGAGGAGTCCGCGACGCTCGCCGGGATCGCCTCTTGACCCGAGCCGAGCCCGACCGCAGGGGCGTCGGCATCGATCGCGTCGCGTCGCCGGCTCACGCAGATCAGCTCGTCTGACGGCGCCGACATCGACCGCACCGACGGATGGGCGACGAACCCGTCCGCGTGCCGAACGCGCACCAGGCGCGGGTTCCGACAGACAAGCTCGTGGGATACGCGCTGGACCCCAGCCATGAGCGCGGGCGGCACAAGGCGCGCGTCTTCGCATCAGCGCTCGGGATCACCGCTGCGGATTGGCGCGACCTGCACGACGCGATCCTGGCGGCCCTGCCGAAGCCACCGTCAGGTCGACGCGCATCACGCCGTTCGGCGTCACCTACGAGGTCGTCGTGACGGTTGACGGCTCAACGGCGCGACGATGCCGGTCGTCACCACATGGATCATCGAGGGCGACGGACCGCCGCGCCTCACATCGACCTGGGTGGACATCCCATGAATCGCTCCGAGAATCAGACGACGCTGCCTGACCCACAACATGCGGTTCTCGACGTGGTCGAACTGCTCGCTGACTCCGGCCGCTGGCCGGCGGGGACGGTCGGCACGGTCGTTGAGGCGGACGACGAGAAGGCGCTTGTCGAGATCAGCGACGACCGTGGGCACGCGCTCGACTTCATCTCCGTGCCGCACCGAGCGCTCGGTTCCCGGCCGAGCCGATCGGAGGACCGCGTCGCATCCTGACGTATCCCGGCATGGCGCCCAAGCCTCTGCCGCCCGATCAGATCAAGCCGCCGTCGACATCGATCGGAATGGAGGACGCACGCGGCAGGAACGAGCCGGCGCCGCGTCCGGCGGGCGCCGCTCTGGCGTAACGCGCAGGGGCGACGGACGCCGATTTCCAACGCGTACATGTCCGCGGCCCAGCCGGACGGTCCGACCGGCAATGAGCCCCGAAATCGACCCAGAGAACAGAAAAGGCCCCGCCTGCGGGACCCTTTCGATGGGCGATACTGGGCTCGAACCAGTGACCTCCGCCTTGTCGAGGCGGCGCTCTCCCAGCTGAGCTAATCGCCCTGGGAGGGGCAAGCCTAGCAACCGGCGGTCGCGCTGACCTCCTACGATGTCGGGGCTTCTTCGGCGCCGTGGCGGAGTGGCTACGCAGCGGCCTGCAAAGCCGTGTACACCGGTTCGATTCCGGTCGGCGCCTCTCAAGAACATCGGGGATTTCGGGGTAGTTGCGCACTCAACGTGTCCCCGTTGTGTCCCGAGATTTGGGTATCCGAGGCGCTCGGGAGGATGGGTGCATGCCGCTGCTGACGATGCCGACCGACGTCGTGATCTCGGGCGCAACCCTGGCGCCGTCGTGCTCGCCGAGTTCTGGCTCGACGGGATGGCCGCCCGTGGCGTCACACCCGCAGACGTCCTCGCCTCCTACCGAGCAGCGCGGCGGCCGCTCCTGCTCCTCGAGGACGGCGGCCGCGCCGGGCCCGCCACCGATGAAGCGATCGTCGCGGCGTGCGAGGCGCGCCCCGGCCGCTTCGTCAACGTCGTCCTCGACGCCCTTGCCGCCTGAGCTCGTCGCTTAGCCTGCTGCCGGGATCACCGGCGGCACGCGCGCTTACTTCGCGAGGCGCTCGTACAGCGCGCGATCGCGCTCGTGACGCTCGCGCAGGCGAGCCATGAACTCGGCGTCGCTGCGTCGCTGCTCGATGTGCTCGTCGATCGCGACGCGAATCGCGTCGTTCAACGACTGCCCGTCGGCGCGCGCGACCATCTCCAGCACGCTGGCCTGCTCGTCGGCCAGGCGCAGGGTCATCGTCTTGGGCATTGGGGTGGCTCCGGTGGTAGCGGGATTCTCGTCTAGACGTATATCGGCTAGGCGTTTTATGCCTAGAACCGTAGCACCAAGAACCGACGGAATTCAACTACCAAGCCACCAAGCCACCACGCATGCTATAGCCTCCCCATGCTGCGGATCGAGCTGGGCGACTTCCTCGTCATCGCCGAAATCCACACCGGCATCGACGCCCACGCGCTCGCGCGCATACCGCGCGTCGTGCAACTCGCCGAGGCAGCACTCGCCGCACCATTCGCCGGGTTCGGCGACGTCGAGCTCTTCACCGAGTTCCACGCAAAGGCAGCCGTCTACTGCTCGCGCATCGTCACCTACCACCCACTCCCCGACGGCAACAAGCGCACCGGCTACGACGTCATGGTCGAGTTCGTCGAGCGCAACGGCGCGACGTGGACCCACCCCGTAGCCGGCCTGGACGAAACCGCCCAGATGATCGAGGGCCTCGCCGCACGCCTCGCCGACGAGGCCACCTTCATCAACTGGGTCGCACACCGCATCACCGAGGCCCAGACCCGGTAGTCAAGAGGGACGCGCCGGCGATCTATGGTTCGCGCATGAGCGCGACGCCCGGCGCATCCCAGCCGCCGATAGGCCGGCGATGGTGCTCGGGCTGCGAGCGCTGGCTCACGCCGTCATCGCAGAGGCCCGGCTGGACGCCCGTCGTGCCCGACGACGGCGACTCCTACTGGCTGCTGTCCCGCGTGCTCGCGCGAGCGAGGGCTCATATGACCGTCGTCCTCAACCCGCCACGACACGGGTACGCGCTCATCGTCGAGCACGCCGTCATCCCATGCCGCGACCTCGCGACCCTCGCCGACGAGCTCGTCCGCGCGTACTTCGACGGGGCTAGCGAGTGCCGCGCCCAAGCGCGGCCCAGGCCGGCCGGCTGCCGCGAGCTCTGCCCTGGGAAGCGCGCCGCGCCGTCGAGCTCGCGGTCGCACGTATCGTGGGCCGAGCCGCAGCGGGCGAAGCGCTAGGCGTAGATGGCGACCGCGAAGGCGGCGATCGTCGCGAGGACGAACCCGGCGTAGGTCCAGAGCCGGTCCCGCGCTGGTCGTCGATGTAGGCGAACAGGAGGACGATGATCACCCAGACGACGCAGCCGAGGACGAGGTTCCCCGGGGCTCACTTCGACTCGAACGCAAGGACCACGACGGTCAGGATCAGCGCGGCGATGGACACCTCCCAGTCGTCGTCCTTGATCCTGATCCAGGCGCCGAGGGCGAGGAGCGCCAGGCAGAGGAGCACCATGACGGGCATGCGAGACGCGAACGTACTGACGTCCGGGCAGCACAGCCCCGGCCCCAGGGGGAGGGTCTCGAGCTAGCTCGGGCCCGTTCACGGATACCTGCGCCCGTGCGGCTGCGCGCGCCCGCTGCCGATCGCTGGCGGCTCGTGCCTGCTCTGCGGCCGCCACATCGAGCGGAGGGAGCTCGAGCGATGAGCGGGCAGCTCCTCACCGCGGACCAGCTCGCCGAGCGATGGCAGGTCCCGAAGTCGCACGTCTACCGACTCACCCGCGACGGCGCGATCCCGGCCGTCAAGCTCGGCCGCTACTACCGCTATCGCCTCGACGCGATCGAGCGCTTCGAGCTCGGCCATGACGAGGACCTCGCCGAAGCGAGGGAGGTCGCGTAGCATGGCATCACGCCACAAGCGGGCCGGCGGCGCGCCAACGCCCCGGCCCCGGACCAGGAGCAGTAGCTCCGTGGCCACGCAGCACCCTAGCCGCCGGGTCACCGGCCATCTCAAGCTCGTCGAGCGCCGCGAGGGCCCCGTCTGGTACGCGAAGACGCGCGTCCCTGGCCGCCGGCCGAGCAGACGACCCGACGCCTAGCGCCGGCGCGCTGGGCGGCGGTAAGCCACCCGCCGGGCATCTCACGCGCCGGCAGGCCGAGGACGCCCTCGCCGACCTCCTCGCCGTCGAGCGGCGCAACGTCGGCCACGGCGCTTACGACCACCAGCCCAGTGGCGCGACCTTCGCCGACGCCGCCGCCGGCTTCCTACGGCACGTCGAGCACATCAAGGGCCGCGAGTTCTCGACGATCCGCGACTACCGGCTCAGCATCCGCCGCTACCTCGGCCCGCGCTGGGGCGATCGGCCCGTCGCGGCGATCCAGCCGTCGGACGTCGCCGCGCTGCGCGACGAGCTCATGGCGGCCGGCCTGTCTGCCCGAGGTCGCGCGCCATCTGACCGTCGCGCACGGCGTCTTCAAGCACGCCGTCCGCGAGACGGCCTCACGCGCAACCCGGCGAGCGCGGAGCTCGTCGACCGGCCGACCGTCCGCTACTCCGGCGAGTTCGTCACCTTCGATGCCGACGAGCTCGCCGCGCTCGCGCGCGCTGCGCACGACGAGCAGGACGCCGCGCTCTACCTCGCCGCCGCGATGACCGGGCTGCGCTAGGGCGAGCTCCTGGCGCTGCGCTGGCGCGACGTGGACTTCGCCGGCCAGCGCGTGCACGTCCGCCGCGCGTGGTCGCAGGCGGCGAAGGTCGAGAAGACGCCGAAGAGCGGCAAGGTCCGCAGCGTGCCGCTCGTGCCCGAGCTCATCGGGCCGCTCGACCGGCTCAGCCGGCGCGAGCACTTCACCGGCCCGGACGACCTCGTCTTCTGCAACACGGTCGGCGAGCACCTCAACGGCTGGGCGCTGCGCCGGCGGTACGACGCCGCGCTCGAGGCGGCCGGCCTGCGCCGCGTCCGGTTCCACGACCTGCGCCACTGCTTCGGCTCCGTCGCCGTGCGCGCGTTCCCGCTCTCCGACGTCCAGGCGATGCTCGGCCACGCGCACGTCACCACGACGATGCACTACGTCCACCATCGCCCCGGCGCCGATGACGCCGCGCGCCTCTCGAGCGCGTTCCGCGGCGAATCCGTGTCCCCGCTCGTGTCCCGACACGGCGGATTCGAGCGCAACTCAGAGCAACTGAGCGATACGAATGTCCTGCAAATCGATGGGTAGCACCTCGGCTGGGCCGACTGCAAAGCCGTGTACACGGTTCGATTCCGGTCGGCGCCTCTGGTTTGCCGTGGCCGCTCATCGGTCCAGGGCGCTGTCACAACCGCTTGCCGGCCGGTGTCTCCATGTCGCAGCCAAGCGACACCTGGAGGACACGATGGCCAGCAACACCCGGATCCCGAAGGCCGAGCTGACCGGCGTCTACGGCGCGATGGTCAAGCGCATGTCCCGCAAGATGCTCGGCGAGGTCGCCGAGCCGATCGCGGTGATGTGGCACAACCGAAAGGTGCTGAACGTCTCCTTCACGCTCGGCCGAAAGGCCCAGAAGTGGGACCAGTGCGACGCGAGCCTGAAGTCGTTCGCACACATGGCGGTCGCCAGCTTCGTCGGCTGCAGCTTCTGCCTGGACCTCGGCTACTTCCAGGCCCACAACGAGGGACTCGACGAGGTGAAGGCACGTGAGGTGCCGCGGTGGCGTGAATCCGACGTCTTCACGCCGCTCGAGCGCGACGTCATGGAGTACGCCGAGGCGATGTCGCAGTGCCCGCCGACGGTGACGGACGAGCTCTCGGCCCGCCTGCTCGACGCGCTCGGGGCGGCCGGGCTTGTGGAGCTGACCGCCTACATCGGACTGGCGAACATGTACTCCCGCACGAACATCGCGCTCGGTATCACGTCCCAGGGCCTCTCGGCCGCCTGCGACCTGAAGCCGCTCGCGCTGCCCTTGGCGGCATGACCGACGACCCGTTCCTCACCCACCGCAGCCTGCTCTTCACCGTCGCCTACGAGATGCTCGGCTCCGCCGCGGACGCCGAGGACGTCGTGCAGGAGGCCTGGCTGCGGTGGGCCGACGTCGACCGCGCCGAGGTGCGAGACCCGCGGGCCTACCTCGTCCGGATCGTCACCCGGCAGGCGCTCAACCGGCTCCGGACGGTGGCGCGGCGGCGCGAGGAGTACGTCGGGGAGTGGCTGCCCGAGCCGCTGCTCACGAGTCCCGACGTCGCCGAGGACGTCGATCTCGCCGAGAGCGTGTCCATCGCGATGCTGACCGTGCTGGAGACCCTCGCGCCCGCCGAACGCGCGGTCTTCGTCTTGCGCGAGGTCTTCGACGTCCCGTATCCCGACATCGCTGCCGCCGTCGAGAAGACGCCGGCGGCGGTCCGGCAGATCGCCCATCGCGCCCGGGACCACGTGGCCGCGCGGCGGCCGCGGATACAGGTCGATCGCGCCGAGCAGCAGAAGGTGGTCGACCGGTTCATGGCGGCGCTTCAGACCGGTGATCTCCAGGCGCTGCTCGACGTGCTCGCACCCGACGTCGTGCTGATCGCCGACGGCGGCGGAGAGGCGCCCGCGTTCCTGCAGCCGCTGATGGGAAGCGATCGGGTGGCCCCCCTCCTCTCTCGCTTCAAGGCGCTCGTGCCGGACGCGGTGGTCGGCACGGTGTGGATCAACGGCGCGCCAGCCGGCCGGATCGATCTCGCCGGCGAACTGAACACCGCGATCAGCCTGGCGATCGCGGACGGCCGCATCACCCGCATCTACGCCATGCGCAACCCGCACAAGCTGGCACGGCTGGGTCAGGAGGCAGCGCTCAGTCGCTGACTTCGTCACCCCCAGCGACAACGATCAGATGGCCTTCGAGGCGCATCCGGAGGCTCCACGCAGGCGCTGCCCTCGCTCGCTAGAGCGGCTGGATCGGCACCGCGACGCCCACCTCCAGCCGGCCGCGACGCGTGCGCGTCACGAGCACGAGGCCCGACGACCAGGCTTCCGCCGCTCGGAAGCGGATCGTGCAGTCGACGCGCCGCGAAGAGCGACGCGCGCAGGCGCGCGCCGGCTCGACGGCCCACCGCCGGCACCACGGCGTCGCCACGCATGTCTCACGCGCGGCGTCGACCGCCGCGGCTCGCGCTCGCGTCTTCGTGAGCGCCACCGCGGCGGCGCCGTTCCCGGAGGTCGCGAGGCAGCCGGCGACGGCGGCGACGAGGAGCGATGAGCAGAGAAGCGGTGTGCTTGGCACCGCTCCAGGGTGACTCAATCTTCCCACGGATGGAGCAGTTGGCGCGGTCGCGCCAGGGATAACCTGCTGCGCACCCCACGGAGGAGAGCCTTGACCGCGCACGCGACGACCGCCGAGCTGGACGGTGAAGCACTCGAGCGCCTCACGGCGTCCATCGAGGCCGACATCGACGCCGGGACCTACGACGGTGCCGTGATCATGCTGGCCCGCCACGGCGAGGTCGCGTTGCACGAGGCGATCGGCTGGACCGACCGGGAGGCCGAGCGCCGCGCACGGACCGACGACGTCTTCCGCGTCCTGTCGCTCACGAAGGCGTTCACGAACGCGCTCATCCTGCGCGCGATCAGCCGCGGTGAGCTGTCCACCGCCACGCGCGTCGTCGACGTGATCCCGGAGTTCGGCGGGACCGACCGCTTCCGCCGCGCCCGCAAGGAGCGCATCACGGTCGGTCACCTGCTCACGCACCGTTCGGGCCTGCCGCTCACGCCGACGCCCGTCCCCTACGAGCAGCTCGGCCGCCTCGACCTCACGCTCCAGGCGATCTACGAGCTCGAGCCGGTCAGCGAGCCGGGCGGGCCGGTGAACTACTCCCCCGCCCTCAACCACGCGCTCATGGGCGAGATCCTCCGGCGCCTGAGCGGCGACGGGATCCCGATGCGCGAGCTGATGCAGCGCGACCTCTTCGAGCCGCTCGGCATGACGAGCACCGCCCTCGGCGCGCCGCGCGCCTGGGCGGATCGCCTCGTCCCGCTCAAGGCCCGCTTCACGGCCGCCGGCTGGCTCACCGAGCACGACGTCGAGGTGCTCAACGACGTCATCACGGAGGAGGCGGAGATGCCGTGGGTCGGCGGCGTCACGACTGCCGAGGACGTTTTCCGCCTCGCGGAGATGCTGCGCCGCGGCGGGGAGTGCGACGGCGTGCGCTGCATCGCCCCCGCCGTGCTCGACCTGGCGACGCGCAACCAGACGGGCGCCGCGCCCAACGAGCTGTACGGCCGGCTGGCGGTCGCCAACGGCTGGGAGGTGCTTCCCGCGTTCATCGGCCTGGGTTTCATGCTCGCGGGCGAGGGGCTCGCGCCCGCGATGTACGGGACGCTCACGTCTCCGCGGACGTTCGGCAACTACGGCGCCGGCTCCACGATCTTCTGGGTCGATCCCGAGCGCGACCTGACGCTCGTGATCCTCACCGCGGGCGTGCTCTCGCACGCTCCGAACATCATGCGATTCCACCGGCTTTCGGACATGGCCGTGGCGGCGGCGCTGTGATCGCGCTCGCGGAGCACTCCTACGTGTGGATCGGCGTGGAGCGCGTCGAGCAGCCAGACGGCACGACCGCGACCGCGGGCGAGCACATGTACGTCGAGTACTTCGTGCCGCTGCAGCGCACGAAGCCCCACCCGATCGTGCTCGTGCACGGTGGCGCGGGTCAGGGCATGGCGTTCCTCGGCCGGGGCGGAGGCGAGCCGGGATGGGCGCACCACCTCCTCGCCGAGGGCTACGCCGTGTACCTGCTCGACCGTCCGGGTTTCGGCCGCAATGTCCCCCTCCCCACGCCGGAGGGGCAGCCGGCGCCGCCGATCCCCTACGAGGCGGTGGTGAACGAGTTCCGCTTCGCGGCGCAGACGGGGCGCTGGCCGGGAACGGGCGAGATCGGCGATCCGCTCGTCGACCAGTTCATGGCCCAGCAGCGGCCCGCGCGCTTCGACGTCCCGCAGCCGTTCGAGCTCTACAAGCGGCGAGGCGCGGAACTGCTCGACCACATCGGCCCCGCGATCGTGCTCATGCACTCGGCGGGCGGCCCGTTCGGGTGGGTGACGGCCGACGCGCGGCCCGAGCTCGTGAAGGCCGTCGTGTCCGTCGAGGCGCTGCCGCCCGTGATGGCGGCTGAGCACCTCGCGTTCGACCCCCCTGGCGAGCTCGCGCTGGAGGAAGTGCCGGACGAGCGCGGCGTCGAGTGGGGACCGCTCGGTCGCGTGCCGCGCGTCGTGCAGGCCGAGCCGCCCCGCCGGCTCGTGAACCTGTCGCGCATGCCGATCGCCTGCGTGATGAGCGACGACCCCCGCTTCTCGGAGATCACGCGAGCCGAGTCGCTCTTCCTCCGGCAGGCCGGATGCGACGTCACCGACCTCGTGCTGTCCGAGCACGGGATCACCGGCAACGGGCACTTCATGACGCTCGAGGACAACAACCGCGAGGCGCTCGGCATGATCCTCTCCTGGCTGGACCAGCGGCTCGCCTGAGACCTTCCGGAGAAGGGGCTGACGACCGGCGGGCCCGGTGGCACACTCAGGCGCATGCATCCGCGTCGGACGAAGATCGTCGCCACCCTTGGCCCGGCGACGGACACGCCGGGCACGTTGGATCAGCTCATCGCGGCGGGCATGGACTGCGCGCGGATCAACTGCTCGCACGGGACCGCCGACGACCTGCGCCGCCGCGCGACCGAGCTGCGCGAGGCCGCCGAGCGCTCGGGCCGTCCTGTGAGCCTCCTCTTCGACCTCCAAGGGCCGAAGCTGCGGCTCTCGGGCGACACGGTGGAGCGCACGCTGGCGCCCGGCGATCGGGTCGTCTTCTGCGGCAACGGCAACGTGCCGGAACCGGATGCGGTGCGGGTCGCGTTCGACGGCTTCTGCGAGCTGGTCACCGACCGGTCGGAGCTCGTGATCGGCGACGGCGTCCCCCGGCTCATCACCGAGGCGGTCGACGGCGAGAAGGTCGTCGCGCGTGCCCTCTCCCCTGGTCGGCTGCAGCCGAACAAGGGCATCAACGTGACGTACGCCCGTCCGTCGCTCCCCGCGATCACCGAGAAGGACATGGCCGACCTCGACGTGGCGGTCGAGATGGGCGCGGACTTCGTCGCCCTGTCCTTCGTGCGCAACGGCATCGACATGATCCGGCTCGTCGAGTTCCTGGAGGAGCGCGGCTCGTACGCCAGGACGATCGCGAAGATCGAGAAGATCGAGGCCTACGAGCACCTCGACGAGATCCTCGCCGCCTCGCACGGGATCATGGTCGCGCGCGGCGACTACGGCGTCGAGGCGGGCTTTGCGCGCGTGCCGCTCATGCAGAAGGACACGATCTACCGCGCGACCCAGGCGGGGAAGCTCGTGATCACCGCGACGCAGATGTTCGAGTCGATGATCAACGCGCCCGAGCCGACGCGCGCGGAGGCGGCCGACGTCGCCAACGCCGTCATCGACGGCACGTCGGCGGTGATGCTCTCCGCGGAGACGAGCATCGGCTCCTACCCGGTGCAGGCGGTTCTCGCCATGTCGGACATCGCGATCGTCGCCGAGGAGTCCTCCGTCATCCGCGGAGGGCACGAGCCCGACATCGGTGGGACCGCGGCGGCGGTCATGCACGCCGCGATCACGCTCGCGGACGACATCGACGCCGTCGCGGTCGTCGTGCCGACCACGAGCGGCGGCACGGCGCGGGCGTGCGCGAAGTACCGCCGGCGGCGGCCCATCATCGCCCTCGCCCACGACGTGCGCGTCGCGAACCAACTCGCGCTGGAGTGGGGCGTGCGCCCGGCGACGATCGACTACCTGGAGAGCGTCGACGGGCTGATCGACGAGGCGCTCATCCGCGCCCGCGACCTCGCCGAGCTCGAGCCGGGTGGCCTGGCGGTGCTCACGGCCGGGCCGCAGTCAGGGTCGATCGGGGCCACGAACCTGATCGTTTTGCGCCACATTCCGCCGCCGTAGCCCCGGCTGCCGGATCGATTGCGACACCCCGCTCCGCCGAGGCGTAGGGTGCCGCGCGGCACCGACGTTTAGGAATTGCTGTGTGGCGAGCTGCACGCGATGACGGCCGGAACGACCGGACGACCGACGACCGGTTGGAAAGCCTGCTTGAGGCCGCGCCCGACGCGATCGTCGCCGTCGATGTCAAGGGCCACATCGTGCTCGCGAACGCCCAGGCGCAGCGGCTGTTCGGCTACGAGCGCGAGGCGCTGATCGGCGCGGACATCGAGCTGATCGTGCCCGAGGGCGCGCGAACCCTGTGGCCGGGACGCCGAGCCCGCTACGGCCTGGCACCCTCGCGCAGCGCGGCGACGCAGCTCGTCGGCCGCCGCAGCGACGGCCGGGAGTT
>Ga0081539_10005626_pt1 | contig 12606 bp, 13 predicted proteins | sample TabmetS4T2R2_FD_71023 | JGI IMG/M metagenome (GOLD analysis project Ga0081539, IMG submission 71023) | Tabebuia heterophylla rhizosphere microbial communities from the University of Puerto Rico - S4T2R2 | ecosystem: Host-associated > Plants > Roots > Rhizosphere ...
GTTCCTGCGCACTCCCAAGACCACGGAGAACATGCGCTGGTGGGAGGCGTTGCGGGCCAACTGGGCGGAGTCGGTGCTGGCGGTGCTCGGTCTGCTCGCCATCGGGGCTGCGCTGACCCGCGCGGACACCTTCAGCGGGCCGCTGCTTGCCGGCCTGCTGCTCTTCCCGACGTTCGCCCTCGTCGCGGCGCCCTACAACAGCCTCGCGGCCCAGCGCGCGGCCCTGCCACCCGAGCTGAGCGACCGGCGGCGGACGGAATGGGCCCGCGATCGGCGGGCCGTCGTCCAGGGCGTCGCGGTGGGCGGGGCGGGCGCCGTGGTCGCCGGCGTCGTCGCGCTCGCGCTGATCCTCCTGACGCCCGGCACGCACGTGAGCCCGCCCCAGCTCATCCCGCCGCGCGACTCCCGGAGCGACCCCGGCGGCACTCCCGGACCGTCGCCCACGACCTCGCCGTCCGCGTCCCCGACCGGCACCTCCACACCGACCACTACCGGCGTATCTGCGAGCGAGACGACGACGGGGACGACCGCCACTACCTCACAGGCGCCGAGTACCGAGACGACCACCGAGCAGTCGACGACGTCTGCTGGTGAGCAGGGCGCGTCGGCTTCGCCGTGAGCGTCGCGGTCTGCCGCTTCTGCTACCGTGATAACCAAGAGTTTAGAACTCAATACTGTCTGTGACTAGCCGAGGTAACTCTCGAACTCTCTTCCCGCGGTGCCTGGAGGAGCAGGTGGACGTCCAACGTGTGACGCAGATGGTCAGTCTGGTCGTCTACGGCGCCTTGATGGTCATCGCGGTGCGCTTCTGGTGGCAACAGCGGGAGCCCGCAGCGCGCTGGCTTGTCGCCACATTCGCCATCCTGGCCGCCATCGTGTGCCTGAGTGCGATCCTTCCGGAGGATCAGGACGGCGTGATGGGGCAGGCGCTGTGGGTGCCGCGCCGGATCCTGCTCGACGCCGCGATCATCGCCCTGCTGGCGTTCCCTTACTTTTTGCACCGTTTCGCCCGTTCCTTCGCCGATCGCGTGCCGCTGTACGGCCGCGTGCTGGACGTCGGGATGGTCGCGGTTGCCGTGTGGACGGTGCTCCTGCCCGGCTTCCCGGCCGCGGATGACGTCCAGCCTGCCTGGATCGGCCCGTACCGGACGTTCGCCCTTTCCTGGTGGTTCGTGACACTGATGAGCGTCACCGTTGCGCTGTGGCGGGCCGGGCGTGGTCAGCCGGGGGTGGCCCGGCGACGAATGCGCAGCCTTGCGGTGGCTGCTCTCATGATGAACGCCGCCCTCCTCGGCTCGTCGTTGCTGCAAGACGGTTCGGGAGAGACCACGACGACGTCCTTGCTGGTCACCAGCCTCCTGGCATGGACCAGCGCGGCCGCGTTCTGGATCGGCTTCGCCCCTCCGGGACTGCTACGCCGGCTCTGGCGCGCCGAGGAGGAGGCCAAGCTGCGCAAGGCCGAGGAGGGCCTCGTCACCGCCACCACCCGCCGCGAGGCGGCCAGCCTCATCGTTGAGCCTGCGGCCGCCCTGCTCGGCAGTCAGGCCGCTGTCATCCGGGACAAGGAGGGCGTGGTTCTGGCCAGGTCCGGGCACTTCCTCGCCGAGCAGACTGAGGCGTCGCAGGGGCTGTCGGTGGTCGTGGGAACGCGCAGCCGCCTGGTCGTCGAGAAGTCTCGCTATGTGCCGCTCTTCGGTGCCGAGGAGGAGGGTCTCCTGCGCTCCCTGGGTGCCCATCTGGACATGGCCCTCGAACGAGTCATGGCGTTCGAGGCCAGCGAGGCCGCTCGGCAGCAGGCCCAGCGCGCGTCGGAGGAACTGCAGCAGCTCGTCTACGGAATCACCCATGACCTGAAGAATCCGCTGCACACGATCACGGGATTCCTGGACCTGCTGGGCGGCGAGGCCAACCGGCTGAGCGACGACGGCCGGATGTTCCTCGGCCGGGTCCAGGCCAGCACGGCGTACATGACCCGGCTGATCGACGACCTGTTGCGCCTGTCCCGGATCGGTCGCACGGACGCCACGCTGACCGACGTCGACCTGCAGGCTCTCGTGGAGGACATCGGCCGGGACATCCAGGAGCGCTATCCCGGCAAGCAGGTGCTTGCCGAGGCACAGGTCATGCTGCGGATGAACGCCGTGCGTGCCCGTCAGCTCTTCACGAACCTGATCGAGAACGCGGCTGTCCACGGCGGCCGGGACAACCTGACGATCGAGGTACGTGCGCATGCCCGGACCGGGCGCTTCGTCGAGGTGCTCGTGCGCGACGACGGTGTCGGTGTCCCGCGCGAGTACCGGGAGCGCGTCTTCACGATCTTCGAGCGGCTCGACGGCTTCGGCGCCGGCGGCCCGGGGACCGGGGTCGGGCTCACCATGTGCCGCCGGATCGTCGAAGACGTGTCGGGCTCCGTGGAGATCCTGGACTCCGAGGTCGGGACGCTGGTGCGGCTGATCCTTCCGGAGTCGTTGCCCGATCCCATGCCCGACGTGCTCCCCGTCCAGCGGCCCTCGATGCACGCCGCTTTGCATCATGCGTGACGTCCGCATCCTGGTAGCGGATGACAATGAAGATCACAGGTTCCTCACCTCGTACGCGCTGCGCGGTGCCTGCCGGGAGGACGTCGGCATCACGGTTCTCGAGGCGCGGGACGGTCTGGAGACCCTGGACTATCTGCGCGGGCGCGGCGGTCACGAGGGTCGCGCCCTGCCCGACATCGTGTTGCTCGACATCTCACTGCCCCGGATGAGCGGGCTGGAGGTGTTGCGCGCCGTGAAGAGCGAACCTGAGTTGCGGCACATCCCGGTGGTGATCCTGACCTCGTCGGACCGGCCGGAAGACGTGCAGGCGGCGTACTCCCTGGGCGCGAACTCCTACGTGACCAAGTCGAAGGACCTCGGCACGCTCGTGGCGTACTGGACCCGGACGGTCACGCTCCTGGACGGGATCTAGGGCTCGTCTCGACCAAGTCCCGGACGGGTGCGGCTCAGCACTGCTCGCCCGAGGCCAGTCCCGCCGTCCAGCGGTCCTCGATCCGCGCCAGCCGCCAGACGAGCAAGGCGACCACCCAGGTGAGGATGAACAGCGCGACGATCGCGTAGCCGACGTAGTTCAGGTCCAGGCCCGCGATCCAGACCAGTGGGCCGCGGGTGACCCCGGTCTTCTCGACGAAGATCGAGATCACCTCGATGCTGCCGATGATCAGCGCGACGGCGACCGACAACCCGGTGATCGTGATGTTGTAGTAGACCTTCCGCACCGGCCTGGAGAACGCCCAGCCGTAGGCGAAGTTCATGAAACATCCGTCGATGGAGTCCAGCAGGCTCATCCCGGCTGCGAACAGGACCGGCAACGTGAGGATCGCGTACCAGGGCAGCTCGAACGCCGCTGCCCCGCCGGCCAGCACGAGGAGCGAGACTTCCGAGGCCGTGTCGAAGCCGAGGCCGAAGAGCAGACCTACCGGGTACATGTGCCATGACCTGGTCACCCCCCGGGTGAGTGGCCCCAGGATCCGGTTGATCAAGCCGCGCTTGTCGAGCTGGTCCTCCAGGGCTTCCTCGTCGTAGCTGCCGCGGCGCATCTCCCGGAAGACGCCGAGGATCTGCCGCAGGACGAGCAGGTTGAGGACGCCGATCAGCATGAGAAAGACGCCGGACACGGCCGTGCCGATGAGGCCCGTGGTCTGCTGCACCGCCGAGGAGTCGTCAGCCGCCTGGCGGGCGAGCGCGCGCACGCCGAGTGACAGCAGCAGGCAGAGGCCGAACACGATCGAGGAATGGCCGAGGGAGAACCAGAAACCCACCGACAGCGGCCGCTTGCCGTCGGCCATGAGCTTGCGCGTGGTGTTGTCGATGGCGGCGATGTGGTCGGCGTCGAATGCGTGCCGCATCCCGAGGGTGTACGCCGTCACGCCCAGCCCGATGCCGAAGACCGTCGTCGATGTCACCTGGTAGTGCCGAGGGGCCACGATCAGGCCGAGCACGCCCCAGCCGACGATGTGCAGCAGAAGAACGAACCCCGCCATACCACCGATGGACGTCCATTCCCGGCGGCTCAGGCTGATCTGACTGGTGTCCGTCGCGGACGGCGCCTCGGCGGTGACGCTCACGACTGCCTCCCCGGACTGCCGGCGGACCCGCTCGACCAGGGACGACGCTAGACGCCATGAGTTGGTTATTGCAAGTGATTAGCGATAGCGGCCTCAAGCGACGGGTGAGGTATCGCGCCGGGCGTGCCCGGAGCGAAGGACAAGCGTGCGCTGCCCGGCGTCCCAATGGTCGACGTCGGACCAGTCCACGAGGAAGGCGCCTCGGTGCAGCCACCGGACTACCAGGCGGATGAGCCAGGGTCCCTGGTCGCCGCGACGTTCGTAACCGAACAGCGATCCGGCCCGGCGCGGGGAGACCAACAGCGTCTCGACGAGGAACTCAGCCAGGACGCCGCGGGGACGGCCGACTTGAGCCAACCGGACGTCGGTCACCTCGCCCACCGTGGCGCCTGCGTCGTCGACCACCCGGCAGCCGATCAGCTCACTCACCCGCATGCGAGGCTCCCGGCAGCTTGGTGATGATCCGCTCCTCGGCCCACTGCTCGAAATTCTGGTTTCCGAGTTCGTCCCGGACGACGCTCAGTCGCACCGCGCTGCCGATCTCGGTGACCAACCCGACGGCGATGCGGACCGGTTCCGGGTTCTCCCCCTGATGCAGGCGCCGCCACACGGCGAGCACGGCCCGTCCGAGCCAGCCGGGCAGCCGGGCACCCCAGGCGCCGGGGCCCGTGAGCAGGGCGGTGACCACGAGCGCGCCGTCGCGCCGTTCGTCCAGCTCGACGTCGTCGACCTTGCCCGCCATCCGGCCCTCACGGTCAAGGATCTGCCGGTCGAGCAGGTGCAGGGCCGCGTCGAGCCGTCGGCCAGGGGTGCTCATGGTTCGCTCGCCACGGGCGGCGCCGGGTGGCGGCGTCTTCCCTCGTCCCTCGGTCCAGACGCCGCCGCGCCGCGCTGCGAGCTCACTGGCCCGCCTTGGTGATGAGCAGCAGCGGGATGGCGGCGACGGCGGTCACGGTCACGAGCACGAGATACACCTGCCCCAGCGCGTTGGAGAACCGGCCGTTGACATGCTCGCCCATGTAGTCACGGTCATTGGCGACGACGAGGATCGGGAAGTAGGTGAGCGGCAAGGCAACCGCGGAGAACACCACCGAATACTCCGTGACCTTGATCGGGTCGACTGTGGTGAGCAGAACGGCGACCGCCGTGATCGTCGACAGCAGCAGGAGAACGTGGAACAGGGACGCCTCGCGAGGACGCACGAACTTGCCCCACTGCCATCCGAAGTACTGCGCGACGCTGTATCCCACCGACAGGCCCGTCTCGCACGCCGCGCCGAAGGTGGCGGCGAAGAAGCCGATCAGGGCAACTGCCAGCCCAATCTTGCCGAGCTCCTGTGCCGCAGGCAGCGCCACCTGACCGAGCGTGTTGACCTCGATCCCGGCCGGCATCAGGATCAGCGCCGTACTCGTGGCGATGGCCAGGGACAGCAATCCGCCCAGCGGGAATCCGACCAGCACGTTGAGGCGCATCGTGGAGAGGTCCTTGGTGGACCAGTGCTCCTCGACGCCGCCGGAGGAGAAGAAGAACACCTCGTACGGCGTCATGGCGGCGCCGAACAGGGCCACGGCGTAGTACCAGTAGGTCGGCACCCCCTCGGTGGCCGGCACATCCGGCCGGGACGCCTGTTCCCACAGCGCGCCCCAGTCCGGGCCGAGTTGCCAGACGACGACTGCGAAAACGATGAGTGTCAGCCCGACCATGCCGAACACGTTCTCCACCAGCGAGAACTTGACCCGCCAGAGCACCAGCCAGACGGCCAGCCCGCACAGCGGGACCCAGAGGAGGTAGTTGACGCTGGTGGCAAGCTCCAGCGCGAGCGCCACGCCGCCGATCTCGGCGATGAACGTGAGCAGCGTGACCGCGACGGAGCCGATGAGGTCGAGCAGGGCGACGCGCGGCCCGAGCCGCTCCCGGATCAGGTCGAACGTCGCCCGGCCGCTGATCGCGGCGACGCGACCCGACATCTCCGCGAAGAGTGAGATGCCGATGACGCCCACGATCACCACCCAGGCCAGGTTGAGTCCGAATCGCGCCCCGACCAGGGCATTCGTCACGAGGTCGCCGATGTCGACGAAGCCGCCGATCGCGGTGAGGACGCCGAGGGCGACCGAGAGCAGGCGCTTCACCGCAGCTGCTCCTCGGCGTCGGACAGGTCCTCGGCCACCGTGCCGAGTTCGTCAAGCGCGGCGCGCATGCCGGCCGTGTCCCCGCGCCGGACGGCGATCCGGGCGTGCGCGGCGGCGGCCTGCGCGTCGGAGAGCAAGGACGAGACGGCATCCCGGATGCCGTCGCTGGATGGATCGGGTGGCTGCACCGACCCGAACGAGTCGTCGACGCCGCCGAGCGCGGTCTCGCTGCTGGTGACCACCTCGTCGGTGTAGGCCGAGAAGGTGCGGCGCTGCAGTTGCAGATCGACCGCCTTGGCTGCCGTGGCCACCTCGCCGGCCGCCTGCTGGACGGCGATCCGCGCCTTGGCGCGGTACTGCTCGTTGGTGCGGGCCGGACTGATGCAGCCGGACACCACCAGGGCGATGCACAGCCACACGACTCCGGCGCCCGCGTGCGGCAGTCGCGCTGTCGCCCGTGCCGGCAGCCGTGCCGTCATCTCGGCCGCCGGGCGAGCAGGACAGCCAGCGCGAGCAACATCGCGCCGAAGAGGATCCACCCTCCCAGAGCTGCCAGGCCGTCCGTCACGGCCGCAAGGTATCCGCGATCTTCGCGGCCTGCCCATCGAGACGCGTTCGGGCGCAGACCCGGTCTCTGCAGCGTCTCCCACAAGGTCCCCCGAAGTGGTATGAATCGGGTGGGACGGCGCCGGTCCGCTGAGCAGCGGCGGGAACTGCGAATCGCCCCTCTTGCCGGAGGCCGTGATGGCGCAGTGGCGGGTCGTCGTGACGCTGGCGATGTCCGACCTGCCGGACGAGCCCCAGCGGAGTTCGCTTCTGCGCGAGCTGGGAGAGCGGGACGTCGACCTCCGGCTGGGTGAGGGCCGGATGATCGTGGGTCTGACCCTCGACATGAACGGGCAGCGCACGGGACCGGTGCATCTGGCCGACGCGGGGCGTGCTGCCAGCTACCTCGTGTCGCATGCCGTCCTCACGGCCGGGATAGCGGTGAACGGCGAGGTGGGACTCTCGGTGGAGACGGTGGACGGGGGCGCGCCAGACTCGCAGTCATGACGGACACACCGACCGGCCCGACGGACCCGGCCAACCCCAGCGACCCGACGGGCGCGAGCGGCTCGAGCGTGAGCCAGCTGCGCCTCGTCGTCACGGCCGAGGACTACGACGAGGCTGTGCACTTCTACCGCGACGTCCTCGGGCTGCGCCAGCTCGCGGCGTTCACCGCCGAGGGCGGACACGTGGTGATCCTCGATGGCGGCCGGGCCACGCTGGAGATCACCGATCCGCGGCACGCCGCGTACATCGACGAGGTGGAGGTCGGGCACCGCGTGGCCGGGCACGTCCGCGTAGCGCTTGAGGTCGGCGACTCGCCCGCAGTCACCGCGCGCCTGGTGTCGTCCGGTGCCGAACTCATCGCCGAGCCGCGCCGCACCCCGTGGAACTCCCTCAACGCGCGGCTCAACGGGCCGGCCGGCCTACAGCTGACGCTGTTCACCGAGCTGGGGGAGCCCGACATCGGTCCGCCGATCACGTGAGCCTTGATCGAGTGTGCGCAGACTGCCGCTCCTGAGCAGATTTCTCGCCAATCTCCGCACACTTGATCTTCGCTGTCGGACCGCCGCTCACCTGACCGCGACGTTGCGCAAGTCGCCCGGAGCCGGCAGATCGACGGCAATCCCCTCGCCGGCAAAGACTTCCAGCTCCGTGAGCAGGCCGCCGACGACGTGCACCCAGACATTGACGGTGTCGCCGGAGGCGTTCAGGGCCTCGGACTCGATGGTGACGGTGTCGAGGCGGTCGCTCGCGCTCAGCAAGGCCATGGCGTCGGGAGGGATCGCGGGCCCCGCCGTGCTGAGCCGGACCGACGGGCACCCGCACCAGCACAGACCGGTCACCCGCGCCGTGGCGGCCTGCTCGGTGAGCTCGTCCGAACGCGCGTGGGGCACGAGAGCGAACAGGAGGGCGCCCTCGGCTGCCGTCAGTGCCCGAGGTTCGGGCAGCGGCGTCCAGATGGTCCCGCCGGTGTCCACGCTTTCATGGTCGCTCAGGACCACCGGAAAGTGCGCGGATTCCGTGCTGGCGCGCCGGGATGGGTGAATCGCGAGTGCGGGACGTCGCTCACTCGTAACGCCTTGCGGTGGGCGTTGTCGCTCTGCGTAGTCACATCCCCTGGGCCGAAACGCCGGCGGGCGCGGTCCCCTCCGAACCACGCCCGCCGGAACTCCGGCCCTCCGACTCCGCCGTCGGTGAGTTCACGGATGGCGGAAAGGGGACGTTCAGCATAAGGGCGGAAAGCCGCGCGTTATTCGGTCGCGCGGCGGCTCAGTCCGCCGTCACGCTCGGCAGATGTGCCCATGACATCGATGTCATGGGTCAGATCGATGACTTCTGCCGAATTCGGCGGCGACATGACCGCGAAAGGTGAGCCGCTAGCCGTCTGCGGTCTCGGTCCGGAGGACCTCGGGGTGGCTGCGGGAGTAGTGCTCGGTGAGCACCTCGCCGGCCTTCCCCTGTCGGTGTGCGATCGTCTGGCCGCAGATCTCGCAGCGGACCAGTGGGAGATGGGAGACCGTGACGGGGAACGTCCGGGGCTGAGGGCGCTTCATCACCTCCCATTCTGCCGGTCCTCCGACGGTCTCCGCACGCCGGGACCCGCGCATCGCGCGATCACCGACAGTTATGGTGATCAAGCAATCGTGCCGTCGGGTGGCATTGCGCGCGCTCCTGATGGCTTGATCAACGCCGGATTGGGGTTGATCGCCGAGTTTGGCCCGTGGTGCGCGGGTACTGAGGATGGACGAGCATTCACCCAACCCCGTTGACATCCGGCCACGGCACCCGAACGCCACGGTTCGCGGCGCTCGCCCGGCGCGCCCAAGCCGAGGAGACGAACGCACATGACCTCCACAGCCGCCACTGACCCGCCCTCGCCGGACGACACCCAGCCGCTGCACATCGCCATGGTGGCCCCACCGTGGTTCGAGGTCCCGCCCGACGGCTACGGCGGCATCGAGTACCTGGTGGCCGGTCTCGTCGATCAACTCGTGGCGCGCGGGCACCATGTCACTCTGATCGCATCAGGAAGCAACCAGACCCGGGCACAGGACTTCGTCCAGGTCTACGAGGAACCGCCGTCTGGCCGCCTCGGCACCGCTCCGGTCGTCGAAGTGATCCACGCCGCGATCACGGCGCAGGTCGTGGCGGAGCGCGCGCCAGACGTCGTTCACGACCACAGCTTGGTCGGCCCGCTCCTCGCGCGCGGCCGGCGCGGCCCGTCCACGGTGGTGACGATGCACGCCCCGGCGGTCGGGGAGTCCGGCGATTACATCCGCCATCTCGGGGACACCGTCGACGTCGTCGCCATCTCCGAGGCGCAACGCGAGACCAATCCCGACATTCACTGGGTCGGGCGGGTTTACAACGGGATCGACGTCGACTCCTTCCCCTTCCGGGCGGACAAGGACGACTACGTGCTGTGGATGGGTCGCTTCAACGAGGACAAGGGCGCCCACCTCGCCATCGACGCCGCACGCGCGGCCGGCCGCCGCATCGTCCTGGCCGGCAAATGCGAGGAGCCGCATGAGCAGGAGTTCTTCGACGCCGAGATCCAGCCGCGGATGGGCGATGACGTGGAGTACGTGGGTGCCGCCGACGCCGACGAGAAGCGCGACTTGATGGGCGGCGCCCGCTGTCTGGTGTTTCCGCTGCAATGGGAGGAGCCGTTCGGCCTGGTGATGACCGAAGCCATGGCATGCGGGACGCCGGTCGTCGCGCTGCGCCGGGGGAGCGTGCCCGAGATCGTGCGGGACGGCGTCACCGGATACGTCCTGGACGACCTGGACGGCTTCCCCCGGGCCATCGTCGCCGCGGATGACCTCGACCCGGCGGAGTGCAGGCGGCACACCGCGACACACTTCGACCTGCCGGTTATGGCAGAGGGATACGAAGGCGTCTACCGTGAGTTGGTGGAGGGGCGGCGGGCACTACGCTCGATCACCGCCGCCGGGGCGCCGTAGACGCAGGCTCTTGGGGGGATGCTGACGGCGCCGATTCTGACCATGCCCTGGATATAGAGGTATTTCCACCATGGCTGACGCCGAGATGCTGCCCGGCCCGTCCTGGCTCGCGCCGACGGGCGACGACGTGACACTCGTGGAGGGGTCTTCGTTCTGCGTGGGGGACCGCGTCGGAGACATCGCCCCGCACCGGGCGCACGGCTCGTTCTTCATGGACACCCGGATCGTCTCCACGTGGCAGCTCACGGTGGACGACGCGCCGCTCGACCCGCTCGCCGTGATCCCGCAGGAGCCGTTCGCCGCAACGTTCGTCACTCGAGCCGCACCCAGGCCGGGCAGCCACGAGCCGACCATCGTCGTGGAACGCCGCCGGCTCGTGGCTTCGGGAATGCGCGAGGACCTGGTGCTGCACAACTACGGATCGGAAACTGCCGGCTGCCGGCTCGTGCTCACGGTCGACGCCGACTTCGCGGATCTGTTCGACGTGAAAGAGGGCCGGCCGTCGCCACACCGCGCCGTGCACCGCCGGGTGACCGGCGACGAGCTGGAAATCTCGGTGGATTACCCGGGCCAGTGTCGGGCAGTCCGGATCCGCGGAGCCGGCGCCATTGCGTCGCCGGGTGGGCTGAGCTTCGTGGCAGCGGTCCCGGCGCAGGGGGAATGGCGCGCCACGCTCGAAGTTCTGCCCAGCGCGGGCGGCAGCGAGGTGGAGTCGCCGTTCCCGCTCGATGTTCCACTTGCGCAGGCGCATCCCTCGCGGCGGATGGCGGACTGGCGGGCGAGCCGGCCACGGATCACGGCCGACCATCCCGGCGTTCAGGAGACACTGCGTCGAAGCGTGATGGATCTGGGCGCGCTGCGCATCATGGACCCCGCGCATCCCGGCACCGACGTCGTCGCGGCGGGGGCGCCGTGGTTCATGGCGCTGTTCGGCCGGGATTCGCTGATCACCGGCTGGCTCGCGCTCCCGTTCGATCCGTCGCTCGCGCTCGGCACCTTGCAGACATTGGCCCGGCTGCAGGGCACCCGCGAGGACCTGATGAGCGAGGAGGAGCCGGGACGGATCCTGCACGAGGTGCGGCTCGGCGTCGATGCGTCCCGGGCGCTCGGCGGCAGCCATGTCTACTACGGCAGCGTCGACGCCACGCCGTTGTTCGTCATCCTGCTGGACGAGGTGGCCCGGTGGGGGGCGCCGTGGCAGGCGGTGCTGCACCTGCTGCCGGCGGCCGACCGGGCGTTGCAGTGGATCGAGCAGTACGGCGACCTGGACGGCGACGGTTTCGTGGAGTACCGCCGCAAGACCGATCGCGGCCTGCAGAACCAGGGCTGGAAGGACTCCCACGACGGCGTCAACTACGCCGATGGGCGCATCGCCACCGCACCCATCGCGCTCGCCGAGGTGAACGCCTACGTGTACGGCGCCTACCGGGCCAGGGCGCACCTGGCGGAACTGGCCGGCGACGAGGCCGGCCGGGCCCGCTGGGCGGCGAAGGCCGCCGACCATCGCCACCGGTTCAACGAGGCCTTCTGGATGGAGGAGCGCGGCTACTACGCGATCGCGCTGGACGGTGCGAAGGGGCACGTGGATGCGCTCGCCTCGAACGCCGGGCAGTGTCTGTGGACCGGGGTCGCGGAGCCGGCTCAGGCGAAGCGGCTGGCCGGACATCTGCTCTCACCCGAAATGTTCACCGGCTGGGGGATCCGCACGCTGGCCTCGTCCATGACGGCCTACAACCCGGTGAGCTATCACAACGGCTCCATCTGGCCGCACGACAACGCGCTGATCACGCATGGCTTGATGCGGTACGGGCTGGTGGAGGACGCACAGCAGGTGGCCAGCGGGATCATGGCAGCCGCGGAGGCTTTCGGCGGGCGGTTGCCGGAATTGTTCTGTGGATTCAACCGAGGACAGATGCCGGTGCCGGTGCCGTACCCGTCCTCCTGCTCGCCGCAGGCGTGGGCCGCTGCTTCGCCGATCGGCCTGCTGCGCACGCTCATGCGGTTGCAGCCCTGTGTGCCGCACCGCGTCGTCTCGGCTGCTCCGGCGCTGCCGCGGTCATGGGGCAACGTACATATCGAGAACCTGCCCATGAATCACAACCGGCTTCATCTCGACACGGACAAGGAGCAACTGATCACCGAGGGGCTGCCGGCCGACATCGAGATCGTGGCCGGGCCGATCGGCGACGACGTCTGCGCGGAGCACTAGTGCCGCGGAGCACTAGTCGTGCGCCTGAAGCAGGTCGAGGCGCGCGTCGAGCAGGCGCCCGGTCAGGGCCAGATTCACCTCTTGGCACTCGACCTCGGGGCATGGCTCCGCATTCTGAGCGGTGCGCACCTGCGCCGCGGCGTACCC
>Ga0081539_10005627_pt1 | contig 12604 bp, 6 predicted proteins | sample TabmetS4T2R2_FD_71023 | JGI IMG/M metagenome (GOLD analysis project Ga0081539, IMG submission 71023) | Tabebuia heterophylla rhizosphere microbial communities from the University of Puerto Rico - S4T2R2 | ecosystem: Host-associated > Plants > Roots > Rhizosphere ...
GCCGGGAAAAAATTCCCCCTCAGGGGCCGACAAACTCTACCAATCGACACTAGGTCCGGCGAAACGCCGGACACACCGAGACTCGAACAGAAAGTCTCGAACGCGTAAAGAGCTGCCGGTATTGTAGAGGTCGGTACCCTGACCGTCAAATCACATGGTGAGTGGATGGTCGTGAGTGTTGACAGCGCTGCGGCGACGGGCGTAGCTTCTTGGTATCGTTCGTCGGCGACACTGTCGCCCTCCTCCATGCGGTCTCAGGCCCTTGGAGGGCTCTTCTCTCGTCGCTCACAGAGCACGAGAGCGAGCACCCGAATAATTCCGGCGTCGGATCACTCGGCTCGAACAGTCTCGCCCCGTCAGCATGGGCCCAGAGCCATCTGACTGATGGAGACGGAGCACGAGAGAGCGCTCACCAGAGGCGAACTCGCCCTCAGGGCAGTCGCGGCGGACAGAGCGACGACCGAACTGGCCGGAATCCCCAATGACAGGCGCACCTCGCGCGAGTTCCTCATCAGGAGAGCCCGCCCAAGCGTGCCGCGGACGTTTGGCGCATCGTGATCATCACCTCGCGCCACGTCCCGCACTCGTCCGCGCCATCAAGCGCGGAGACTGGTCGTGCCCGCGATCGACGATCGCGATTCGCACGCCTCAGGCTCGGCGGCACGAGACGACGCTCAGCGCGTCATCGGCCGACCGGAGAGCCGCTCCGTTCTCAGGACGGAGCGGCCAGCCTCGAGTTGATTCAACAACAACAGTTCATCGTTGCGAGTCAACGCGGGGTTATCATGCGTGGACGAAAGCGATCTGGGCTATGGCCGCCGGCGCGCACGCCGGATGTTGTTTCGCACAAGGACGACGCGTCGATCGATGCGGATGCGCAGACGGATGCTGCGCTCCTTGCGCTCGTTCGATTGCTCGCGCGGCAGGCAGCGCGCGAGGCGTTCGCTCGAACCGTGACCGAGTCGGATACTCCCATCGATGAGGGCCGCGAATGAAAGTCGCCATCTACGCTCGCTACTCTTCCGACAATCAACGCGAAGCGTCCATCGCTGACCAGTTCCGCATCTGCCGCGAGTTCGCGCGGAAGCAAGGTTGGACGATCGCGAAGGAGTACTCGGACGCCGCGGTGTCAGGAGCGACGCTACTGCGGTGCGGGTTCCAGGCGATGATGTCGTCGGCGCTGCGGAACGAAGTCGATGTCGTCATGGCCGAATCGCTCGATCGATTCAGCCGCGACCAGGAAGACACCGCAGGCCTCTTCAAGCGCCTCACCTTCGCCGGGGTCAGCATCGTCACGCTCGCCGAGGGCGACATCACGTTCCTTCACATCGGCCTCAAGGGGACGATGAACGCGATGTTCCTGAAGGAGCTGGCGGACAAGACTAGACGCGGCCTGCGCGGGCGAGTCGAGATTGGCAAGGCCGGCGGTGGCGTCAGCTTCGGCTACCGCATCGTCCGGACGTTCGAGAATGGCGTCGTATCGACTGGCGATCGCGAGATCGTGCCGGAGGAAGCGGAGATCATCCGACGCATCTTCAAGGACTACGTGACGGGCAAGTCGCCGAAGCAGATCGCGAAGGACTTGAACCGCGAGGGCCTCCGCGGCCCGCGTGGCGCGCTGTGGAGTCCGAGCACGATTCACGGCAACCCGAAACGCGGGATCGGCATCCTCCACAACGAGCTGTACATCGGGCGCATGGTTTGGAATCGGCAACGGTTCCTCAAGGATCCCGACACCGGCAAGCGTGTGACGCGGTTCAATCCGGAGTCCGAGTGGGTCACCAGCAACGTGCCGCACCTCCGCATCATCGACGATGAACTGTGGAATGGCGTGCAGGCGCGATACGCGACGATTCAACACAAGTGGACGAAGGCTCCCGAAGGACGCCGCTTCAACCAGTTCCGCCGGCCCAAGTACCTGTTCTCTGGATTGACCAAGTGCGGCGAGTGCGGCGCTGGCTTCGTCGTCTACTCGCGCGACCACCTCGGATGCTTCGGCACCCGCGACCGTGGCACGTGCACCAACAAGCTGACGATCGCACGTCAAGAAGTCGAGTCGCGCGTGCTCTCCGCGCTCCAGGACAAGTTGATGCGGAAGGACTTCTTCGAGGAGTTCTGCCGTGAGTTCGCGAAGGAGATGAACCGGCTCCGTATGGAGCAGCGGGCGGGCCTGACCTCGGCGAAGCGCGAGGTCGAGCGGATCGGGAGACGAATCAAGAAACTACTGGACCTGTTGCTCGACGACGAGATCGACATGGCCGAGGGCAAGGCCGAGATGAAGGCGCTCGATGCGCGACGGAAGGAACTGGAGGTTCAGCTCAAGACCGCGGACGAACCGCCGCCGCTCCTGCACCCGAGCATGGCCGACCTCTACAAGAGCAAGGTCGAGGAACTCGCCGCCGCGCTCCAGCGCGAGGACACGCGTCTGGAAGCCTCAGAAATGCTCCGCGGGCTGATTGAGGCGATTGTCTTGACTCCGCAAGATGGCCAGTTGCGGATTGAGTTGAGAGGGAATCTGGCCGCGATGTTGGCTGCTGCCCAACAAACGAAAAGGTCGCCAGAAACGGGCGACCTCTTCGTGCCGATTCAATTGGTTGCGGGGGCGGGATTTGAACCCGCGACCTTTGGGTTATGAGCCCACACGCAACCCACCACAATTCAGAACGATTATAGCCTATCGCGCGATCCGCGTAACTACTGCGTAACCTTCGGCGGCGCCCACGACCGGCATCTGCGGTGGTTCGCCTGCCTCATCGGGAACCGTCACTGCGGCCCCGGACCCGACGCGTCGCGAAAAGGAAGGCGGCCGACGTTTATCAAGACCGCACTCTATTTGGTCGAACGGCCAGGCGCTCGGCGGACGTGAGTCCGAACGGGCATTTCCGCACCAGCACCGCTCGCCCCCGCTACCCTCACCGCGAAACTGCTCAAGGCACGGAGAACTGAGGGCTGCGTCAAGGCAACGTCTAGCATCGCCTGTGTCACTTCTCGGCCTAGCCCAGTCCGCTCCTTCCCCTCACTCTTTCCGCAGTACTCAAACCCAAAGTCTGATTGTGTGACGCGACACCCGAAAACAGCCACCCAAGGAAACGCAATTCAGAGCGGAGCAACACAGGCAGAGAGCAACAAGTGGATCGCCCGCCAGGTTCAGGCCCTCGCAAGGAGTCGCCGGAGGATCGAGGTCGATGCGCGCTCACTCGCGCTCTACGCGAACATACTGAGAACCCACAACTGTGCGCCGAACTCGGCAATCGACTGTGCTGAACCCTGTTGTTCAGATGAAACGGTGTTTCACCTCAGCCCGTTTCACCTCGCGGCTTCTGCAGACGATCGGATCGTCTTTCCCTTGCAGCCACACTCGAACGACAGGCATATCATTTGCTCGGTCGCATCGCGCTGGACATTCTCTTGAGTCCAGATGTTTCAAGGGCGTCACGAGCCATATCTCATCTGGAGGTTGTATGAGCGCGATTCTGGCACTGCAGCGACTGGCCACGTCAAAGGCTCGCGGGGATGATGCCGCGATGCAAGAGAGCGACATCAGCAACACCTGCACCGGACACAGCTGCGTCAGCGACACTTGTCCGGACTGAGCGCGGGCCAGCACACGAGAACACACCGACCACGCTACGACCGACAGCGCTAACGTTGGGCAAATGCGCAGGAGCCCCGTAACGGCTCGTGATCGCTCTTCTCCTGCGCGTTTGCCGCTATCGATCATTGGGACTCTCACAAGGTGTAACGATGAGAGAGTTGACACCCTTCTTGATATCTAGTCGTGAACACTTTCTGCCGTTATCAGCTCGGCGTATCCGCCCGGAGTTCGCAACGCTGCTCCGTCAAATCCTTCCTCCGGCGTGGACCGTGAGGCGACAAGATATCTGGCTGATGTGTCGTCCTTCTCGTGCAAAGGAACCCAGCCAGGGCTTCAAAATCCATATGTCGGCGAACTTGAGCAACATTGTCGACGTGATTCGGATTGCTGCAGACGTGTGCGGAGGCGCCGGCACTTCCTTCAAGATCGTCGCGGATCGGGCTCTTGCATCATTTCTTCTCTCCAGAGGCTACAACCGTTCCGGATCTGGAAAATGCGTGACGATCTATCCCGCCGACGTGACGGAATTCACGACTTTGGCCGACGATCTGGCCGTTCGTACCGCGCACTTGTCCGGCCCTTATATCCTGTCCGATCGACGACATCCGCGGAGCCAAGTCGTCTTTTACCGATATGGAGGCTTCGAGCGGCGCAGCCGCTTGAAGGCAGATGGGCAGCGCGAATCGCTCTTATGCACACCGGACGGCTCGCTCGCACCGGATCTTCGTCAGCCTTTCTTTCAGCTGCCGGAGTGGGTCGTTGATCCGTATCCCGCGTCCGACCCTGTGCCTGCCGCGACGTTGCTGAACGGAAGATACGAGATCGAAGATGCGCTGGCGTTCACGAATTGCGGGGGAGTTTACAGAGCGCGCGATGTCGAGACGCGGGCCGAAGTCATCGTCAAGGAGGCACGGCCTCATACCAGCTCATTCGTCCACACCGAAGGAACTGGCGACGCCGTGTCGCTGCGGGCGCGAGAGTACGCCGTGCTCAAACGGCTAGCGCATTTGCGCTGCGTACCGCAACCCATTGCTCTCTTCACCGAGTGGGAGCACACCTTTCTCGTGGAAGAATTTGTCGAGGGTGTACCGCTCGCCCAGTTCAGGGCTCGCGAAGATGTGAATCTCATTCCGTTCACGGGCGGTCGCCGGCGCGTCGACCGGTTTGCGAGAAATTTTGCGAAGATCGGCTTGGCCCTATGCCGCGCCGTGGCGTCGGTGCACGCCGAAGGGATCGTGCTGGGCGATCTATCGCCGAACAACGTGCTCCTGAGATCCGGTTCGGAGGAGATTGTTCTGATCGACTTCGAGGCGGCTAGCGATCTCGCGGCAGCCGGTCCGGACGACGAGTTTGCGCAGAGTCTGGCGACACCAGGATTTCGCGCCGGCCGTCGCCGCACGACGGGACGACTTACTCCCCAGGACGATGAATACGCGCTCGGGATGCTGCTCTTCAGTCTGCTGCTGCCCGTGCAGGCGCTCAACGAGATCTGTGAGGAAGCGACTCTACGTCTACTCGATCGCATTGCGACCTCGTGCTTCCTGCCCGCATTCATTCAGGAAGTGATCGTCTCGCTCCTCCACGGCGATTCCGCGTCCGCGATTCGACTACTCATGGAAGCCGTCGAGACACCAATCGTTCCGGTGACTCATCCGGTACGGCGCCGCGGTCGACTTTATTCTGAACGAGTGTCGATTCCGCACCTGGCGGAACAGGCCGCGCGCTATATACGAGCCGCGTGGCGTGTCCGGCCGGACGCGGAGCCGATGCCGATGGACTACATGGCGCACCGGACGAATGTGTTGAGCATCGCGTACGGGGCCGCCGGTGCGCTCTTCGCCCTTCACTATTGCGGACAACCATTGCCTGATCATGCTCTTGAGTGGCTCATTGAACGATCTCGGGTCGACGAGCTGCCTCCTGGCCTTTACACCGGACACGCAGGCGTCGCCTGCTTGCTCGCGGAACTAGGTCACTTGGATGACGGAAGGAACTGTCTGGAGCGCGCGCTCCACTCGCCCCTGCTCGACAATGACATGTCGCTGTTCCAAGGAACCGCCGGGGTTGGATTGGCCTGCTTGCATATGGCCGCCGCTAGCGGTGACCTTGAATATGTTCGGATGGCCGAGGAACAAGCGCTGCGACTGCAACGGCTGGCCGAGAACCTCGGGCCGGGGTGCGTCTGGCCGACGACCGGCACCGACGTGAGGCGATTCGGCATGGGTTATGGGAATAGCGGCATCGCGCTGTTCCTCGCGCACCTTTGGCGGGCCACCTCCGATTACCGGTGGCGCACACTCATGGATCGCGCGCTTGAATTTGAGGCGGCACAAGGCGTTCCGCTGCGAGGAGGCCTAACCTGGGGCCGCTTCGAGGGCGATCATATCGCCGAGCCGTATTGGTTGTTTGGCGGTTGTGGGGTGGGGAGCGCCTTCATCCGATGCTTTGCACTGACTCAAGACGAGCGGTATCTCACGACCGCTCTGGCGGCCGCCCGCAGCTCGCTGAGTCTGTTCAGTGTGATGCCCGGCCAGTTCGAGGGTCTCAGCGGCATTGGCGAGTTCATGCTCGATATGTACAAGGCCACCGCCAAGGGTACGTACCTGAGAGCCGCGCAACGCATTGCGCAAAACATCGCCGCGTACCGGCTTGTTCGGCCCGGCGGCCTCGCGTTTCCGGGCCGCGCACTGCTTCGTGTCAGCAACGACTTCGGTTATGGAACCAGTGGCGTCATGGTGTTTCTGAGTCGCGTCATCCAGCCACGGAGCCGCATACTCCACGATGTCGCTCCACTGTCGACGTCTCCGGCACGGCCCCTCCAGTCGCAGATGTTGTCAGTAGATGCCAACTCTTGACGCCGACTCGCGGGAACTAGCCTCCTCGGCATCCGGCATCGGCCGTCTGGTGATGGAGCGCGTAGGCACCGGGGACCCGCGCCTGCTGCGGGCGGATGATTTGTACGAGGGGCGATGGGGCGCCGCGGCCTTTCTCGCTCAGCTCCAGCAAATGAACGCGAGCGCGGACAAGCGGTCGGTGCTCGAGCGCTTGCGGCGCGACGACGACGATTCCGGAACTGGACACTCGCCCGGCGGCGCGTTTTCAGGGACGGGTGCCAGAGTGTTCGGCCGATTGCTCGTCTGGGCTGCGTCGGGCGACCGCAGGCTGCTCGCCGAAGCCAGCGCGCTGATGCGTGCGTTGGAGCATCGGGTCAACATTCGCGCCGACATCGTCTCCGGTGCCGCGGGGCTCATTCGCGTCGCGTTACGACTGCACACGCTGACCGGCGATCCGCGCCTGCTCGAACAAACCGTGGCCTGGGGCGACGAGTTAATTGCCATGGCCATTCCTCTGGAAACGGGCTTGGGTTGGACGACCGTCTCCAGCGCGCCGAGCACCGGCTTTGCCCACGGTGCCGCCGGGATCGGCAGCACCCTTCTGCATCTGTATCACCGAGTGAATCACGATCGATTCCGTCGGGCCGGTTTCGACGCACTGCAATTTGAGCGCTCCCTGATCAGAGCCGACCAGACGAACCGGCAGCAGACAAACGACGGCTCGACGCCAAACGCCCCGACAATCTGCGCCTGGTGCTATGGTGCAGCCGGGATCGGCATGTCTCGCTGGACACTGCCGCGCGATTGCTGGGGGCCCGAAGAGCAACGCGACGCCTGCCTGGCGCTTGCGGCGTTACACACAACCACGTACACCAACGACTGCTTGTGCCACGGCGAATTCGGCCGAATCGAACTGTTGCTAAATGCCGGGGTTCGGTTCAAACGGCGATCGCTCATCGGCGAAGCGCGGCGGCGCGCGCTGACGATGGTCCGTACCCGGGAGGGCGATCCGCAGCAGTGGCGTGTCCGCGTGGGTCGTGAGCAGCGATTTTCTTATGGCCTGATGACCGGCCTCTCGGGCATAGGATACCAGCTCTTACGATGTGTCAGGCCCGGCGCGGTGCCGTCAATTCTCAGCGTGCACCCCTCCATTCTCTGCGGGTAAGCTTAGGCTAAGGTGACCTGGTGGGCTCGGCAATGAGGCGATGATGTCAACCCTCTAGTGCTGCGGCGCGTCGAACAACGCGGGAGTTGATGGGCATGTGGCTGCGGATGGGGTGGCGTCGCGTGACGCGCGAAACGGCGGTATCTGTCGTTTGCGTTCTGACGATCGGCTTGGGCGTAGGCGGCGCTGCCGCGGTCTTCGCCTACGTGAAAGTCACGATGTTGGATCCGCTGCCGTTCCCGGAGGCGAACCGCATCGTTCAGGCCGTTCGCCGATTGCCGTCCGGGCCGGGTGACGCGTTCTCCGAACCAAAGGCCGCGTACTTGCGCGAGCATCAGCGCAGCTTCAGCTCGCTGTCCGCGTATCGTCTTGGCGGCGTCAGCGTCAACGTCAGCGGCGCCGCTCCGGATCGCCTGCTCGCCTATCCCGTCACTAACGACTTCTTCGTCACGCTGGGCGTCCGCCCACAACTTGGCCGGCTGTTCGGACCGGCTGACGAAAGCGGCACTGAGGAGATTCGGGCGGTCATGCTGAGTGACAGCTTATGGAGACGGCGATTCGGCGGGAATCCGGACACAGTCGGCTCCACGATGATCCTGAATGGCGCCGCCGCGGTCGTCGTCGGGGTTCTTCCGTCTGAGGCCACGTATCCAGAAGGAACGGACATCTGGTTCCCGCTCTCCCTGCGGGCAACTAGTACGTCGCGGAACAATGCGCTGGCTCTAGTCGGACGCGTGCGGCAGGGCGTGTTGCCGTCCGCGGCAGCGGCCGACCTCGATGCCCTGTCCCGCCGATTCGTAGACGCGAATCCGGACGACGGCGTGCCCGGTGAGAGACTGGACGTCGAAACATTGAAGGAACGGCTCTTCGGCCAGCTCACGCGACCCCTGCTGCTGCTATTCAGCGCGGTGTTCCTGGCGCTCGTGGCCGCCTACGTGAACGTGGCCAGCCTCGAATTCGTCAGGGGCCTCCGCTACCGCCATCACTTGAACATCAAACTCGCGCTGGGCGCGAGCAGCGGACAGGTTTTGCGCGAGGCACTCGCGGAAAGCGCGCTCATTTGGGCAGGCGGTGGGGTTCTTGGTGTGGCGGTGGTCGCGGCGGCGTTCCGCGGGATCGGTCACTTCAGCGCGCTGCCGCTCAGGGGAGTGCCGGTTGTCGGCCTCGGCCTGCCGGTTCTGATATTCGTCGCCATAACGACGATGGGTGCCGGACTGTTTGCGGCAGCATTTCCGGTGTTCAATTGGTTGGGGTTACAACAGCGCGGTGTCGCGGCGAATCTGAATCAGGTATCGAGACGCTTGGGCGTCGTACGTTGGCTCGTGACCGCGGAGCTGGCCGTGGCGACAGTCCTGACCGTCGTTAGTATTCTTCTCGTTCGCGATCTCGCGCTGCTTCGCGACACCGACACCGGTTTTTCAGCACGGGACACGATCAGTATGAAATTGTGGCTCCGAGAGCCCCCGTACGGATCAATTGAGCGCTTTGATAGTTTTGTGAGCTCGACGCTCGGCGCAGTCGCGACACTGCCATCTGTCGAACACGCTTCCCTCAACTTCGTCCGTCCATTCGAGGGCGGACTGACGATGCCCTTCACCATCGAGGGCCGGTACATGGGCGGAGGGCTTACCGACCCTGGCGTTGGACGTGCCTGGTATCGGCCCGTGACGGCAGCCTACTTCGACGCCCTCGGCATTCGAACCGTGCGCGGTCGCCTTTTCCATGTCGCGGCCACGACCGGCCAAGTTGTGGTCAACGAGACCGCCGCCCGACGATTTTGGCCGGGAGGCGACGTGCTTGGTGCCCGAATCACGCTGGGACGGCCGTCGCTGCCGCAATTTGCTGATCCGGTGCCGAGTGAGATCGTGGGCGTCGTTGCTGACGTGAAAGAGCTCGGCCTCTTTCGAGAATCCCCGCCGATCGTCTATGCACGGCTCGAACAGATCGCGCCGGAATTGCTCAAGACGGTTGCGGCTGCAACGCCGTTGACGTTGCTCATCAAGCCTGTTCACGGTGCGTCGCCGCCCATTCGTGTCGTTCAAGCCGCCGTCTGGAACATCGACCCTGCGGTACCTGTCACAGACGTGCGTTCGGTGGACGCCATGATCCAGCGGGCGATGGGGGCGCTGCCGTTCGGTGCTGCGTTCGCCAGCGTACTGGCGATATCCACGCTCATTATGGCAGCCGTTGCGCTCTATGCCTTGATCGCGTACTCCGTCGCCGCAGGAACCCGTGACATCGCCATCCGAATGATCATCGGTGCCGATGCGGCGGCCATCGCGCGCGCGACGGTGACGCAATCGCTCATCGTGGCAGGTAGCGGCATCTCGCTCGGACTCGTCGCGGCGGTGCCGGTCGCTCAGGCGATCGGGCGGGTCGTCAGCGGCACGTCAGTGCGCGACATGGCGGCCGGCGTCATCGCAGTGGGTGTGCTCTTCCTGATTTCTTTCGCCGCCACGTATGTCCCAGTCCGGCGCGCGATTCGCATTGCGCCAGCGGAGGCCCTGCGGATCGACTAGCGGCATGCGGATGAAACGCTGCCCCGTTCAAAGGTCGAGACCGTAGCGGCGAAGGCGCCGCCACAGCGTTGTCCTGCTGATACCGAGTGCTGCCGCCGCCGCGGCATGATTGCCCGCAGTTGACCGCAACGCGGAAATCAACTGTTCCCGCTCGGACGCCTCATCCCATATCGCTCGGTCCACGCTCACTCTCGTGCCGCCGAGGGAAGGTGGCAGGTCATCTCCGGCGATGATATCGCCAGATGCCACGATCGCGGCGTGCTCAACCACGTTCTGAAGCTCACGAACGTTGCCTGGCCAGCCGTACTCCGACATTCGGGTCATCGCCTCATCGGAAAATCCCTTGATCGGCTTGTTTAGTCGAGTCGAGACGAGCGCAAGATGCCGACTGGCCAATTCATGCATGTCCAGCGGGCGGTCTCGCAACGGCGGAACGTGCAACACCGTGACGGCAAGACGATAGTAAAGGTCCAGACGAAAGCGCCCGTTCGCAACATTTTCTTCAAGCGGTTGGTTGGTGGCGGAAATGACCCGGACGTCGACTCGTCTGTCGGTACTGGCGCCGACGCGGCGGACCTCGCCGCGATCGAGAAACCGAAGCAGGGCGACCTGTAAGTGCGGGGGCGCGTCGCCGATTTCGTCAAGGAACAGAACACCGCCGTCGGCCTCCTCGATTAGCCCCCTCCGGTTCTCGTGCGCGCCCGTAAACGAACCGCGTCTGTGCCCGAAGAGTTCGCTTTCCAGCAGCGTATCGGAGATGGCGCCGCAATTGACCGGCACAAACGCTGCTTTGCGTCGGCCGCTGCGAGCATGAATCGCTCGCGCGATCACTTCCTTCCCGGTGCCGCTCTCGCCGAGGATCAAGAGTGGCCGATCGAACTTGGCGAACTGCGCCATCCGTTCAAAGAGTGCGCGGGTGACTGGATCGACGGCCACCGCATCGGTATTCACCGTCGCAGGCGAGTGGTCATCTCGTGTCACTGACGCGCGATGCTTGTTGGCCGCCGCTTTGACGGTCGCGACGATCGTGTCAGGATCGATCGGCATGTCCATGTAGTCATGCGCTCCGAAGCGCATGGCTTCAACGGCATCCGCGACTTGACTGCCGCCGGTGTAAAGAATCACCTCGACACTCGGATGGAGGGCCTTTAGACGGCGCAGCAGTTCCAGGCCGTCACGCTCCGTACGCATCCGAACGTCGGAAAGAACGACGTGCGGCACTGCCGAGGTGGCGATAGAGAGCGCATTCTCAAGATCAGCGGCCTCGTAGACTCTGAAGCGCTCAAGCGTCAGCAGGCGTGAGAAAGAGCGGCGCGTGCCGATATCATCATCGACAACAAGTACGGACGCGGCCATGTGTTCGGCATTGTCGCTGGGTGACATCATGGCAACGCGCGCGTCGCAGCGGTTATCCTTAAGGGCATCCCAAGTCTAACATCTGTAGAGCAGGCCGGCTTCAATGATAGTGCCCACGCACCCGCTGATAGTCGGCGGCCAACTCCGATCAGGTGCCTGCTCTTCGCTCAGCCGAGCAGCCCCGAAGGTGCGCCTCTTTAGACGACTGGAACGCACTCACAACGACAGAGCCACCGGCGGCACATCGCTTGCCGAGCTCCTCGGCACGAATGTGCGCCCGCCATCAATGCCGTCACGCCATTCCAACCGGATGCATTTGGATCCCACCCGCGTGCAATGAATAGTTCGACTACCTTGCGTCTGCCATGCGCGCCGGCCAGCGCGAGCAGCGGCAATCCGCCGGCGTCGGATGAACTCTGACTGAGGGCCTGTTCGACGGTTTCTCTGACCGCATCCACCTGCCCCCGTGCGCACCGCTTGCGCGACAGGCCCATCCGCCCCATGTTGACCACGTGTCGTTCTCTCGTGATCGCTCATTGAGCTTCTAGCTGTGAGGACTAACTACTGCGCGTCGTAGTCGATGTCGCACAACGTCCCGCCAATACTGTCACGAACTATCCAGCGCCGCATGCCCGTAGCTGTTGCCAGAAATCATGACAGGTGGCCAATAGGTGGACGAGGCAATCGATGAGTCTTCAGAGAGTGAAGACGACTGGTGTCCTTGAAACGCGATTATGGTTTCCGCACATGCGGCTCATAGACCCGCGCGCAACGCACAATATCGTCGAGGTCCACCGGCTTATTCAGAACGAAATCGGGGGCGAGGTCCTGCGTCTGTTCGTCGTCGAGTTCGAAAGAGCCAGAGACGACGACAAACGGAATCGAGGCTAAAGTGGCTGATTGTCGTTGGAGCCGCCGAAACGTCCACCCATCGATCTTCGGCATGATAAGGTCGCACAGAATGACGGAGGGCCGCTCGTACCGTAGCAACGCCAGCGCTTCCTCGCCGTTCGATGCGGTCATTACGCGATGCCCCTCGAGGCGGAGAATGCGTGCCGTCGTCTCGCGTGTCGACTCGTCGTCTTCGATCACTAAGACCACGGTGCTGGCATCGGTGTGACCATCGCGGTTAAGC
>Ga0081539_10005629_pt1 | contig 12603 bp, 12 predicted proteins | sample TabmetS4T2R2_FD_71023 | JGI IMG/M metagenome (GOLD analysis project Ga0081539, IMG submission 71023) | Tabebuia heterophylla rhizosphere microbial communities from the University of Puerto Rico - S4T2R2 | ecosystem: Host-associated > Plants > Roots > Rhizosphere ...
TCCCGCCCCCCCCGAGCCGTCCCACAACGAGTACGAGACGGCCGTTCTGATCGCCCGCGAGCTGGCGGTGGCGGGTCTCTCGCCGGAACTGCTGCCCAAGGGCAACGGCGTCATCTGCGACATCGGCGAGGGCGACCGGGTGATCGCGTTCCGCGCCGATCTGGACGCGCTGCCGTTGCAGGACACCAAGGACGTGCCGTACCGGTCCACGGTGCCGAACGTGGCGCACGCCTGCGGCCACGATGTGCACACCACGGTGCTGCTCGGCCTCGGCCTCGCCCTCGCGCAACTGGACCGGCAGGGCGAGCTGCCCGGCCGGGTGCGCCTGATCTTCCAGCCCGCCGAGGAGTGCATCCCGTCCGGCGCTCCGGAGGTCATCATGGCCGGTGCGCTCAAGGACGTTGCGGCGATCTACGCGCTGCACTGCTACCCGCAGTTGCCGGTCGGCCTGGTCGGCGTGCGGTCCGGACCGTTCACCGCCGCCGCGGACATGGTCGAGGTCACGCTCACCGGAGCCGGCGGGCACACCGCCCGCCCGCACTTGACATCCGACCTGGTGCACGCCCTCGGCCGCGTGATCGTCGACGTGCCGGCCCTGCTGGACCGCCGGATGGACCCCCGTGCCGGCGTCTCGATGGTCTGGGGCGCGGTGCACGCGGGCGAGGCCTTCAACGCCATCCCGGGCTCCGGCGAGGCGAAGGGCACCGTACGCATCCTCAACCGGGACGCCTGGCGGGAGGCGCCCGACCTGGTCACCAGGCTGATCCGCGATGTGGTCGCGGCGACGGGCGCCGAGGCCGACGTCCGGTACACCCGGGGCATGCCGCCGGTGATCAATGACCGGATGGCGTCGGCCGTCATCGCGGGGGCGGCGGGCGCGGCGCTGGGCGCGGACCGCGTCGTCGAAGCCGAGATCAGCATGGGCGGCGAGGACTTCTCCTTCTACCTGGAACAGATTCCGGGCGCGATGATCCGGCTGGGCACCGGGACGCCGGGTAGCGACATCCGGTTCGACCTGCACCAGAGCAACTTCGATGTGGACGAGAGGTGCATCGGCTACGGGGTTCGGGTCATGGTGCACACCGCCCTCGCAGCGCTCTCCACCGGAGCGTTCTAGCTTCGTACCCTCTCTGGCGCTAGTCGAGTGAATCGGGCCGGGGCGGAACCGGACGTCGGCGACGCCACCGCCGGAAGGCCCAGAGGATCCCCCAGAGCGGGAGACCGAGAGCGATCGCCCAGGGCAGCACGGCGCCCACCGCGGTGATCAACACGGCGAGCGAGGTCAGCAGCGCGGTCCAACCGCCCTGCAGGCCGGCCAGGAAGCCGGGCGGTCCGTCCTGGCCGACGATCTTCGCGTCCGGATCGAGCAGGATCACGGTGATCGTCGACAGGGCGGTGAGATCGGCCAGGCGGCGCTTCTTCGCCTGCAGGGAAGCCAGGTCGGCTTCCCTGGTGGCGACCTCCTTCTCCAGCATGACCAGTTCGTTCAGCGTCTTGGCCTGGGCCAGCAACCGCCGCCCACTGTCCACCCGGGCCTGCTGGACGGTTATCCGGGCGTCCAGGTCGATGGTCTGCTCGGTCACGTCTTCGGTGCTGATCCCCCGGGTCTCCTCGACGCCGAGGCCGGCGAGCTGGTCGACCACCGCGGAGAACTTTTCGGCCGGCACGCGGAGGGTGAGCGAGGCGTCATCCGAGCCTTCGCCGCTGTTGCGGTTGTCCTGCCCCACGAACCCGCCGGCCGCGGTGGCGAAACCGATGGCCCGGGCCGCGGCGACGTTGACGTTCTCCACCCGTACCGTGATCGAGCCGGTGTAGACGATCGCCCGCTGGTCAACACTCAGATCGGGGGCCTCTGCGACCTGGTCCTTGCCCTGCTCGGGCGCTCCGGCGGCCGCCTGTGGCGCCGGCTCGGCCTGACCGGGCGCGCCACCGGAGGAGTTCGTCTGGTCTTCCGACCAGCCCGCGCCGCACCCCACGAGCAGGACGCCGGCCGCCACAGCGGCACTTATGAGTGTCGCTGTTCTCCTTCGGGAGTGTCTTGTGATACGCATGGCTTCCTCCGAACCCCGTTTCGTTCTGCCACCTCGGACGCGCGGCGCGCATGTTCCGGTTCCGGCAGACTGCGGGTTGAGGAATCACGATTCGGCTGCGGAGGGATCCCGTGCGCGTCACGAAGTTCACGCATTCCTGCCTGCGCCTGGAGGGCGACGGCGTACTGGTCGTCGACCCGGGCGGTTTCAGTGAGCGATCCGCGCTGGCCGGCGCGGACGCTGTGCTCATCACGCACGAGCACTTCGACCATCTCGACGTGGATGCGCTGTCCGACGCCCTCGGCCAGCGGCCAGAAATGCAGATCTTCGCCCACCCGGACGTGCTGCCCAAGCTGAGCGCGTTCCCGGAGGTGGTGACCGCGGTGCAGGCGGGCCGGGAATTCCGTGCCGCGGGCTTCGAGGTGCAGGCGCACGGCGGGGAGCACGCGGTGATCTATCCCGAGATCCCGCGTATCGCGAATCTCGGCTACCTGATCGCCGACGACGACACCAACGTCTACCATCCCGGTGATTCGTTCGTCGTACCCGAGGGCGCCGATGTGGAGACGCTGTTCGTGCCGCTCAACGCACCGTGGTGCAAGCTCGCCGAGTCGATCGACTTCGCGCGCGCGGTGCGGCCGCGGCGGGCGTACGCGCTGCACGACGCGCTGCTCACCGATGCCGGGGCGAGGGTATACGACGGCCATCTGGAACGCTTCTCCGGCACCGAGTACGCCCGCGTAGCACCGGGCACCACGATCGGCTGATGCCCACCGCGACCGACCTGCTGATCCGGCGGATGTACGAAGCGCCGCCGGACGGTTTCGTGGCCGCGCGTTCGGCCGCCATCGCCGACGCGAAGAAGGTCGGCGACACCGCCGCGGTGAAGCGCCTGACCGCCCTGCGCAAACCCACCGTGGCGGCCTGGCTGGTGAACCTGCTCGCGCTTCGCAAGCCGGAGCTGATCGATCAACTGGTCGAACTCGCCGCCGCCCTGCGTACCGCACAGCGTGGACTGCAGGGCGACCAGCTTCGGGAACTCTCCAACGAGCGTCGCCAGATCGTCTCCGCGCTGGTCAACGAGGCGCGCAAGCTGGCCCTCGCCGAGGACCGCGCACTGGCCGGCAAACTTCCGCTGAGCGAGGTCGAGGCCACGCTGACGGCGGCGCTCGCCGAGCCGGAGATCGCCGAGCAGGTGCGTACCGGCCGGTTGATCCGGGCGGCCACGTACGCCGGCTTCGGCGAGGTACCCCGACCCCGGCTGCGACTGGTCACCGACGACGTCGCCGTCGAGGAAGGCGTTGGCGGTGAGGCCCCGGAAACCGACGAACATGCCGATGAGGGCGAGCCGGCCCGTCCTGACACCCGCGAGCGCGCCGCGCTGGATCGGCGCCGGCGCGAGTTCAACGAACGCAAGCGGGAACTCAAGCGGGAACTGGTCGCGGCACGTGCCGCCGAAGGACGCGCGGACGACCAGTTGGAACGGGCCGAGGCCGCCGAACGTGACGCGGGTCATGTCGTGGAGGACCTGGACACCGAACTGGCCGAACTGGAACGGCGGCGCACCGAGGCACAGGCCGAGGTGGCTCGCCGCAAGCAGGCGAGACGTACGGCCGAACGGGAGGCCGCGGCCGCCCGCCGGCGGGTCGGTGACGCCGAGGCCGCATTGGAGGATCTCGAAGCGCAAGCTCCAGATTGACCGGCCATTTTCCAGAAGCGGTCCGGGAGAGCAGAATCTCATCACGTGACTCCGGAACAGGCTGCTGCCAACGCCAAACCGGGACTCGCCAAGCTCGTGGGCGCTTTCGCCGAGTCGCCACAGACGCTGCGGCGGGCCCGGCTGCTGGGTCTGTCCGGATGGGCGTACCACGTGTCGGCGAGGGCCGGTGCGCTCGGCGAGGTCCGTCCCGAGACGGTGACCGCGGCGATCGGCTTCATCGCCCCCGAGGCGGTCACCGACGGTTGGGAGGCGACGGCCAAGACCTCCGAGCCGATGGAGGTCGCCACCTGGCACCTGCACGAGCTGTGCCGGTGGGGTAATGACCAGCTCGGCGGATTTCCGCGGCTGTCCCGGCTTCTCGAGCTGTCGCGGCGCGTGGTGTCCGCCGTGGACGCTGCCGGGCTGACGCTCTTCGCGGCCTGGCGGGCGATGCCGGTGCCGGACAACTCGGCCGGCGCGCAGGCCGCGGTGATGCTGCACTTGTTGCACGAGCATCGGTTAGGCGTCCAGGTGGTGGCGATCCGGGCCAGCGGTCTCACCCCGTTGGAGGCGATCATCGCCGGGCCGGAGGGCGAGACCGGCGCGGTCGCGTTCGGATGGCAGCCGCCGTACCCGCCGGCCGGCCCGATCGTGCGGCGTCTCATGTGGGCGGATGCGGTGGCGGACGCGCTGGCCGGGCAGGCGTACGGACACCTCGATCGTGAGGAGCGGATCGAGCTCTGCGGGCTGCTCGAGTCGCTCAGCCACCGCATCGGCCGGTAATCCGGTACCTTCCCGGCATCGGATGTGGTCGGATGCCGGCATGACCGCACTTCCCGACGGCTGGCACATCCGCCGGCCGACGCTCGACGACGTGCCGGAGATCCTGAAGCTGGTGCACGCGAGCGACATCGCCGCGGTCGGCGAACCGGACTTCCCGGCCGAGGAGGTGCGGGAGATGCTGACCGCGCCGAACACCGACATGGCGGAGGACTGCTGGCTGGCCGTGGACGCCGGCGGCACCGTGGTGGGCTGGGCCTATCCACACAACGCGTCCGGCGGGAACCGCGACTTCATCGAGGTGTACACCTGGCCGGGCCGCGGCACACCGGTCATGCGGCCGCTGCTTGATCTGCTGCTGGAACGTGTCGCCGTCCGAGGAGCCCGGTTCGGACATGATCCGTACGAAGTCCGGGCCGGCGCTATCCCGAACGAGACCGCGTGGATCTCCACGCTGACCGACGCGGGCTTTCACTTCCTCAAGATGTACGCCCGCATGACGCTGTCCCTGACCGGTGCGCAGACCACCGCTCCGGAGCCGCCGCCCGGGATCACCGTCCGAGCGGTGAACCACACGGACGAGGCCGAGATGCGGCGCTTCCACGCCACCATCGAGGAAGCGTTCCTCGACACCGACCACCGCGCCACCGACTTCGAGACGTGGCGTGCGCAGATCGCCAGTGAGACCACCGTGGCCTGGGACGAATGGCTGGTCGGCGAGGTGGACGGCGTGTGGGCCGGGGTGTTGCGGTCGTCCGACGTGGGCGCCGAGGACAACGCCGCCTGGGTCAAGGCGCTCGCCGTGCACCGCCCGTACCGTCGCAGAGGGGTGGGCGAGGCGCTGCTGCGCCGCGCCTTCGCGATCTACGCCGGCAAGGGCCGGACCGAGGCGGGCCTGGGTGTCGATCTGGAGAATCCGACGTCGGCCGCACGGCTCTATCGAGCCGTCGGGATGCACCCGCTCTATGAGACCCACGTCTACCGGCGCGAGGTGCGTACCTCAGATCTCCGGCGATGAGGTGCGTGTCGGGCGCTGCCGGAGTTCGTTGACGTAGTCGTCGGGGGCCCCGGCCTTCTCCGCGGCGTTGGCGATCTCACTCAGGTACCACGCTGTCGGCATGCCGCCCTCGTAACCGTCGAAGACGTAAACCCACGCGCTGAACTCGCCATCGAGCGTCACAACACGCACGGTGAGCTTCTGGTAGGCGCCGGCCGTGACGCCTTCCACCTCGTCGAGTTGTGCCGCGTCCCACGGGTGCACGTCGTAGAGGGACACGAAGACCCGGTCGCCGGGCGACTCGACGATCGTGGTGACCGCGCCTTCCCAGCCCAGGTCGCCCTCGCCGGCGAAGGTCAGCCGCCAGCCTTCTATCCAGCCCACGCCGACCATGGGCGAATGCGGACAGTACGCCCGCATGCGGGCCGGGTCGAGGTTCGAGCCATACGCGGCGTAATGACGCACGGCGATGACGATATCCGGAGTGGCCGGTGGGGGAGAATACGAGGGGCGCGTGTCGGCACGCTTGGGACGTAATTCATGGAGGTTTGAGCGCTGTGAGCCGGATTGTGATCATCGGCGGCGGACCGGGCGGTTATGAGGCGGCGCTGGTGGCCGCCCAATTGGACGCGGAGGTCACGCTCGTCGAGGCCGACGGCGCCGGTGGCGCCTGTGTGCTCTCCGATTGCGTCCCGTCCAAGACCTTCATCGCCAGCTCGGAGGTGGTGACCGGGTACCGGCACAACGAGAGTTTCGGTATCCGCTCGGCGGGCCTCGAAGGCGTCGAGGTGGACGCCGTCGCGGTCCACGGCCGGGTGAAGAAGCTGGCGCTGGCGCAGTCAAACGACATCCAAACCAAGCTGGTCAAGGCGGGCGTGGACGTGGTGCTCGGGCGCGCCCGGTTGGGGGAGGACACGCTCGGCCACACGCACCAGGTGCTGATCACCCCGTACGGCGGTGACACGTACGCGGTGGACGCCTCGACCGTGCTGCTGGCCACCGGGGCCACGCCACGCGTACTGCCGACTGCGGTGCCGGACGGGGAACGGATTCTCGACTGGCGACAGGTGTACGACCTGACCGAACTCCCGGAGCACCTGATCGTGATCGGTTCCGGCGTGACCGGTGCCGAGTTCGCGAGCGCCTACCTCGCGATGGGTGTCAAGGTCACGCTCGTGTCCAGCCGTGAGCGCGTCATGCCGCACGAGGACGCGGACGCCGCCATGGCGATCGAGCGGGTCTTCCGGGAACGCGGCATGACAATCCTGAACCAGTCCCGGGCGGCGTCCGTGGACCGGTTCGCCGCCGGTGTCCGGGTGACACTCACCGACGGCCGTACCGTCGACGGCTCGCACGCGTTGATGGCGGTCGGCGCCATTCCGAACACCGCCGACCTCGGCCTGCGCGAGTACGGCGTCGATGTCGCAGACGGCGGCTACGTCACCGTCGACCGGGTGTCCCGGACCAACGTGCCCGGCATCTACGCGGCCGGAGACTGCACCGGCGTGCTGCTGCTGGCCAGCGTCGCCGCCATGCAGGGCCGGATCGCCATCTGGCACGCCATGGGCGAGGCGGTCGCGCCGCTGCGGCTGCGTACCGTCTCGGCGAACGTCTTCACCGACCCCGAGCTGGCCACCGTCGGGGTATCCCAGAACGAGATGGACGCCGGTACGGTGCCGGGGCGCCAGGTGATGCTGCCGCTCGCCGGCAACGCCCGGGCCAAGATGGCCGGTCTGCGGGACGGCTTCGTCAAGCTGTTCTGCCGACCGGCCACCGGCCAGATCATCGGCGGGGTGGTGGTGGCACCGAAGGCGAGCGAGCTGATCCTGCCCATCACCATGGCGATCGAGAACAATCTGACCGTGGACCAGCTGGCCCACACGATCACGATCTACCCGTCGCTGTCCGGCTCGATCGCCGAGGCGGCCCGCCAGCTGATGCAGCATGAGCTTCAGTAGCGCCCGGGCCGGACAGGCCGCGCGGGTGGCCGACGGTGATCGCCTCGTCCATGTCCTTCCGGCCGCCGAACAGGGCCAGGATCCAACCGGACGTGCCGAAGATGAGCGCGGCGGTGGCGGCCACCGCGAACAGCCGCCACGCCGACTGGGTCACCGCGGTGCCGCCGATGTGCCCCACCAGACCGCCGTAGGTGGCCCAGGCGAGTGCGGCGCCCCCGTCGTACGCGATGAAGAACCTGATCGGATAGCCGTTGCGGCCGGCGTGGTAACCCGCGGCCATCCGTCCGCCCGGCACGAACCGGCAGAGCAGCAGGACCAGCGGTCCGGGCTGGCGCAGACCCCGGGTGAAGCGCGCGGCGGCCCTGCGGGTCTTTGAGGTGCCCTGGTCGCCGTCGTCCTGCTGCGGGGCGAACCGGTGCCGTAACGCCGCCAGACGGCTGCTGAGCCAGTGGTTGCCGACGTGGCCGGCGGTGCGGCCGAGCACGAAGGCGATCGAGTCGCCGGTGAACATGCCGAGCGCGCCGACCGCGATGACCATTGGCAGGTCAAGTCCGCCGTACACGGTCAACGCGCCCGAAGTGATCATGATGGCCTGGATCGGCACCACCGGTACCATGGCGTCGACTATCAACAAGACGAAGAGCGCAAGGTACACCCACGCCGGTGTTGCCATCATGGTCAACAGGTCGATCATCGGCGTGGACACCTCGCGGCTGGTGGGTTCACGACATTCTGCGTGGGCGCCCCTGTGAAGGGGCTGAGTTCAGGATGTGCCTTCGATTTCAAACCGAACGGCAATGCCGACACGCTACGTGTTCGATGTTGCTGTTCGGCCTCATCGGTGACTGTTTTCTGCCAGTGTCGCGCGGTATGGGACCGCTGGCAGCCCGATTACATCCGAGTCCATCGGGCGTACCGTGAGACTGCGGCGAAACGTCCGGGTCCCCATTCCGGATGTCTCGAACGCCCGGGCCGCCGGTAGGTCCCGTACCGGCGGCCCGACAAACGCACCACGTCCGCGATCTTGGAATAGCCGCGCCGTGGATCAGTACCGCGGATTCCATGATCTCGTTGGGCCACGCAGGCTACTCGATCGTGCAGACAATGGTGCCCGCCGTGATCGTGGCACCGACCTCGACGGACAAGCCGGATACGATTCCCGCCCGGTGCGCCTGGAGCGGCTGCTCCATCTTCATCGCCTCGATCACCACGATCGGGTCACCTTCCGCGACCTCGTCACCGTTCTGGGCGGCCACCTTCACGATCGTTCCCTGCATCGGGGCGGTCAGCGCCGTCGCTGCGCCGCTCGACCCCGACGCATGGGTGGACCGGCTTCGTCTGCTCGACGGGCGGGCCTGTGCTGACGGCGTACCGGAAAACAGACTCTTGGGCAGGCTGACCTCGAGTCGCTTGCCGCCCACCTCGACCACGACGGTCTCGCGCTCGGGCGCCTCGCCCGAGGCCACCGAAGCGGCCTGGAACGGCTCGATTCCGCCGGCCCACTCGGTTTCGATCCAGCGCGTATGAACAGTGAACTCGTCGGCGAACGCCGGATCGCGCACGACCGCACGGTGGAACGGAAGCACGGTGGCGATGCCCTCGACGACCGTTTCGTCAAGGACCCGCCGCGCGCGTTCGACGGCCTCCGTGCGTGTCGAGCCCGTGACGATGATCTTGGCGAGTAACGAGTCGAAGTTGCCTCCGATCACGCTGCCGGCCTCAACCCCGGCGTCAACCCGCACGCCGGGCCCGGACGGCCACGTCAACGCCGTCACGGTGCCGGGCGCCGGAAGAAAGTTGCGGCCAGGATCCTCGCCGTTGATCCGAAACTCGATGGAGTGGCCCGTCGGCACCGGATCTTCGGTGACCGACAGTTCGGCACCGGCCGCGATCTGAAACTGGGCCCGCACCAGGTCGAGCCCCGTGGTCTCCTCGCTGACCGGGTGTTCCACCTGCAGACGGGTGTTGACCTCAAGGAACGAGACCGTCCCGTCTTGGCCGACGAGATACTCGACCGTGCCGGCGCCGTGATAACCCGCCTCCCGGCAGATCGCCTTGGCGCTCTCGTGGATCTGTGCGCGTTGCTCGTCGCTGAGGAAGGGCGCGGGCGCCTCCTCAACCAGCTTCTGATGCCGGCGTTGCAGCGAGCAGTCACGCGTGCCCACCACCACGACGTTGCCGTGCGTGTCGGCAAGCACCTGGGCCTCGACATGCCTTGGCCGGTCCAGATAGCGCTCGACGAAACACTCGCCGCGACCGAAGGCGGCCACCGCCTCGCGCGTCGCGGACTCGAACAGCGACGGAATCTCCTCCATCGTCCGCGCCACCTTGAGCCCGCGTCCGCCGCCGCCGAACGCCGCCTTGATCGCCACCGGAAGACCGTGCTCACGCGCGAACGCCACGATCTCGTCGGCGCCGGCCACCGGCTCGGCCGTGCCTGGCACCAGCGGCGCGCCGGCACGCTGCGCGATGTGCCGGGCCGTGACCTTGTCACCCAGATCGCGGATCGCCGCCGGGGTGGGGCCGATCCAGATCAAGTTCGCATCCAGTACGGCCTGAGCGAAGTCGGCGTTCTCAGACAGGAAGCCGTAGCCCGGATGGACGGCGTCCGCCCCGCTGCGGGCGGCAACGTCGAGCAGCTTGTCGATGCGCAGGTAGGTCTCCGACGCAGTGTCGCCGGCCAGCGCATACGCCTCGTCGGCCAGGCGGGCGGGCAACCCATCGCGATCCGAGTCGGCATAGACCGCAACGCTGGCCAGGCCCGCATCGCGGCAGGCCCGGACGACTCGAACGGCGATCTCGCCGCGGTTAGCGATCAATACCTTGCGCACGGCCTGAGCCTAGCGTCAGGCACTGACAAAAGTGCTCAGTCACGGACCGCAGGTATCAAGTGGTGGTCCGCAGGCGCAGGCCGCGGACCGGTCTCCATCATGGACATCGATGACGGTACATGGCCCTGCGGGGTGCCGGCGGCGCCGGGAGTTTCGCCCACCTGTCCGTCTGATCGAACCGGACGTCAGAGCTTGCGGGCGATGGTCAGGCCGTCGGCGATGGGGAGGATGACGAGTTCGACCCGTCGGTCCGCGACGGCCAGGTCGTTGAACGCGACGATCTCGCGGTCCCTCTCGCTCCGCGGATCGATCACGCGTCCCGACCATAGAACGTTGTCCACAAGCACGAGACCCCCTTCCCGTACGCGCGGGACGAGCTCATTCCAGTACGTCGGATATTCGGCCTTGTCCGCATCGATGAATGCCAGATCGAGGTGTGGTTCCTGAGGCAGCTGTTTGAGGTTCTCGGCGGCCGGCCCGATCCGCAGGTCGATGCGATCGTCGACGCCGGCGCGCTGCCAATACCGCCGGGCGATAGCGGTGAACTCTTCGGAGATGTCGAAACACGTCAGGCGACCCCCGTCGGCCAGGCCGCGCGCGATGGAGAGCGCAGACAAGCCGGTGAAGGTGCCGATCTCAACCGCCCGGCGTACGCCCATCACGCCGGTAAGCATGCGGAGAAAAGCGGCTTGTTCCGGGGACACCTGCATGCTCGCGTCGTCCGGCAATGCCTTGTGCGTCTCGTCGATAAGGTCGCTGGTGAGCTCGTCGGGTGGGGTGCTGTGCGCGAGCATGTAGGCATGGAGTTCAGGGCTGAGCGGCAAACCCTTGTACGGCATCTCAGTCTCTCCAAAGTTGGGTTATCGAGACGTGCAACTCGGCGAGAAGACGGCGCAACAACGGGAGCGAAACGCCGATGACGTTGCCCGGGTCGCCTTCGATCCGGTCCACGAACGCCCCGCCGCGCCCGTCGATGGTGAACGCGCCGGCCACATGCAGCGGTTCTCCGCTCGCCACGTAGGCCTCGATCTCGGCGTCGCTGAGATCGGCGAAGTGCACCGCTGTAGTGCCGACGTCCTCGGCCTGCCGTCCCGAGTCGAGGTCGGTGAGGTGATGCCCGGTGTGCAGGACCCCCGACTTCCCACGCATCCGCTGCCACCGGTCGATGGCCTCGGCCGCGTCGCCCGGCTTCCCGAGCACTTCGCCCTCGAAGGCGAGGACCGAGTCACACCCCAGAATCAGAACCCCGGGATCAGCCTGCATCCGAGCCGCCACGGTCCGCGCCTTCATCCGCGCCAGGGTCAGACTCAGCGTGTACGCGTCCTCGGCCTCCACGGCGGACTCGTCAACGCCGCTGACCAGCACCTCCACGTCGATGCCGGCGGCCTTGAGAAGAGCACGGCGGGCCGGGCTGGCAGAGGCGAGAACCAGGCGGTACGAGATGTCGTTGCGCACAAGGCTTCACGCTACAAGTTCCGCCATGGCGGTGTGTTCCGGCTCGCCCCTCAGTGGGCTTTGCGCCGGGCCCTCAGGGGGCCTTCTGCCGCGCCCCTCAGGGGACCTTCCGCCGCCGGACCAGAAGGAGGGCGACAAGGCCACCGACGAGGATGACGGCGCCGATGCCTGTCGCGAGGCCTGGAAGGTTGTTACCGGTGGGATCGGTGTCTGGGGCGGAGGCGTTGGGAGGGTTGTCGGAGGGGTTTGGTGCGGCGCTCGCGGAGCCGGTGTCGCCGCCCAGGGGTGGGACGTTGGCGGTGAGCGCTTTGACGATGTTGAGCACCCCGTAGCCGCACTCGTCGTCACGGCCGGGCGGGCCGATGTCGTCCGCGGTGGCGGTCAACCGATGAATAACCTCCTGAGCCGAGAGATCCGGAAACCTAGCCCGGACCAACGCTGCGGCACCGGACACGATCGCTGTCGAATACGACGTTCCCCGGCCAATCGCATACGTATTCCTCCCTTTTGCAGCCGCGATTTCAACGCCCGGCGCGCAAACTTGTAGCTGCTTCGACCTAACAGAAAGGTTCGCGTATTTTCCTGCCTCGTCAGATGCCCCGACAGCTAACACTCCAGGTATCGCCGCAGGATAAGCCGCGACAACGTCTTGGCTCTTGTTTCCAGATGCGGCTACGACCAGGACATCATTCTTACCTGCGCCTTCTATAGCGGCCCGAAGGGCGATGCTAGGCGCCACGGCGCGAGAAAAGTTGATGACCTTAGCGCCGTGTGTGATCGCCCATGCAATTGCCTTTGCACTGGCCTGACTGCCACCCCTTCCTTCGGCGTCAGCCGCCCTGATGGGAAGGAT
>Ga0081539_10005630_pt1 | contig 12603 bp, 11 predicted proteins | sample TabmetS4T2R2_FD_71023 | JGI IMG/M metagenome (GOLD analysis project Ga0081539, IMG submission 71023) | Tabebuia heterophylla rhizosphere microbial communities from the University of Puerto Rico - S4T2R2 | ecosystem: Host-associated > Plants > Roots > Rhizosphere ...
CGAGCCCATGCGCTGATCGGACCGGTGGCCAAGGTTCCGCCGCGGGTGACGACCAGTTTCCGGGTGGCCGATCACTCGTTGACCGGGTGAACCGCTGATCACCCGCGCCCGGGAGCCGCCCAAAAATGCGTCGCCGCCTGCTCGCCGCCGCCGTCCTTGCCGTCGCTGTCGCCGCCGCCGGCATGTCCCCGGCCGCGGCCGACATCGCCCAGCCCCGGGTCGTCTCCGCCGATCCGGTCGACTTCACGCCCCACGTCCTGGACGGCACCGTGTGGACGATGGCCGTCGTCGGCGACACGGTCGTCGTCGGCGGAGCCTTCACCAAGGTCGCCGACAGCGCCCGGCGGCAGACCTTCGCCCGCCGCAACATCTTCGCGTTCGACCTCGACGACGGCACGATCCGGCCGTTCGCGCCGGCCGTGGACGGCGCCGTGTACGCGCTGGCGGCGGGCGCCGACGACACGGTCTATGCGGGTGGCGCCTTCAAGACGGTGAACGGCGCCGCCCAGCGCGGCCTGGCCCGACTGACCCTGAGCGGCCAGCGGGTCAGCTCGTTCGGCGCGAAGATCAACTGGGGCGATGTGCGGGTTCTCGCCGCGCGGGGGTCACGGGTCTACGCGGGCGGCACGTTCTCGGCGGTCAACGGCGTCAACCGGGCCGGCCTGGCCCGTCTGAACGCGGCCTCCGGCGCGGTCGACGAGGGCTTCGACGCGCGACTCTCGGCGCCCGGCCTGAGCCGTACCCGGGTGGAGCATCTCGACATCTCTCCCGACGGGCGGAAGCTGGTCGTGATCGGTGCGCTGCTCCGGTCCGGCCCGTACGAACGCACTCAGATCGCGATGTTCGACATCGCCGGTCCCGCCGCGGAGCTGACCGGTTGGTACACCGACGCGTACAAGCCGCAATGCATGAAGGGCTTCGACACCTACCTGCGGCAGGTGAAGTTCTCGCCGGACGGCTCCTACCTCGTCGTGGTGGCGACCGGGCGGGCGTCCTCGCCGGACCGGCTCTGCGACTCGGCGGCCCGCTTCGAGGCGACCGGCTCCGGCCGGCACAACCCGACCTGGGTACAGCGCACCGGCGGCGACTCGCTGTACGCGGTCGCCGTCACCGGCGCGGCCGTCTACCTGGGCGGGCACCAGCGCTATTTCGACAACCCGTACGGCACCGACGCGAAGGGCCCGGGCCCCGGCGCGGTGTCCCGGCCCGGCATCGGCGCGGTCAGCCCGGCGACCGGCCGGGCGCTGTCCTGGAACCCCACCCGGGACCGGGGCGTGGGCGTCCGGGTCTTCGTCGCGGTTCCCCAGGGCCTGCTGGTCGGTTCCGACACGGACCAGCTGGCCCGCGAATATCACGGCCGGATCGGCCTCTTCCCCCTGACGTGACGGACCCGGCGATCGAAGCGCGGCCGTCAGAGCAGAGCGCCCTCGTCGTGCAGCCAGTCGACGAAGGCGGTGGCGACCGCGGCGCCGCAGTCGAGCATCTCGACCAGCAGGGCGTCGTGGACGCCCGCGGCGAGCGGCACCTGCAGCTCGGCGTAGATCGGCAGCTGACCGCGCTCGGTGGGATCGCCCACGTACGCCTTGCAGAAGCGCCGGGTGTGATTCCACTCGTTGACCACGCGGTAGGCCCGGTCCGCCCAGTCCGGCGGCACCGTGGAGTGCGGGCGGGCGCGCAGCACCAGAATCTCGTCGTCGGGGCCCTCCAGGGTGAACAGCACCGCGTGCCGCTCCCACATCGCCAGCAGGCTTCCGCCGCCGTCGGCGAGGAACCGGATGTCCAGCAGGTCGAGCGCCTTGCCCACCCGCCCGAGATCGACGGGCGCGACCTGCTCGTTCGCCTCCGCCTTGGCCGGGTCGGCGGGAACCCCCACCCGGCCTGGCTCCCGTTGTGCCGGAACGCCGACGCGGACGGTGCTGCGCACCGCTGAATCGCCATCGGCCTCCGCCCCGCTCCCCGCGGCCGGACCCGGACGCCATGACCACCACGGCATCGTGCGCACCTCACTCCCCAGCGAACCCACCGCCGGACGTAGTGGTGGATCCGAGGGCCGACGGTACCCGGACCGGTCGCGGAGGTCATCCCCCCAACCGGAGGGCGGGACCGGACATCTGATGAGGCATCACCCTTTCGGGCGAGCGCCTATAGGTACAACGGGCAGTTTCCTGACACTCTGTAACCACGCGGCTCCATATGGTGCAGAAAGACCCACCCATCCGCCGGCCACCCGAACGCGGGTGTCAGGTTCCCCCGCCGCCTCGGAACCGAGAAAACCCATCCGGGAGATCGCCTGAACGAGTCGCTGGGACACCTCGACCGGTTCCCCGGCGGCGGGCGTCACGACGAGCGCGACGTGATCGAGGAGTGCGTCCCGGACCGCCCGCTGCCCGATCGCCCGGCCGCCGGCGAGGCCGCCGGACGCCACCTCCCGCAGGGTGCCGGCCGCGGCCGCCGCCAGGCGGCGGAGTTCCGCGCCGGAGACCGACTCCACCGCCTCGCCGGCCGACGGCGGCAGCGGCCAGCGCCAGTGCGCGTCCCGCCGCTCGGGGAGCCGGTCGCCGCCCTGGGTGAGAACGGCGAGCAACTCCGCGGCGGATACCGTGGCGTCGTCCGGCCCTCGCCCGGCGACCTCGCGGGTAACCAGCACGTCCCACGGCAGGCGCGCCCAGAGCGCGGTCCGCGTGCCGGACCCACGCAGGCGGACCGGCGCACCCGGGTCGAACCGGGTCAGCCGCGCCAGGAACGCGCCGGCGTCCGGCACGCCGACCAGCCCGTGCCCCGTCATGATCCGGATCAGTACGATCCGACGTAGGGCCGCAGGAACTCCCGCTCGGCGTCGTTGAGCCGGCGCGGGTGCGCCTCGACCAGGTGGTACGGCACGCAGACCGACTTCGCGCGGCTGGCCAGCACGTCGTCGTCGAAAAGCTCGTAGGACACGGTGAACGACGCGGCCCGCAGCTGGGAGATCCACATCTCGATGCGGACCGGCTCGCCGTAGTTGACCGGGCGCAGGTAGTCGATCTCGTGGCGAGCGATGACGATGCCCTCCTCGAACGAGCCGAGACCGTGCTTGCGCGCCCCGAGGAAGAACATGGCGACGCGCGCCTCCTCGTACAGGGTGAGGAAGCGCGCGTTGTTGACGTGCCCGTACGCGTCCATGTCGGACCAGCGCACGGACACCTCGTGGATGAACCGCTCGTGCGACGGGGGTCTCGGTGGTTTTCCGCCGCGAGTCGGCTCAGTCACGGGTGAGCTTGCGGTAGGTGACCCGGTGCGGCCGCGCCGCGTCCGCCCCGAGTCGGTCGATCTTGTTCTTCTCGTACGCGTCGAAGTTGCCCTCGAACCAGAACCACTTGTCCGGGTCTTCCTCGGTTCCTTCCCACGCGAGCATGTGGGTCGCGACCCGGTCGAGGAACATCCGGTCGTGTGAGATGACGACCGCGCATCCGGGGAACTCGAGCAGCGCGTTCTCCAGGCTGGACAGCGTCTCGACGTCGAGGTCGTTGGTCGGCTCGTCCAGCAGGATCACGTTGCCACCGATCTTCAGCGTGAGCGCGAGGTTCAGCCGGTTGCGCTCGCCGCCGGAGAGCACCTTGACCGGCTTCTGCTGGTCCGGTCCCTTGAAACCGAACGCCGCCACGTACGCCCGGGACGGCATCTCCACCTTGCCGACCATGAGATGGTCGAGCCCGTCGGAGACGACCTCCCACACCGTCTGGTCCCCGGCGAGGCCGGCGCGGTTCTGGTCCACGTACGACAGCTTGACCGTCTCACCGATCCGGACCGCGCCCTCGTCCGGCTTCTCCAGCCCGACGATGGTCTTGAACAGCGTGGTCTTGCCGACGCCGTTCGGGCCGATGATCCCGACGATGCCGTTGCGCGGCAACGAGAACGACAGGTGGTCGATCAGGGTCTGCCCGTCGAAGCCCTTGACGAGGTCCTTGACCTCGATGACGGTGTTGCCCAGGCGCGGGCCCGGCGGGATCTGGATCTCCTCGAAGTCCAGCTTCCGGGTCTTCTCCGCCTCGGTGGCCATCTCGTCGTACCGGTCCAGGCGCGCCTTGCTCTTGGTCTGGCGCGCCTTGGCGTTCGAGCGGACCCACTCGAGCTCCTCGGAGAGGCGCTTCTTGAGCTTGGCGTCCTTGCGGCCCTCGACGGCGAGGCGCTGAGCCTTCTTGTCCAGGTACGTCGAGTAGTTGCCCTCGTACGGGTAGGCGCGGCCGCGGTCCAGCTCGAGGATCCAGCCGGCGACGTTGTCCAGGAAGTACCGGTCGTGGGTGATCGCGACGACCGTGCCCGCGTACTTGGCCAGATGCTGCTCCAGCCACTGCACGCTCTCGGCGTCCAGGTGGTTGGTGGGCTCGTCGAGCAGCAGCAGGTCGGGCGCCTGGAGCAGCAGCTTGCAGAGCGCCACGCGGCGGCGCTCGCCGCCGGAGAGCAGCGTGACGTCGGCGTCCGGCGGCGGGCAGCGCAGCGCGTCCATCGCCAGTTCGAGCTGCGAGTCGACGTCCCACGCGTCGGCGTGGTCGAGCTCCTCCTGGAGCCTGCCCATCTCGTCCATCAGCTCGTCGGAGTAGTCGGTGGCCATCTGCTCGGCGATCTTGTTGAACCGCTCCAGCTTGGCCTTGGTCTCGGCGACCGCCTCCTCGATGTTGCCGAGGACGGTCTTCGCGTCGTTGAGCGGCGGCTCCTGCGCCAGCATGCCGACGGTGTAGCCGGGCATCAGGCGGGCCTCGCCGTTGCTCGGCGTGTCGAGACCAGCCATGATCCGCAGCAGGCTGGACTTACCGGCGCCGTTCGGACCGACCACACCGATCTTGGCGCCCGGCAGGAAGTTCAGCGTCACGTTGTCGAGCACGACCTTGTCGCCGTGCGCCCTGCGCGCCTTCTCCAGGACGTAAATGAACTGGGCCACGGTGCGCCCTACCTCCGTGATCGTCGTTTGTCGGCCTTCAGTCCGCTCAAGGGTGGCGGGTGCCGGCTGAGATGCCGAATGCAGGGGCAATCTTTCCAGGTCGCCTCCCCGCGTCTGGAGACAACCCCGGTCGCGCCGCGTCGATTCCCCGCGATCAGTCCGCCCGGACGACCCGGTCGGTCTGCTGCTCGCCGCCGACGAACTCCACCTCCAGCAGCTTACGGCTCACCGCTATCCGGTTGCCGTTGTGGGCGGTCACCGCGTAACGGTCGTCGCCGCGTGCCACCACGTCCGGCAGAAAGAGGCCGTTCTCGCCCTCCACCAGGGGAGTGTCCAGGCCGCCGGTCTTGCCCTGGTAGTAGAGCTCACCCCCGGGGTCCTGGCAGATCCACACCGTGGTGCCGTTCTCCGTCTCGATCCGCAGGACCTGCCGCAGCTCGGCGGGATAGCCGAGCCGGGCTGCCGTGGCCGAGGTCTCCGGCGGGCATGCCGAGCTCGTGGGCGTGGGGCTCGGCGATTCCCCCTGCTGCTGCTGCTGTTGTTGTCCAGCGCCGCCCGCCAGATCCGCCGCACGGCGCCGCTCTCCCAGGACGAATCCCGCGACCATTCCGATGATCGTGAGAAAAACGGTGGCGATCACCACAGGGAAGAAGATCGGCCGCCGAGGCGGGAATAGATCATCGGACGGTGTCACCGGCCCAGAATGGCATCCGGCCGCCACCTGGTCCATCACAGCGTGCCGGGCCGGGGGCCGCGAGAAGGCGCTGTGCACAGTAGGCTCGGCAAGGGAACAGAAACGACCCGGAGGTGTACTCGACGTGGCCGAACGAAGTTCCTTCGTGGTAGTCGCCAACCGGCTGCCCGTCGACGAGGTCACCACCCCGGACGGTGAGCGCCAATGGCGGACGAGCCCGGGCGGGCTGGTCACCGCGCTGCATCCGGTGCTGACCGAGCACGGCGGCACCTGGATCGGGTGGGCCGGCGGCGCGGGCGAGGCGCCGGAGCCGTTCGAGCTGGAGGGCATCCACATCCACCCGGTACCGCTGAGCGCCGAGGAGCTGGAGCGGTACTACGAGGGGCAGTCCAACGCGACGATCTGGCCGCTGTACCACGACGCCGTCGAGACCCCGGTCTACAAGCGCCGCTGGCGCGAGGCGTACCGGCTGGTGAACCAGCGGTTCGCGCGGGCCGCGGCGGAGGTGGCCGCCGAGGGCGCGACCGTCTGGGTGCAGGACTACCAGCTGCAGCTGGTGCCCGCGCTGCTCCGCGAGCTGCGCCCCGACCTGCGCATCGGGTTCTTCCTGCACATACCGTTCCCGCCGATCGAGCTGTTCATGCAGATGCCGTTCCGGGCCGAAGTGCTGCGTGGCCTGCTCGGCGCGGACCTCGTCGGGTTCCAGCAACGGTTGGCCGCGCAGAACTTCGTCCGGCTGGCCCGGCACCTGCTCGGCCTGCGCTACGAGGGGCAGTCGATCCAGGTGGACGGGCGCCGGGTCAAGGCCGGCGCGTTCCCGATCAGCATCGACACCCGTGACATGGAACGGATGGCCGCCGACCCGAAGGTGCAGGCCCGGGCCAAGGAGATCCGGACCGAGCTGGGCGACCCGAAGACGATCATCCTGGGCGTCGACCGGCTCGACTACACCAAGGGCATCGAGCTGCGCCTCAAGGCGTTCCGGGAGCTGCTGGCCGACGGCAAGCTGAAGGTCGGCGACGCGGTCATGGTGCAGGTGGCCACGCCCAGCCGGGAGCGGGTCGAGCACTACCAGGCGCTGCGGGTCAAGGTGGAGCGTGAGGTCGGCCGGATCAACGGCGAGTTCGCCCGGGTCGGCGTGCCCGCCGTGCACTACCTGCACCAGTCGTACAGCCGGCAGGAGCTCGCCGCGATGTACGTGGCGGCCGACATCATGATGGTGACCCCGCTGCGCGACGGCATGAACCTGGTGGCCAAGGAGTACGTCGCCTGCCGCGGCGACACCGGCGGCGCCCTGGTGCTCAGCGAGTTCGCCGGCGCCGCCACGGAGCTGCGCCAGGCGTACCTGTGTAACCCGCACGATCCCGACGGCGTCAAGGAATCGCTGCTGCGCGCGGTGGGGGCGGAACCGGCCGAGCTCAAGCGCCGGATGCGGGTCATGCAGCGGCACCTGCGTACGCACGATGTGGCGCAGTGGGCGCGCACGTTCCTCGACGAGCTCGAGACGGCCGCGGGGGCTCAGTCCACGTAGAGGCAGAACGGGTGACCCGCCGGGTCGAGGTAGACCCGGACGTGGTCCTGCGGCTGATAGTCGGCGAGGGTCGCGCCCGCCTGCTCGGCGTGCGCGCACGCCTCCCGCAGGTCCTCGACCTTGATGTCCAGGTGCATGCTCATCTGCTGGTCACCCGGGCGGGACGGCCAGACCGGGCGTACGTAGTGCTTCTCGGTCTGGAACGACAGGCCCGGCCCGCCGCCGGGCGCGCCCAGGGTGACCCAGTCCTCCTCCGCCTGGACCGTGCTCCAGCCCAGCAACCGGTGATAGAAGGCCGCGAGCTCCTGAGCGTCCGGCGCGTCGAGCACGATTCCGGTCAGCATCATCTGCGGTCGTCCATCCATGCCCCGGAACTACCCCTCGGTAGTCGATTTACGCCACGGCGTGCACGACCTCCCCGATGACCACTACCGCGGGGGGCCGGATGCCGGCCTCGGCCACCTCGGCCGCGACCGCGGCGAGCGTGCTGCGCAACGTCCGCTGATGGGCGGTGGATCCCTCCTGGACGACCGCGACCGGGGTACCGGCCGCCCGGCCCTCGGCGATCAGCCGGTCCGCGATCGCCCGCAGGTTCTTCAGCCCCATCAGCACCACCACCGTGCCGCGCAGCCGGCCCAGCGCCGGCCAGTCGACCAGCGACGCCGGGCTGTCCGGCGGCACGTGGCCGGAGACGACGGTGAACTCGTGCGCCACACCGCGGTGGGTGACCGGGATGCCGGCCAGCGCGGGTGCCGCGATCGAGCTGGTCACGCCGGGCACCACCAGGACCGGGACGCCCGCCTGGGCGCAGGCGATCACCTCTTCGCCGCCGCGGCCGAAGACGAACGGATCGCCGCCCTTGAGCCGGACCACGAACTTCCCCGCCCGGGCGTGCTCCACCAGAATCCGGTTGATCTCCTCCTGGGCGGCGGCCGGCCCGTACGGAATCTTGGCGGCGTCGACGAACTCGACCTCGGGCCGCAGCTCGCCGAGCAGCACCCCGGGCACCAGCCGGTCGGCAACCACGACATCCGCGGCGGCGAGCAGGCGCCGGCCCTTCACCGTGATCAGCTCCGGGTCACCGGGGCCGGCACCGACCAGGGCCACGCCGCGATGCTGGGGCGCGGCGGGCGGCGTGCTCTCCAGCGCGTGCGCGACCAGGTCACGGACCGCCATGGCCCGCCGCCGGTCGCCGCTGTCGGTGACCGCGACGGTGACCGGGCCGTGCCGGGTCACCGCGGGCGTCCAGGCCGAGGCCGCGTCACGGTCGTCGGCTCGTACGCAGAAGACCCGGCGCTCCTCCGCCGCCGCACTGACCCGCGCGGCCGCCGCCGGGTCGTCGATCGCGACCTGCACCAGCCAGGCGCCGTCGACGTCGGCCGGCTCGAACCGCCGCGCCTGCCAGCGGACCCGCCCGGCGTCCACGTGTCCCCGCAGCGCGGGCGTCAGCTCCGGCGCGACGATCTCCACCCGGGCTCCGGCCGCGAGCAGGGCCGGTACCCGGCGAGTGGCGACCGCCCCGCCGCCGACGACCAGCACCCGGCGGCCGGCCAGCTTGAGAGCGAGGGGATAGAGGCTCACTTCTCCGACACTCCCGCCGAGTCGAACGTGGCGACCTCGTGCAGCACCCGCACGGCGGCGGAGACGACCGGCAGGGCGAGCACCGCGCCGCTGCCCTCGCCGAGCCGCATCCCCAGGTCGAGCAGCGGCTCCAGGCCGAGGTGCCGCAGCGCCACGGCGGCACCGGGCTCGGCCGACAGGTGCCCGGCCACCATCGCGGCGACGGCGTCCGGCGCGAACGCGGCGGCGGCGAGCGCCGCCGCGGCGGCGATCACCCCGTCGACGATCACCGGCACCCGGTGCGCGGCGGCGGCGAGGATGAGGCCGGCCAGGGCGGCATGCTCCAGGCCGCCGACGGCGGCGAGCACGCCGATCGGGTCGGCCGGGTCGGGCCGGTGCCGGCCCAGCGCGGCGGTCACCACAGCCACCTTCCGGTCCAGCGTGGCGTCGTCGATGCCGGTGCCGCGGCCGGTCACCACCGCGGCCTCCGCACCGGTGAACGCCGCGATCAGCGCCGCCGCCGGAGTCGTGTTGCCGATCCCCATGTCGCCGGTGAGCAGGCATCTGGCGCCGGCCGTGACGAGTTGCCCGGCGACCCGGATGCCGGTCTCGACCGCGGCACGCGCCTCCGCACGGGTCAGCGCGGGCTCCACCGTCATGTCCCGGGTGCCGCGGCGCACGTTCGCGTCCAGCAGGGTGGGTCCGGCCGGCGGGCGGACCGCCACGCCGACGTCGACGACCATGACATCGGCGCCGGCCTGCCGGGCGAACGCGTTCACCACCGCGCCGCCGGCCACGAGGTTGGCGACCATCTGTGCGGTCACCTCCTGTGGCCACGGCGTCACCCCTTGAGCGTGCACGCCGTGGTCGCCGGCGAAGACGACGACCGTCGCGGGCGTGGGCAGTGGCGGCGGGCACGCGCCGGCCAGCCCGGCGAGCCGCACCGACAGCTCCTCGAGGGCGCCCAGGGAACCGGCCGGCTTGGTCAGCCGAGCCTGCAGGTCGCGGGCGGCGGTCATGGCCGCCCCGTCCGCAGGCCGGATGGCGTCGACGGTCGTCACCAGGGTCACGCTCACTCCTCGATCACGGCGCTCAGGGTCTCGACGAAGGCGTCGGTCGTGGCAGTGTCGCGCACCGCGATCCGCAGCCAGTCGGGGCCCAGTCCCGGGAAGGTGTCGCCGCGGCGTACCGCGTAACCGCGTTCCCGCAGTTCCAGCCGGACTTTCTCGGCGTTCTCCAGGCGTACCGAAACGAACGCGCTCGCCGGAACACCCGCGACCGTGAGCTTCGGCACGTCCGCGAGCCGCCGGAGCAGGTGATCGCGCTCGGCCGCCAGGCGCGCCGCGATCTCCCGCTCGGCCGCGACCGCGACCGGCGACGCGCAAGCGGTCGCCGCGGCCAGCGCCGGGGTGGAGACGGCCCACAACGGCTGCGCCGCGGCCAGCCGGGGCAGCAGCTCGGCCGGCCCCAGCAGATAGCCGATCCGCAGGCCGGCCAGCCCCCAGGTCTTGGTGAGGCTGCGCAGGACCACCAGGCCGGGCAGGTCCCGGCTGCCGGCCAGCGACTCGGGCTCGCCGTCCACGCCGGGCCGGTAGGTGCTGTCGGCGAACGCCTCGTCGACCACCAGGACCCGGCCCGGCCGGGCCAGCTTCGCGATCTCGGCGGCCGGGTGCAGCACCGAGGTGGGGTTGGTGGGGTTGCCCACGACGACCAGATCCGCGTCGTCCGGTACGAGCGCCGCGTCCAGCCGGAAGCCGTCCGCCGCGCGCAGCAGCACCCGCTCGACCCGGTGCCCGGCGTTACGCAGCGCCAGTTCCGGCTCGGTGAACTGAGGGTGCACCACGACCGGGCGCCGGGCGCCGCGCAGGGCCTGGGCGAGCAGCACGAACGCCTGGGCGGCACCGGCGGTCAGCAGTACCTCCGCCGGATCGCGGCGGTGCCGGCGGGCCACCGCCGCGGTCGCCCGCTTGCCGTCCGGGTACGCCGCGAGGCGGGTCATCGCCGCGGCGAGCGGCTCGGCCAGCCACGGCGGCATCGGTTCATGCCGGACGTTGACGGCCAGGTCGATGAGGCCGGCACCGACCTCCGCGTCCCCGTGATGAGCCAGGTCGATCGTCATGACGGGGCCTCGCCCGCGAGGCCGTCCGGCGGTGCCGCGGCGTACCGCTCGGTGTAGGCAGTCATGGCATCAGCATGCCGGATGGTTTCCCGGTCTCACTTCGGCCGTTCCATAGGGACATGAGCGTTTTTGTCATACCTTCGACATGTGGCAGCCGGAAAAGTCGCACCCCTCGTCCGTGCCGGCCTGATCGCGGGTCTCGTGATCGCCGGCCTCGCCTATCCCCTCGCCGCACTGGCCGGCATCGGCGTGAAGGCCGGCACGCAGGCCCTGGAGGGCCTGCCGGAATCGCTCATCGAGGTGCCGAACGCACAGACCACGTACGTGTTCGCCCGGGACGGCCGCACCCTCATGACGATGTTCTACGAAGAACACCGGAGGCCGACCCGGCTGGCAGACATGTCGCCGTACATCACCCAGGCGATCGTGGCGTCCGAAGACACCCGCTTCTACGAGCACCACGGGGTCGACCCCAAGGGCGTCGCCCGCGCCTTCGTCGCCAACCAACAGGCCGGCAGCGTGTCCCAGGGCGCCTCGACGCTGACCATGCAGTACGTCCGGATGGCCCTGCGGGACAGCGCCGAGACGCCGAAGGAGGCGCTCGAGGCCACCGAGCAGACCACCCAGCGCAAGCTGCGTGAGATGCGGCTGGCGATCGAACTCGAGCAGCGAGTCTCCAAGCAGGAGATCCTGGAGCGGTACCTCAACTCGGCGTACTTCGGCCACCGGGCGTACGGGATCTTCGCGGCCTCCCAGGTGTTCTTCTCCAAGCTGCCGAAGAACCTCGACCTGACCGAGGCGGCGCTGCTGGCCGGGCTGGTCAAGGCTCCCTCGGCGTACGACCCGGCGAGCCAGGACCAGCAGTCCGCCACCGACCGGCGCAACTACGTCATCGACCAGATGCTCAAGATGAGGTCGATCTCCGCGGCCCAGGCCGTCGAGGCGAAGCGGGCGAAGATCGAACTGCGGCTCAGCACGCCGCCGAACGACTGCGTGTCGATCCGGGAGAGGTACAACGACTGGGGCTTCTTCTGCGACTACCTGAAGACCTGGTGGCGGGAGCAGCCGGCGTTCGGGGCGAGCCCACAGGAGCGGGAGGAGAACCTGCGCCGGGGCGGCTACAAGATCATTACCTCGATCGACCCGAGGATCCAGGCCTCGGCGATGCGGCACATCCTGGACAAGGAGAAGCGGCGCAGCAAGTACGCGCACGGCCAGGTGGTGATCGAGCCGGGCACCGGCCGGATCGTCAGCATGGCGGTGAACCGCCGCTACTCGCTGGACCAGAGCGACAACGGCGAGCACAGTGACGCGGCGAAGCGGCGCGCCTTGAAGGGCAACTACCCGAACACCGTGAACCCGCTGCTCGGCGGCGGCGACATGGCGGGCTACCAGGCCGGTTCCACGTTCAAGATCTTCACCATGCTGGCGGCCCTGGACGAGGGCATGCCGCTGTCCACGTCGTTCTACAGCCCGCAGCGGTACGTGACGAGGTACATCACCGCGCCCGGGCCGGCGACGTGCGGCGTGCATTGGTGCCCGAAGAACTCCACCGCGTCGATGAGCGGCCGGCAGACCATGTGGAGCGGCTTCGGCAAGTCGGTGAACACCTACTTCGTCCAACTCGAGCAGAAGGTGGGCGCGGAGAAGGCGGTACGGATGGCCGAACGCCTCGGGCTGCGGTGGCGCACCGAGGTGGATCGCACGCTGGCCACGCCGGAGCGCGCGTCCGGGGGGGGGGCGTTCACGCTCGGCGTCAGCGACGCGACCCCGATCGCGATGGC
>Ga0081539_10005631_pt1 | contig 12602 bp, 12 predicted proteins | sample TabmetS4T2R2_FD_71023 | JGI IMG/M metagenome (GOLD analysis project Ga0081539, IMG submission 71023) | Tabebuia heterophylla rhizosphere microbial communities from the University of Puerto Rico - S4T2R2 | ecosystem: Host-associated > Plants > Roots > Rhizosphere ...
AGCTGCACAAGCGGGTTGTCGGCCAGGAGGACGCGGTCAAGGCGGTGTCCAAGGCAATCCGGCGCACCCGGGCCGGCCTCAAGGACCCCAAGCGGCCGTCCGGCTCGTTCATCTTCGCCGGCCCGTCCGGTGTCGGTAAGACCGAGCTGTCCAAGGCGCTCGCCGAGTTCCTGTTCGGCTCCGAGGACGCGCTGATCCAGCTGGACATGTCGGAGTTCCACGACCGGTACACGGTGTCCCGTCTGGTGGGTGCGCCCCCTGGCTACGTCGGCTACGACGAGGGTGGCCAGCTCACCGAGAAGGTGCGCCGCAAGCCGTTCTCGGTGGTCCTGTTCGACGAGATCGAGAAGGCTCACCCGGACGTGTTCAACACGCTCCTGCAGATCCTGGAGGATGGCCGCCTCACCGACGGCCAGGGCCGCATCGTGGACTTCAAGAACACGGTGATCATCCTGACCACCAACCTGGGCACGCGCGACGTGGCCAAAGCGGTGTCGCTCGGTTTCCAGGCGTCGGAGGACATCGAGAGCAATTACGAGCGGATGAAGAACAAGGTCAACGACGAGCTGAAGCAGCACTTCCGCCCGGAGTTCCTCAACCGCATCGACGACACGATCGTCTTCCACCAGCTCAGCCAGCTGGAGATCCTGTCCATCGTGGACATCTTTGTGACCCGGATCGAGACCCAGCTCAAGAACAAGGACATGGGTCTCGAGCTCACCGAGAACGCGAAGAAGTACCTCGGTAACAAGGGCTTCGACCCGGTGCTGGGCGCCCGGCCGCTGCGCCGGACGATCCAGCGCGAGCTGGAGGACACACTGTCTGAGCAGATCCTGTTCAACGAGCTGCGTCCCGGCCAGATCGTGGTGGTGGACTGCGAGGGCGACCCGGCCAACGTCGAGAAGTCCAAGCTGACGTTCCGCGGCGCCGACCGCGGGGTGTCCGTCCCGGACGCGGTGCCCGCCGACCTCGGCGCGGCCGCCGCCGACGAGTAGGTAAGGCCCGAAGGAACGGCCCGGCTGGCACTCCAGCCGGGCCGTTTCCTTCCCCGAACAACCGCCGAGCGCAGTCCCCGCCGATCTTGGAGTTGTGGTAGCCCTTTCGCGGCCTATAGTCCGATTCGTTCCAACCACAACTCCAAGATCGCGGAGAAGGTGCGGTCAGATCGCGGAGAAGGTGCGGTCAGACCGCGGGGATGGAAACGGCTCAGCGGGCGCCGGGGAGGGTGAATAGGTCGGCGTCCAGGGGTTCCACCAAGCCGTCCGAGACCAAGCCGGCCAGGGCCCGGGTCCGCTGCTCCTGGTCGATCCAGACCAGATCCAGGCGCCCCCGCGGCACCGGCCCGGACGCGTCTCGCAGCACTGACATCAACAGCCCGCGGACGTGCCGGTCCGTTCCGGTGTACGTCTGCCGCTTCCGGCTCGGCCCGGGCAGCGGTGGCGCCCCGCGAAGCCGCCACGCGCACACGTTCCGGAACGGGCAGTCCGTACACCGCGGCGAGCGCGCCGTGCACACGAGCGCACCGATCTCCATGAACGCGATGCTGGCCCGCGCGGCCCGGGCCGGCTCGGTCGGCAGCAGCTCCGCCATCGCGGCGAGGTCCGCGACCGTCGTGGCCGGGCCGGCGTCCGCCGCACCGGCGACCGTCCTCGCCACCACCCGTCGCACGTTCGTGTCCACGACCGGGTGACGCTGCCCGTACGCGAACGCCGCCACGGCGCGGGCCGTATACGCGCCGATGCCCGGCAACGCCAGCAGCTGGCCCACGTCGTCCGGCACCCGGCCGCCGTGCCGCGACACGATCGCGCCGGCACACTGGTGCAGCCGCATCGCCCGCCGCGGGTACCCGAGCCGTCCCCATAGCCGGATCGCCTCCGCCGGGGTATCCGCCGCCAGCGCGGCTGGCGTGGGCCAGCGAGTCATCCACGACCGCCACGCCGGCTCGACCCGGACGACCGGCGTCTGCTGCAGCATCACTTCGCTGACCAGGACTCCCCATGGGCTGGTGCCGGGCGCCCGCCAGGGTAGATCGCGGGCGTTCGCGTCGTACCAGGCGATGGCGTTGTCGGCGAGCGTCATAGCGGGTCCTACTGTAGGGCCTGTGCATGAGCTCGCCATCACTGTGATCGGCCCGGACCGGACCGGGATCGTCGCGGACGTCGCGGAGGCGCTGGCCGGCGTCGGCGCGAATCTCTCCGACTCGACCATGACCCGATTGCGCGGCCACTTCGCGATGACCCTGATCTGTACCGGCGCCACCGCCGAAGCCGTCGAAAAGGCGCTGGCGCCGATCGGCGCGGACGGGCGGTTGCTCGCGACGGTCCGCGCGGTGGCGCCGGAGGCGGACGCGGACGCCACCGGCGAGCCCTATCTGGTGAGTGTGCACGGCGCGGACCGGCTTGGCATCGTCGCGGCAGTCACCCGCGTGGTGGCCGCTTCGGGCGGCAATATCACCGACCTCACCACCCGGCTCACCGGCCCGCTGTATGTGCTGATCGCCGAGGTTGATCTGCCGCCGGGTGCAGCGGACGGCCTGGCCACGCGGTTGGCCGAAACAGCTGAGAGCATCGGCGTCGACGTGACGCTCCGCCGCTCCGACTCGGAGATCCTATGAGCGACGCGGAGCCTAACGCTGAATCGTCGTCAAACACCGGGCCACCGGCGGACTGGAAGCCCGAGCTGCTCGGCGTCGACGGGCGCGTCCGGCCGGTCGTGGCAGCGCCGCACCCCGGGCTCAGCGCCGTCGGCGCCGAGGTCGACCCCACCGATCCCGAGATCGTACGGCTCGCCGCTGATCTGGTCGCCACCATGCGGGTATCGCCGGGTTGCGTCGGACTCGCCGCGCCTCAGCTCGGCGTCGCAGCACAGGTTTTCTGTGTCGACGTCACCGCGCATCCCAAGGCGGTGACCTCGCACGGCGCGTTCGCGCTCTGCAACGCGAAGATCATCGAGGCCAGCCGGTGGCGGCCCGGCCGCGAAGGCTGCCTGTCGGTGCCCGATCTCACCGGCGACGTCAAGCGTGCCGGCCGCATCGTGATCGAAGCCGTCCTCCCCGGTACCGGTGAGCCGGTGCGGCTCGTGACCGATGCGTTCGAGGCACGCGCTCTGCAACACGAGATCGACCACTGCACGGGCAGGCTGTTCCTCGACAGAGTGGCCGGTGCCCATGCGATCTATCAACGGAAGGTCTATCTCTAACGATCGGTGGCCGAGTCGGTGTCGCGCCTCCGGCGCGTCGCGCCGGGTGGATCGGCGGCCCCGGCGTACGGTGAGCCCCATCATGCGTACGACGGTTGGTCCCCTTCCTCCCGCCGTGTACTGGCGGCGCCGGGCCGTGGTGCTGGGTGCACTACTGCTCGCCGTCATCCTGCTGTTCGTGTCCTGCTCCGGCAGCAACGACAAAAACACCAACCGTGGGCAGAACACGTCGTCGCAGTCGCCGATCCCGGCGCCGTCCGGCTCGGCGCCGGAGGACCAGCCGTCATTCTCCGACGCCCAGCCCGGCGGCGGCCCGTCCCTGCCCGCGCCCGGCGACCTCACTGCACAGCCCACGCTCGGCGACGGCACCGCGGACGGCGCGTCCGGCGCGCCGAACGGACAGAACCAAGCAGGCACGAACGCGAACGTCACCGCCCCGACCGGCGCGACCTGCGCGGACACCGAGATGTCGGTGATCCCCGCGCCCGCGTCCACAACCGTTCGGCGCGGGACCCCGGTCGTCGTCCGCCTGACGATCAAGAACATCTCCGCGCGTACGTGCAACCGGGACGTCGGTGCCGACCCGCAGGAGATCTACATCGACCAGGGCGCACGGAAGTACTGGTCGTCGGACACCTGCAGCACGGCGCGAAGCTCGGACGTACGCCAGTTCCCCCCCGGCGCCGAACGGCAGTACAGCGTGACCTGGAACGGCCGCCAGTCCAGCAAGTGCGCCGGCGGCCTGGCCGCCGGCCCAGCTCCGCCGCCCGGCCAATTCGAGGTACGCGGGCGCCTGGGCACCAAGGTCAGCGAACCGGTGATCCTGACGATCGTGGCCTAGCCGGGCGATCTCCGATCTTGGACTTGTGGTTGGATCGAATAGGGTGATAAGCCGCGAAAGGGCAACCACAACTCCAAGATCGAGGGAGGTGGGATGGTCGTGCGGGCGGATTTAGACGTACCGTTCCAGGATCGACGCCTCGGCGAGGCGGGAGAGGCCCTCACGCACGCCGCGCGCCCGTGCGTCGCCCACACCGTCGACCGCCTGCAGGTCCTCGACCGTGGCGCCCAGCAGCCGCTGCAGGCTGCCGAAGTGCTCGACCAGCCGATCCACGATCGGCCCCGGCAGCCGTGGCACCTTGGCCAGCAGCCGGAACCCGCGGGGACTGACGGCCGCGTCGAGGGCGTCGGTCGCCGCCGCGTACCCGAGCGCCTTGGCGACCGCGACCAGATCGATCATCTCGGTGGCGGTGAGCAGGTCCAGCTCGACGAGCCCTTCGTCCAGCGTGCGCGCCCTGCGCCCGGTCGGCAGGTAGTCGCGGATCACCAACGTGCGGTCAGCGTCGACACCGGCCATGAGCTCGTCGAGCTGCAGGGCGAGCAGCCGGCCATCGGTGCCGAGCTCCACGACGTACCCGGAGATCTCGTCTGCGATCCGCCGGACCATCTCCAGCCGCTGCACGACAGCCACCGCATCGCGCACGGTGACGAGGTCTTCGATCTCCAGCGCGGACAACGTGCCGGACACCTCGTCCAGCCGCATCTTGTACCGCTCCAGCGTGGCCAGGGCCTGGTTGGCGCGGGACAGGATGGCAGCCGAGTCGTCCAGCACGTGCCGATGGCCATTCACGTACAGGCCGATGATCCGCATCGACTGACTCACCGAGATCACCGGGAAGCCGGACTGCTTGGCGACCCGCTCCGCGGTCCGGTGCCGGGTTCCCGACTCCTCCGATGGAATCGACGGGTCCGGCATGAGATGCACGGCCGCGCGCATGATGCGGGTGCCGTCGCTGGACAGCACCACGGCGCCATCCATCTTGCACAATTCGCGCAGGCGTGTGGCCGAAAACTCCACATCGAGCGGGAAACCGCCGGTGCAGATGGACTCCACGACGGGGTCGTAGCCGAGCACGATCAGTGCACCGGTGCGTCCCCGCAGGATTCGCTCGAGTCCGTCGCGCAGCGCCGTCCCGGGAGCCATCAGCGCGAGATTGGCCCGCAAGGGATCGCCGCTGACGCCGCCTCCGGTCAGGCCGGTCACGGCCGGACTCATCGCTCTCGGCGATGAGCCGTTAACGCTTCCGCGCAGCGACGAGTTCGCGGCGGCACCGGGCTTGGAGGCATCGCGGTCGAGCGGCACCTGTACATTCTACGGACTCGACTCCCCCGTAACGAGGCCGGTTCCGTCACGGTTCCGCTGCGTGACGACCTCACTCCGCTGCGGCCCGTCCGGCCCACTGCAGCGCTTGGCGCAGATCGGCGACCTCCACCACCTGCATGCCGGCCGGCACCCCGTCGGTACCGCCGGAGCCACAATCGGGCGGCACGAGCGCGAATCGGAATCCGAGACGCGCGGCCTCGGCCAGCCGTCGTCCGATGGCGCCCACTCGGCGGACCTCGCCGGTGAGCCCCAACTCGCCGATGGCCACCAGGTGCGGCGCCATCGCCAGATCCAGGCCACCGGACGCGACGGCCAGCGCCATCGACAGGTCAGCGGCCGGCTCCGTCACCCGCATGCCACCGACGGTGGTCGCGAACACTTCCTTGCTGTGCAGCCTCATCTTCGTCCGGCCCTCCAAGACGGCCAGCACCATCGCGAGCCGGGCGCTGTCCAGGCCGGACACCGTGCGGCGTGGAGAGCCGTTCATCTCCGCCCCGATCAGCGCCTGGACCTCGGTGACCAGCGCCCGTCGGCCCTCCATCGCGACGGTGACGCAGGTGCCGGGAACCGGCTCCGCATATCGGGTGAGGAACAACCCCGACGGGTCGGGCAGGCCGGAGATGCCGCGCTCGTGCATCTCGAAGCAGCCCACCTCGTCGGCCGCGCCGTAGCGGTTCTTGACACCACGGACCAGGCGCAGCGAGGAGTGCTTGTCGCCCTCGAAATGGAGCACCACGTCGACCAGATGCTCCAGCACGCGGGGCCCGGCGACCTGCCCGTCCTTCGTAACGTGGCCGACCAGGACGGTCGCGATGCCGCGTTCCTTGGCCACCCCGACCAGCGCCGCGGTGACCGCACGGACCTGCGTCACGCCGCCGGGCACGCCCTCGGCGCCGGCCATCGAGATGGTCTGGACCGAGTCGAGCACGAGCAGGCCGGGGCGTACCGCATCGAGGTGTCCGAGCACCGCGGCGAGGTCGCTCTCCGACGCCAGGAAGAGCCGCTCGTGCAGGGCACCGAGCCGTTCGGCCCGCAACCGGACCTGACTCACCGACTCCTCGCCGCTGACCACGAGAGACGCAGTGCCCGACCCGGCCGCCCACTGCTGGGCGACATCGAGCAACAGGGTCGACTTGCCGACGCCGGGCTCGCCCGCCAGCAGCACCACCGCGCCCGGCACGAGGCCACCGCCGAGCACGCGGTCGAGCTCGCCCACGCCGGTGGGCACCGCCCTGGCCGGTGCCGGGCTGATCGTCGCGATCGGGCGGGCGGGCTCGGCCGGCACCCGTGAGCTGACCGCCCGGCCGGACACCGCCGGACCGGTCACGGTGGACTCGATGATGGAGCCCCACTCGCTGCACTCCGGGCAGCGGCCCAACCACTTCGGTGGCTGGTGCCCGCACGCGTCGCAGACGAACGCGGGCCGCAAGGGCTTCGCCACCGCTCGGGAGGTTGTCACCCGGACAAAATAACCGGGGGGTACGACATTGCCTGAGCCCGCGTCACTCCTCGTGGTTCTCGGCCGGGTCGCCCGACTCGCGCGGGGCAGGCGACAACGGGACCCCGACCGGGGCCTGCAGCGTCAGCGGAGCCGCCCCGTTGCTGAACTCGAAGACCAGGTTCACCGACATGCCCGGCTGCAGCTTGGCGGACAGCCCCTCGACCTGCATCGAGTCGGTGTCGCCGGGTAGGAAGCTGGCGTAGCCCAACGGCGCCAGCACGATCCGGGCCGGACCGCCGGTCTGACCGGCCGGCTCGGACGGGCTGGACGACGGCGGCGTTCCTGCCGGCGCGGACGCGCTCGACTGGCCGCCTGCCAGCACGACGTTGGCACCGGAGACCACGTCCTTGCCGAGTGCGGCATCCGGCTGCCGGCTGCTCACCTGCACCGTGACCGGCTGGGTGGTCCGGTTGAACAGGGCTACCTCGAGCGGCGCGCTCTCACTCGCCGAGTAGCCCTCCGGCCCGTTGTAGGTCACCGCGAGGTTGCGGATCGCCACCGTCTTGTTGGAGTTGTCCACGTTCACGCCCTGGTTCGACGGCCGCTTGAGCGACGTCTCGGCGACCTGTCCGGCGCTGCAACCGGCGACCGCCACCGCGGTCGCCGCGGCCAGACCCGCGACCAAGACTAAGCGGCGGGTTCCCAGGGAGCGCATCAGTCGGTCCTCCTCTGCCACAGGCGTCGGGATCAGCGTAGAGGGCGGTGATCCGGGACGTGCGGCGACCCGGCCAATCAAACCACGCGGCCGCTCGCGACGAGAAGGAGAACGTCGATGAGTGCTACCACGATCACGGCGCGGAACATCGCCACCGGACGCCCGCGTTCGCGGCGCGCCGCGTACCACCCGGCGGGTAGCACCACGACGGCGGCCGCGGCCGCCGCGACGCCCGCCCACGACGGCGGTCCGGGCGGCCCGAAGACCAGCGTGAGCGTCGCGGCCAGCAGGAGCAGCGCGGCGGCGACCGTCGATCCGGTCGCGCCGATCCGGTGTGGCAGGCCGCGGACGCCGGTGGCGGCGTCGTCGGCAAGATCGGGCAGCACATTCGCGAAGTGCGCACCGCCACCGAGCAACGCCCCGGCGGCGACGAGCCAGACCGGGGGCGCCGGCGAGCCGGGCAACGCCAGGATCACGAACGCCGGTAGCAGCCCGAACGCCACCAGATACGGAACCACCGACAGCGGCGTGGACTTGAGCGGCCAGTCGTAGAGCAGGGCGAACACACCCACCAGCGTGATGCCGACGGTCGCGGCCGCACCGAACGGCAGGCCCAGGATCGGAATCGCCAGCGAGGCGATCAGCCCCGCCGTACCGACGGCACGACGGGACACCGCGCCAGACACCAGCGGCTTGTCCCGGCGGCCGCTGGTCCGATCCCGGTCGGCGTCCAGCCAGTCGTTGACCCAGCCCACCGAGAACTGGGTGGCGGCCACCGCCGCGCACACACCCAGAACGCTCCACCCGCGATGACCCACGCCGATCGCGAGCAGCGTCATGGCCACCGTTACCGCGCCGCCGGGCTCCGGGTGGGAGGACTTGACCAGGGCCAGGGCGCGCGACATGAAAGCAGTGTGGTCGTTCCGGCAGGGCCATGCCACGCTCGATCACATGCGCGCACCGGAACGCAACGATCCGCGCCAGTACGACGACCTCGCCGATCAATGGTGGCGGCCGGGTGGCGGCTTCGAGATCCTGCATTGGCTGGCCGCGGCCCGTGCGGCCTTGATCCCGCCGGCGACCCGGGACGAGGCGATCCTGCTGGACGCCGGCTGCGGCGGTGGACTGCTGGCCCCGCACGTGCGCGGCCGTGGTTACCGCCATCTGGGCGTTGATCTGCGCCGATCCGGCCTGGAGCAGTCGGCCGCCCGCGGCGTGGTTCCGGTGATCGGCGACGTCGCCGCGCTGCCCCTCGCCTCCGGCTGCGCCGACGTAGTGGTGGCCGGCGAAATCCTCGAGCACGTCACCGACCTGCCGGCCGTGGTGGCCGAGCTGTGCCGCGTACTACGCCCGGGCGGCTTGCTGGTGCTGGACACGGTCAATGACACCGTGCTGGGCCGGTTCATCACCGTGACCGCGGGCGAATGGCTGGGAATAGCGCCGGTCGGCCTGCACGACCCCGCGCTCTTCGTCGACCCCGCGCGGCTGGTCGCGGAGTTCGCCCGGCACGGTCTCGCGCTGCGGGTCCGCGGAGTCCGTCCGACGATGACAGGGCTGCTGCGGTGGTTGGTGTGGCCGGCCACCGCGATCGACGGCCGGCCGCTCGGCCGCATCGTGCCGACCTGGTCCACTGCGGTGCTGTATCAGGGACGGGCCCGCAAACGGGAGGATTCCGCATGATCGACGAGGCGAGGCGCCTGGCGCCCCGATTCGCGGCCCGGGCCGGGGCATACGACGCGGGCGGCTCGTTCCCGGTGGACGACTTCGCTGACCTGCGGGCGTCCGGGCTGTTCGGGCTGATGGTGCCGGAACGGCTGGGCGGGGCGGGCGCGAGCTTCGCCGACTACGTCGCGATCGCGTACGAGCTGGCCCGCGGCAACGGCGCCACCGCGCTCGTCTACAACATGCACGCCTCGGTGACCGGCGCATTGAGCAGCGTGACGAACGAGCTCGCCGATGCACTCGGGCTGCCGGCCGGGGCGCTGGCGGCCCGCGACGAGTACTTGAAGGCCGCCGCGGGCGGCAGCTGGTACGCGGTGGCCATGAGCGAGCGCGGTGCTGGGTCCCGACTGTCCCAATTGGCCACCACGTACGAGAAGACCGCCGACGGCTACCACATCAGAGGCGCCAAGACGTTCTGTTCCGGGGCCGGCCACGCCGACGCGTACCTGGTGGCTGCGCGTAGCGCGGCCGATCCGTCGCAGGTGTCGCAGTTCCTGGTACCGGCCGGTGAGGGACTGCGGGTGGAGGAGACCTGGGACGCCCTGGGGATGCGCGCCACCTGCTCGCACGATCTGCACGTCGACGTCACCGTGCCGGAGGGCGCGCTGCTCGGCGGCGTGGAGGGGCTGGCCCTGGTGGTTGCGCAGCTGGCCCCACACTGGATGGTCGCCAGCTACGCGGCGGTCTACGTCGGCGTCGCCCGCGCAGCCGTGGACGCGGCGGTGGACCATGTCAACGCCCGCAAGCTTGGCCATTTGCCGGCCATACGGGCGCGGATCGGGCGCGCCGACGCCGCCGTGGCGGCCGCGCATCTGGCGGTCCTGGAGGCGGCCCGCCGCGTCGACGAGGCACCCGGTGACACCGTGACGAACACCTGGGTGTGGCGTGCCAAGCTACTGGCCGGCACCACCGCGGCCGACGTTGCGGCGTCCATGCTGGAGGCGGCCGGCACCTCGGCGATGCGCCGCGGCCACCCGCTGGAGCGGCTCTATCGAGACGCCCGTGCCGGCTCGCTGCAGCCCGCGACATCGGACGTCTGCGCGGATTGGCTCGGCGTCGAGGCGCTCGGCGGCGATCCGGACTCGGAGGGATCGGCACCCCGCTGGTAGGGGGACTGGGGAGGCTATTTGTGAACAGCACCGCAATCATTGCCGGCGTCGGTACCGCGTTCCCACCCTCGGCGGTGCAGGACGACCTGTGGGCCGGGTATTTCGCGCAGCACTATCCGGCCAGGGTGCGTGGCGTCGCCAAGCGCATCTTCGCGAACTCCGGCGTCCATACCCGGCGCGGGGCGGTCAGCCCGCTCCTCGAGGACGTGTCGGACTGGTCCACCGAGCGACGGATGCGGCGCTACCAGGTGGAGGCCATGCCGCTCGGTAAGGAGGCGGTGGGCCGCGCGCTGACCGACTCCGGCGTCGCGGCCGACGAGTTGGGACTCTTCGCGGTGTGCTCGTGCACCGGATACGCAACACCTGGACTCGACATCCTGCTCGCCCGGGACATGGGCATGTCACCGGCGGTGCAACGGCTGTTCGTCGGGCATATGGGCTGCTACGCCGCGTTGCCGGGACTCGGCACCGCCGCCGACTTCGTGGTGGCGCGCCGGCGCCCCGCGTTGGTGCTGTGCGCAGAGCTGACCAGCCTGCACCTGCAACCCGCGAGCCCACGGGCGGACATCCAGCAGATCGTGTCTGATGCGCTGTTCGCGGACGCGGCGGCCGCCGTCGTGCTCGTTCCCGGCGATCGGAGCGCGGGGTACGCCGTGAGCGAGGTCGCCGCCATCACCGACACCACCACGTCCGACCACATGACCTGGGACGTCACCGACGCCGGCTTCCGGATGGGGTTATCGCCGCTGGTCCCGAATGTGCTGTCGAGGTACGTCCGGAAGCTGGTGGAGGATCTGCTGTCCCGGCACGGGCTCGCGATCCGTGATGTCGACGGATGGGCGGTCCACCCGGGCGGTCCCAAGATCCTCGACGTGGTCCAGGAGCAGCTCGGGCTGTCACAGGACGCGCTGGCCGTCTCGCGTGGCGTCCTCGCGTCGTACGGCAACTGCTCGTCGCCCACGGTCCTGCTGGTGTTGGACGAGTTGCGCCGCGGCCCGGTGCTCCCGAGCCGCGTGGTGATGCTTGCGTTCGGTCCGGGCCTGACCTTGTATGTGGCACTGCTGACTACGACAACTTGGCCAGGTCGATCCTGAACTCGTCGACCGATCGTGCCGCTGGGACCAGGCGGAGGATCTGGCCGGCCTTGTTCACCAGGACCGCAGCTGCCGTGCCGTCCGGCTTGCCGAGATTCAGGCTCTTACGCAGCTCGCCCGTCGGGTCGCGCAACGCTCGTACCGTCTTTCCCTGAGCCTGCGGCGTCGCACCGGTGGGCGGGGTTATCCCGGCCGCGCGCGGCGCGCCTGAGGTGACGACCACGACGGCGATGGTCGGAAGTACCGCGCTGGTGGTGTCGGCGATCAGCTGGGCGCAGTCGCAACCGTCCGTGATCAGCACGACCGCCGGCAGCTGGGCCCGCAACGCGATGGTCTGCGCGGCGCCGTTCTCCAGTTCGAGGGCGGGCAGCGTATCGGTGCGGACCTCGGTGGTACCGGCGGTGCGCTCCGCGGCGGGTGATCGCGGCGGACCGGGCCAGGCCGACGCGAACAGGCTCGCCACCGTCACCAACAGCGCCATCGAGACGATCAATACGGGCGTCTTGAGCGCGGCCGTCGCCATCCGCCGGAGTCCGCGGACCGCGGGCCGCGCCGCGAACCGCTGCCAGCGCGTGCGCCGATCGGCTTGACGCAGCTCAGAGCGGATCGCCTCGACCTCATCGGCAAGCTCCGAGAGGTCATCGGGGATGACGATCACGCCCCACTCTTCGGGCAGCTCGGGCAGCTCGTCTGGCGAACCGCCATCGAACGGCCAGTCGCCGCCGTTGTCGCTTCGGCTGCCCACGCTGCACCTCCCCACGGGCCTGACCACAGCCGCGTCGAGCGGGGACCTGAAAGTCCAGCCTCCCTCAAGGTCGGTCGGACCGCCAGTAGGGGGAGGACACGGACCCGAACGATGAGCCTGACCTCACAAATACCCCACATCCGAAATTCCCGACTCACCGGATTAGTTGTCACGATGTCATCACGCTGCGTGATTGAGGCAGCTCTTCGGCTCCGTGTCAAGCCGGAGAAAGACCTCTCACAGGGCCCCTGAGCTGCACTAACAGTCACGGGCAGGGTGAGACATCGCTGCCGGAGCGTGTTACCCTAGACACAGCGAAAGGGGTTTCGAACCTATGGTTTTCAGTGTCGGCGAGACCGTTGTTTACCCCCACCACGGGGCCGCACTCATCGAGGCAATCGAGACTAGGGTCAT
>Ga0081539_10005632_pt1 | contig 12600 bp, 9 predicted proteins | sample TabmetS4T2R2_FD_71023 | JGI IMG/M metagenome (GOLD analysis project Ga0081539, IMG submission 71023) | Tabebuia heterophylla rhizosphere microbial communities from the University of Puerto Rico - S4T2R2 | ecosystem: Host-associated > Plants > Roots > Rhizosphere ...
TGACGCCGTCCGTGTAGGCGAGCAGCAGGTCGCCCGGGTGGAGGTGGATATCCACCTCGTGGACGTCGATGACCGGCAACAGCCCGAGCACCGTCCCGTGGTCTCCGACGGGGTCCACCGTGGAGTCGTTGCGCCGCAGCAGCGGTGGCGGGTGACCGCCGAGGGCCAGCGTGAGCCGGAACCCGTCGTCGGCTCCCGGCCAAGGAGCGAGTTGCCCGTACACGACGGTGCAGAACCGCTCGTCGTCGTCCGTCGGCGCGGCGAGCGCGGCGTTCAGCTGCTGCAGCACGCCCGCGGGCGACATTCCCTGCGCGCTCAACGTCCGGACGGTATACCGGGCCATCGAGGTGACGACTGCCGCGTGCACGCCCTTGCCGGAGACGTCACCGAGGACGAACGCCGATCGCCCGCGGCCGGCAGGATGGACATCGTAGAAGTCACCGCTCAACCCGCCGCCGCGCGCGGCCGGGACCGAGCGTGCCGCAAGGCTGATGCCCGGCACCTGCGGCAGCGACGCCGGGCGCAGGCTCTGGGTCAGGGTCTGCGAGAGTCGGGTCTGCTCCCACAGCAACTCCTGCAACTTGTGTTCGGCGCGCTTGAGGTCCGTGATGTCGCGCAGGACCACCAGCTGGGCGGTCTTGCGCCCGGCCGGATCCGTGACGCCGGTGACGGTCACCGCCACCTCCCGCCGCTCGCCCTCCCTCGGCGCACCACCCGGACCGGCGCCCGACGTGCCGGGCAACTCCGCCGTGACGGTGCCCGACCGGCCAACCGTCTCGCCGAACCTCGGCAGCAGGTCGGTGAGCCGCCGCCCGACGAGCCCGGAGCGGCTGACGCCCATCAGGGCGGCGCCGGCCGGATTGGCGTCGACCACTCGGCCATAGACATCGATCACGAGAACGCCGTCGGCCATCTGCTCGATGACGACTCCGCGCGCGACCGGCAGCAGATCGAGCAGGCGCAGCTGGAAGAACCCCCACACCAGAACCACGGCGCCGACCACGAAGAGGAACGGCGTCGGATCCGGCGCGTCGCGGCCGAACAGCCCGAGGTTCCAGAACAGGTTGCCGAGGAACGGCAGGATCGAGGCCGCCATCATCACCGCGCCCTGACGGCGGTACGGCTGGGCCAGCCGGGCCAGCTGCACCACGAGGGCCAGGATCGCGCCCATCATCAACACGTACTGGTAGACCGCCATCGGCCAGAACAGTGCGCCGTTCTCGGGGTACGGCGATCCGAGCACGTAGCGCAGGTCCCGCGGATCGGCCGGGTAGTAGTGGATGAGGTCGTGCGTCGCCGGGATCGCGAGCAGGCCGAGGACCAGCACCGGCTCGATCAGCATCAATGCGAGCAGCCGCCGGGGCAGCCCGCCGCGGCCGGTGTAGCGCAGGACGAAGGCCCACAGCGCCGGCGCGAGGTTGACGATGCCGATGTACTTCAGGCCCGCCCACAGCTTGGCGATCTCGACGTCGCGGCTCGCCAGTTCGAGGGGGTAGCAGGTCGCCCAAACCATGATCGCCAGCAGGATGACGACGAGCGGGCGGCTGCCCTCGACCTCACGCCGGGACCAGACGAACGCGGCCAGCGCCAGGTACAGCAGGCCGCCCGCAAGGAGCAACACGACCAGCCCAGCGGACCACGACATGCATGACTCCCCGCCCCCCGACCCGTCACAGGTACGAATCACACCGTATAGAACCGGGGCCGGGGCAAGCAGCCGCCCGGGCGGTCAGGGTCGCAGGATGCGCCGCGCCTCGGTCGGCCGCCCGAAGTGGTAACCCTGGGCGAAGTCGCAGCCGATCTCCCGCAGCGTGCGCGCCTGGCGGGGCGTCTCGACCCCCTCCGCCGTGACGCGCATGCCGTGCGCGTGGGCGAGGTCGACGATCGCCATCACCACGGAGTCGGCACGGGGCGCCCGGCCGACGTCGGCCACGAACGACCGGTCGATCTTCATGAAGTCGAGGTCGAACCGCGGCAGGTACGCCAGTGCCGAGTACCCGGTGCCGAAGTCGTCGATCCCGATCGGCACCCCGGCGGCGATCAACCGGCGCAGCGCGTCTTCGGCGCCGGGGAGCGCGCCGATGAAGCTGCGCTCGGTCAGCTCGATCTTGATTCGGTTGCGCGGCAGGTGCCCGCGCTTGACGGCGTCCACGAGGCGCCGGGTGACGCGGGGATGCTCCATCGAGCGGGGCGACACGTTGATGGCCAGCCACGGCGGCTCTCCGGACGGTCCGGGCCGTTCCCCCCAGCGGGCGATCTGCGCGATCCCCTCCTCGATCACCCAGCAGTCCAGCTCGACCACGAGTCCGGTGTCCTCGGCGACGTCGATGAAGAAATCCGGTGGCAGCAGCCGCCCGTCCTCGGCGTCGGCGATCCGGATCAGCGCCTCCGCACCGACGATCCGCCCATGCGTGAAGTCGATCACCGGTTGGTACTGCAGGGCGAGGCGGCCCTCGTCGATCGCGTCCCGCAGCCGTCGCTCGGCGCGCTGCCGCAGTTGGGTCCGGGTGCGCAACGCATCGTCGAAGATGACGTACCGGTCGCGGCCGGCGTCCTTCGCCCGGTACAGCGCGATGTCCGCCTCGCGCAGCAGGTCGTGAGCGCTCACCCGGCGTGACCCGGTGGCGGCGACGCCGATGCTGGCCGGGCAGACCAGCATCTCGCCGGAGTCCGGCAGCACGTACGGTGCCCGCAGGGCCTCCACGATGGTCCCGGCGAGAGCCCGCACCTCACGCTCGGGGGTTCCCGCGGGCGGGACCACGACGAACTCGTCACCACCCATCCGCGCCGTCATCGCCTCCGGCGGCACGACGGCGAGCAGGCGGCGGGCGACCTCGATGAGCAGCCGGTCACCGATCTGGTGACCGAGGGCGTCGTTGACGGACTTGAACCGGTCGAGGTCCAGCAGGAGGAGGCAGACCTGCCGGTCCGGACGGGGCGGCCGGGAGAGCATCTCCTGAATTCGGTGGTCGAACGCGAGCCGGTTCGCCAGGCCGGTGACGTGATCGGTGGTGGACAGCCGCTCGAGCATCACCCGGTCGCTGACCTGTCGCGTGACGTCGATGGTCGCGCCGTACACCGCGCGCGGGCCATCGCCCACCCCCAGCATCCCGGTCGCGGAGGTCAGCGAGGACCACGACTGGACGTGCCGCAGCTCTCCGCCCGGACCGATGACGCGAAAGGTCTCGACGCGCTCGTGCTGCTCACCGGCGGCGAGCGCGCCGACGTCCAGCCGCTGCGCCCGCTCGACGTCGTCGGGATGCACGAGCCGATGCCACTGCTCGAGCGTCGGCTCGACACTGCCCGGCTCCAGGCCGGCGAGGCGGTACATCTCCGGGGACCAGACCAGCCGGCCGGAGTCCGGGTACCACTCCCAGACGCCGAGGCCGGTCAGCTCCTGTGCAGCGCGGAGCCCGGCGATGCTGCTGCGCAGGGCCGCCGCATCCCGTTCAAACTCGGTGACGTCGACAACGGCGCCCCACGCGCCATGCAGCGTCCCGTCGTCGCCGCGGCGAACCTCGCTCCAGGCGTAGACGTGCCGAGTGCTGCCGTCGGCAGCGGTCACCCGCAGCGCGCCGCCCACACTACGACCGCTGCGCACCGCGCGGACGGCTAGGTCGAACCGCGCGCGATCGCTGTCCTGAACTGCGTCGCGGATGTCGCTGAGCCGGACCGCGGCACCAGCCGGGATGCCGAGGAGCCGGGCCACGGGCGCGGACCAGATGCAGGCGCCAGTGCGGGCGTCCCATTCCCACAGGCCCATTCCGGACGGCGCCGGCACGGCGGCCGCTGGGTCGAGCGGGAAGGTCAGCGGCGCGGCGGGGGTGAGCACATCGACGACGGCGGATGCCGGTTGGTGCGACACCTCGCCCTCCGGCTCGGGCTCTTCCTCGGATTCGTCGGGTTCGGCCCATGGATCGGCCTCGGCGTCGTCCAGCCAGATTTCGACGTCGTCGGTGGCGGCGGGCATGTCGTCCGTGGCGGCCGCAGGACCGTCGGCCGGCGCCTGCGCATCGAGGTAGGCGGCGAGCGCCGCGGCCGCCGTGCTGGCGAGAAGCAGCGCCGCATGCTCGTCGCTGCGGTCGAACCACGCCGGCTCGGCGGATCCGAGCGCGAGCACGCCGAGGACACCCATCCCGTGCACCAGCGGCACGGATATTGCCGAGGCGTACGCGCCGCCGCAGCACGCGGTGGCCGCCGGCGGCTGATCGCCGCGGTCGCGCTGCAGCGTGCCGGTGCGCCAGGCGCGCCCGCAGAGCGTCCCCTCGGTCGGTACCGGGTGGCCGATCGGCGCGGGGTTGTCCCGGCTGGTGGCGTGCCAGACCAGGTGATCGTCCACCGTGAGGGCGACCCGGGCGGAGGCGTCGATCAGGGCCGAGGCGATCGCCACCAGCGTGTCGAGCAGGGCGGCGGGATCGTCGGCCGAGTCCCGGATGCGTTGCTGGGCGTCGGCGACGGCGGCCAGCCAGCTCTCCGTCGCCGGCGTGCTGAGCAGCGTCACCCGCTCGCCTCCACTGCGGCCCGTTGACTACCCAGGGTGTGGGTTTGGTGGCCTAAGAGTAGTCATCCCGGCGGGGCCGCGTTGGCGGTATCTCGGGGGGACGATTGACCGAAGATCCTCTGGTGACCATGTCCCCTTGGGTAGGCGTACTCATGTACGCAGGTCGACCGGGCCTTTACCGTTGATCACAGCGATGTCGCCGTGGCGTCGCGACGAGGGGAGCCGTCGATGGACGAGGTGACCGCCGCGCTCGACCGGCTGGTGGCTGCCGGGACCCTGACCCCGGATCAGGCGGACGCCGTCCGGCACGAGCTGGGCCGGGTGTCGCGTCCGGCGCCGCCACCGTCCGATGATCGTGACTCGTCGTGGACGACGGTGCTGGCCGAGGTGGCGGGCTATGTGGGGGCGGCCTTCGTGTTCGCCGCGGCGATCGTGCTCGCCGCGCCGCGCTGGGGCGATCTGCCGCCTGCGACTCAGGCGATCACGCTCGGCGTATCCGCGCTGCTGCTGGCGGCGGCTGCGGGATGGGTCGCTGCCGGCACCCCCGGGGGGTGGACCGTACATCCGGGAGTGAGCGGGCCGCGGCGCCGCCTGGTCGGCGCGCTGGTGCTGGTGGCCGGTGCGATGGCGACGTCCACGACGGCCACGCTGACCGATGGGCCCCGGCAGGAAGGGCTCACCGTGCTCACCGCGCTGGCGGTCTGGGGCGCGGGGTATGTGGCCTGCCGCGGCATCCTCCTACACGTGGCCACGGCGGCCGCGGCGACGTGGGCGGTCTTCGCCGTGGCGGATTGGTCGACGTCGGAGCCGGACGCGACGCTGGTCGGCCTGCTGACCGCTGCTCTCGGCGTCGGTTGGGGGCTGCTCGCCCTTCGCGGGCTGCTCGACGAGCGCCGGCTTGGGCTCGCCGCAGCCGGCGCGATCGTCTTCGTCGGCGCCGAGGAGGTGGTCGTGGACGGTGGCGCCGAACGAGGTCTGGGTTACGTGCTCCTGCTCGGGCTCGCGGTCGCCGGCCTGGCGGGGTATGCGGTGTTGCGTGACGTCGTGCTGCTCGTCGTCGGCGCGGCGGCGCTGGCCGTCGTCGTCCCGCAGGCGGTCACCGACTACTCCAACGGCGCGCTGGGTGCGGCTGGGGCGCTGCTCTTCAGCGGTCTGACGATCGTGGGCGCCGCCGTTCTGGGGCTGCGCCTGCGCGAGCGCTCCCCTCACCTCACTCCCTGATCTTGGGGTACCCCCTAGGCCCAGCCGAGGTCGTGCAGGCGGTCGTCGTCGATGCCGAAGTGATGCCCGATCTCGTGCAGCACGGTGATCCGCACCTGCGCGACGACGTCCTCGGGGGTGTCACAGATGGCCAGCGTCGGCCGCCGGAAGATGGTGATCCGGTCGGGCAGTGAGCCGGCGGCCCACCAGGAGTCGCGCTGGGTGAGTGGCGTGCCCTCGTAGAGGCCGAGCAGGTGGCGCTCGTCCGTCGGCGGGTCGTCCTCCACGAGGATCGCGACGTTGCTCATCATCCGGGCGATGTCGCGCGGGAGGGTGTCGAGGGCGTCGGCGACGGCGTCCTCGAATTCCTCCCGGCTCATGTCGACCACGGACCCAGTGTGCGGCGGCTACCTCACGGCGGCGTCGAGGGTCGCCATCTCCTCGGGGGTGAGCTCCAGCTCGGCGGCGGCGGCCGAGTCGCGTGCGGTCTCCGGGCGGGAGGACCCGGGGATCGGGATGACGACCGGCGACGTCGCCAGCATCCAGGCCAGGCAGACGCGCTGCGGGCTGACGCCGCGGGCGGCCGCGACATCCGCGAAGGGCCGGAACGCCGAGCCCAGCCCGCCGGCCCGCGAGCTGCCGCCGAACGGCGACCAGGGAAGGAACGCGATGTCCAGTTCCGTACACAGGTCGAGCTCGGGGCGGCTGGACTGGTAGGCCGGGGAGTACTGGTTCTGCACGCTGGCCAGCCGGCCGCGCAGGAGCTCCTGCGAGAGGCGGATCTGGCTGGAGTTGGCGTTCGAGATACCCGCCATCCGGATCTTGCCTGCGTCAAGTAAGTCGCGGATGGCGCCCACGGACTCGGCGTACGGCACCCGCGGGTCGGGGCGATGGAACTGGTACAGCCCGATGGCCTCGACGCCGAGCCGCTTGAGGGAGGCGTCGGTGGCGCGCTTGAGGTACTCGGGCGAGCCGTTGAGGGTCCAGCTGCCGTCGCCGGGGCGCAGGTGGCCGCCCTTGGTGGCGACCAGGACCTGGGAGGTGTCCCCGCCGTACGACGCGAGTGCCTCGGCGATCAAGGACTCGTTGTGGCCGACCTCGTCGGCGTACAAGTGGTACGCGTCCGCCGTGTCGATCAGCGTGACGCCGGCGTCGAGGGCAGCGTGGACGGCCGCGATCGAGCGCTCCCGCTCCGGCCGGCCTTCGATGGACATCGGCATCCCGCCCAGACCGATGGCGGACACCTGGACGTCGCCGATTCTGCGTTGCTGCATGATCACTCGCTTCCCTATGCCCGTGCTTCGCCCCTGATCCTCACGTACGCGACCCCAGCTCGCCCACTTTGCGATCCAAGCGCACCCCGGCGGTAGATCGTCCGGTCCCATGGCACGCAGGATCGGCAGAACTCCCATAAGAGCGCTCCCATCGGGCCGTTCGTCGGCTTCTGCCGGTCCTGCGTACGGCCGCTCCTGCGTGCACCGCAACAGGACTCGGTAAAACGACGCCCCAGCGCCCACCACAACGATGTCCAGGCCGGTTTCACCGAGTCGTCTTGCGACGACCCAAGCGGATCCCACGGCTTTCCTTGATCGAGTGTGCGCTTCGACGCGACACGCCCGGCGTTTCGCCCTCGAAGTGCACACTCGATCAAGCCAGCACCGATCACCGGAACCGCTTTGGAGGAACGGCGGCGTTGCCCCTATGCTGGCCAGGTCCTCGACGGGATCCGGGCGTCCGGAGGGCGCCCGAGGCGCCCCCATCGTCTAGCGGCCTAGGACGCCGCCCTTTCAAGGCGGTAGCGCGGGTTCGAATCCCGTTGGGGGTACGGTCTTGCTCGTCAAGGCCCCGTAGCGCAGTTGGTTAGCGCGCCGCCCTGTCACGGCGGAGGTCGCGGGTTCGAGTCCCGTCGGGGTCGCCAGGGCCGGGTGGTCACACCCGGTCACCCGGCCAGGTAGCTCAGTTGGTACGAGCGTCCGACTGAAAATCGGAAGGTCGGCGGTTCGACCCCGCCCCTGGCCACCTCAGTAAATGATCCGCGACCTGGCTGTTTGTCCGAACGAGCACTCAGTAAGAGCGTCCGACAGCTCGTGGTTGCTCACATTTTGCTCACGACGATCGTCGGAGGGCCTCACCGTCACACGGCCGAATCGCATTCCTGCTTCCGCCATGTGGTCGTGACTCATTGGGCCCGCACGCCCGGATCAACGAACCACTCGCCGTAGTGCTGCGGCAGTGTCAACGGACAAGATCATTTCCTTGTGGGCGGACAGTTGATCTCCCTGTCCGCGGTCAGCTGATCTCCCGGGGGTGGTCAGGTCATAGCGGTTGCACCCCCGCTCCGGCGGTGGCCTCGGCCAGGCGCAGGCTGGTGCCCTCGGTGATGACGACGTGGGCGTGGTGCAGCAGCCGGTCGACGGTGGCGGTGGCCAGGGTCTTGGGCATGATCGTGTCAAAGCCGGACGGGTGGATGTTGCTGGTCACGGCGACCGAACGCCGCTCGTAGGCGGCATCGACCAGGCTAGGCCGGCTTGCGGACGAGGGCCTCAAGTACGCTCAAACGGCCCTCGTCCGCACTCCGGGCCGCGTTGATCTGAGATTCCCCAATCCGCTCGCCCATGAGCGTCTGCAGCCCCAGCGGCGGCAGCCCGTGTTCCTCCAACCGCCGGCGGTTCTCCCGCAAGTCCGGCAGGACCTCCTCCGTCTTGTCCCGGAAGATCACGATCTCGAACCCCGCGGTGAGAACTTGCTCCCGCGTCTCCTCGGGCGAACACAAAAAGCTCGTGCCCGGCCCTGCCGCCCAGGGCAGCGGGTAGTCGGGCTCGCCTTTCGGCCCGGCTCCGTAGTGGGAGAATGCGAACACCGCGCCGGGGCGAAGCACACGAAGCGCCTCGGCATAGAAGCGCCGCTTGTCGTCGATGTTCATCGCCACGTTCTCGGAATAGGCTCGGTCGAACCCATCGTCCTCGAAGGGCAGATCGGTCGCGCTGCCCTCCACCACGCGCACGCGATCCGAGAGGCCGGTCGCGGCATTCAGCTCCTCCGCCGCGCGGCAGAACTCCGGCGTCAGGTCGAGCGAGGTCACGTGGCAACCGAAGTGCGTCGCGGTCCACCGCGCCGGTCCGCCGATCCCGCCGCCGATGTCGAGGATGCGCTCGCCGGAGAGGGGTTCGAGGAGCGCTACCATCTCCTTTGTCGCCTTCAGCCCCCGGCCGTGGAAGTGGTCGAGTGGGGCGAGCGCGTCGGGCGTAATCGGGCCCGCCTCGCTGCCTCCTGCCGCCCTAAGCGCAGCGAGGATGCGGGCTGCGATGCCCTCGCTGGCGTAGTGGTCTTGGACCTTGTTACCGGCTGCGGTCATGTTTTCGTTCTCCTCCCGAGCCGCCCGCGGTCCATGGCTTGAGGGGGTTCGTATGATAAATCCCTGAGAGGCTCAAGGTTAGCTAGGAAGACCTCGACGTGCCTGACGCTACCTTCGCGACCCCTGATGTGACGACGTTCTGCCGCCTCGACGAGCTGGGTCTGGTGGTGGTCGGCCAGCACCTGCAACCGGATCGGGCGGTGCTGGCCTGCCGGGTCGCCGACGACGCGGTCGAGGAGGCGGACCGCTGGTGCCGGCGCTGCGGCTGCGAGGGCAGACCCCGCGACACCGTCACGAGGAGACTGGCGCACGAGCCGCTCGGGTGGCGGCCGACCACGCTGCTGCTCACGATCCGCCGGTACCGCTGCACCGGCTGCGGGCATGTGTGGCGGCAGGACACCAGCCGCGCCGCGGGGCCGCGGGCGAAGCTGACCCGCACCGCGCTGCGGTGGGCGCTGGTCGGGCTGGTTCGTCAGCATCTCAGCGTCGCTCGTCTCGCCGAGGCCCTCGCGGTGTCGTGGACCACCGCCAACAGCGCTGTCCTGGCTGAGGGTCGGCGGGTGCTGCTCGACGACCCGGCCCGCTTCGACAACGTGCAGGTGATCGGCGTCGACGAGCACGTGTGGCGGCACACCCGTCGGGGTGACAGGTTCGTCACCGTCGTCATCGACTTGACCCCGGTCCGGGACCGGACCGGCCCGTCGCGGCTGCTGGCGATGGTCGAGGGCCGCTCCCAGCAGGCGTTCCAAGCCTGGCTCGCCGGGCGCCCCCGGGCCTGGCGGGACGGCCTGGAGGTGGTCGCGATGGACGGGTTCACCGGCTTCAAGACCGCCACCAGCCACGAGCTGCCCGAGGCGACGGCGGTGCTGGACCCCTTCCACGTCGTCCGGCTCGCCGGCGACGCTCTGGACCGCTGCCGGCGTCGGGTCCAGCAGGACCTGCACGGCCACCGCGGCCGCAGCACCGACCCGCTCTACCGCGCCCGCCGCACCCTGCACACCGGCGCCGACCTGCTCACCGACCGCCAACAGCAACGGCTGACCGCCCTGTTCGGCGATGAGGACCACATTCAGGTCCAGGCGACCTGGGGCATCTACCAACGCATGATCGCCGCCTACCGCCACCCCGACCGGGCGGCCGGCCGACACGCCATGACCCGCCTGATCATCGCGCTCAGTGCCGGCGTCCCGGCCGCCCTCACCGAACTCCGCACCCTCGGCCGGACCCTGAAGAGGCGAGCCACCGACATCCTGGCCTACTTCGACCGCCCCGGCACCAGCAACGGCCCAACCGAGGCCATGAACGGCCGCCTGGAACACCTCCGCGGCTCAGCCCTCGGCTTCCGCAACCTCACCCACTACATCGCCAGAAGCCTGCTCGAGGCCGGCGGCTTCCGGCCACAACTACACCCTCATTCGTGAAGAGCCAGAAAACTCTCAATCGCCGTCAGGGCAGTCGTACCACCCGCTCAAGAGTGCGCTTCGACCGTCGTCGGCCTCGCCAGCTGGCACTTTTCCTGGGGCTTGAAGGTCACTGGCCCGGCTGCGGCGTACTGAATGGCTGTACCGGTGCCGTCGTGGCGCTGCCGCAGGGCCGACCTTGAGGTCTGTGGGGAAAGTCCTCCCGCCGATCCTCGTCAGAGCTGTTGCTAAGGGAGAACGGCGACCCGCTGTGCCAGCCGGCGGAGGTCCGGGTCGATCCGCTGACCCTCGTCCTGGACCAGGTCGCGGACCATCTCTCGAACGTCGGGGTGGCCCTCGACCTGCTCGGGGGTGAGGTCGTATGCCTCCTGCAGCCGTTGCAGCACCTCGCGGCCCTGCCGTCGCTGATGGTGGGCACGGGCCACGTCGACCAGGAAGCGGGCCCGGCGCTCGGTGGAGAGCCCTGATGGGTCGATCGCCGCGGCTCGGCGCAGCGCCGTCCCGGCGTCGCCCAACTCGACGGCGATGGCCACCGCATGCAGGGCGACGTTGGTCGGGCCGAACTCGGTTTCGAAGTCGTCGCGGTCCTCGTCGAGCCGGTCGGCCGCCTCTTGGGCGCGGCGCATGTTGGCGAGCGCGGTCTCCGGCCGCTCCTGGCGGCTGGCGACCACCGCACCGACCAGATGCAGAGCGCCCCACACCGACAGCAGCGGCGGTGAGCTGTCGTCGCCCACCCGCGGCTCAAGTGCGGCGGTGGCGACGTTGACGACTCGCTCGGCTTGGCTGAGCTGGTCGCCGGAGAGAAACACATGGGCGAGCCGGAAGTCGCCGGCGGCCGCCAAGAGCGGATCGCCGGATCGTTCCGCTGCGGCGATGCCTCGCTCGGCGGCGACCCAGGCGATGTCGGTCTCCCGCAGCTTGGACATGATGGCGGCGGCCGCCTGGTAGATCCTGGCGAGTGCGGCAAAGGCGTCCTGCTGGGGCTCGCCGGCGAGGCGGTGGGCGGTCAGCTCGGCCTGCGGGATCAAGGTCAGCAGCAGCTCCCCGAGGTCGGTAAAGCGGGAGGCGTGGGCCATCTCCCAGGCCTCGTCGGCCCGGGCCTCGAGCTCGGCCGGGTCGGTCGGCGCCTCATCGAGGCGGCCGAGCAGCTCGGTGATGGCGTCCGCCGACTGGCTGATGGCCTCGGGGCTGGAGTCGAGCAGGACGGCCAAGGCCGGGTGGCCGCTGAGGGCCAGGCGGACGGCGCGCACCGACGGGTGCTCGCGGTCTCCGTCGGCTGGCAGGAACGAACCAGGCAGCAGCTCGTTGGCCGGCACGTCCAGGACGCGGGCGACCTCGCCCAGCACCGAGAGCCGGTCGACGGTCCGGGTGCCGCGCTCGACTTGGGATACCCAGCTCTCGGAGCGGTCCAGCAGCTCGGCGAACTTCACCTGTGAGAGCCCGCGGCGGCGGCGATGGTGGGCGATGCGCTGCCCCAAGGTCAGATCGTTCATGCCGGTTCTTCGCTCACCGCCGCGATGCCGGCCGCCGTCTGGAGGGTCACGAAGTCGACGTCGGCTGGACCCGCGAGGAACTGCTCGCGCTCGGCGAGGAACCGGCGGGTGTGGTCCTGGCGCTCGTGCTCGTCGAAGGCCTCCCGGTCCCGGTACAGCTCGTAGAAGATTCGCAGGTTGGGCTGGCCCTCGACGGTGTGGGTGGCGTAGACGATCGTCCCCGGCTCGCCGCGCTGGATGGAGGGGACGAGTTCCTTCACGAGCTGGTCGAAGCCGCTCGCGCCGTTCTCGGTGAGAGTGAAGCGCACAACTAATCCGTACATCGCGGCCCTTTCAGTTCTCCCAGCCCGCTGCGACAGGCTTTTGATAGTGGGAGGTCACCCTATCGCACTTTCTGTACTACCCCGCAAATTATTCTTCGCCTCAGCCCTGAATTTACCCTCGCAATGGCCCTTTTGAGGGTTTTGGATCAGGTTTTGGATCAGATGGGCTCTACCGCCGGGCACGGCGAGACGAGGCTCGGCGAGGTCTGGCTGGTCAGGGGGGTGTCGGAGGGGGGACTTGAACCCCCACGCCCTATGAGGGCACTAGGCCCTCAACCTAGCGCGTCTGCCTATTCCGCCACTCCGA
>Ga0081539_10005633_pt1 | contig 12597 bp, 17 predicted proteins | sample TabmetS4T2R2_FD_71023 | JGI IMG/M metagenome (GOLD analysis project Ga0081539, IMG submission 71023) | Tabebuia heterophylla rhizosphere microbial communities from the University of Puerto Rico - S4T2R2 | ecosystem: Host-associated > Plants > Roots > Rhizosphere ...
GGCCCTTGCCGTACGGGTGGGACCCGCACCCAGGACCTCAGGAGCTCAACCGACCCGAACTTCGCTGATCGTCATCCCCGAAGCTGGCTGATCATCTTCCCCGGTTTTCGGTGATCGCCGACAGGGGCTCCTGAAGCAAGAGAAGGCGCCCGTGGGGCGCCCTCTATAGGGGTGTTGGACCGCTACCCGCCGCAGCCCCCCTCCCACTCCCAGGACCCGTCAGGACAGACCAGGGAGAGCTGCTCTCGGCTGACACGGGCCAGGGCGTCCCGAGGGCTTCCTGCGGGCAGGGTGGCGATGAAGCGCAGTTCGGCATGCACGGCCACGCGCTCGTTGGAGATGCCGCGGCAATGCACCTCCTCGTGGGCGAGCGTGACCGCGAGGAGTGACAGATACTCCACGCGCCAGTCCTGGGCTGAGTGGCGGACCTCTCGCAGGTCCAGGAACGTGCGGCACGGGTACTCGGCGAAGGTGGACCCGATGACGCCTGTAGGGCAGACGCTCCGTGTGCAGGCCAGGAGGTCCCAGGCTGCCGCGTGCATGCGGCGCAAGCGCGTGGGGTCGTAGCGCCCGATGAACCTGAGCGCAGCCCGCACGTCAGGGTCGCGGGCCAGCGTGCCCTCGGGCCATGGTGCGGGCTCCGTTGTGGTCGTAGGAGACGGACGTTGCGTTGAGCTGACACTCGTGGCCGCGCCGACCTTGGGGTCAGGCCAGACGGCCACGACGACCCACAGGGCCAGCAGAGCGGCCACGAGTCCGACGATGAGGCGCTTCATGGGTTCTTCCTCAGTGGTCGCAGAGGGCGGGCATGTGGACGAGCCGCATGGCCGACCCGACGTTGACGTAGGCCGTGGCGGGGTAGTGCCGCTCGAAGCCCTCACGGCCGTGGTAGGTGGCCAGGGCCGTCCGAACCGTCGCCCTAGGCCGCTGCTCGAACAGGGCCGCCAGGACGTCCCTGTAGGCGTGCCAGCACGCGGCCTTGAGCCTGCGTCCCGAGTACGAGCGACGGGCACCCTCGCTCCGCGAGGTCAGGGGCACGATGCGCCCACGCACCCAGGGGACGCGCGTGCCGCCTTCGCTGGTCTGCTCCCACCGCAGTTCGTACCCGTGGTCACTGTTGGCCTTCTCCACGGCCACTAGGAGGTCCAGGCGGGTGGCACCCACGAATCTCCACGCCTCAGCCCTCCCCGCCGTCGTAGCCACGCTCGAAGGCGGCGGCAAGGGCTTGGCCGCGGTCACGCTGGCCACGGCGCTGGAGGTCCGTGGCGGCCCGAACCACGTCACGGACCAGGGCACGGGCCCCGTCCTCGTCGCCGTGGTCGGATGCCCTGCGGGCCCGCTGGCCCAGCGTGTGGGCGTAGTCGGTGGTCATGGTCTGCCCCTTCCTCTCCTGGCCCGCCCGAGCGGCGGACCTGGAGCCAGGAGGGCAAGAAGCGGTCCACAACTGGCCGCGCAGGGTCAGTCAGAGCAGAGCCATGGACCTGTAGGAGAGAAGGGTCAGGCGATGTATCCCCTGGTCAGCGCGCTCGTGGTTGCAGAGCACGCTGGCGAAGCCAAGGGGGTATAGGGGGGTAGGGGGTGTGGTGGGGTCTTCGCGCGTACCGACATGAGGCTCCAATCCCTCCCCATGCGGCTGAAAACATCGGAGAAGCCCAGCTCACAGCCCTGAGCGTTGAACGGGGCCCTTCCCGCTCCAGGTCCCTGAGCGAGAAGTGGGGGAGCTGAGTACCCTGACCGATAGGTCGGCGAGGCACTCGCCGACCATGCTCTTACTACAAGGCCAATCCCTTGAGGTGTTCCGAGAGGGTCATGAGGAGCTTGACCCGAGCGTTCTCAAGGAGGATGCCCACGAAGAACTCGCTCGTCTGCATCGCCTGAGCTATCTGCTCGACCTGAAGGCCCTGAGCAAGCAGCTCAAGGACCCGACGCTCCTTCAGGGAGAGTTTCTCCTCAGCGCGCATAGCAGCCCAAGCATAGACGAGGGCCCTGCCCCGCGGGATTGCTAAGATTCCCAGGCTGACCACGCAGCGTGTTCGCACACTCACTCAGCGTCGTCCCTGTTCGTGGCGGGTCTACGCCGCTGCAAGTTGACACGGTGTCCGTAGCGTAGGAGCCGTGAGCTGGGAGAACAGGCCGCGCATTCCAAGTCATCGCAGCGTATGGCGTACATGCGCTGAGGTTTCGAGGGAGTCCTCGGCCACCGCTGGCTTCCAAGGCGAGGCTTCACGGTGCTTGACTTGTGGGGTCTTTTGTGGTATAATGACCTGTTGCAACGTTGGGAGGCGGGGCTATCCTGCCTCCTTTGCCCTTTCTTGGGGTTCTGGCGGTAGAGCACGGCTCCCGCCCCCGAGCGCTGTCGCAGAGCGCTCAGCCTACAGGGCTTCTGGCCCGTCTCGCTGGTGCTGCGACCACCGCGGGGCGGGCCAGACTCATCTCGGAGCACACCGCCCGATGTCCTTCACCTACACAACCGAGCATGACCTGGCCGCCTGGCTCTACCCGTTCCCGACCGCTGAGGAGCTGCTGGCGTTCACCGAGGAGTACGAAGTCGCCTGGAGGGGCTGGATTAACTGGCTGCTTGCCGAGGGTCACTTCAGCAAGGAGACCATCAGGGAAGCCAAGGAGGCTAGCGCGGCGGGGCCCGTCCTCACCGCTCTGCAAGCCCGTGGCTTCGCCCTACGGCGGGCCACGCACGAGCATCGATGGACTCGGGCGTATCCCGTTGAGCAGCGCCTAGAGGCCGCCGTGAACCTACTTGACGACGCTCCCCTAGGGGTCCTGCTGAGCTGGGAAGCGCTCCAGGTCCAACTTAGCGACGCCAATATCAAGCAGGAGTTACGGCGCCTGTACGGCGACAATGAGACTCGCCCGAAGGTCATCCCGCTCGACGATGCGCCCGAGGACAAGCGCAAGCAGAGCGGCCGACGTCTCGACCCTGAGCGAGTGGCCGCCCTAAACGCCGCCTATGAGTCCACGACGCCAGCAGAGCGCGAGTACCTGCTGGCGCTGCTACATCAGGGCACCGAGCGCAAGGCTGCCAGCAGCCTCGGACTGCGGAAGACCACGTTTCATGACCGCCTAACCGCGGCCCGCTCGACGGCGCAGCCCGCCTACTTCGACCACCTTGGCGAGGAGCCCTCGGCGTTCGTCAGCCTGCGCCGTGCTGAGCACACCTTCAGGCGCACCTCCAGGCAACAGATGGACCCCGAGTAAGTTCCAAACTCGGCGTTGCGACCACCGACCAGAATCCTGATTTCCCGCTGTAGAGGATGAGGGTTGAGGAGGCGTTTCGTTGCCCCTCCCCTCAGGGACAAGCCGATGTCGGGACTCGCACCCCTCCGAGCACCCTGACGTGAGCACCCCTCGCAGCACCCAGAACAGGAACCTGCACCTCCGCAAGACGTGGTCCTGCCCCTGGTCCTCCTGTTCTCCAGGGGCGGGGCCGCCAAGAACAGGACCCACCCATGACCCGCTACCTCAACCTGCTACATGACCTCGTCTTCTTCCTCGTCCTGGTCCTGCTGGTGGTCGGGCGATGACCGCCGCGACCCTCGAACGCCCACGACGGCCCTCGGCTGTCCTCGGTGAGTTCATGACCGACCTCGACACCCTGCGGGCCCAGGGGTGGGAGGGAGTGGCTCCCCTCCGCACGACCTCTCCAACCGCCCGCTTCGCCGAGAAGTGGCTCGGGCCCAAGGTGCGCGAGCGATACCTCCTCGACCTGTACCACCTGGCCTCCAAGCCGCAGGCCCAGGCCAAGCCCAAGCGCCCCCGCACCGACGCCCTCTTCAACGAGCGCAGGATGCGCGTAGCCCTGCTGGCTGCGGTCAAGGCCACAGGTTGGGTAAGCCGTGGGACGCGACGCCTCGCCGAAGATGCGGGTATGCCCTACCGCACCGCCCGAGACGTCTTGGCCCGCATGGTGCGGGACGGCCAGGTCTCCATCCAGCCCTGGGCCCGTGGACGGGCCAGGGGAACCAACGGTATCCACCTCCTACTGGAGCATCCTGCCTGGTCAGACCCCAAAACCGCGCATGCTCTCGCACGCTCCAAACTATCGTCCCAGGTGGAGGCACGAAACCGCGCATCACTCTCCACAGGAGAGCAGGGCCGCCTGCGGCGGCCAACTTCTGGCTTCGACTCGCCGCGTGAAGGCGGCTCGTCTTCGCCAAGGAACCTGGAGTGGGAAGGTCAGGGCCAGGACGACCAGGCCCCAACCTTCCTCACCTACGGGTCCAGGGTGGAGTCAGAACACGGTGATGCGCGGTTTCACCCTCCCACCAGCGAGTTCTCGAAGAAGCCCGACTGGTACGTCGAGGAAGTCGAGAAGGCGGGCCGAGCATGAGCCCCTACTCGACCTGCTCCAGGTCACCCGTCCCCGCCTCACCGAGAACGGCAGAGGCCGCCGTAGGCGCCAAGCGGCGGCCCGTCCCCTTCTCCTCAACGTCGTGCAGGCCTTCGACGTCCTCCAGGCCGAGCGGCTCTCCACCGCCGCGCTCGTGGCCTACCTGGACGACCACTACCCCGAGTGGTACTCGCGGACCTCCGAGCGTCAAGTCCGCGGCCAGGTCGAGAAGGCCGCCGTGCTGGCACGGAGGCTGAAGACCCACGGCGTGCCCACCCATCGCGGGACCTACGGCAAGCGCAGGGCCAAGGGCGTCTGGCGCCGCGACCTTGACCGCGCCGTCAGGACCCTCGCCCCCGAAAGGCAGCCATGAACGAACACGAGCAGGACGTGCTGGACGGCATCGAGGCAGCCACGGTGGCCTCCACCCTCGACCGTTCCACCCTGGTCCTCATCGACGCCCTGTCGGCGCTGACCCGTCTCGGCGCGACCCGCCTGCACACGGCCACCATCGTCGAGGCGCTGGAGGAGGAGGCGGCCTGGAGCCACTGGGCCACCATCCCCATCCCCGCAGCGGCCCGTGAGCTGGCTGAGCTGCTGGAGAACCACGGCGTCCGCCCCAGGAGCGTCACCGTGGCGGGCCGTAGGGCTCGGGGCTACGTCCGCGACGACCTGGAGCAGGCCTGGCACGCCTATGCGGGCCAGGCATTCCTGCTCCCCGACGACTTCAACGACAACAACGGAAGGGCAAGCTGATGGCATTCATGATAGAGGGCTACACGGGCGCCCCCAAGGCTGGCCAGGGCGGCGGCAACAGGGGCAAGGGCGGCCGCGGCTCCAGTGGTCGCGCACCCAGGACCAAATACCCCAAGTCCAACTCCACCTCCTCGCACAAGGGGGGTTCGACCTTCTCCAGCTCCTCGTCCAACAGGGGCCGCGGGTCCTCCTCGACCACCTACGCGCCGCGCACGAGCGGCACCATCCCCCACAACCCCGCCCCCGCGCGCTCCAAGCCCATCCTGCCCATCCCCTCGGCCGACGCCATCGCGGACCTGTTCAACTCCATCGCAGGGTTCAAGCGCGAGTACAAGCAACTCGGGGTCAATGCCACGGCGCAGAAGGGTGAGCTGGCCGCCGCCAGGTCGTTGTACCTTAAGCAGCTCGCCGACACCTTCGCCAATCAGCGGACCAGCGCTCTGGAGGACTTTGCCAGCCGCGGACTCGCCGACTCGGGCATCGCCGAGGAGGGGCTCGCAAAGCTGCAGAACGCCTACACGGGCCAGGTGGGCGAGTACGAGACGGGCTACACCTCGCGGGTGGATGAAATAATGCGCACCCTCCAGGGGCGACGCTCCGACATCCTCGCGCGCCGCCAGGCGGCCGAACGCAGATATAATCAACTGAGGGCTCAAAGAGCCGCGGCGCTTCGTAGTGCTGGGTTTGGGAGCTGACCCATGCCCTTCCCAGGTTCCTACGGCCCTGGCCCGTCCTCAGGCTACAGCCCCATCAGCACGGGCTCGGGCTCACCGCCCAAGAAGGTCTCGCCGCCCGTGGCCAAGGCCAAGCAGGACTTCGTCTACACCGACGAGGACGAGCTGCGATTGGAAAGAGCAGCTCGTAGGGCCAAGCTGCGCGCCCAGCGGGCGGGAAGGAAGACCCACTTCCCTCGGCCCAAGGGTAAGCAGGAGCCATGGTTCGAGACGCTCCTCAACGCCATGCGTCCCCAGGCACCTGTCCTTCCGCCCATCATCGACCCGACCCAGTCCTTGCTCGCGGGGCTTGCCGCTGACGTGAAAGACGCACGTCAAGCGGCATCTCGCCAGCAGGCCGAGGCCAACAAGGCGCTCCGCAATCTCGGTGCCCAGGGCGGTGTAGCTGGTGCAGGCGTCGGCGACGTGTACGCGGGGACGCAGAGCGCTCTGGATGCCGCTCAGCGTGGCATCGGCCAGGGCATCTCGGCGGACGTGGCCGAGTTCGTCCTCAAGCAGATGCAGGACCGTGCACAGGCCCAGCAGGGCTATGCGAACGACCTCGCGCAATTCCAGCGGTCCAACATGGCCACGCCCGCCCAGATTGCCAAGCTCGCTCAGATAGGGGCCCTAGGGGACGTGGACCTGAACAACCCCTTCCAGGTTCAGGCGGTCCTGCAGGGGCACAAGGAGCTGAGCCCGTCCCTCCAGGCCCAACTCCACCTGGCGGGCATCGACCCCACGCCCTTCCGCTTCGATGAGCTGGGGGCCCGCATCGCTCTCGGTGAGAAGAAGCAGGGTGCGCTGGGGCGGCCGAGTGACGACGAGGTCCGCGCCCTCCTCCTTGAGGCGCTCCGTTGATGTGAGTTTCACCAGAACAGGTTGACGGTGCGGGGCCGATTGGCGTCGGTCCCACCGTCAACCTTCCACAAAAAGCAAGACCCAAGGGCTTCGGCTCCTCAACCTTCACCCCTGGGTCCTGGATAAGTCGAGTATACGTTGCCATCGCCAGCTACCCCTACCACCTATTTCTCCGATTGGGACATCGACCTGGAGCGTGGACAGATTCAGGAGACACTCGTTCGCAGGCTCGTCAGCAACGACCCCGACCACTTGACCCTGGAAGTGAAAGGTGACTACAGGGCACAGAGCACCCTCAACCACTACGTGGAGGTGCAGCAGCAAGGACGAGATGGGACCTGGCGGGACTCTGGCATCCGTGTGACCCGCGCCGACTACTGGAACGTGGCCCTCACCGATGGCGTCGTCATCATGGTCCCCACGCCCAAGGTCCGCGCCCTCGCCGAGGCCGCCATGGATGCGGGCAACTGGCGGGAGATGCAGGGGGACAACCCGACGCTGGGAGCTATCGTGCCGCTGGCGAAGCTCGTGGCATGAACCCCCGAGACGACGAAGGGGCCTGGTGTTGCTGCACCAGGCCCCTTCTGCTCCCCTGCCACGGGCCCCCCTCTCGGGGGACAACTGGACTCAGTGTACCTTGCCCGCCTCCACACCTGCTGGGGGATGGCCAAGGTCTGCTCGGGCGGCGGCTTTGAAGTCCCTCAACGCCAGTACTACCTGCATCACGTCTTCATTTCCCCCCAGAACACGACTGGCGGCAGCGACGAGGCTCTCCGCAGCTTCGAACGCCTCTTGAGAACCGACGAGATGGATTGCCCCCAGAGCCGAGGACGTGTCACTCCAAAGCCCTTCCAGGGCCTCCTCAGGCCGCTCTCTGTTCAGTCGCCTTGCGGCGGCGGACATTGCCCGAGACAGGTCCGTGTATGCCTGTAGCCGAGCCTCATACCACCGTGTACGGTCCTCTCGTGTCTCTTGGTGCTGTCGGGTGATGGCGCTGAACCAGTAGGTGAGCCCAGCTCCTACCGCCACCCCGACGATGGTCGTTCCACCCGTGACAAGAACCTGCGCCATGTCGGCCAATCCTCGCCCCCCCGACCTTGAGCGTCGGAGAAGCCTAATCCAGTTCGGGAGCGCACGGGCTGTCTGTGGGCTGCGGTAGCTTCGTCAGCGTCGCGCCAGAGCGGACCAAAGGGAGGCGAGGTTGGCGGGCTACGTCGACTACGAGCAGATGGCCAAGGAGCTTCTAGAGCAATCCAGGGGACAGCCAGACCAACACCTGCGTGATGCAATACGCGCACGAGCGGCAAGCCTGGCTGCCGAGGACGTGAGTCTGCGGAGCGGAGCAGAGCACCGCCAAGCCGCCCGCCAAAAGCTCCACGAGGAGTGCATCTGGGATGGCGTTCGCTCTACTGAGCGAAAACAGAGAATGCTGGACTACGCGCTAGGGCTGGACGATGAGTGACACGAGCTGGACTGGTTCAGGTGCTCCCTTCGGCCATGTCGACAGGGTTGGTTGAGGGTCTTGGGCTTGCGGCTGCTCATGCCCTGCCCTCCAGGTCAGAAGGACCACGTTCCGATGACGCCGCCACCGAAGGACTGGCCAAGGGCAACTTGGCCGTGCTTGCTCGGCACATCAAAGACCAACCAGCCCTCGGACGTCTCGCCGTCGTTCAGGTCGACGTAGTCGAGGCTGGGCTCGAAGCCGTCTGCGTAGGCGTCAGGGTCGTAGTGGTGGCCTCGCATCAACACGTACCAGTCGCCCCACAGGCTGTTCTGGTCGTCGGCCAGGGCCTTGACCTTGACGTAGACCCCCATAAAGGTGGCCCGCTCGGGCCTGTTGTACTCGTCACCCGAGCTGAACTTGACCTTGGTGACCTGGACCTTGGCCACTTCTTCGTTGGTGTCGGTGCTCACCAGCGTTGCGGTCTCGCCCACCTGTTTCTTGGCCACCTCTGGCTTGGTCGTGGAGCTGACACCCTCATCGGGGAAGGAGTCGTCAGTGATGCCCTCGTTGTCCAAGGTGGTCGTGGCCGCGGAACTGCTCTCAGCAATCCGCTTCTCGCCACTGGCGCAGCCCGTGAGCATGAGCAGCATGGCCGCGGCCAAGCCGATGATGGTCCTTTGCATCCTTCTACCCCCCACTCTGGGAACCTGCTTTGCCAGGGGTTCTACGGTCTCGGTTGGCTACGGGCCGTTCCATCACCTTTGGGTCACAACGTTGGCGCCTCGAAGCCGACCAAGGCGGCGGCGCTGACCCTGCTCGGGGGGCAGGGCATCAGCGGCTCGTGTCGGTCAGCTTCGAGGCTCGGACCTATCCTCCGTCGTCTCCCTTGTCGCTCTACATCGTCAGGTTCATCGGTCCTGAGAAGCTGTTTCTAGGTACGGGTTGCGTAGAAGCTCTGCCTGACCTTGTCGACGCTCACCCCTTCGTGCTCGGCCACCACGGCGTAGGCCCGCATCGTCCAGACCTGACGGCCGTACTTGCGCACCTGGTAGGAGCCGACCAACTCAATGAGGTCGCCGTAGGCCTCGAAGAAGTCGGCGGGCGAGGAGTCCTCTCCGACACGCTGCAGGGCGGCACGGGCAAGGAGGATGTCTGCCAGGCTCATACCTGCCCACCTTCGGGTCGGATGAGCCGCTCGCCGTAGTTGCGGGCAGCGCCCGCGGCGGTCACGAGCACGCCAGGGGCAGGGTAGCCCGCTTGGCGGCCTAGCTCGATGAGGACAAGGAGGAGCTGGGAGAGGGCGAGGGCGAGGTAGCCAGTCTGCTGCTGCAGCGGGGTACGCTCCGTGTTGCTCAAGGGGTCACTCCTTGGGCCACGGGGCGGGGAGTGTGTCAGCACTCGCCCGCCCCACTTGTTTCAGATGTCTAGGCGGTCCTCTGCGACTTCCAGACCAGGAACTCGCGGAAGAGGGCCTCGTTCTCCTCAGGTGTCGCTGAGTGGCCTTGAGCGGCCACTGTGTGGCCCAGGATGGCCACCTCGATGTCGGCCTCGTTCACGCCCAGGTAGCGCATGGTCGTGGCTAGCGAGCCATGGCCGAGCATGTCCTGGATGGTGCGGACGTTGACGCCCCTGCGGAGCATCTTGGTGGCGAAGGTGTGGCGCAGCTCGTGCGCAGTGCCCTTCACGCCGACGTTCGCCAGCACCTCGGCCGCCAGCCAGCTCATGCGGTTGCGGCTCATCTGGTCCCCGTGCTGGTTCGGCACCACCCACACGGGCGAGGAGCCATCCGCGCCTTTCCACGCCTTCAGCTCCTCGGCCAGGCGTCGGGTGCAGACGAGCTTGCGGCGCTTGGAGCCCTTGCCCAGGGGCCGCACCCAGACGGAGCCGTCCGAGCGGAACTCGACGTGCTCAGACCACTGAAGATTGCAGACCTCCACGCGGCGCAGGCCCAGGTCGTACAGGAGCAGGAAGGCCACGCGCCAGGGGCGCCTGTAGCAGTTGCGCAGGGCGCGCTCGCAGTCGGCCTCGTCCAGGGGCCTGGCCTCGGCTATGGGCGCGCTCGGGGCGCGCACGGTGCCCATGGGGTTGGGGGTCTGGAACTTGTCGGCGCACCACCCATAGAAGCCACCCAGCACGGTCAGCTCCATGCGGACGGTGTTTGGCTTGGCCATGCCTGTCGCGGTCTTGCGAGGCCTGTTGACGAAGGCCAGCACAACAGCCTCCTGGAGCCCGAACATCCCGCCTGCGTGGCGGTCCCTGCCCGTGCTCGAGCAGAACTCGCGGAAGCGCGTCAGCACCGCCCTGTACCCGCGCGTCGTCTCGTTCCCGCCTTCAGGGATAGCTACGCCTCGAGAGCGTAGGCCCACCTGGGCCAACCACTCCTCTGTTCGCTCTATCCATGCGTGGTCGGCGCTCCTGCTCGCGCCGAGAACTCCTTGGACCGCTGCCATGGCCGCCTCCTCAGGCCACGGGCGATGCATCCCGCCACAGCGGTAGCCTCAGGCGAGATACCATCCCCTCGTCTTGGCGGCAGAGCCGCCCCGCCGAGGGCTGGCAACGAAACCGCTGGTCAGCTAGCGTTCTAGCTCCGCCAGGCGGGTCCAGTGCGGACCGTTGGTCGCGATGTAGCGGTCGATGTCCACCGGCCGATTCTAGAGGGGATGGGGCTCGCGATGGCGCAGGTTGAGCCGGCCCGCATGGTCACCCCGGAGGCGGTGGCCCTCGAGTTCCGGACGGCCAACCTCGGATCACGGATTCTCGCCTACCTGATCGACATGGTCGTGGTGGTCGCCGGGATCGTTGCCGGGGCGTTCGCGGTGGCCCTGCTCGGCGAGGCCAGTGACGTGGTCGTGCCCGACTGGGTCGCCGTGACGATCGTGCTGGTGCTCATCCCCGGCTGGTGGCTCGGTTACTTCGTCGCCTTCGAGACCCTGTGGCGGGGGCGGACCCTCGGCAAGGCCGCGCTCGGGCTGCGGGTCGTGACCAAGGAGGGGGCGCCGGTCCGGTTCCGCCACGCGGCCATCCGGGCGCTGCTCGGGCTGGTCGACTTCTTCCTCTTCAGCGGCTTCTTCGCGGTCGTGTTCATCCTGTTCACCCGGGACAACCAGCGGCTCGGGGACCTGGTGGCCGGGACCCTGGTGCTGCGCGAGCGCAGCGCCCTGGCCACCCCGGCGCCGGTCGTGTTCGGGCCGCCGCCGGGGCTGGAGCACTACACCTCGACCCTGGACGTGGGCGGGCTCAGCACCGAGGAGTACCTGGCCGCGCGGACCTTCCTGCTCCGGGCGGCCAGCCTGGCGCCGGGGCCGCGGTCGGCCCTGGCCCTGCAGCTGGCCAACCCGCTGGCGGCCCGGCTGCGCCCGCCGCCCCCGCCCGGAGTGTCGCCCGAGCTGTACCTGCACTGCGTGGCCGCCGCCTACCAGCAGCGCCAGCGGCTGGCGGCCAGGCAGGTCGGCGGCGTCGGCGGCGACGGCGGCGTGGGGGGGCTGTGGACAGCCGGCGCCACGCCTTCCCCGGCTGGGCTACCCTCCCATGCAGGGGCCCCGCCATCCGGCGGGTCGGGTTCCGGCCTGCCCGGCGTGCCCGACCCCGCGGCGGCGCCGGCTCCACCAGGGGCGGGGCCGGCCGCGACGTCGCAGGGGGGGTTCGCCCCGCCCGCCTAGATCAGGTGCCCTCGGTCCAGGAGTGCAGGTAGCTCTCCTGGGCGTCGGTGAGGGTGTCGATCTCGATGTCCATGGTGGCCAGCTTCACCCGGGCCACCTCGGTGTCGATCTCGGGCGGGACCTCGTGGACCCGGACCTCCAGGTCGTGGCGGCGCGCCAGCCACTCCAGCGACAGCGACTGGTCGGCGAACGACATGTCCATGACCGCGGCCGGGTGGCCCTCGGCGGCGCCCAGGTTGACCAGGCGGCCCTCGGCGACCAGGTTGAGGCGGCGGCCGTCCTCGAGGGTGAACTCCTCGACGTTCTCGCGGACCCGGACCACCCCGGTGGCCAGGTCGGCCAGGGCGGCCTTGTCGATCTCGACGTCGAAGTGGCCGGAGTTGGCCAGCACGACCCCGTCCTTCATGACCTCGAAGTGCTCGCGGCGGAGCACGTCGCGGTCGCCGGTGACCGACACGATCACGTCGGCCTCGCGGGCCGCCTGGGCCATGGGCGCGACCTTGTAGCCCTCCATGGCCGCCTCCAGGGCGCGGATGGGGTCGACCTCGGTGACGGTCACCTTGGCCCCGAGGCCGCGGGCGCGCATGGCCAGGCCCTTGCCGCAGTAGCCGTACCCGGCGACCACGAAGGTCGTGCCGGCCAGGAGCAGGTTGGTGGCCCGCAGGATGCCGTCGATGGTCGACTGGCCGGTGCCGAAGCGGTTGTCGAACAGGTGCTTGGTCGGGGTGTCGTTGACGGCGATGATCGGGTAGGCGAGGGCGCCCTCGCGCTCCATCTGGCGCAGCCGGATGACCCCGGTGGTGGTCTCCTCGGTGCCGG
>Ga0081539_10005634_pt1 | contig 12591 bp, 12 predicted proteins | sample TabmetS4T2R2_FD_71023 | JGI IMG/M metagenome (GOLD analysis project Ga0081539, IMG submission 71023) | Tabebuia heterophylla rhizosphere microbial communities from the University of Puerto Rico - S4T2R2 | ecosystem: Host-associated > Plants > Roots > Rhizosphere ...
TCGTGCGCGCCAACAAGGCCAAGGGCAGCGTCAAGACAAAGCGCAAAGCCGCAGGATGGAACCCCGACTTCCTTCTCGAAATCCTCCAGCACAAATGACCGTTAACCTCGATTCCGAGCCGTGTTGGCAGCCGATCCATCGCGACGAGAAACCGGCAAAAAAATGCCCAGAACGTCTCCAGTAAAACTTTGCGAGCCGATTTTGGCAACCGAAGGCGTGTGGGCTTCAGGGGCCGGGTCCGAAGAAGGTCAGCCGCGCCCATAGCGTGTATTCGGACTCAAAGACCATGATCGTCACGAACACCAGCACCAGCACTGGCGGCACGATGATCGCATATGCAAGCGCGAGCCGTTCCCAAGCCATATGCATGAACACCGCGACGATCAATCCCGCCTTCAGCATCATGAAGATGACGATCAATGACCAGCGCAGATAGCCCTGTATGTGGAGATAGTCGACCATGTAGGAGCACGCGCTCAGAACGAATAGCCAGCCCCACACGACCAGGTAGAGCTTGACCGGATGCTCCTGATGGGTTTGCTCATGCGCGACCGCTGTCGGCGCTGCATGCGCATCCAGATGTTCGTGACCGTGCACAGTCGCTTCAGCCATTTCAGCCTCTCACCAAAGATAGAAGAACGCGAAGATGAACACCCAGACCAGATCGACGAAGTGCCAATACAGGCCCATCGTCTCGACGTTCTCGTAGGTACCCCTGCGGCTCGTGAAGAAGCCGCGCCGCCCGACATCGAAGTCGCCGCGCAGGACCTTCCGCGCGGTGATGAGCAGGAAGATCACGCCGATCGTAACGTGGGTGCCGTGGAAACCTGTGATCATGAAGAAGCTCGAGCCGAACTGCGCGGCTCCCCAGGGGTTGCCCCAAGGTCGCACGCCTTCCATGATCAGCTTGGTCCACTCGAATGCCTGCATGCCGACGAACGTCGCGCCCAGGATAGCGGTCAGAACCATTAATGCCGCCGTCTTCTTGCGGTCGCGGCGGTAGCCGTACATCACCGCCATCGCCATAGTGCCACTGCTTGAGATCAGCACGAATGTCATGATGGCGATCAGGATTAGCGGGACCTCGGTGCCGCCTATGTGCAGGGCGAAAACCCTGCTCGGGTTCGGCCACGGCACACGTGTCGACATGCGCGCCGTCATGTAGGAAAGCAGGAAGCAGCCGAAGATGAAGGTGTCGCTGAGCAGGAAGATCCACATCATGGCCTTGCCCCACGGGACGTTCTTGAACGCCCGCTGGTCCGAAGCCCAATCCGCGGCAACACCGCGCAAGCCTTCCGGCCGCGGAGGTCCGGCGTGGGTGAAGGTGGTGGTCTCTGCCATCCCGAAGGTCCTTTCTAGGTGAGCAACTGACGGCAAATTTCGACAAAGCTCGCTGCCCATCCGGCCAAGAGGACGAAGAGGCCCAGCCATATGAACAACAGGAAATGCCAGTACATGGTGCACAGCTCGACGCCGAGGCGAAGCCTGTCCGCCGGCCATCCCGGAGCCCAGGCCCTGGTCGTGACAACGGCGAGCCCTACAAGGCCGCCGACGATGTGCAGCCCGTGCATGCCGGTGATCAGATAGAAGAAGCTGTTGGCCGGGTTGGCCGCGAGGAAGTAGCCGTCCGCCATCAGCTCGCGCCACGCCATCAGTTGGCCGACCAGAAAAGCGATCGCCGTAACGCCGCCGGTAATTAAGCCGAACCTCACGGTCTCGAGTTGCCGCTTACGCGCGGCGATCAGCGCACATTGTAGGGCCACGCTGCTCAGCATCAGCACGCCGCTGTTGAGCCACAGGATCCGCGGCACCGGCATGGGCTGCCAGTCGGCAAGCCCCATGCGCATGAAGTAGGCGCTGGTGAAAAGGGCGAACAGGCAGCCAACCACGGCAAGGAAAACGCCCAGCCCAACCTTCGCGGCCGGCATCGGGCCGGATTCGGTACCAGGAAACGCAGCTGTCGAGCCCTGCTCGAGCCAGGGTTTGGACATCAGCCTCTGCTGCGACAGCCACCAGCCGGCAATGCCGGCGACGACGAGCAGGAACACCAGGATGACGCTCATCAGTGCGCCCTGGACCCGGCGTACGACCCCGGATCGTTCTGCGGGATGAAGTCCTCCTTCGCGCCGGGCACGTTGTAGTCGTAGGCCCAGCGATAGACGACGGGAAGCTCCTTGCCGAAGTTGCCGTGGCCGGGCGGCGTCTCGAGCGTCTGCCATTCAAGCGAGGCCGCCCGCCACGGATTGCTACCGGCCTCCCTGCCGTGGCGGATGCTCCAGATCAGGTTGAAGAGGAAGACGAGCTGGGCGAAACCGACCGTGAAGGCCATGATGCTGATGAAGGCGTTCAGGCTGTGCGCCGATTCTGGCAGGATCTGCATGTCGCCGAGTTCGGCATAGCGACGCGGCACGCCGATCAGCCCGAGATAGTGCATCGGGAAGAAGATCAGATAGGCGCCGAGGAAGGTCACCCAGAAGTGGAACTGGCCCAGCGCCTCGTTGAGCATGCGGCCGGTGATCTTGGGGTACCAGTGATAGATCGCGCCGAAGATCACCAGGATCGGCGCAATTCCCATCACCATGTGGAAATGCGCGACCACGAACATGGTATCGGAGAGCGGCACGTCGACGACGACGTTGCCGAGGAACAGGCCGGTCAGCCCGCCATTCACGAAGGTGACGATGAACGCGAGTGCGAACAGCATCGGGATCGACAGGTGGATGTCGCCCCGCCATAGGGTCAGCACCCAATTGTATACCTTGATCGCGGTAGGAACGGCGATGATGAGCGTAGTCGTGGCGAAGAAGAAGCCGAAATAGGGATGCATGCCACTGACATACATGTGGTGAGCCCACACCACGAAGCTCAGCGCGCCGATAGCCACGATCGCCCAGACCATCATCCGATAGCCGAAGATATTCTTCCTTGCGTGGACGCTGATCAGGTCCGAGACGATGCCGAAGGCCGGCAGCGCAACGATGTAAACCTCGGGATGGCCGAAGAACCAGAACAGGTGCTGGAACAGGATCGGGCTGCCGCCCGCGTGCTGCAGCTGCTCGCCCATCTCGACGATGGCCGGCATGAAGAAGCTGGTGGCAAGTACGCGGTCGAGCAGCATCATGACACAGGCCACGAACAAGGCCGGGAAGGCGAGCAACGCCATGACGGTTGCCGTGAAGATGCCCCACACGGTCAGCGGCATGCGCATCAGCGTCATGCCGCGCGTGCGCCCCTGCAGCACGGTCACGACATAGTTCAGGCCGCCCATCGTGAATCCGATGATGAAGAGAATCAGCGAGACTAGCATCAGGATGATGCCCCAGTCGCCGCCGCCCGGCGTTCCCGTCATGATCGCCTGCGGAGGATAAAGCGTCCAGCCGGCGCCCGTCGGACCGCCCGGAGCGAAAAAGCTTGCAACCAGAACCAGGACCGCCAGCAGATAGACCCAGTAGCTCAGCATGTTGACATAGGGAAAGACCATGTCGCGCGCGCCGACCATGAGCGGGATCAGGTAGTTGCCAAAGCCGCCGAGGAACAAGGCTGTAAGCAGGTAGATCACCATGATCATGCCGTGCATGGTGATGAACTGGTAATACGCCTCGGGCGTGATGAAGGAGAACGTGCCGGGGAACCCGAGCTGCAGGCGCATCAGCCAGGACAGCACCAGAGCGACCATGCCAATCGCGATCGCTGTTCCCGAATACTGAATGGCGATGACCTTGGCGTCCTGTGAGAAGACGTATTTGGTCCACCAGCTGTGGGGATGATAGAGATCCACCTCGGCGACTTCAGCCGGCGGGATCACATCGATTGCGCCATGCGTAACATCGGCCATTGAACACCTCCGTATTCAATACGGCCTGATCGTTTCGAACCCTTCCGGGTCAGCCGTCTTCCTAGCCCGGTACCGTGGCCTCCTCGATCATTCCGCTGCGCCTACCTGCTGAGGCGCCGTCAGTTGGGCGAATGTCTGCTGTTCACCCAGCCATGCCGCGTAGTCCTGCTCCGTATCGACGAGGACCGTGCCGCGCATGAACGGATGGCCCTGGCCGCAGAGTTCGGCGCACAGGACCTCGAAACTTCCTGTTCTTGTAGGCGTGAACCAGTAGTAGGTGACCGAGCCAGGGATCATGTCCATCTTGGCGCGAAATTCGGGCACGTAGAAATCGTGCAGGACGTCGATCGAACGAAGGAGCACCTTGACCGGCTTGCCGATCGGTAAATGCAGGTCGGCCGCCTCGACGATGACGTCGTCCTGGCCGTTCGGATCGTCGGCGGCGAGGCCGAGCGGGTTCTCGGGTGTTACGTTGCGCGTATCGGCCGTGCCGAGCTTGCCGTCCTTACCGGGCAGGCGAAAACTCCACTGCCACTGCGATCCGACGATCTCGACTTCGGCCGCGTCGCTCGGAACCGTCACGAACTGGTGCCAGACGAAGAGCCCTGGAATGAGCATCGCGGCCACGCCAACGGCGGTCACCACGGTGAGCCACGATTCCAGCCGCTTGTTCTCAGGCTCGTAGGCGGCCCTGTTCCCTTCGCGATGGCGAAAACGCCAGACACAATAGGCCATGAACAGGACGACCGCCGAGAAAACCGCGCCCGTGATCCAGAACGTCAGGCTTATTGTGTGATCAATATAATCCCAGTTCGAGGCGATGGGCGTCCACCACCACGGACTAAGAAGATGAAACAGGATCGAGCCCGCAACAACGAGGACAAGTGCAATCGCTATTGCCATGCCGTTTCCTCCCGGCACTGCAGAGGATTATCTTCCTCTTGCAATCAAGATCATAGCTCGATTTCTGATTGAAGTTCTAGTGTTCCAGGCAGCAGGGAGTGCGGCTGGCAAGGGATGCAGCCTGCGTGACTTCGTCGCAGGTATATCTTCGAGGAAGCTTGGCTCGCCTCTGATCGAATTCCGACAGAAGGCAGTCTAGACATCAGTAAGGCCAGGCGGTCCCCTTCGATCAAGAACCCGCCGCAGCGAGGTGTAGACCGTATCAGCGGCGGGATGGCTCCAGCCTAAGCGCCCACCAGAAGAGCAGCCTTCGCGGCCATTTGACAGGCGCTTAGCATAATTAACACGTTCCAGCGCGTAGTAGTGCTCAAGCGAAGCTGGCACAGTCGCTGACTTTGTCATCTTGGACCAGAACCCGTTGACCACCGCATCCGAGATCTCTCCAGCAGAGATCTTTCGGATCAACTTGGTCGGCGTGAGATGGAAAAAGTAGTCTCGGCAGACGTCGTCGATCGGGATTATGGGTTTTCCATCATACTGGGCCATCAAGAGGAATGCGGTGTTCATGCTCTATCCGTCTGCCCCCCAACGTCGACCCTAACGGGCCGTCGCTAGGTTCGTTCAGAATGTGGGCCGTTTGTCGTTCAATGCACGCGATCCCACTGCCTTCGGGAGAGGAAGGTTCATTCCTCCTTTTGGTTTGTAGGTTCGCCACACCATGCGAGAACATACGAGGGATATGGGTTGGCAAACCGGCCGCCAAAGTGTTGATTCTCAAGAGAAACGTTGACCCTCCGGGCCGACCAAACATACTCTTAAATTTTTGATTTCATTGCTTTTTTCAATTGGACCACAAGCATGAACTCGACCCCCTCCTTGGTAAGCAAATGCGTCAGTTTTGAGCGCTACCTCGATTGATGCAGGGAAGTGACCACCGTCGAGCCCATCTCGGCGGTACTCCGAACCGGCCCGGAACCGGACGCTAAATCGGCGGTGCGAGCACCGCTCGCCAGCGCCGCCTCGATTGCCCCTTCCACGCGGTCGGCGAGATCAAGCTCGTTGAGCGAGTAGCGCAGCGCCATCACGAAAGATGCAATCATCGCCAGCGGATTGGCTTTACACTGGCCTGCAATATCGGGCGCCGATCCGTGGATCGGCTCATATAGCGCGGGTCGGCGGCCGCTCGCCGGATCGGGATCGCCAAGGGATGCGGATGGCAGCATGCCGAGCGAACCGCTGAGCATCGCCGCCACGTCCGACAGGATATCCCCGAACAGATTGTCAGTGACGATGACGTCGAATTGCGCCGGCCGGCGCACCAGCTGCATGCCGCAATTGTCGGCCAGGATGTGATGGAGGACGACGCCGGAATAGTCGCGGCGGTGCAGGTCCTCGATCGTCTCCTTCCACAAAGTGCCTGTGCGCATGACATTGTTCTTTTCGCTCGAATGGACTTGGTTGCGCCGCTTCGCCGCCAGTTCGAAGGCGACGCGCCCGATACGCTCGATTTCGAGGGTCGTGTAGACCTGCGTGTCTACGGCCCGGCGTTGCCCGTCGGAAAGCGTGACAATCTCCTTCGGGTGGCCGAAATAGATACCTCCGGTGAGCTCGCGCACGATCACCATGTCGAGGTTCTGAACAAGGTCAGCCTTGAGCGACGATGCCGCAGCCAGCGACCCGTAGCATTTCACCGGCCGCAGATTGGCGTAGAGGCCCAGGGCCCTGCGCAGGCCGAGGATGCCTATCTCGGGACGCAAATGGTACGGTCCCTTGCCGTCCCATCTAGGCCCGCCGACGGCGCCAAACAGAACCGCGTCGGCGGCACGTGCCAGGGCTACGGTCGCATCGGCGAGCGGCGTGCCGCGTGCGTCGATCGACGCGCCGCCGACAAGGTCGGTTTCGATCTCGAAACGCGCAAGTCCAAGCTCGGAAATGGCATCGAGGAGCTTGCGCAACTCGGCCATGATCTCAGGCCCGATCCCATCGCCGGGCAGGAGCAGCAGCTTATGTGTTTTCAAAGGATGGTCTCCGGGCTCGTGAACAACCAGGGATGATGGTGCCAAAACCGTGGAAATGACACATCGAAAGCCACGGTCCAGCCGCCAACGGAGCCTGCTTGCGCAAAGAGCCGCAGCCGAAATTGTCGCCGGCGACCAAGATGCTCGCGCCGGCACAACGCGGCATGTTGGGCGGAAAGGCAGGATCGAGGCTGCCATCGGCACGCCGCGGCTTCTCCCAACAGCGGTCCTTCGGAAAGCCCGGTGCGGACGACGCGCTTCAGATATTGCTTTGGGATGATCGTGTCGACATTAACCAGCCGCAGCTGCGCCGCGATACGGGTCAGCTTGTGGAATGGTTCCATAGCTATTCCCAGACGTCTTCGAGGAGCGCGCGATAGTCGGCTGCGCTCGCTTGGCGCGGATTGGTGGCATGGCTGTGGTCGAGCAGGGCGCGTTCCACTACCCAGTCGAGCACGCGATGGTCGACACCCAGTGTCCGCAAGCCTGACGGAATTGCAAGCCGTCGGTTGAGCGCGGCAAGCTCATCGGCGAGGTCCGCCGTATCGGCGAGGCCCATGGCAGCCTTCAGCCGGGGCAGTTTTTCGGCGACGGCCGGCTCATTGAACCGCAGAACGGCCGGCATCAGGATCGCATTCAGCGTTCCGTGATGCAGGCTCGGCTGCTTCAATCCGCCGAGAGCGTGCGACAATGCGTGAACGGCACCGAGGCCCTTCTGGAAGGTGAGACCGCCTTCGAGCGATCCCATCATCATTTCGGTGCGCGCAGCAATGTCTTTGCCATCGCGGAAAACCCACTCGATATTGCTCCGGATGCGCGCCGCGCCGTCGAGCGCGATCGCGTCGGCCGGCGGATTGAAGCGGGGCGACAGGAACGTCTCGATGCAATGCGAGAGGGCGTCGAGCCCGGTTGCCGCGGTCAATGCCGGCGGCAGCCCCAACGTCAGCTCCGGATCGCAGATGGCGCATTTGGGAAACAGATGAGGGCTGATGAAGCCGAGCTTGCGCCCGTCTTCCAGCGTGAGCAGCGCCGCCCTCCCGACCTCTGCCCCGGTGCCCGCCGTCGTCGGAATCGCGATCACTGGCGCAACGGCGTCGGTGATCCGCGACAGCCCGCCGAGCATGACCGCGTATCGCTCCAGCGGCGCTTCGTGCGTGGCGAGCAGGGCAACCCCCTTGGCGAGATCGATCGATGATCCCCCGCCGAGGGCGATGATTCCGTCGTGGGAATCGCGCCGGTAACTCTCGAGCGCGGCGAGCGTCGCGGCCTCGGTCGGGTTGGTCGGAACGTCCGCGAATAGACTGGGCGCTGCCGGCAGGATCTTGGTGATGCGCTCCAACAGCCCGGCTGCCAGTACTCCTCTGTCAGTCACAACCAGCGGCCGTCTTATGCCCAGGCGCTCCAGGTGATCCGGCAAAGTCTGCAGGACACCGACCCCGAACTCGACGGTTGTCAGGTAGGTGATGGTCGCCATTCAAGCGCTCATGGCCTGACCAGGTCGATATCGAAGAGGCAATCCGGCAAATCGCCATCCTCCGAGGGAACGATTCTGGCCGTGTTTTCCGGGCGGCAGGAGAAGATGCAATCGCTGTCGTTTGCTTCCTCGCCTTCGAAATAGATCAGCGTCGTCAGGTGCCGGTATCCTTCGGCGTCGACCATCAGATGGATATGCGGGGCGCGGAAGCTGCCAAGCCCCAGCGCCTGTGTGAGCTCGACGACGGGCGTTCCCCGGTTCGCGATGTAGTAGCCCCCCGGTATGATGGTGCGGAAGGCGTAGCGCCCGTTCTCGTCAGTCCTGATACGGCGCCGGAAGTGATAGTCTGGCAGGTTGGGATCCTGATCCTCGTAAAATCCGGCGGCGTTCGTCTGCCAGAAATCGAGCACGGCGCCGGGCAACGGCATCCCCGTGTCGCAATCGCGCAACATACCGTGCATATGGATATGCTGACCTGGCTCGTCCGGAGCGACCATGCTGCCGGGATTTTCCATGAAAGGCGCATTTTCCCGGTAGAGCGGACCGATCAGGTTCGGCGCGGTTCCTTTCGGATCGTAGTAGGCGATGTCGTTTGCCCGCATGGATAGGCCCAGATGATCGCCGAGCAGCATAGTATCCTTGTTGGTTCCGACCCGATCGAGGAACTCATAAACTCGGATCAGTTCCGGTTCGCCGATCTGAAGTTCGTCCAGCATCGCATGGAGATGCCGGATGACAACGGCCATCGTGCGCTGAAGGTTTGCATTGACGCCGGGGCCATTCGCGCACATTGCCCGCAGCACCCGCTCCACTTGCTGATTGGGCGGCGGGTTGCTGCTGCGGCGCGGAGCCGCGCGCTTCATGGATTGTGGCGTTGGGCTCGAATCGTCCGAATCTGGCACCGCTCACTCCTCCCGCAGACCGCCGTACCCGCCTCATTCCTGGGTATGGCGGGCAACTATCTCCGCACGGATTGCCGCGCCGTGTTCGTCAAGAACCGGGGGCGCAAAGGCCGCGAAGCGCCGATCCCCATCGAACGTAACCGGATTGCGGATCATCCGCACTTCCCCCATCTGCGGATGCACAACGCGCTGCTCCATTTCCAGATGTCGGGCCTGTTCGCCGGCGAGAGCTTCGTCGAGCGTGTAGATGGGAGCGAACGGAACATCGTGGCCGCCAAGCCGTTCGCTCCAATCGGCGCGAGTACGAGCACGGAACACCGGCCGCAGCACGTCGATCAGCGCGTCCTGGTTCTCCACTCGACCCATCCGCGTGACGAAGCGTGCATCCGTCGCCAGGTCCGGCCGCTCGATCGCCGTAAGCAGATCCGTCCAGAACTTTTCGGGCGAGGAGAGGTGCAACGCGATCAATTTGCCGTCGGCACATTCTAGCGCGTAGGATTGCGACACCCGCGCACGATCATAGGGACCCCAGGGGGCACCGCTGGCGAAATAGTTGGCGAAGGGCTCGCTGGCGAAGTGCATCATCACCTCGAGCATCGACAGCTCGACCTTCGGCGCGCGGCAGCCGCGCTCGCGGGCGGTCAGCGCCGCAAGAATGCCATAGGCGGCATAAAGCCCCGTCAGTGTGTCGGCGATGGCCGGGCCGACGACGCGCGGCGCGTCTCCTCCGACATACATACTGAGGAATCCCGACATTCCTTGCGCGACGGTGTCGTAAGTCGGTCGTCCGGCATACGGTCCGTCGGATCCGAATCCGGAAATACCACAATAGATGAGACGCGGGTTTGCCGCTTGCAGAACGTCCGAAGCAAGGCCGAGTTTCTCCGCCACGCCGGGACGAAAGTTCTGAATATAGACATCTGCGCTCTCCAGCAGATGCAACAGCAGCTTGCGGTCGTTCTCGTCGTCCATATCGATGGCGACGCTTCGCTTGGAACGGTTGTTGGCCTGAAAGTGCGGCGCATAAAGTCCCCCGCGAAAACTGCGGTACGGGTCCCCTGTACCAGCGCGCTCGATCTTGATGACCTCAGCTCCGAAATCGGCAAGCAGCATCGCTGCAAAAGAGCCCGTTATGAAAGTGCCATGGTCGATCACACGGATGCCGGCGAGCGTATCAGGCATCCCGGCCCCCGGCGACCTGCTCCCGCGCAGGCAGCTCGCCATCGTAGCGGAAGCCGGCGACGGCCGCGTCCGAGAGCGCGAAGCCGATCGGCCTCTCCTGTTCCTCGAGAAGATGCGCGACGAGACTGGCGGTGCGTGCGATCATCGGAATCCCCTTGAGCGCTCGCAGCGGATATCCCGCATCGAGCAACGTCGCGGGGATCGCTCCTGAAACATTGAGCGGCAGGTGGCGGCCGAGGATTTCGGGCACGGCTGCGCGTACAGCCTCCAGTGCGGCCATGTGAGGGCCGTTCACGCCGAGCTCGCAAGCCAGCGCCAGAAGCCGCAACGCACGCGGATCTTCAGGCCGGTGAAGCGGGTGGCCGAACCCTGGCAGCGCACGCCGCTCCGCCTTCAGCCGCGCAATTGCTGCGCGCGCCTCTCCGCCAACCGTGCTGCCGTCGCGGTCCGCGGCGGCGACGATCTCAGCGAGGAACCGACCCGCGTCCTCTGAAGCACCGAGCACAACTGAGCCGCAGCCGAGAAGGCCGGCGGCGACCGCGCCCTGGAGTGCGTCCGGCGCTGCCGATAGGGTCATCCGCGCCGCCTGTATGGAGGGGACGAGACCGTGTTCGGCTATCGCGACGAGCGTCGCATCGACTAGGCCAACTAAAGCCGGGTTGGGCCTGATGCCAAGCAGTCTCACGAAATAGCCGACAAAGCCTTGGTGACCGATCACCTCGCCGCACAGGTCCGCGCCGCGCACGACGATCCTATCCGGCTCGGCAATGGCAATAGAGCTCACGACAACCCTTGACCCCGGCGCTGTCATGCGCGTTCCCTTGTCGTCCCTAAATTCGCATACCGAATTTTAATTCGTATTGTGAAGTTAGAAGGCTGAGCTATCGCTGTCAAGCGACGTTTGTCACGCGATGGCAGAGTCGGGCGGACGAAAAAAGGCGCGATATCCCGGCCGACCGGGGCCGAGACCTCGACGTCTGGATTGAAGAACGAAGGGAGATTATCCTCGCGTTTGGAAAACCGGGCGCCGCTGGAAGGCGGCAACACGTTTCCGGCCGCTGGCGCCGACGAGAAGCTATACCGGGTCAGTCTAACGCTGGCTGTACACGGAGTGAATCAGCGCCGGATAGCGTTCAAGCGCAGCGCTGATTTGTCTGGCCGCCGTCTGCAGTGCGGGTACGCGGGTCCGCGTCATCTCGACGGCGTCGACACGGGTCGTCAGGCTGGAGCAGTTCACGGCCGCCACGACTCTGCCCATCCTGTCACGCACAGGTACGGCTGCGGCCACGACGCCGTATTCCAGTTGATCCTGCACGACGGCGTAGTCCTGCTCCCGAACGTGCCGCAGTATTGCGCGAAGCTCATTCGGATCGACCGTGGTCTTGGCCGTATAGGTTTCGAAACGGCCTTTCCCAAGGTAGCGATTCTGCTCTTCCTCGCTCTCGTTAGCCATCAGCACGCGACCCAGCGACGTCGCATAAGCAGGAAGCCGAAATCCGACCCGCGCCTTGAAGCGGATGTTCCGGTCGCTCGAAATATGGGAGACGTAGAGAACCTCGTCGCCATCTTTCACTGCCAGCGAAGCGGCATCATGGAAACGGTCGGCAACAGATTGCAGGAAACTGTCGGCAACGTCCCTCAAGTTCATGGAGCTCAGATAGGCGGCCCCGAGCGACAAGACCTTCGCGCAAAGCACGTATCGCTTGCCGTTCATGCCTACATAGCCAAGGTCTGAAAGCGTCAACAAAGCGCGTCGGGCGCTCGCGGGGTTCAGGCCTGTACGGACAGCCACCTCGGCAAGCGTCATTTCCGGCGTTTCCGCCGAGAAAGCCTGGATGACGTCCAGCCCACGCGCCAGTGACTCGACGAAATCGGGGCCTGTTTTCCTCGCGGTCTTGACGTTGGCCATGTGGTCGGCGGGTCTCCCTCGGTCCATGACATCCGTGCCGGGCGCACTCTTAGACACTCGTCCCTGCCGGTCAATTACCGACGACAGCTGGGTTCAGACCGGGCCGGACTTCCCGTTCCGTCCAAGGACAATCCTGGTCAACCGGCGGCCCACTCATCCCGAGCAGCGAATCGACAGGTCGCGCCCACGGCTCGGAATCGAGGTTAACGGTCATTTGTGCTGGAGGATTTCGAGAAGGAAGTCGGGGTTCCATCCTGCGGCTTTTCGCTTTGTCTTGACGCTGCCCTTGGCCTTGTTGGCGCGCACGAGGCCGAGGGCGAAGCGACGGATGGTGGCCATGTTCTTGGCGCCGTGTCCGGTGCGGTATC